>Ga0307510_10000868_pt1 | contig 31748 bp, 30 predicted proteins | sample 12_EM_MG_FD_207224 | JGI IMG/M metagenome (GOLD analysis project Ga0307510, IMG submission 207224) | Populus trichocarpa ectomycorrhiza microbial communities from riparian zone in the Pacific Northwest, United States - 12_EM | ecosystem: Host-associated > Plants > Roots > Unclassified | place... | reverse complement strand
GTAAGGGACAAGAAGCGCGTTGCATGAGGCAAAACCGGCGTCTGCAAGGTAGTATCTCCCCGGAGGAACAAAGAAGTCGACTTCGTGTGCATCATGGAAAAGGGTGGAATCAGCGGTTGACCCCTCCCATCCAGACAACATGTAGGTGAAACGGAGGTCAAAGGAACATGCAGCGAGGCAGTTCTGTGTGAGAACGCCTTTGCGGTTCCTCGACGCACTGCGCTCTTCGGCAGACGGGGAGCAATTGACGTGGGTGCCATCGATAGCACCCAGGGCGGCATCGAAAAATGGTGAGAACTTGGGAGAGGATTGGATGTAGTCAGGAGGGGGTGAATTGGCATCAGGAAGCTTGACAAATGTCGTGTAGAAGGGGGGCATCGCAAGCGTCTGTAGAATGAGTTTGAAATATCTTGGATGCTATTAAAAAAACAATACACAGTAAAAATATTGATACTCACTTTTGAATTGTAGCTGGGGACCGCTGAAAACGCTCTCCAATATGAGTTGAAGAAAGCCCTGTGACGACAGTGTAGAGGAAGATAGCAACTTGCTCTTCGATGGTGACATAACGCGATGATCGAATGCCGATGTCTTGCAAGGTTTGGACAAGAGTGAAGAAGGTCTGCCGATAGACCCCAAGCTCGTTGCGGATCCGCATCGGGTGCCCAGTAAGTAGTTCTTGAACCCATGCTTCACCAGAGAGTATAGATGTGTGGTATGGAGTACGATCGATAACAGGCGTCACCAGCTCAATAACAGCTTGGCATGCAGCAAAAATAGCAGCGGCTGAAGACAGGAGGGCCACTTTGCGTCGTTGGACCTCCTGCATTTCCTCGTTATCAGACTTGTCCTGGTAAAGTTGGTCCTGATCGGCCATAGAGGGGAATAAGCAAATGGGAGACCAGAGCCGATGGTGAGCAAGGGCGAAGCGAGGGTTTTCACCATGTTTTCAGCATACTCCACTCGATCTGAGTCATCCACCCTAAACCCTAACATAGCCTAAACCCTAACATAGCACTAATATTAATGTAACATATCACGCAGCTGACACCCTCCCTGTCACACCTCGTGACTTTAGTTGGCCATGGGAAACACCAAAAAATCCGTTCCTGAGAAATGAACCTTGGCAAAGAAATTTGTAACGTTGCTGATGGGGGCCTGAGAGATGAGAGGAACGAAAGACACTCAGTTTGCGGAGTTGAAAAAGCGACCCGAGACAACATTAACGCGTGACTGACCATTGAGGAGTGCTGATTAATAAGCGCTGATTATGTGAGGGAAAGTAGGTAGGTCTACCATCATGCCATCATGAAACATGAAAAGCCCAAGGAGCTCGTTTTGGATACAACGCACGTACAGTATGGTTTCGATTTGGTCAACGTAACTGCAGGGGGGTCGCGACGCTTCTTTGGCGCATTCGCTATCGGTTGCGGAGCGCGAGGAAATTTGACGTAGCTGACATGCGCTTCGAGAAAACTGATTTATAGACGGCCAACAAGACAAAATGTTCTCATGCAGTATGCAGGAGAGAAGTCAAAATGCAATAATATCTTGTCAGTTTCCAGTAAGCTTGAATAGCCACCGCCGTTAAAACGCTGCACCGTGACAATCGGGGAGTATAATTACACAGGGAGAAGGCCGGCGGGGATAACCAAATGGGCTGCCGTATTGGTTTCGTTCTACTGTATGCGCGGGATGAAGGTGGGTCTGACATCGATTGTACGATGGGATTGGATTACTGTATGCTACTGGGATAGGCTAGCTTCCTCCCATGCCCCTTCCGAGCGTGTCGCACAGTATGCAAACGTTTACAAAAGCGGCCTCGCGCGCTTACTTGCACTCCGTTGCCAAGACCCGCGGAGGACCAATCTGCGGCATCGGGCCCACTCTCACTGTCATCGGCATATGATCGCGTCCGTCATCCTCACGCGCGCTCTCGAGTTAGTGTTGCCGCAGAGCTGAGCTGAGTTGCAACTCTGGCCCACTCTGACCACTGTCCGCCCCTGCTGAGTTACTAGGATAATCGCCCAGTCGACTTCATCAATCAGCATTCAGAATGGTGTGAGGGTGAGCGTCACGGTGACAAAGGCACGATAACCGCAGCTTCTGCCAGAACAAGAGAACCGCTGTACCGTTTTTCTTCGTACAGATGAAGGTATAGTACAACAACTTAAATATGTAACATAATGACGGAGATGTTGAGTCTTGGGTGGAATGCCGAAATGAGGTAGGACATTGCAGAATGCAACACCCGAACACCCCTTATCCTGCTCAAGCAACGGGCGGTGCAGTGTGTTCGTAGTTGTAGTCATGTATCGTGCTGCCATTGACGTAGTCGCCTTTTCCCACCCACGCACCAATACCGATACATCGTCGCCGCTTCCTTCCCTGGCCCGGGCGCACCGTGCCATCGTCCAGCGACAACACGGGCGCGCTCGCAGAGGCGCACACAGACGATGGGCGCGTCGGTCCTCTTGCCCCCTTCGGCCTTCCCGGGCGCGCTGCCGGTGCAGGTGCGGGTGCTGATGCCGACGACTGGACAAAGACGGGCCCACGCCTGTTCCACGACATCCCATCGAGGTCAGCGAATTCCGTTTTGACGCCCGCAAATGAGCGGCGTAGCAGTGCCCATTGCGCCTGTGGGGCGAATTGTGTGTGATCGAGGTCCGAGTGAGAAGGATGGAGGTTACGGATGGATGGATTGGATGAAAAGGACGAGCTTAGAGGCTCACCGGTGTCGTAATCAGCGCAGCCAAGTCCTCGCGGTGCTCCGCGGCCTCGTTTGCGCGTAGACGTGCGGCACGGGCCCGCGCGCGTGGTGTGGTCAGGTCGTGCTGGACGGGCAGCGATCTGCATGTCGGCGTTGGCATTGGTTTCGATGTGGGACTACTCATCGTCGTACTAGACTCCGAGACGCGAAGTGGCTTTGGAGTGGTCAGGTCCGAGGATGCCGATGTCGATGCTGAGATGAGGGTGGACACCGCGAGGGTGGCGGAGGGTGCGAAGGACGTGAAGGCTATTGCGGCGTCTGACGACATTTTCGTATAGCGGTACCAGGTAGGGAAATGGCTTGGCTTGCTTTCTAACGTCAGACGGGTGGTGGTGATGACGACGACGACGAGGATGTCAAGACAAGAAAAGCCAAATGTAGTAAGATGGAACCAATCAAAAAAATCTCGTTGTGGTTGTTCGGGATGTATGCGGCGTTTTTTTTATTGTTTTTGTGGTTGGGTGAGGAGGTAATGTGGGATGTTCGACTGATGTTCGACTGTGTTGAGTGCGGGAGAGGTAAGTTTGGCACCAGGCGAAGGGAAACGGGCCCAGACCCAATCGTTCGTTTTGGACCGCCATTGCGATAGAGCCCGCCAGCGAGTACAGTCCAGAAATACGACCCAGGACATAAATTCCAATGGTGGGAATCAGTCCGCGGAATACCGAATATCTCCGGCCGAACACTGCCACAGCTAACTGCTGTTTTTACACCAACAGGCGACGGTGTCTCGTATTCCAACACGCTGATCCGGCCCAGGCCAAGTGGAGATGGATGAGCTATCCCTCCATGGAATGGCTCAATCCGTATACCTGCTTAATACATACCGGTATACGGATTGCCCTGATGCAGAAACGACAGACAAAGGCCAGTGGCGTATTAACTCGACCGACGTAGAAAAGTGAAGGATAAGTACTAGTAACGGTGATACACAATGTGGCTTCGTTTATTCTGTTAAATACGTGACGAGTTGGTGTTTCGGAATATACATAACAATACAGCTAACCCTTCTTCTCTACTAGTGGCAGAAGCGACAGAGGTCGGATACACGTCGACGGGCAATTACAACAACAGCGGGGAAAGGGTGTGTGCGACCAATGTTGGATGCTCGTCCGCATCATCATGTTACTCCTCGTGTCTCGGGCTACGCCTTGTTGTTTTTCGTCGCCTGTAAAGCGCCGAGAGCGGCTGATGGAGCGGGAGACAAGGGGGGAAGGGGAATTAGCGTGTGGGATCTCAGAACAAAGGTCAGTGGCACGCACCGCCAACTCCGCTTCCGTCCTTCGCGAGACCCATCTCCACCTGCTTCTCGACTTCTTCTCCAAGCAAGACCCGCAGTGCCTTGCGCATATGCTCCTCGAAACCCGGATAATGCTGGTACAGGCTGTCACAACCGGCCCTGCAATTAGTCGCCAACCAGGACGTCGCGGGCTTGCGGCTCACCTTCCATCGACACCGATCGCATACGGCCTCCCGCCTGCATCCGATAGAGGTGCTGGCCGCGCATCCTTCCCGAGGCAAGTAACGTACCCCATCTGAATGGCAACGGTGGCAACGGCACATGCGCTGAGCCGCGTGGCACGATGTACGACGAGCGCCGCTGCCCATCGCACGATCGCCGCATCGCGCAGCGACACGTCTTCTGGCGCGTAGCCAAGGTGTTCATGTATGACCGCCCGGATCTTATTAAGACGCTGCAGAGTGGATGGCGCGAGCTGCGCCTCCACGATTGGAGCGGAAAAATCGCGCAGCGCGGCATCGTCGGAGTTCCCCGCTGGCGCCGCCACACCGTCGGTCCACGCGCTCTCGACAAGGCTGAGCATCTCCGTGTCGAGCCCGTAGTGCTTGTTCAGTCGCTCCGTCGCTTTTCCATTGAATAAGATAGGCTTCGGCGCCGCATCGACGAGCGCGAGGAGGATATTGCGCGTGATCTCGCCGAGGTACATGCCCGAGATGAACTTCTCGTATGCCTGAAATCGCGGGTTGATCGATTCGCGGTCAAGCTTGTTGTCGAATGGCGTCGTGGGGAGCACCTCGCGCGCGTTATCGAACGCACCCCATTCGGTGTTCATCATCATCACGCCGCCCACCGCAGCTGCCGGGTTGTTTCCGAGCTTGGTGATGTTTCTGACCTGCTCGAGGTATGCTCCGTTCGTGCCCGTGCCAAATATTGAACCAAGAACGCATCCACCAGCTGTGTATGCGCGAGAAAGGGCGGCACCGACGGTCTGAATTCCAATATTGAAGCGTGAATATCTTAATGCCAAGTTGAAAGAAACAAGTGGGCGTACGTCATTTACGAGAGCGACACACTTCACATGCAGGTGCTTCCTATCGAAGGCGTCTTGAAGTAGCTCGACTACATCCTTGTTTACTGCATTTTTCGCAGAGAAACCCTTTGTCCATGTTAGGAGGATCCCCTTGTCGAGCGCGGTCTGTTCCACGGGGAATGAGAACGTAAGACCGAGGGGTATTGCAGACGAATCGGCATCATTAGAGTTCGGATCGGGCGAGTACTCTTCAAGTTGTGATTTACTTGACGTAAGAAAGGCATCGACGGAGTCGGCGAGGTAATCTGAAGAAGGAACACGTTGTGTGGGAATCGTGCGTGCGTAAATCAGGACAGTATATGACAGGAAGAGACGCCATCGAATTCAACAACGGTCGGTTTTGACGTGTTCCAGGGGCAATCGACAGGCCGTCGAGTCGTGGCATGGGGGTTTCCGTAATCACGAGGCATGTGGCAGTGTCAGACAAAGTCAGACAGACAGAAAGGGAAGGTTTTTATTTTTATTTTAAAGCGATTAGATATTAGATGGTCGATGGACGGACATGGTTCGGATAACATACCAAACAACACTGTTGCTTCCCCTGTCTTGAGAGCCTCGGACACGCGGTACTTCTGCTGCTGTAAAGTGAAGGTTTTATCTCCGTGCAACTCTACTTGGCACACACGTCTACAGCAAAGTGAGTGTTCGGAGAATTGGACGATGATATAGGCCAAGGATAAATACAGGTTGGTTCCGCCGAGATCGAGTGCGAGGAATGTGCTGTCATTCGGCGTAAGCACCTTGGAAGGGGGGATGGCGAAGTAAAACGTTACCCCGTTTCTGTACCATCCGGTACGCCAGTGACGAACGTGGGGCTACCAGTGGACCTCGACGTGAGAGGGACGCAAGGCCTAGGTTGCATAAAAACATACATCATTGCCATCGGATGGCCATATTCGCTTAATCCGAGGTTGAAGAGCTTGTGGAAGTGGGATGTGATGGAAATCAAGGCTTGCTCGTCGAGGGTAAACTGTTCCTCGATGTCGGAAAGCACAGAGTTGATCTTGTGGGAGTATGTATTGTAGATGGCCGTGGTGATAGTAGGCATGATGAACAAGCTGGAGAGACTCGGATGTCGGATGGGGCTCACTCCTCTTTAACAGGAAATAGTCCAAATATTTTCCGAGTTTCCACTGGGATCCGCTGGTTTCTGCCGGAAACCTGGAACCTGCAAATCTGCAAACCAAGGTAATCGATCTAAATCCTACGGAAATTCATCGCATAAATTGTAAGTTTCCGAGGTTTCCGAGGTCACGTTTTCGGAAAATGAGACATGCTTCCGTCACTTTGGCAACCACTGATCGCATATAGTAGATACTTCGAGTTATAACACCACTCCAGACTCCAGCACACGAAACCGGACCCAAGGACGTGCCATACCCCTGAGTCTCCGATGCGCTAGTAGTAACTGCGTACACCCATCACCAACCTTCGATGTTCCATCATGATCTCCCGAGACCCTGAGCTGATCTGCCTTTACTTACGACGCCTCTATGCTGCACTTTTAGTCCTCATATGCTACAAGTTGACTTCCGTTCATCCGCATGTCGTCGTCAGATGGTTCGGGGCGTGTCACCTCGCTGACCCTCGACAATAACTTGCGTGCTCCATGCAGGCGGGCGCTATTTACTATCTCCCTCGACGCATGTGAGACATCGTTCTTCCTGTTACCAGCGAGTTCGAGCACTCCGGGTCAACTTCAAATCATAATCGCTGCATCTTCAGGCCGATGCGTCGGTGCAACTCACCATTCTGTCTATTCATCAGCGCGCCACACTCTCAATTACCGCCCTTCCCTGCTCTTCAAATGCTCTCAATCAACTTGGACAAGAAAATACCCCTGTTTTTAGGTGTACCCGAACTGACGCTTGCCCTGTGCATGGCTACGCTCGAAGAGACCTCGTCGATTCGTACGTTGGGCACGGCGCGTCTGGGCTCATGTAGTACAGCGCTAGGACGGGTGGCCGTAAATTGACGTATGTGTACGCATGATATACGATAGCCCGTTGCCACCTTCTCTGCTTGGTTACTGTTGCGGGCCAGTTCATGAACGCCGACTCGTACCCATACCGAGCCCATCCGCCGTAACTCTACTTCTGCGTTCCCAGGAGTCTCAAAGAAGACCAACTCAACATCAGCGAGGAGACTCCTCAACCCTACCATAGCGTCTGTGGGAGTGCGTAAGAGTCACTCGAGTGGGGAATCTGGTAGAATGACGTTGTCATGGGCATAATCTATCGAAGCCCCAATGGACCCGGGAGAGAACCGTACCTGTACACTGGCAAAATCAGATAGTGGGACACGGCGCACCGCGTTAATGCCTTCTCTGCAGTGGTTACATTGCTGATGAGCCAACTTGGGTCCTATGACTATGTGATGGATCCCAAGGCTGTGGGATGGTGCTCGATGAGGGGCGAAAGTGGAAGTGGGCCTCTACGCTTACGGGTTATGTGTGCCACCACAACCCTATGAAGCTGACGAGCCGTTTCGGAGGCGCAAGAGGGGTGGGGTAGATCTATAGGGATAGTTGGATGTGCCCACGAGACCTTTCACGCGTCATTTTGCTTCCGGTTACGTATACGTTGAACCGTACACGGCTTGAGGCTGTCCACCACTGCCTGTACTGCCTGTACTTAAGAGTATGTCCTCTCCCCTCCACCCTGTGTATTTCACCAGCTAATTTCCCTCAACTCTGATGTCCTTACCGACCACGTCCTGCCCTAGCTTTCAATCCATCTTCGATTCCGCTTTAGAGGGCTATACGAAGCAGACCGGAATCGAGCTGACCAAACATCCCACCGCATACAAAATCCAGAACTGCCATTCTCCCGAGGACGTCATCCAAATACTCCTAGAAAGGGAATCAGAGTTCAAGGACTATCGGGGCAAATATCGCAAATTGCTCGACTGCATCCGCCCTGTGGTCCAAGTCGTCCATGCCTTTTCCGGTGTCCTTGGCGAGACATCTGGCATCGCACTAGTGAGCTCAAGGGGCCGGATTCTGTATGATCATCATGCCTTACTAGTGATACCCCCCCACAGGGGCCATTCCAACCTGCAAAGGCGATATTTGTCTGCGTTGATGTTCTCCTCACTGTTCGTACCACTTCTTTTCTCCATCACTGGCAGGTTCCGGACCTTATGTGATATCTGTCCACGTCAGGCAGCTATCGGTGTCACTGCAAGCTATGACGCCGTCCTAGACCTCTTCGAATGCGTTGCCAATTTCCTTAGACGCCTTCATATTTATACCGAGAAGATCCCGTTGTCCTCTTCAATGTCAGATATCATGGTGAAGATAATGATTGAAGTACTCTCTGTGCTTGCCCTAGCGACAACTCAAATAAAACAAGGGCGGTTCAGTACGTGGTCTCTACCTGCATATCTGCCCTTGTTGACCATAGTACAGAGAAATTCACGAAAAAGCTACTGGGAGAGAGCGACGTTGAGGCTATCTTGCAGAGGTTGGACCGACTTACGCATGAGGAAGCTCGGGTGACCGCAGCACACACATTAGAAGTGGTTCATGGACTCTTCACCAATCTGAAGGTAGTCGTGGATGGTGCGTAGACCTTACTCGGATGGCTATCAAACAATTGACTTGACTGATTCAAATAGATGGCAAGGCATCGACTACTGACCTACGACAGGCTCTAGGTATGTTCAATCTACGTGGAATACCGAGATCCTTCTAAGACAAATGATGTTCGTTAGTCATGATACAAGAGACGGCAAGTAAAATAAACAAGATGGAGCGTTAGTCCTGACATTTTCCTGTGGACGCTCTCGAGTCTGACACGGGCTTCCTAGGGAACCAGTTCCAAAAATACCTCCGCAGTTGGCTCTCTCCTCCTGACCCGTCGACAAATCACAACATCGCATGCAGAGATCACCTCGATGGCACCGCCTCATGGTTCACGGAAAGCAGCACGTTTAAGGAATGGAAAGCTCGGGGTTCACTCTTATGGATACATGGAAAACGTGTGCAACTTCTCCCACTTTTTTTTAAATCATCCGTGTCCTGATCGCTGTCTGCCCCAATGTTCTAAAGCGGGTGCTGGGAAGAGTATATTATGGTACGCCATGCCCCAAATCTATCGTGCAGCTTATTCAAACCGGAGTCGTCAACCAGCTCCAGCGTTATTCAAGAAGTCGAACACCTACGTGATACGGGATTGGCTTTGATGACCTATTTCTATTGCGATTTTCGAGATTCAAAAAAGCAGGAAGTCAGCGACTTACTTGCTTCCCTTGTTGCTCAGCTCTCTGCCAGATCCGATGCTTGCAATAGCATCCTCTCTTCATTGTATTCGGAGTACGATGCAGGATCACGGCGGCCAAGCGATAATGCGCTGATGGATTGCCTGGAAAAGATGCTCAAAAGCGAAGGCCAGCCAACGATTTATATCATCATTGATGCCCTCGACGAAAGTCCCAATTCCCTCGGCGTGGTACCCGCACGGAAACGAATTCTTGACGTGGTCCAGAAACTGGTCGACTTACAACTCACAAATGTTCGCACCTGTGCGACCAGTCGTCCCGAAGCGGATATTCAAGCCGCCTTGACATCTTTTGCATCTCACACCGTCTCCCTTCACGACGAAGAAGGACAAAAGAAGGATATTGCTGACTATGTCAGGTCTATCGTCTATTCCGACTGGAATATGCGGAAGTGGAGGACGGAAGAGAAGGATATGGTTATCGATTCACTTTCCCAAAAAGCTGATGGGATGTAAGTCACCCCTACCATGCCGAGTCGCGACGGTTCTCACCCAGGTGTACAGGTTCCGATGGACCGTTTGCCAACTAGAATCCCTGAGGAACAGTTTTCCAGCGGCGATCCGTCGCTCTTTGGATGACTTACCGAAGAGCCTGGATGAAACATATGACCGGATATTACTAAGCATCGCCCAGGAGAGACAAGAATATGCGCTGCGCCTTCTCCAATGCCTCGCGGTGTCCTTCAGGCCACTTCGTGTCGAGGAGCTTGCAGAAATTCTTGCGATTCAATTTGGGGCCGGGGCTCAACCCGATTATGACGTGAATTGGCGTCCGGAGAACGCAGAAGAAGCCGTTCTATCTGCGTGCTCGAGTCTGATCGCCATCATTGACATGGACGGGTTGCGAGTCGTTCAGTTCTCCCATTTCTCCGTCAAGGAATACTTGACATCGGAACGGCTTGCCAATGCAGGGGATCATCTTTCCAAATACCACATCGTTCCCCATCAGGCCCATACGATCCTTTCACAAGTCTCCCTAAGCGTCCTCCTGACATTGGATGACACTCTCGACAAGGACAGCGTGAAGAATTTTCCACTGACTATTTATGCCGCTCGGTACTGGGTCGAACACGCCCAGTTCGACAGCGTATCTTCGAGCCTTAAAGATGCTATGGAACGTCTTTTTGACTCCACCAAACCACACTTTGCGACTTGGCTGTGGGTATACGATCTAGACTATCCATTCCGGGAAATCATGTCCGCGGCACACCCAACACCCCCGGAAGCTGTTCCATTATACTATGCCACGCTATGCGGTTTCTACGGCCTTATCAAACACCTCATCGACACTTATCCCCAGGACGTCAATGCCAGAGGCGGATATTACTGTACTCCATTGCACGCCGCTATCACCAAGGGAAACATCGACGTTACGAAGTTGCTCCTTGCCCAGGGCGCGGATGTAACCGTCTTGAACGACTATAAACTGACGCCGATGCACGCAGCAACACGAAAGGCAAATCTTGACATTGTTGAATTATTACTTCATCACCACACAGGTGTCGATATTCATGACGGACGCGGGAACACACCATTGTCCCATGCATCATTCGAAGGCGATCTAGACGTTGCGCAAGCCCTACTACGACATGGCGCGTCCGCAGACTCTCGTGGCGACTACGGCATGACACCACTGATGAACGCATCACACAATGGACACCTGGATATCGCGCGCTTGTTACTTCATCGTGGTGCAGCTGTAAACTCCCAAAACGATGATGGCTGGACCCCATTGCTATTAGCCTCGCGATATGGTCATCAGCACATAGTGCGTTTGTTACTCCAGAGCGATGCGGCTGTGGATCTCTGCGATAATCATTGCTGGACACCCTTAATATCAGCATCGCGATATGGATATGCCGATATCGTCCTTTTGTTGCTCCAGAATGGCTCGACTGTGGACTCCCATAATGACACCGGTCTCACACCATTAATTTCGGCATCGCGATGTGGACACCTAGACGTCGAGCGTCTGCTACTCCAGAGTGGTGCAGCTGTGGAGCTCTGCGATCACGATGGTTGGACGCCGTTGATGTCAGCGTCGCTATATGGACACCCAGACGTCGTCCATTTGTTACTCCAGAATGGCGCGGCTGTGGGTTCCTATAACAACGACGGTTGGACCCCATTGGCAGCAGCATCGCTATATGGACACCCAGACGTCGTCCATTTGTTACTCCAGAATGGCGCGGCTGTGGGTTCCTCTAACAACGACGGTTGGACCCCATTGGCAGCAGCATCACAATGCGGAAACATGGATAGTGTGCGTTTCTTACTTCAGAGCGGCGCGTCTGTAGATCCCCAGAACAACCATTGCTGGACCCCATTGATGTCAGCATCACGATATGGGCACCTAAATGTCGTGCGGTTGTTGCTGAACAGTGGCGCGGACGTGGACCACCATGATGACCAAGACCGGACCCCGTTGATGTTGGCATCGCGTTATGGACACCCACATATCGTTCCTTTGTTACTCCAGAACGGCGCGACGGTGAATTCCCATAACATAGGCGGTTTGACTCCATTGTTGCTGGCATCGCGAACCGGACGCCTAGATATTGTGCGTTTGTTGGTCCACAGCGGCGCAGCCGTGGATGACAGAAGCCACGACGGCTGGACCCCGTTGATGGCAGCATCACGATATGGATACCTAGATATCGCGCATCTGTTACTCCAAAGGGACGCGGCCACAGACATCCCTGACAACGATGGTTGGACCCCGTTGATGTCGGCATTGCGATATGGGCACCTAGATATCGTTCCCTTTTTGCTCCAGCATGGTGCGACTGCAGACTTGCGCAACAACAGCGGCCTCACCCCACTGATGTTAGCATCGCGATGTGGGGACATGGATATCGTTCGTTCGTTGCTCGAGAGGGGTGCGGCTGTGGAATCCCGCGGCAACGATGGTTACACCTCGTTGACGATAGCCTCAGAAATGGGACACCAAGACGTCGTGCGTTTGTTGCTTCAAAGCGGCGCCCCCGTGGACACACATGATAACCGAGGCTGGACCCCACTGATGTTGGCATCGCAAGGCGGACATTTCGAAGTTGTGCGTTCATTACTTCAGAGTGGCGCCCTCATGGACTCCCATCAAAACGATTGCTGGACTCTGTCGGATGGTACGTCGAAATATCCATATGCCTAGCAATTCCATGACCACCGTCATAATGCAGATGTAAACCCAGCCAGAAGTGGCTTACCCACTCCCTTCCGTCTTGCATCTGCCAACGGCCATCTCATCATTACAGAACTTCTCGTTCAGTGGGGCGCGGATGTCAATCCCCAGAACCAGGACCAACAAATGCTCTTACGCCTAGCATCAGATTATGGACAACTCGAGATCATGCATCCACTTCTTACATCAGACCCAAAAGTAAATTCCCAAGATGGGGAAATTTCCACACCACCGCACAGGGCAGCAAAAGGTGGATATCTTGACCCTGTGACACTGTTAGTCAAGTCCGGTGCAGATGGAAACACCCGTGATGGCGACCACAATGACCCCCGGGAGCTGGCGCTCAACAACGGGAGGATCGATGCGGGAAGGTTTCTGGTGGAATGGATGGGAACCGTGGATTACTTGGGTCACATCGACTTGACCGCTTTGATCATCGCATCATCTGACCCCCTTTCCTATATCTCGGTACCGTCAACTGGACACGAATGTGCTAGTGTTCCTGACGAGCGGTGGACTTTGTTGCACGCGGCATCAGACGAAGGTGATCTCGAGGTTGTGAGGTCATTACTTCAAAAGGGTACGGATGTCGACGAACGGAATGTACACCATAGGACTGCATTGCATCTGGCATCCGTCAAGGGAAGGCCCGAAGTTGCGAAGTTGCTGATCGAGTATGAAGCGAATGTCAATTCCCAGGATAAGGTCGGTTGGACACCGTTGCACGCAGCGTCGCGATTCAGACACCTCGATGTGGTACTCTTGTTACTGGATCATGGCGCCGATGTGAATGCAAGGAAGCAGGACCAATGGACCCCATTGCACATTGCGTCATACTTTCGCCAAGTCGACATTGTCACGGTCCTACTTCAGCGCGGAGCGAATGTTCATGTACGGAATGACCAAGGTCGAACGCCATCTCAATTAGCACTACGGAGGGGACAGCGGGATATCGTACGATTATTGTCCGAGTATGGCGCACAGGGGGTGTAGGGCCTTGCAGGGAAGAATGGGGTCACGATTGAGCCTTGGATACTACATTCTTTCTAGACATTTCCTGCCAGGAGTTACAGACTTTGTGATTCATTGCTACCGTTTACAACTTGACGACTACATTTTTGAAATTTCGACACCGAAATCGGATCCGGCTGATCATGAAGAGGAATGTCTCCATCCATCCATCCCAACACTTTCGTCCGAGAAGCCTCCCGTTCTCTCGATTCCTCATCCCTTTTTTCTGAAGTTTTGCGGCAACCTCTTCAGAAGTTTTTTGTAACAACCTCAACCCCAGATCCATCCGGTCAAACATGGCCTGCCATAGTTGTTCGCCGCGCGACATTTCCCCCTTGCTGCTGGGGGAATGAGTGATAAGACGTCGGGACGATTCCGAGTCCCTGGGCCATAGCCTCTTCCAGCCATCTTTTCTCCATCATCCGCTCCTCTATTTCTCCTACCTTGATCCAACGGTGTTCAAGGTACCATCCACGGTATGAACCGGTATGGGTTTTGCTAGACGAAACCGTCCAATTCCCAGACTCTTCCATAAAGAAAAGTTCGCTCGCCCGCTGTCCAACAGCGCGACTTCTTCTGCCACCACTCACATCGTTTTGAAGATCATCCATTGTCTTTATTGTACATGGTGCTGACATTTACCGCTCGTAGGTTGGCCGTGGCCCCGAGCGGGTTCAAAAATCCGAGTCGACTTCCATTATCCTATCCTACAATTCGTCTCTTTCGTCTACTGTGACAGGCCTTGATGTGAGATATGAAAGCGTTACGGTTCGTAGGCTGGGGGTTTAGGTGCGTCACCCACCGTTCTTCTGGTCTTTTCGTCCTACTGATCTTCCTCTTCAATGTTCGCAGGGGCCGCCCGTGCGTTTCCTCGATTAGGGCAGCCTTTCTTCAGGTGCCCTTGCCGACCGCAAAGGAAACAACGGCCTTCCGCTTGCCGCTTCTTCCTTTCGGCGTCGCTCATTCCTCCGGCGCGTTCACGCCACCATTTTCGGTCCCATTCCCCAACGATAAGCACACCGGTCCTCGCCGCGTCGGGGTGCAGAAAGTCGCCCCTTCGGGGTCCCAAGGTGGCGAGGATCTGCATCTGCATACGGCGCTGGACTTCTCTTCGAGCCGCCGCCTGCCACTCGTCCAGATTCCCTGGGATGGAGTCCCTTTCCAGGATCATCCAATGGAGTCTCTTTGGCAGACCCTGTTTAAACACTTCGACCGACCCGTGTGCGTTCCGCTCCCATCCTGCCTTGGCTAACAAACGCTCGAAATTTGCGATGTACTCATCGATTTCATCCCCATTCATTTTCAGCTTGGTTAGATCGGCGTACGCTTGTTCCGCCGACGCTGTCTCTGCGAATGCCGTCTCAAAATTGGTTACGAACTCCGTCCACAATCCTTCGTCGGTGTCGAGGTGAGTTGGTTCTGTGGGTGGAGTGGCATTCAGGTTGCCATACACCTTGTACACCACTTCATCACTTTGCTCTGCAACCCAGTCGTCGACTCTGGGGCCTTTAATGTATGACAAGGCAAGTGCCACTCGTTGGAAAGGATGTGTCATAGAGTCGTTTCTCATGTTGCATATCCTCCAGACCTCGAATTCCGTCATGAATTTGCGCATGTTTTTCCTTTGTCCATCGAAGATTTCGGGTGGATGCCCTTTCATCTCTTCGTCGGCAGCTGGAACCGGACTCGCTTGTCCCACCGCGACTTGATGCGCCCCCGTTGGGCCCCCTCCTGGGCACGCCTGGCACACTGGCGTGCTTCCTGTCGGGCTGCCAACATTCCCAGTCTGTCCCCCAGCGCTTCCACCTCCCGCGATGTCTCTTCCAGTCGTACCGCCTCCCAACGGTACACCGAGGCCTGTTCCGCCAGTCGTCCCGCTTCCTGTTGTAGTAGAGGACGAGGCGCTTGGCGTGGTTCCATAGGGTAGGCTGGATGCGATGGCTGTCACGATCTGTGTTCCATAAGTTTGCATGGTGCTCATGAATTTCTTGCTTTGACTGCTGTGTTCTCTACTTCTGCCGTCGTGATTTTATCGGAAACTGATGATAGATGTTCAGGGTAAGAAGGTACTGCTTCTTTTGTCACGTGATATGGGATATTTATTTGTATATGAGAATTTGTGATTGTGTATGAGAATTTGGTTCCAAATTGTGTATGAGTGAGAATTTGGAATTGTGTATGAGAATTGTGTATGAGAAATTGGAATTTGGATACGAGGGTATGAGACATCCTTTCAAGAGTCCGGCCTTTATATACTGACTGGACCCCTACAACCATATTAGGAACACTTCCGAAAAGGGCGCAATGAGGGTCATGTAAGCAAGCTGTTATATTTATGACTGTTGGTTGATGCACATTGATGATGTGTCATGGACTGCGGACTGCGGCACATGACCACCTCTACTGTATCTAGTCTGATTGTGCAGTTTCTGAGTTCTGGGGCATGCACCCATTCCTACTATAAAAGGGTATATTACTGTAGCAGTGGTATATGTGCCCCTGTATTTATTTAGCAACCTGAACCAGCATTTGGGCTATAAAATCTCCTATGCTGTCATAGTCAAGCCTTATCAAATATCTTGCTTCTATCTCTTTTGTGCCCCGGCCTCTCATCTATCACACATCTCATCAAACTTCTACTCATCATTTTCGCACACATACCTCTGATCTCATCATCTTTATCTTGAGATCAAACTAGCCAGTTGTCGAATCCGAGCAATCACGCAAGGCAAGAATCGTAACGAGGTCCTTCTGGACTTCAGACGACAATGATTTGTTGTTCGCGTCACAGGTACGAGCACATGTTTCGTTTGCTGTCGATGTCGATGTAAGGGGGCACTAACACAGATTGTCACAATCAATATTCGCCAATGGTCGAATAATCCTTCTGTAAAGGTAATCATACCCGCCTAAACTGATGTAACTGCCGGTCTGCGGTATGGTAGTACTGCATCTCCGCAGTCGGTAGTCGCATGTTGTAACATTCGCTCTCACTTTCAGCGCGTCCGAAATACTTTTCTAGTACGCGGAGAAGAACAGCACCTCCCTCTCTGTAGCCGAGGCTTCCAGGAGTACGGGGGGTGATAAGGAAGAGCAGTACCAACATCACAACATCGTCCACTCCGTATAGTTTTTGTGGGAAGCATGGTCGCTAACACCATCAGTGTCAACATTTGAGTAAGTTACAAGCGCACCATGGACCGAAGTCCGCGAACAGTTGGAAGACTGGCTGGTCCCAACCGACGGACGTACCACAGTAGCACATCATACGGGGCACAGTCAATTAGTGTCATTATACCCTTTAGTCAAACTGAATGAGAATGAGCAGTGAGATATCATATGAGCCCCCCGCCAAAAATTCTATCGAGCACCAGTTGTGCACCGGCAATGGGCCACATACGCACACTAGTGTTTCGGTCGCGCATACTGCGCATACGCATCCCGCACCGCTGCCCAGTCCAAACACGTCCAGAAGCGCTCCAGGTACTTCTCCTTCCCCCACACGCCGTACCCAGCCGCCATCCACGCGTGCTCGTGGACGCTCACGCAGAACAATGGGTACAATGTCCGCCCGAGCGAGTCGAGGTCGCTCGATGATCCATCGGGTGTGCCAAGCACGCCCCCATTAGCACTACCCGCGTCCGCGCCCGCGCCCGTGCCAGCATACAGACCGTCGGACCACAGGTTCGCGGGGCGCGAGACCCTATCCCTGGGGCCGTACGCGAGCATGGTCGTCGAGAGGGCGCGTGCGCCCTGGGGCGGGTTCGTGCGGAGGGGGGGAGTCGCGAGGCCCGATGCGGGGGACGTCGGCTGTGTTGTACTTGGGGTCGGGGTCGAGGTTGAGGTTGAGGTTGGCGCCGGTGTTGGCGCTGGGTTCTCCGCGGGGACATACACGCCTCCCAGCTCGGTGTTGCCGTCCGGCGAGAGGGTCTGTCGACGCTCGCTGACGAGGAGCGTGCCGGCGCCGTAGGTCGCGACGACGCCTAGGTGGCCGAGGGCGTCCGTTACGAGCCAGACGAAGCCGCTCGAGGAGAGCATGCCCGTTGCTGCGGCGTTCACGTACGTCTTCAAGTCTTGCAGGGAGCCCATCTGCGATGCTATCACCCCTGCTAGCGTCAGCGTCCGCTCTGCGTGCACACCCCTTTCGTTCAGCGCTGCTTCGTGGTTCGGAGATTTCGGTGTTGGCGGTTTCTATCCAACACATGGATAGTCACCGTGTGGTATTATCAGATCACATGTTTCCTTTTTTTGACAAAGTTGAGGGTGGTGCGTGGACTCACGAGGTGGTGCAGGAAGAAACTGTTGTTGAGGGCGAGACTTGCATAGTTGAACGCGAGCGTTTGGCTCTCATGCGGGGCAGTGGAGATGACGATCTGAGCAACGGGCATATTTTCATATTTGGTACCTGCCCTCGCGTGTGAGCTTACGAATGACGGAGGGGAGAAAAGCAAGTAGCCTCCCATTCCCGCCCAGGCAAAAAAGCGCACCTTTGATTTGCTCGTTGAGACGGTCGAGCAGGCCCTGCTGGTAGTCCTCCGCGATGACCTTGAGCGCCTCGGGCGAGAGAAAGTCGCCCAGCCCGTCCTCGATTTTATACGGGAGCGGAACTCGGACGTGGATCGTCCTACATGAGGGTGCCCCGAACGCCCCCACTGCCGCTGCTAGTCTTGCTGGCGGTCTCACGACGCTAGCGCGGCGCAGAGAATGGGCGGCTAGTCGTGCCGCGCTTGTTGTTTTTGTGCAGCCTGATGTTGCGAAGCTGCATGCGACACGGTGCATGATGACGCGGACTTGAAAAGTTTCGCGCTGTTGTGAGACTATGACACGGAAAGACGAAAAAGACGCGCCATCCAAAAGCGTAAATATTGGGACCCCGGAGAACTGTGCGCAGCGGGACCCGAGGCACCCCCGTATCGAATTGAATATTGGACACGTCGGCTTGAACCAGCACCAACGATCATACTATTGCACGACTGCTGCTATAATCCAATTGAGAAGGGAAGAAAACCATGGCGGGACCTAAAACACCAAAGCACGCTTCTACCGCCACCTCCAAGCCCAAGCCCGCCCCTACTCCATCTGCTGTTGCCCACTCTGGGACCCCTCCTTCCGCTCCAGCATCGGCGTCAGCAGTCGCGCTGCACACCCTCTGGACCGCATACCTCGACGCGACGCCTTCCCGCCTAAAATTCATCGACGCCTTCCTCGTCTTCCTCGTCCTGTCAGGCGTAGCCCAGTTCGCGTATTGTGTGCTCGTAACGAGCTTCCCTTTCAACGCCTTTCTCGCCGGGTGAGCGTCTGTCCCTCGCGCGATCTCTTTTCTTTTATTTTTCGTTTCTCACTGTCTCTTTGTGTGACTGGTTGCTTTTTTCTTTTTGTTGCTGGGATTGGGACGGAATTGGTGTTGGGTGGGACAGGTTCGCGAGCACCGTTGGGCAATTCGTGCTTACTGCGTCGTTGCGCTCGCAAGTCAACGTGGCGAATCGCGCACTGTTCAAAGAGGTGTCGCCTGAAAGGTGAGTGCTCTGATCGCGGCATTTTGTGTGGTCTGCGTGCTCATGACCCCGCAGGGCATTTGCGGACTTTGTCGTAGGTTCGGTCGTGCTACACTTTTTCGTGTTCAACTTCCTCGGTTGATTGTTAATTATTCGCTTTGCTTCCCTCTTCCTTTACGAGTTCTGTCCCACCACACTTTAAAAAACACACTCGATCACACCGGTTTCCAAGGAAGCAAGTTCACTTTTGACGACGACCAAAAATAATATATCACAGTGAACGAGGTGAAGAAGCAACAGAAAAACCATAACCTATATATTTATGTGTGTGTGTGCGTGCATTCGATCAATCATGACGGGTGTGAGCCGAGAATATGAGCGACGCACATTACACAATACGGAAGCGATATGGCGATGACAGTGGGTGTGTGCGTATATAGACGCAGCGTCATGTTGAACGCCTCCGCTCGAAGGAGCCGGACCGCTGAAAGGGCCATATATGTTAATTTTAGCTCGCGCGTGAAAGCCATGAGGCGGCAGCAAGCGCACCCCAAAGACCACGACGGCGAAATCAAACACGTATTCGCCTGTCAATGGCGAGCATTGAGCACACAGGAACTCCGGGAGAGGTGTCACAGATAGGGCGTACCGAATTCGAGATACGTGCGCAGCAATTCTGCCACGAACACCAAACGTTATCGTTAGCGTTTTCTTTCTTAAGAAACACACGGTTCTCGGGCGAGGGTGAGGATCACTCACTTCGAACGTCCTTGTTCGGTACCTGGGACAATGCGGGTCTGCATTCGGTCGCATCGCGCGCCGCGAGAGGATAGGTCAGTTCGTAGATCAAGACAGGGCACAGCGAGGAACAAGGAATCAGAGACGGGAGAGATGGACGCACGTTAGGCCAGTTGAACGCTTGATGCCAGCGAGAAAGGCGCTGAGGAGCATGGCATCAATGCCAAGGTGCACGAGTTTTCCGAGCATTTCTGAGATGAGGAGGCGGTTAAGAGGTGAGATGTATGTATTGTAGTCGGTTGCAAGTGGGCAAGGTGCTTGTATGTATATAACCAGCCACTGGCATGCCTGGCCTCTCTGTCATGTGATAGGGCGCGTTGACGCCTCGCGTCTGTCACATGCGATACATATTATTACAGCAAGACGGATTGACTTCAAAGGATGGCACGATATACGTTTACAATTTTAAGTTCTACGGTCATGTATCAAACCGACCAGTCTATAAAAGGGCGTGCCGAGTGGGTAGTAACGTCTGCAGCGTCTTTGCAGTAGCCTCCCTCTCCTCCTTTATGACGTTCGAAAATGCCTTGAAGTTTGGCCTATGTGCGTCGACTACAAGAAGCACACGACCATCAACAAATAGGACGTCATGACGCGGGGGGAAGAATGGTGTAATTGTTACCCTGCAGCTGGAACAACACACTCTCGCTGGTAGTGATTTGCGCACCAGCTTGACGCATTCGCTCGAGCGCCCATGGCACTTCCTCCTTGTTGCAGCTCGACACGCCATCGGCAAGCACATGTACGTCATATCCGCGCTCGAGCAGGTCCAAGGCGGACTGCAGCACGCATACGTGGGACTGGGCGGATTTTCAGCCGAGGCGATGAACTCTCGCCGGAAGACGGAGATGGCATAGAATATACCTCGATGCCCATGAGAACGAAGGTCTTGAAGTCATGGCCGCCAATCAGCGAGATGAATTCGGGCGTGGCCATCGAGAAGAGCGACTTTTCGATGGTGGCGAGGCGCAGTGGGCCAAGCGACGCAAGGTCAATGCGGTCATCGGTCTTCCCGAGGGCTACGGTAGAGTATATGATAGAGAAGGAGGGCTTAGCGATCGCGAACTAAATCAGAGACAGATTGGCGACAGACGGACCTTTCGGGTTCTGTTCGGTGACGATAACAGGGACCTCGTGGATCTAAAATGTGTCAGGTAGAATGATTTTGCCTATGAGCGCCCCAGCTAGGCACGTCAAGACGGTCAAAAGAGCCCGCAACTGCACCTTGGCTACTTTGAGGAGTTTATTTGTTGTGGAAACAATCGAATCGAACCCATGAATGGCGGACTCTGATGAAACTTAGCCAGCGAAAGCAACGGTGGAAAACTAGTTGCGCACGAAATTTTGTCTGGATATCGCATATGAGAAACGCTGTTTTGGACGGGATGAGCTTAACGACTCGGGTAACGGTGGCCATCGTGGTGGGGCTCTCAAATGTGTTGAGATGGCCAAATTTGGAAAGAGGGAAAAAAAGAATGGAATCGGGTTCAGTCGCGAACGACCATCATCTCTTCCTCTCTCCACCTTTCCGTGCTCCTCGACGGTCACCCTTCCTTTCTTTTCCATCTCCACTGGCTTCACAAAGCACACCTCCGCTCCTTCTTTAAATTAATTACTCTCAAAAAAAAAGAATAACATGATGACCATGGTTGACCGTATCGACACAGCCGCTGATAGTGTCAGTGTCAGAGATGCTGAGTTCCTTGCCGACAAGAAGAGGGTAACGTCTCGTTTCTTCCGTCATCGCCTTACCCAACGACGCCGCTAACCTATGTCACTCAGTTCGAGTCGTTCAAACTCGGTGGAGCCCCACCTGCCACCCAGTCGACCTCTCAGTCCAGGAGACACTCCCATTCACGTTCCCATTCTCGCAACGTTTCCGTATCTATTTCACCCTCGCCTTCCCTTCCTCTCTCCTCTTCATCTCACGACCTCTCAGTCTCGCTGTCATCCTCCTCATCTTCGTCTTCTTCCCTCTCACAGCTAGGTTCAACTTCTGCCGCAGGAACAAAGCGCGGATCACACCACCGCCGCCGTTCGTCCGTCTCTACCCGCCGCGAGTCGGCGGAAGTCATGGGCGTTTCCCTTCCTGCTCTCTCCGCTTCCAATAGTGAAGATAACTTGAGCCTCGGCGACAAGGACTCCATTCGTCGCCGGGCTCTTTGGGCCTTGGAGGGAAAGCCAAGTGCAGATGGCTTCTCTCCTGTTGAGATTCCAGAGTTGAGCTCCCCGGAGATCGAAAGGAGGATCTCTGAATTGCGTATGGACATTTCCTTTCCTCTTTTCGTCTCTTCTTCGACTCATCCGTCAATGCAGCCAGCAAGCCCTCGTTTCCACCTACTATGGGCAGCTTCGTTTCTGGCATGGGTAGCCTCGCCAACATGCGCGACTCGTTCAACAATCGTCTGTCTTCTTCCATTAAAGATCAGCTCCATACCCTTGTTGAAGAAGAGGAGGAGGAAGAGGAATCTGAGGTACCTGTTTCACCTCCCCCTTCATCAGCTGTCAATGCCTCCATTGCCCCTACATCTCCGACCCCTACTCGTGCGCGTCCTCGCCCAACTGGTCTTAATCTCCGCCCCCTGTCGCTTAGCCCAGACAGGCTGTTGTCAGGTGTCAACACTGAACTTCCCACACCGGCGCCTACTCCTACTCCCTCCAAGCCGTCTGGCCTCAAGTCACTCACCCTCACTACATCTCCCAGCTTGGTCTCTTCCCCTCCTTCGGACGCCATTGTTTCCAGCGCCTCTTCCTTGCATCGCCGCTCTATTGTAGTCCCTCCGACCCATGCCGTCTCGTCCGCCCAGTTTTTTCGTCGGCCGTTATTAACAGACCAGTCCTTAGACCCATTCGAGGCACCCAAAAGGCGTAGTAGCATCTCTTACAAGCCATCTAATCATGGTCTCCCGACGCCAGAGCTCACCCCTACTACTGAGCGTCGTGCATCGACAGGGTCTGATGGCGACTGGGGCCGTCCGTCGTCCGTCAGCAATGAGCAACACTTCCTTTTCCAGTCTCAAGCTGCTCTTGTGACACGCATTTCGGAGCTCGAACGCGCGCTGTCGTCTCGCACTCAGTCCCGCCCTGCTTCCTTCGCCGTTTCTGACATCTCATCGGGTGGTGCAGAGCCGACAGACGAAATGCTTCACCTTGTAGCTGACCTCAAGGCTGAACGAGACGAACTGAAGCGCGATATCGATGGATGGCGCACACGAGTGGCAAGTCTCGATAAACAGACCGGTGAGCTCGCGCAACGTGTCGACAGTGAGCGACGCGAGGCGTGGGTCGCGCGTGAGCGCCTAGGCTTATTAGAGACCGAGAAACGTGCCGCCGTCCGCCGTGCTGAAGAGAGCGCTGCCGCCCTGTCGGGTTTGCAGGCCGAGTTGTTAACCACCAAGGCGGAGCTTTGTGCCTTGCAGGAGGAGACGGCACGCAGCAAAGAGACAGTGCTTGAACTTGACCGTGTCAAAGCTGAGCTGGCAGAAGAGCGCCGCCGTTGCGTGGAGCTCGAGAAAGCACTAGAAGGGTTGAGTCTGTTCAACGAGCCCACCCCGATCATCTCGGCACGCCGCGTAATGTCCATCGACTCCTTGGGCTCCGCGACGGACGTCGACTCGCTTGACGGCCACGGGTTAACTGGCTCCGAACTTAAATCCGTCCAGGAAGTTGACGAAGATGAGGAGGCCTACTCGGATCAAGAGAACCACCTCATGGGTTATGAAGACGAGGAAGAAGGCGACGAAAGTTTCATCTCACACGACGGATCGTCTTTCAGCTCTCTGGAAGACATCCCACGCTCGACAGCCCATCTAGTGCACATCGTGGCGTCTTCACCCACTCGCACGCCTTCATCCACACCCGTTCCAACGCACACGAGACGTTCTTCCCTTTCCCGCGAGTGGTCCTTCCCTGTGAAGGGCGTGCCTCATGCAGCTTCCCAGCAACATATGCCAGAGGAAATTGATCGGTTCTTTGGTTGCCTTGAGGACATTGGCGACTCGCCGCCACTCTCAACTGCTCGTCCGGACACTACGAATTCGAATCCGTTTTCCAGAGGCTTCTTCGGTGCAGTTGAAGACGACGGTGATGAATTGCCCCCCTTTGTGCTCCCCGTAGACGTGGGGATTGAGGTTGAGTCGCTGCCTTCGAAGGATTCTGTGCTTTCGACTGGTTCAGGGCTCGGTGTCGTCCTGGAAGAGGAGGAACCCGAGGACACTGTGAATACCGGCGTAGAAGATGAGTTTATAGGCGAGGAAGACGAGGGCGGGATCAAATTCACGTTCAAGATCCCGCCTGCTTTTATCTCACCCGAGTCTTCACAATCACCCTCACCAACGACACCTCCCCCAGTGCACAAGTCCATGCCATATTACGAACCTGCGTCCGAGGATGATGACCAAAACCCCTTTCCCCTTCGCATTGTGTCCCCTGCCTCCTGCACCCGTACCCCGCCACCATCTCCCTCCTCCATTCCCCGTGCGACTGCACTGAAGCGTTTCGAGGGGCTCGCCAAGGACGCCAAGTTCTCTCCTTGTACCTCACCGTCGCCGCCACGCATTTCACCGTCGAATCCGCGTGGAGGCTCACGCCCCTCGTTCCTGCCGCAACCGATCACGAAAACTGTATCTGTGCCGACCTTCATTCCTCAGCCCACATCCAATATGTAAGTACAACACGGCGCCTGCATCTTTATTGAGCTGATGATATCAGACGCGCACTTAGGTCCTCGGCACAGTCTCGGTGGCAGCCTACGTCCAGCGAGACTGCAGTGAGGTCATCGTCGGCTGACGCAATTGCGAGCGCGGGCAGTCGCCCACTCACTACCCTGCAGAACCTTGCGAGCCTTGTGCCATTCACATCGGCTTTTTCATGGTCTGGCGTACGCGCCTCATCCGAAAGCCCATCAACTAGGGAAGCGAACAACAATAAAGCCGAGGAGCAGAAGAATGGTTTTGTGTCGAAGGAACGCCAGCTCGCACGGTTGCGCCAGCGCATGGCTACTGAAGAGGGCGTCACGGTTGAAGCTCAGACCCATGTACAACAGCAACAAGGGACCGTGCTGCCTTGCAAGCGGTGCATGGACCGCGTCGTATCTCCCTGAGCTTGAGCTGGGCAGAGCGCGTAATGTTGTAAGTGATGGCAATTTTCTTGTCTTTTAGTTATGTCCCACCCCCATTCCCTTTCCAAACCAAATCCAGTCTTTGAACTACGGACAAATTGTTGATGAGTTGTTGGTATCATTATTTTGTCTGTACCATGTCTCCCCCAACCTCCCTCCGTTATACCTCACCTTGTTAACCCCCTCCACGATTCCATGGCCGAACCGACCCCCTCTCAACAGATCTTCATACCACCCTTTTCGGACAGAAGAGCACTCAATGACCCCTCTCTCCTTGATATATATATCCACCGTGCATCTTTTCGTCCCGTTACTGTTCGTCTTCGTTCTGGGCAGAGCCCCTTCCCTCGATCCCCCCCTTCCCCTACTACCGAGTTATGTTTAATCATTCTTGAACGACTAGTGTCGAAAATTACCGTGTCGAAATCCGCCAACCCCACCCTACCTTTGGACGTAGAGGCCGAAAACCATTCGTTCCAGGTATCTACGCCTCTCGATTTCTTGTTTCTTGCAATACCACGATGATGGAGCTTTGCATTTGACTTCTTTTGTTTAAGTTTAACTTTATTTATCGCCTCCGTATGCCCCACCCCCCTTATCATATGACCTTATTCATGCGTTTTCGCTTTGGGCAAGTAAGCAGCGCCAATCAATATTCTGGACGCATTTAGTAGCGCGTGTGAAGTCGGGCAGTGTGCTCACACGATGATAAAACCTTTCTGAGGTATCAACCAGGCCGTGGAATTTAAATATTTCCTCTACACTGGTAAGTTTTCATGTCCCATGTATCAAATACCAGACTCCATCAACAGACGCCGTTCGACTCTTATGCGTTGGTGCGTTGTCTATGTCGTTGCGATAGGAGCCACATCTGCCATCACCCACTTGGAGAATAACGGGCAAGACGTAGCGGTTCCTCGGATAAACCTGATGGAAAGTTGTCTTGCAGACGACTATTGGACTAGGATTTAATTTGTATATCGCCAGCCTCCTTGTTGTCAACGGCACTGCGCTTTGCTCCGGGCTCTGGGAAGCACAAATATCAACGTGAAGACATTGCTCAAGAGTACGTGGCTATTGGGCGTCATTAAATATCGCCACTGCGCCTTCGGGTGCTATCCCATTCATGGGGGGCAATTATTGTATCATATAGGTTTCAAGATGGGTGACTTGCATCAGGAAGTTGGCCCAAACCCGTTTAAAAGTGTTCGGGGGCAATGCGCCTATAGAGCGACGCTGTGATCACGTCGCGTCAGACATGAATGCATGAAGGGCCGAACTCAACCCTGACTCTGAACCTAAGTAATTCATAAAGTTTGTTTTAAAGCACGTTCTGATAGAAAAATGAAAATAATTCTGATTTAATGGATAAAATTAAGAACCGACTCGGACGAACAATACGGTATTCTGACCCTTCGACGTTCGCACCGTCAGAACTTGAATAGCCCCCACCCTTGACGATCATGAGAAAAATACTCGCTCGCTGGCCGTACACGTGTTACCATCTCACGGACGACAGACACACTAGACCTCTTCGGGCCAATGTGGCAGTCCTTTGGGGTCTCCTTCTGTGGACCGCCGTATGATCCATTTCAAGTTTTCAACGATTCGGGCCGAGTTATCATGGTCCGGAGATGAACGTGAAACAATCATACTCGATGATAATCACGTTCGCACTAAATGGGCAGATGGACAAACCGTATCCCCTGTTCATCGTTTTGGCGCCGTAGTTTGGCGCGGGTAATGATTAATGGTCATGGATCGCCGGTCCGTGACTCGGAGTGGACAACAACTGAAACACAACCAGCTAGAGACTTAGACGGCACCGCACCTGACGTCGTAGCTCCCCCCACCGTGACACCCTCAATCTCGCCACAACGTATGTGGGGGAAAACATTCGATCATAGTATAGGCGAATGAAATAGAGACATCGCTTGCTCCACATCAGATAACAGCAGGTCGGACCTTCGGCTACTCCGGCTCTCTATCCTCGCGTCGTTTTCACGACCCCGGCAAACTGCCACTGGGGTTCATATGGCTCGAAGGGGTATAGGGCAATTCGCCGCGTGTCAAATTGGTTATGTCTGTTGTGATTCAAACTCGTCAGAAAATTGTGATAATGGCGAGGGCCCAATACGCGCTGCGCGAAGAGGGATATATTGCAGCTCAGCCAGATACGTTCATGCGAATGGGCAACTCGGAGAACATGGTGTCACCACGATGGCCGCACAGGGTTCCTCGTTATCTAATTTGCAGAGGTGGAGGCGTGGAGATGACGCGGGGGGGTGGGAGGCAGTTAACTAGCACATGACCGGAACGAGTCACAGCGTCGGAGGCGAACGAGGTCTTTGGAAGTTAAAGTGACATGTGGCGTGCAGTGTGGGCCATTCCGGTCAAGGCTCAAGGGTGAGATGGATGCTTGCTCGACTGTGAGTGACAAGGGCTCCGGCCAAACGCTTTATGTCCCCGCGTTATGCCAGTGAGCGATTGTTGTCTCGACCGCATTCCAATTTGACCGGATGGGGAAAACGAATAAAAAGAACGGTTGTGATGACGAGGATAATGGACAAAATCAAGGAGCTGCCACGCTCTGGTGAAGCACTGGGAGAGGAGTGATGCGAGGTGGAAAGGATTCGGAATAAAATTCTCCGACGCGGATATTCCAACCGGACTTGGATAGCTTGGATGGTTACTGTAAGCAGTACCATGAAACCACAACTCTTCAAACAGGACCACGTGTTTGGTCAGCCATGCAATTGTAAATTCACTTGCAAAAAGGGGAGATTACATACGCAACTAACCCCATGAGGATTCTGTGAGATAAGCAGGACGCTAACCCAAAGGGCCGAGGCAAGGGAGAGAGAAGAATTAGACATCCAGAGAAGCCCAGAGTAAGGACGATAGGATAACCTGGAATTCCGCATTTCAGCGTCAAGTCTTAGAAGCCTGATATAAGAGGCAAGGAGCAAGGGATGAAGGAAGGGATTCTTTGATTTGCAGAAGGTTTTTCCTAGAAAAAAAATAGCTTCTCCTCACAACCTTTCTTTACCATAGAGTTTGGTCTATAATCTCATTGAAAGCTAACATAAATTATGGGTTTTTTGAGACTGCTGCGAAGAGAAACCAAGGGAAAATACGAAGCTAGAGACACTTATCCGAGTCAGCGCTTATGTCAACCCTGACTCGGACCATCATTCAGACACTGCCACGACACAACTACCGGAGCGCAGCCGCTTTGAATTGCCCTCCGTCGTCATCAACGCTCTTCGCTCACATGCCCGGCGAAACTCAAAACATTGATGTCCGGATCCTAGGGTTTCTCGGCAGTCAGTGCCTGGCCGGGCTTTGTAGTCAATAAGTGCTTGTACTGCATCTCGTCGCTTGCTGTCAGGGAACGTGACGGTGTCAGTTATGTACCGGACTTGCGGCGAATGTGCGGACGTCGAGGTTATTTGGCAAGCGACTTCTGAGATGATGATGCGTGATCATCGTCCGATGATCGTCCTTCCCACTAGAAGCTCGATAGGAAAACAAAAAAAAAGAGGAACACCCTGACCACGAGTCCTCGAAGTTGCCGTACGTCCCACATACACGCATACACAATCTGGGGTGATACGGTGGGCAACCGAAATGAAGGTTGGGGTATTGTATTGTTTGTACAAGCAGGCGAAATGAGTGGATCCGAAAGCGTGACGCCTCTGCAGACACACGTCTCTACTCTCTAGAGGGCTTCATACTTCGCACCCCCGAAAGCGCAATCAAGGGAACTGTATCTCCATACCCAGCATCTCCGTGCGTCTCAACGCTTGTCAATGGCTGTATGACTTGCGATCAGGTACCCCCATGAGTCTCTGAGGAACCATGGCAAACGTGAGCGCAGCGTGACAGCCCCTTCTGGACCTGGAACTGCCGGCGATCACGTCCTACGTCCGGAACTTAGCCCTGGCTGTACGATCTGCGGTGCCTGGGGTTTTCTGTGGAGAAAAAGCCTTTTCTTTGTTTTCATTAATCTATGGGGTGCACGTCCACGGTTGCCGACGATATTCGGAAATTTCCTTTGATGTCGAATGTGAATCCCAGCACTGCTATCATGCTGCCAGCTGCCCGGGACTATGTTCCACCGAATGTGTGCAGTAAGTAGTACGCCGTGATGGGTGTGGTAACCGTGGCGGCGTGACTTGCCCTCGCACGATGCTGTAACTCCCCCCTTGGTTTTTGCAGGGCTAGTCTGTGGCTCGACAGTGTCTCGACCCACCGAGGCGAGCAGATGATCGATTACGTGCCTGACTCTCTCGGTAAAGGAAAAAAAATTGCGATGGATGTGCAGTGTTAGCAACGCGCAGTACCAGCACCCCTCGGAAATTCGGTACAGGAACTAGCGCGGCAGCCAGCTAGCCCTCCTCCATAGGGTCTCTTGAGCTCTTTCCGTTGACCCGATGTCTACGGCCACGTTGTGTCTGTGTCTCAATGCCCTGAATGCATGAGAGACGGAGGTCCTTTTATGTCCACGTATCTGATGAGCCTTTCCATGAGGTAGGTACGGAGGCGGGTGGATGTAACTTTCCAGAGCACTAGCGCGGTACCGTACCGTGACGGTGGAAAGAACATTAATATTATGTTATGATTGCCCTTTACCCGAGTAGATGGCCCCCCTGATCGAGATCCCGATGGTGTCTTATCCCACTGTTAAAGCATGTGATCGACTTCTGCCTGTAAGCACACTTTACTGTACTGTACTTGTCAGGCGCATTGACTGGCAGGAATCGTCCTTGTGCATCCGCGGAATGGGTAAAGACAAGCATTCAACGATTTGGATCTGAGGCAGACAGAACACCCTTTTCTCTGGAACGCCCCTGCCTGATTGAGTGTGGGACAGCGTCGGCGACCTTCTTTTCTTGGTTGTCGAGTAACAATGGATCGCTACAAAAAAGGTTAAGCTAAGTTTTTTTGAGGACCAGGTACTAGACCGAGATTGTGGTGTAGGCATTCTTGACAGAAAGTTCAACTTGCCTGTGGATATCTTGCAATGATCACACGCATTACGTTACCCAGCACTATGAGGCCAAAGGTCGCTGCTACGTAGCACAACGCCGTATGATATACATATGTATTTTTATAACACTAAGCAACTCGGAGCTGGCTCATTCGTGGAAAGGTGGCATGCGGCCGCGTCGGCAATGCGCTTTGCGGCTCTGCCAGGCACCCCATGATTGAACGGAAGGACGTCTCCCACTCGTCCATTTGCATCGTGGGTAGTCTCATGCCCCACCGAGGCGCAAACCTTCCCTCAGGTGAAGTGCAATCGACCGTGAGAGGCTCTTCAGTGAAAGAGTAATTTTGACCAGAAATTGATAGGGAAGGCCCAGGTTCTGTGTTTGTTCAGTTGCGTCGCTATCGCTACGTATAGGCAATCATATCTCTATTATCTCAAGTGCTAATACAATCAAGGAAACTGTCAAAGTGTTTTCTTTTTGTTTATTACACGGCCTTACCTCACCCCGGAGTGCACCCGGATGTACCCCTTTCCATTTGAATAACGTCTTAAAGGAGATAAGCTGGCTTCGCGCCACCCTAATTATTACTAACTTGTTGCTTCTTGCCACGTGCTCGCAAACTCTCAATAACGTAGGTCTGGAACTTCTGCAGGTGTACATACCACGATCAATTTTTCGAATCCTTTTCGTTAAGGGTCAGGGGGGAGCTCGTCAGCAGGTAAGGCCAACTAATGCGCGGCCTCAGGCTGTGGATCGGAGCCTCTGGCAGTAAGGCAGATTTTGTGGCTGTCGTCGGGTGCTTGCCCTGGACCCTGTCCTATTGCATGAGCTTGAAAACTCTCCATTCGCGGGGGCGGCGGGCGGCGTGGCTGTGGGCGCGTTCAGCCCTGTGTTGACTGTTGGCCAATTCCGGAAAGGCGCTCCTCCATTTTTAGTAATGAACATCACCGCCCACGGTTGTCGCAAGTCCTCGTACATAATCACCGTGAGTAGGGCTGACACCGGTCTCCAGGCCTGAAACCGGCATTAGTGTCCCCAGATCTATCTGTGTGTCACGCAAGGCGTAGTTGCTGCCACTGCCACTGGCGTGGCATGTTGAAAACCAAGAGCATTGCAATACAGTCTGTTAACCATTCAACGTTCAACGGCATATAGCATCACCAGGGTGATGCTCGGAATGTCATGTGAGGCAGCATTTTTTAGGTACTAGGCATTCGCGGCGATGTTTCGTATCCAAGTTTGTCCTGTGGCCTGGCCTTGGACGCGTGTGTCGTCGCCCTCACCGCATATCTTTCCCACTTACCAAAGTTGACAAATATACCTGGGGTCCATCAACCCTCACCGTTGCCCGGGGATTGGTCTGGGCCAATTTGTCTGTCTGTGAATCGTGATTTTCTGGCTAGCCAAGGTCCAAGATAAGACACATTCCTCCACGTGCAGCCTCAGACTTGCTGTGACCGCGCCCGCTTGCCAAGTGATTAAGCGGTCGCGATAGACGTCCACCAACTAGCGCAGGCCCCCCAAAAAGAGTTGAAATAATATATCGTAAATAAGGCAACGGGGCCTGAGAGCGCTTAGGGCAGCGCAAGCAGTGTCAAAAAAAAATTCGATTTACTGGATTTTTTCTCCCCTCGATCAATCGCTAATACGAATAAACGAATAAATAATTATCATTGACCATGATTCCCCAGGATTTCTGGCTGACTAGTATCTTCCTCCAAGATGGCCTAAAGACCGACGCATACGCCGTGTGAACTCAGCGGACGTCCC
>Ga0307510_10000867_pt1 | contig 31760 bp, 22 predicted proteins | sample 12_EM_MG_FD_207224 | JGI IMG/M metagenome (GOLD analysis project Ga0307510, IMG submission 207224) | Populus trichocarpa ectomycorrhiza microbial communities from riparian zone in the Pacific Northwest, United States - 12_EM | ecosystem: Host-associated > Plants > Roots > Unclassified | place... | reverse complement strand
TTGATCAAGAACCAAACTGAACCGAAAATGCTCAGCCTTAATTTAATTGGTTAGGTTCTGAATTTGTTCCCAAAAAGTTACTAGTTCGAGTACGACAAATTTTAGGGTTATTGGAGGCTTACCTGATCTTTAATTTCAGGGCATCGGAGGATTAGTTGAGGTGCACAAGCTAACCCGGACACCTATAATTATTTTAAAAAAAAAAAAACACTGCTTCGAAGATCCAAAACTGTCAAGTTCTAAAAGTAGCCAATCTCGGGTGACATTCTAGATTCCATATTGTTCTAGGACAAATTCAAGCATCACAAATTAGACAAGGGATCCATTTTTGCTGGAATATGTTCAATAAAGGTTTGTTTGGCAGTGTGGTTGCGGTTGCTTTTCAAATAGCTTTTCGTGCCAAAATGCATGCCAATGATATTTTTTTATTTTTTAAAAATTATTTTTGACATCAGCACATCAAATTGATTTGAAAACACTAAAAACATATTAATTTCAAGTTAATAAAAAAATAAAAAAATTTTAAATTTTATCAAAAGCACTTTTGAAACGCAGAAACAAACAGGGCCTAAGATTGTTCCTTCAGCCCTACAAACAAGCCTGTCGGCATGCCCAAATCATCCCTTGAATTTGAGAATTTAGGGTAAGGGTTAGGATCTATAAAAGAAAAGAGAAAAGTTGAAAATGGTGGCTAGGTTTTATTTTTTAATTTAATGATAAAGTTGTAGTATTTGATACAAAAACTTTTTAGTTATTAAATAAATTATAATGGTAAATTTGTAAGAAATGAGATATATTTTGTTGATTTTTTTTAGAAATATATCAAGGTGGTGTTTAGCATTGAGGTTGAATTGTATTTTTTTTAAATTGAATTTTTTTAGCTTTATTTATTTTTATGTTTTTATATCATTTTGATATGTTGGTGTTAAGAATAAATTTTAAAAAATAAAAAAAATATTATTTCAATGTATTTTTAAGAGAAAAACAATTTAAAAAACAATCTTTACCGTACTTTCAAATAAACACCAAGTGTTAGTGCTCAACTAAGAGAGTATTTAGAATAACGATTGTATTGTTCTTTTAAAGAAAATCTAAAGTTATTTTTGCTTTAAATTTTTTTTAAATTGTTTTAATATATTAATATTAAAAATAAATTCTAAAACATAAAAAATATTATTTTAATATATTTTAAAATATAAAATATTTTTAAAAACAATTTTTACCGCATTATTTCTAATCAAACTACAATTTGGACCAAATAACCTATGTTAAAAGGTAATCTTGCCAAATAAAAAAAATAAAAACGCACACACGCACAGTAACGCCGGGCCCTTTCACGCTCCGCAACGACATCGTCGTCGTCGTCCTCATCATTTTACCTATTTATAAAGCCAAAAAGCCCGATCCCAAAAGGTGTCAAACGCCAACATCTAAATCCCGCTGATTTCAAAAAATAAATCAAACTTTCAATTCCATGCCTTTTCTAGCGACAAAACCACATCTCTCTCTCTTGAAAACCTAACCCACCCATTCACTCCAAAATAAAAATCCCCGCCGTGTACAGAACCAAATTCTACGCTCAACAATGGCTTCAATGGACGAAGCGCTCTCTCTCCTCACCGCAGCGAATTCTCACGGCGATTTGACCGTTAAGCTATCTTCTCTTAAGCAAGCCAAAGATGTTTTATTGTCACTCGAGCCGTCGTTGGCGGCTGAGCTTTTTCCTTCCTTAGTCGAACTGCAGTACTCGCCGGAGGGAATCGTCCGACAAAAGCTTGTCGAGTTAGTTTCGAAACCCTACTTTCTACATTTTTTGGTCAATTATCCTAATTTTTGTTATGATTGCTCGAATTTGGTTGCTAATTGTGTGATCATGAGAGGTAGTTTTAGGGTTAGGGTTTCTTTGTGATAGTCAATATGCTTATGTATACTAGCTTCATCATTTTGTTTTTGTGATTGATTGTTTATAATAAAATGGCTAGAAAAAATTTATTCCTGTGATTATTTTTATTTTATGTGGCTGTCAGGGTAATTGAAGAAATTGGTTTGAAAGCAATGGAGAATTGCTCAATACTAATACCTGTCTTATTGGGACTTTTAAGAGATAGCGATTCTGTTGTTGCAAGGGAGTCTATTGTTAGTGGCACGCATTTATATTGTGGTGTTCTAGAGGAAATGGCATTGCAGGTATCTTTCTGTCTCCACCCAACTATCCCTTTATTGGGCGAAAAATCTGAAGTTCGATTCAACTTGGTTTGTTCTCATTTTGGATGTAGCTTATAAAGAAATTTTCCTTTATTTTGACAGACATTTCAATGTAATCCATCGTTTCTCTTGCTATTACTGAAATTCTTAATTGTTTTTTCTTAAAATGCTTTATTTTATCTTCGCACTTTTTTTTATCATGCTTATTTTGGAAAATTACAGTGTCACCGGCGTGGTAAGGTTGAACGATGGCTCGAAGGACTATGGATATGGATGCTGAAGTTCAAGGATGCTGTCTTTGCAATTGCATTGGAGGTATGGCGTGAATATGGTTGTTTATTTGCAGATCTCACCATGTGCCAATTAATTCATGGTTAATGATGTTCTCATCGAATGGTACTTGGGTAACTGATTCCCTATAAATAAGTCGTGTCGTGTGTTTCTTTCTTTGTTCTTTTTTTTTGAGGGGGGGTGTTGTGTGGGTGTATGGGGCTTGTTACAAAAATTATCAATTCATTCATCTGCCATTTGCTGTGTTTAGAAGAGCTAGCTAGCTTGTGAGCAATTGGATTTTTGCAACCTTCCTACATGTTAACAGGCTGTAAGAAAGTTTCTTGTGCTTAAAGTAACTAGACAAAACAGTTGGCAGTAGACATGTGATATTATGTTATTCTGGTCAATGGTAGAGGGATTCTTCATTCATTGGACTGTTATAACATCAACTGCTGCCGCTATTGATTAAGTCAAATCTTTTCAACTTGAGGGAACTTTCTATTCCTTTGCATGAGGCATTTGAAACATATTTAATAAACTGAATGTTGCTTTAATTTGACTGTAGCCTGGACCTGTTGGGATAAAGTTGCTGGCGTTGAAATTTTTGGAAACATACATCTTGCTTTTTACTACCGAGACCACTGATTCTGATAGACTTGTTGCAGAAGGTATTGCATTCTGGCCTTTAATTGTTTATTTCTGTAAGATGATTTGATTATGGTGTTTTCTGTCTGAAGTCTTTTCTTGACTTTGATCTGTGCTTTTCTTATAAAAGAAGTAATAGCTCTGCCTTCTGATTTGGCTCTAATTCCTATAGGAAGCAGACGGTTATTCAACATTTCATGGGTAGCCGGTGGGCATCCTGTTTTGGATCCAGTTTCTCTCATGTCAGATGCCAATAAGACACTTGTCATTCTTTTGGATTTTTTATGGTCGCCTGGTAGTCTTCCTGGTGCACTGATGATCGCTGTTGTCAATTGGTGAGCCACATGCTTTTAATAAATTTTTCTATATTAGTAAATGGACATGGATATGATAGGATGATAATGGTTCATTGCAATTTTTTTTTGTAGCTAAAAAAATCATATATTTGATAGTTTTATGGTGCCTATCTTCTTTTGTGGTAACTCTTAAATTAACTGTGCCCTTCCCTTTTTCCATCTTTGCTATTTTCTTTCTTGATTGTTTTTGGGTAAATAGTTTCTTGACATTTTCTTTTGGAGTCTAAAGAGCCAAAACCTTGAAGTGTATCCCTTTATTTAGCTATAATGAGATATGTCAGCAACCGTGTTGTGGGATTACTATCAGAAATCTTATAGGTCTGTTTCTCTTTGTTATCTTCTAGATGGTGTGGGTCATTCATTCTATCCATTTAAATGCATGGAAGGTCTAAAGGCTTTCCGAGCATCACAGGCTGCCTTCTTAAGAAGGGGAAAACTATTTGTAAAATGCCTACTTTTATAATTTATTTTTGGCACATTAATACCATATTTGTGCATGCATCTTTGTGCACCTAAATACTGCTCATACCCTTTTAGTTGTTTTGTTTGTCTGGATATCTGGATGCATTCATCAATACCGGCCAGTTTTTATTCTCATTTGGTGTGTTCATGACATATAGAGCAACACCATTTTTTCGTACTTTATCCTAGCCCTTATGCATTCTGATATAGAAGTTAGAACATGCATACATATTTGTAGACACAAGCACTCACAAACAATATGCAACTTCTTTTTTCCCCATATATGCAGAGTTGCAGACACACAGACACATGTGGGCGTGCAATATGCCATTTCCCCAATAATTACATCATGGGCTCATTTTCAGTTTCACTGTGCCCTTTACTCTTCCAAAAACTTTTGCAGGCTTTTTTGCTGCGTCATTGAATTTTTTTCCTTATCCCAGCTGGCAGTTTAAGTAGCCATTAGTATGCCACATGAACGTGAACATTTGATTTCAATTATAGTAATTCAACCATGAATTTACCAGTTCTGATCTGTTGGGTATCTTCCAATTCGAAAGCCTTGAATTTTTTATAGATGTAGGTAGTAAACTGCATTTTGCCTTGAGTTACATTATCTTCAAAATTTTGGAGGGATAACCAAAATTTGGAAACAGGTTGTAGTACAAGTTCAACTGCTTGTTTGCGGTATGATTGCAGCATGCTGACCAACTCTCTTATGAGGAATTATTGGGCCTGGATACTGCTGCATTGGTGGTTCAGACAATGGGAGTTACAGGGCTAGACAATGTCTATGTTTTTTGGATACTTTCAAGCACCATTTGCCAAGTGATAGGAATGGTTAACTGATGGTAAATGATCTCCCCAGGTGCTGAGAAAGACTGGGTAGTCAAGCTACGCAGTTTATGCTTTGTAAACTGTTAGAGAGACAATATGCTTTACAATTTTTTTGACAATGTTCTAGATATTTGAAAATGTACCTATTGTTTTGTTACAGTTAATGCACAATTCAACACCTTAATTAATCGAAATTATTTTTTAACTAGGGATTACACTGCCAAACTTGCTATTCAATTATCACGGTTCCAAATTTCTATGAACTGTTTTAGCTGCACTGCATTTTTTGCATGAGGTTTATGTATATCTGCTGGTTTTATTGTCAGTAATAGTAACTCAACTTATATAATCGAGTTCTGTCTGTTAGGTCATTGTCCATAATGTCAAATGTATTATCTATGTTCTGATGGCTTTTGAGTTGGGTGTTGAATTTTTTCTTTGAAATTGTATTGTGCAATACGTGCATCAGCTTAGCCTTGACTCTGGAACCAATCATTCTTTATAAAATATTAGAAGTTTGCAAATGGGCCTTTGCCATCCAGCAGGACTATATGCAGAAAGGAAGACATCACAACTATGGAACTTTTTTTGCTTGAATACTTTTCTCCAAAGTCAGTGAATGATTCTTAATTTGTTATGTTTCTAAAAGCTTCTGGAAAGAGTGGGTGAAAGGATGCATCAATACGACTATTTGGTGAACACTACTGATTTTTCATTATCCTTGAAGTATTCACATGGATGGAAGTTTTATTTTGTTTCTGTTCTTGTGGATTGTAACTGAAGCAAATAAAGCAAATATGCTTGGAATTTTATATTTAACCATCAAAAGAGATGGGAAATCAAAAACAGCACAAAAAGATTTTTGCAATGTATCTGTACTTAAAAAGCATGCTTGGAGTTTTGCTTCTTGCTGTCACATGCAAATATCTCGGTGATGATGATGTTGTTGTTTAAGGGTTGCAAATGCTTAGTCTCTGTTTCTATGGTGTCATTTTCTTTGATGATCTGCAGCTGCTAAATATTGTTTATACAGATGACTGTTTTGCTGAGTTTATTTCTTCAAATTGCAGTATTTGTACTTGGTGACCAGGTTTACATACATTATGAATGCACAGGCAGAAGCTATTTTATTATGTTGGTATGAGAATGAGGTCCTTAATTGTTGTTATAGGGTATATTAAAGCCCAAAGAAGTATTGTGTGGCAGGGATATAATGATAAAAGGGAAAAGAAATACGTGGAACTGCACTGAAGAATGGCAGACACATTCCCAGTTGAACTCCATGAATTTATCAAAACAAACTCGTTTCCTCTTAAAATGAGGTTATCTTCAATGTTGAACAAAGATAAGCTGTTCGAATGGACAGCCGCCTCTTCTTTCAAATATGTTCTCAAAATGTGAGGAATAATGTAATGTTTTTGATGAAATATATTAATGAAAGCAATGGTGTTCCCCCCTTTAGATACATGGCTGTATATTAGATGATAAAAATAAATGTAACTTATATCTAAAGATTTTATGTGGTAGCATTGATACTTCGTATGCTGGATTACTGAAAAGCTTTCACATGATGTAGAAAAATTCACAAGGGCCATAGCATGACATTTTGTCATAGAACATGGTTTTGCAATAATATTGATGTTATGAAAACTTTGATTGAGGGTTTGTTTTGATGAATTGAATTCATTACTCTTATGCTGCTTTCTTCTAGTTGTTATGGTGGTCATAGTTTGTTGTAGACAATGGGATTGGATGTTTGGATGCGTGATTGCAACTCCACATGCTATACACTGTTGTCTTTTCTTATTTTCAGAAGAGCAGGTAGAGTTAACCAGACTAATTAAGTACTTTATGTTATTTTCTTGGATTCTCCCATTAGTAGATATCTCAGTTGATTATGTGCAGCAGTAAGCAGGAGCTCTAAAAATAGACTTCTTTGTCTATGAGATTTCATCATTTATAGCATCCATTCCTTTAGTGTTCATCATGTTGTAATGCTGTGGAATGTTCATTGGTTAATGTGGACCATCCCAATTCTAAATTCTTCATGACCTTTAAAGATAGTGTTTATAGTTGTCCATTAGTTCTTGTTGGAGACAAGCACACAATTTCAAAAGCTAAACATGAGTAGCTCTAAAGGGAACCTATCTTTTTTGACTATAAAGGAAAAGAAAAGTTGTTAGATTTTGTTGGTGGCTGATGCCAATGAAAAAGTTCAGAAGATTCAGTGACAGGAGATTTAGAGATACTGTAGCATACTTATGCATTGCAATGGGTGATAAATATTTCATCATTTGATTCTCCAAATGTCATAGAATATGTAATATGGAATATGGATTACCTTCATAAGCCTTTATGACAAGTCTTGAGAAAAGTTGAATGAACCCAAAAGGGGAGAGCTTAAGGACTAGCATGCATTAACCCTTTTCACTGTTTATGACAGCATAAAACAGATTAATGTTTATTTGGACTCGATTCTCACATGGAGTTAGTAATTCATTGTCAATGTTAATTGTTAATATGGTATTACAAGCCAGTTTGAGTTTTGGATTTTTTTTTTTGAAAAATTCATACTGGGTATACAACATTATTGTTGGTCTATGTTATTGTTCTAGGATGTCCATTTACTGCCCAGTCAATTTTCAATTTCCTGGTTGCCCTATAAACTCTTAAGAGTGTTGACCTTATTAAATCCAGCTAATGTGAATCTATCTACCTTTTCATATGGAGGATGTCTTATTCTGATTTCTGGAATCTTGTTCCTTTCCTATTTGAATAAAATTTCCTTTTTTCTGCAATGGTTGTATATCTCTGTGCATTTGAGGATTATAGTGAGCTTAATGATTGAGAACTGGGAAAGGTGTGGGTTTTCTGTGCACTTGGCCTTCAAATGACTGTCATCTTCTATCTTTTACCTGCTTTATATGCTCTACATGTGTTGTTCAAGCATTTCCTTGTGGTCTTTAGTATCAAATTTTTCTTTAAACTCTAATATATTTGTGGGGTAGAGTTGTGATGCACCCTTTTCATTTGTCTAAGCAATAGCTTCCCTTCCTAGCAATGTTTTCAGATTATGTTTCTTTTAATTATCCTTGGTTTCTATTTTTTGGTTTCCATTTTTCTTAAGTACTTTCATCTCAAGTCTCAATGAGTTTTTATGCTTCGTTCATTATTATTCTTGACATCATTTAGGTCCTTATTTTGTTTCTTTCTTAGATTTATCTCAAATTATTTTGTGCATGGTATTATATTAGATTCTTCTGTATCTGATGACCTACTTATCTGTTTGACAGTCTTGCAGCTGTAGCGCGGAAGAGGCCGCTTCATTATGAGACTATTCTATCTGCCTTGCTTGATTTTGATCCAAAAGTTGAGAAGGGATGTCATGCTGCTAGTATCCAGTACTCTTTAAGAACTGCTTTTTTGGGATTCCTGCGGTGTACTTATCCAACCATCTTGGAGGTGAAGTTGCTTGACATTTTAACCTCTTTTTGATAAAAAAAAATCCTTCTCACTTTGCATTGCATGCCATTATTCAATAGGTAATTGTATACTAATTTACAAGTAAAAACCCTTTATCTTCATATTTTTTGTTCCTTAATTTTGAATATACATGCTTTATTTGAAGAATATACATATGCTTTATTTGAAAAAAATAAGTTCATTAAATTTTGAAATCACCAATTGTATCCCAATAAAATTAAAGGAATTTGAAAGTTAAGAAAACTACCAAATCATTAAATTCTTTGTTGTGGAGTTTATAAATAACTATTTCAGTCTCTCCCTTCCCTACTGCTGGTTTTATGGCAGTTATAGCTCTGCCTATCAATTCTATGTTTTAACCAGAATCTGCTGCTAATATTGGTACCACTTGCCAAATGCAAAATCTTTTAGCTCCTATCATCCTGGGCCACAGGTATTCTATATCACAAGCATGTGTACACTGCACATGAAAGATTATTTGATGAGAGGTTCTAGATTACAAACATAGTACTGTCCATATGTGGTCTTTAAGGATGAAACAGCAACACAAATAAAATGTTACCCTGCTTTGAAACTAGAATGAAGAAACCAATAATTAAGGGAAGTGGTATCAGAATTCTTTTATTTATCTTCACACTGACAATTCGGTTTTTATTTCATTTTCAGTCAAGGGATAAATTGTTAAGGGCTTTACGTGCAATGAATGCTGGGGATGCTGCTGAGCAAGCCATCCGGCAAGTTGATAAAATGATTAAAAATAAGGAGCGCACTTCTCGTGAAGTCAGGTTTAGCAGGGTAATTACCCTTTCAAAACACTGTCCACCACAGCTGTAGTCGCTCTTGTTATTGTTGGAATTATAATCTTTCACTGAATTTTGATTGCCTTGTTTGTGATCCTCCTTAGGATGATCAGCCGACAAGCCAACTGCCTGTTTCAGGAGATCAGCTCCGGAAAAGATCTGTGCCTATGGATAATGAAGAGCAAGCTAATGGTCATGAAATGGCTCAAAAGCGGAGTCGATATGGTCCTAACATTCTGTCAACTACACCAATCCAAATCAATGAATCTGGACCGGATTCTGTATTTGATAATGGCGTCTCTGCTAATGTTCATCTATCAGATAGTGATTTGACTCCTGCAGAACAAATGATTGCTATGATTGGTGCATTGCTTGCTGAAGGAGAGAGGGGTGCTGAATCACTTGAACTTCTTATTTCAAATATTCATCCTGATCTGCTTGCTGATATTGTCATTACTAATATGAAGCATTTGCCTAAGTCCTCCCCTCCTTTAACAAGGCTTGGCAGCTTGCCAGTAACACTGCAAAATTGCTCTTCAAGTAGTCCAGCACAGGCAGTGGCACCATCGGCTCCAGTTTCCTCTGCACAAGGACCCATTCCAGTGGTTACTGCAGGCAATTTATCATTGTCTGATGCACCCATTGTCAATAATTTCCCTGTAGATTCGAAACGTGATCCAAGAAGGGTATGCTCACTAGCCTATAATTATTTTTTTGCATGTTCCGGTATGCTCAGTCTATCCGAGTCACTTGTTGCTAGTTATATTGAATTATCCTTTATTTTCAAATAACTTGCTAGTTGCTTTCTCAGGATCCACGTCGCCTGGATCCACGTCGTACTGCTACATCAGTTGGAGTACCATCCGTTGCCATTGTGGATGACCATGGTGGAATGCAACCTGAAATGGACAGCTCTGTTTCTTTAAGCAAGGCTTCTCCTCTTCCTGTGGTGACATCAGTTGAGAATCCTCCGGAACCTTATATTTCAAACAGCAAAATTGAGGACAAGAGTTTAGAAGGTCTACTGGTTTCTAAAACTGATCAAGTAAGCATGAGCGAGGAGGTTATCTGTAGACCTGAGGAAATTGTCCCCATTTTAGAGGCCAAAGCCTCTTCAGATCAAGCATTTTCTCCTCCTCACACTTCTGAGGAGGGTGATGTTGTATTGAAGTTGTCAGATTTTGAAGTGGCATCTGGTGCTGACACGTTATCTGTGATGGAACCTGAGCAGCTTTCCCCAGATGTCTCAAACATATCTGTGCCTGAAGAGATCTGTCAAGTTGATTTACCTCAGCTTCCCCCATACGTTGAACTCACTGAAGAACAGCAGAAAACTGTGAGACTGTTAGCAGTTGAACGGATTATTGAATCTTACAAGCATCTCTCTGGGACTGAATGCAGCCAGACACGCATGGCATTACTCGCCCGATTAGTTGCTCAGGTATGGCCAATGTTGGCCTGCATGTAGTGTGCAGAATAATAGATTAGTATAAGCCAGATCAGGAGTTAAAGATTATAAGCACTGTTCGATGCAAACCTGCTATCCTATATATAGTTGGTTTTTCAAAATCGTAGTGTTGTTTTCTTCCAGATTGATGCAGATGATGATGTTGTTGTGATGCTGCAAAAACATGTTTTAGTGGATTATCGACAACATAAGGTATTTCCTCTCTTGAACTAGCTGTTTCAACTTGTTTTGATGTATCTTCTATCGCTTCGTGTCTGGATGCTTTGAAATTTGTCTCAGAGTAGAATTCATCCACTGTGATATCTTTTATGACATGCATGAAAATTTGTAACTCTCTCTATCTAACAATCTCTCTGTGAGTGTGAGCTGATAATCATCAAAGTTGGTGCTGCAAAATGTTTGTGATGTTAAATCTTATAAAAATCTAGAAATTGCACCTACACTATTTTCAAGAGAAATAATACAACATTTAGTAGTGTTTTGTGAGTAAGTTTATGATCAATGAAATGTACTTTCTTACAAATTTGTTGCTACGAGTACATTTTTCATTATTGGAGTCAATAAGCTTATTGTCTTCTGTTTATTATTTTGCGCCTTAATTTTCTGTGATCTAACTTTTTTTTTTTTTTTGTCAGGGACAAGAACTTGTGTTGCATTTTTTGTACCATCTACACTCTCTAACGATTTTAGATTCTGTTGGAAGTGCTTCATATGCTGCTGTTCTATATGAGAAATTCCTTTTGGTAGTGGTATGGATTTTTCTTCAGCGGTTTGTCTTAAATGACATGTTTACAAATAATAATTTAATCTCTCAATACAGGCCAGATCTTTGTTGGATGCTTTTCCAGCTTCAGACAAGTCTTTTAGTAAACTTCTCGGTGAAGTTCCTTTCTTGCCCGAGTCTGCCTTCAAATTGTTAGACGATCTCTGCCACTGTGATATTTTTGATTCACATGGAAAAGAAGTTCGTGATGGTGAGCGAGTAACTCAGGGGCTAGGTGCTGTATGGGGTTTGATTTTGGGGCGTCCAAACAACCGGCAGGCATTCTTAGATATAGCTTTGAAGGTAACTTGGCTATGCTAATCTGTTGGCATTGAGTTTGATTTGTATGTTTAAATTCATGCTTATGAAGCTTCACTTTGAGTCAGTTATTCTCTTTGTGTGATATTGGAGGAGAGTGATTTGATGTGGACATTTTATAGGAATTCCAAAACGTTCTCCATTTGGTTCCTAAAACCCTCAGGTGTTCTTTGTATTTAAAATCCAGATAGCCTAATTTTGGATTATCTAAAGGCAAACTAATTCTAAAAGAAGGAGACCTTCCCAGTGCGAGGGAGGTGTTAATGCAGATTGGAAACTTTTATGGGTTTCCTTACCTGATATGGATTTCATTACTCTTTTTCTGTTGGTTGTCAATTATTATGAACAAGAAAAGTGAAACCTATTGCAAATATGAGATAATAAAGCTGGTGACTGATGCCAACAATAGTGACATGAATCTGGTTATGTTATTCACTGTTTTTCAGTGAAAGCTGTTTTTTTGGCATAGTGTCATCACTGTTTTCTTTCACCCTGTCTGATGCATTTATGAATTATGGCAGATCAATCTTGTATAAGTATTTTATTTTTGCAAGTTGGTTTGGTTAAATTAGTCCAACTTTTATACTAATTTACCTGTCATTTTACACAAAAAGTCCCTTACCGATGCTTTTTTTAATCTAATATGAAAAAAGAATTGGTGAAGCCCCACTAGAAGGCATTTTAGCAGCCATATGTAGAAAGTACTCCTATGTAACTATAAATAACATTTATTACTGATGCATTTATATCTTGATGGCAGTGTGCTGTTCATTCACAAGATGACATTCGATCGAAAGCTATCCGGCTGGTATGCTTTCCTTTTTGGCCTTCAAAACTGTTAACATTCTGCTAATGGACTTCAGAAGCTGTTGGCTTGAATTTTCATGTCAAACTGAATTTCACTTCTACCTACAGTGACTGAAACTGGATCATTTGTTCTACATCTATTTTGTTCTGGGCAGGTGGCAAACAAACTCTATCAGCTAAACTACATATCACAAAATATTGAGCAATTTGCAACAAATATGCTGCTCTCTGTTGTGGAACAGCATGCTTCAGATATCAAGCCTTCACAGTCAGTATCCACTGATCAAAGGGAAGGAGAGGTATGGAACATATACGTTTTTTGACATATTCATATTTTATTTATTGAGGTCAATGCTATCTTAAATGTGGAGACTTCATTAATCCTATGGGGCGTCTGGAGGGATATGAATGTTGTATTTTGCTTCTATTGGGCCTTCAAATGTGAGCTATACACCCTGACTGGATGGATGGATTATTCCTCCAGATTGAAGGCATGTACCATGATCAGAGGTATATAGTTATGCTCCTTCTATGCCCTTGAACAATTCTACAGTTGCGTGCTAGTTGCACCTATGACAGACCAGGAGAGTTGTATATACCTCAACAATATTTCTCTCCTTAAACAGTTTCTAATCTGTTTAACATGGCCACAAAATAGTTCTTTTGGTACTTGAAGATAATATACCCCTGTTTAGGACTGTTGAGAACTTGGGGAAGAAGGGGATCTTTCATCAAAAGTGATTCTAAAACCAAAACATTTTTTCTGATGAAAATTCTTTGTAGGTGGTAAGCCAGGAAGTGTCTGTAAGTGGTTCTCAAGTCTCAGAGACTGGAAATTGTGAAAATGACTCCATGAAGGGTGCACAACCATTAGTCCAAAGTGTTTCGACCATGTCATTTCCTGAAGTGCAAAGACATATTTCTTTATTTTTTGCTTTATGTACAAAGGTTTGTCTATCTTGCACCATTTCTGTGACCTTCCACAGTTAATTTAAAATAGTCTTTTAATTTGAGGTTTTTCACGATGCTGACCAATCTCTCTTATCTTTCAGAACCCTGGTCTCCTTCAAATTGTATTTGATATCTATGGACAAGCACCAAAAACTGTAAAACAGGTCTCTCTTTGTTCGTTTAATTAATTTTTGTAATTTTAATAGCTTGTAATGATGTGGTGACACGTGGCTATTGTCATGTAGAGGATAGACTTCCCAAGTGATTTCTTCTCTCTTTTTTGAATATATATGATCAAGTTACCTCTTCCTTCTTCTTTCTTTCCTGGCTGACAGAGTAAATGTTACTGCTCAAGCCATTATTTGTTCTGTACAATTTTAACTTGCCTTTTGGAACGCAGGCTGTTCATCGCCATATTCCTGTTCTAATAAGGGCCCTAGGCTCATCTTATTCTGAGCTGCTTCGAATAATATCTGATCCACCAGAAGGATGTGAAAATCTTTTGATGCTGGTAACTTTCTTTTGGAGATTTTTTATGAAATCCTGTTCCATTTTTTACTCTTTTGCTTCTATTTTCAGATTTTCTATTCATGACTGGTGCTGATTGTTGTTTTTTTTTTTTCCTGGCTAGGTGCTGCAAATATTGACTCAAGAAACAACACCTTCTGCTAATCTGATAACCACGGTCAAACATTTATATGAAACTAAGTTAGAGGTTACTTTGAGACCAAGCTCTTACAATTTCCAGCTTTAAATAACTGTCATGTTGGTCCTTAACTCTGCTAAGCTTCCTCCTGCAGGATGCCACGATTCTTATTCCAATTTTATCTTCACTTTCGAAGAATGAGGTTAGCTCCATTGTTTTTATCTTTGCTTATATCTAGATTATTTTATCAAGCACCTGCATGTTTGTATGTGTCAATTAAATTCAGAAAGATGAAGTTGTGGACAGAAGTGTGGACTTAGAAACATAGAAATCATCCACTGTAACTTTTATGCTGCTGTGACACCTATATAATAGCCATCTTTTTGTGCCCTATAAATGAGTTAAAAAGATTCTTTATCTTTTTTAGGAAAAATGGAGGATTAAGTGTTTTATCGAATTGGCTTCTTGTATAACTGAGTTTAACTTTTAATTTTTATATTTCAAATTTTATACATATTCATTTCCCTCTTCAGTTATCCTCATTTTTTTCACTGTTAGAATTAGTTTCTGGGGCATGTGGATTGATGTTCTTAAATTTTGTGGTTCAATTTGTTGAGTAACATTACTAGAAAGAATATTTGCAATTATCTAAATGGTTTTAGAGTTGGTATGCACAGGCTTCTCTACCAAATCTGTATGGATTAACACACACTGTTTGTAAAACAGTCACTTGGTGACTTGTTCTTTCATTTGTATTGATCATTGTGTGGACTTTTGTCGGCATGTCATTTATTGATTATTGACACCAGAATTTCCGACTGGATCCATAGTAAACTGAAGACAAATGAAATTAAGAAGGAAAAATAGCTTCCAATCATTCCAAAATGTCAGATCAGTTAAAAGGGTTAAATGCATTGACCCTCATATATAGGATTACTTTCTCGACTACAAGAAGGCAAATGTGTGCAAACCTCAGTTCAGTTAGTGTTGTTCTCTTTTTGCATGACATTCTAGATGGTCACTTTTAGTAATGCTCACATCCTTCTTGTTTTGCAAAGTCTGGCTTGAATGCTACTGTCAAATTCTTGTAGGTTTTTATTAAATGTTTGGATGTTACTCATTTTATGATGGCAGGTTTTGCCAATTTTCCCTCGGCTTGTTGGACTTCCTATAGAAAAATTCCAGATGGCACTTGCTCATATTTTACAGGTTCTTGTGAAACTTTATATGTGATTTTATTTTTCGTGAACTATATATCATGCTTTACTGTTGCATGTTTTTCCTTAAAAACAACTTATCATGGAGAAACTAATTTTCACCCTTGTTGGTCACACTAATCTCCTTTATTTATAGGCTTCTTTGGATGTTTGGAGACTGAAATGGTATATGTCACTGGGCTTCAATTGTCCTATCATTCTTTGTGGGAAAATGATTTTTATGTAATTTCTCGAAAATCATTTGCTATAAAGCCTAAGTGGATTGTGGGAGTGGCACGTTCACAACATATGGCCATTGATTTTTTATACTTAACCAATGTTGGATAATGTCAGTTTTTTCCAAAAAGGATAAATATAAATGATCCAGAACTGTAAATGATTCAGCTGCGGAACCCATTAAGTTTTAACAATTTCATTTTGAAGAATTTTGAACTCTGTCGATCTTGGAAGGCTTGGCTAATATGCACACAAATAGTATGGATGACTTGCCTGAGCTTTTGTTCTTCACACCAACTGCTTGCGCTTACAATGATCTGATTATACCTTTTCTCACCTTTTCCTTTATGAAGGCAAGAAAATTGCTTACTTTAAATAACTGTTCATACAGGGTTCAGCTCATACAGGTCCAGCTTTAACGCCAGCAGAAGTGTTGGTTGCCATCCATGATATTAATCCTAATAAAGATGGGCTTCCACTCAAAAAGGTAATTCCTAAGTTTCTGAATTAATAGTTTTCATCATAAGAAAACATTCAATTTTTTTCACCTGGTAAGCTATGATGAACTGTGAATTCTTATGTTTGCTGTAATGTCAACTGATATGGATGCTACTCATGCATCTTTTGTACCAAAACCTTTTTATTCAGTTTCTTGAGCATGTTGAATTGGTGAGGCATCAATCTAGTCATAGTTTTTACCAATGTATCAACCTAGACTTACCCTTTAATTGGGATTTGACATCAACACTTTTCAATGCATCTAAGATTTTTCTGTGGTCCAAGATATTCTTGTGCAACCGTTACTTGTCCTAGACTGCTCCAACTCAACAAAACCATGTTTAAACTCTTACAACTTAGCTAATTGTATCCCTCATCGATGATTCATTAAACCGTGGCTCAAATTATGCTAACTTAATTACTTAATTGCTATGCTGAACTTACTATGCTATTTGCTGAAGGTTTCCGGGTTTTAAAGTAGATGTTCCTTTCAGTATATTGTTCTCCATGCTCTTAATTCTTCTGTTCTATGTATACAGATAACAGATGCCTGTTCAGCTTGTTTTGAGCAACGGACAGTTTTCACACAGCAGGTCCTGGCCAAGGCACTTAATCAGATGGTATATAAAGAACATCCTTCGCTCTCTGGATGATGAATGTTATATTTACTTGGATACTTGTAGTAACTGTATTTATGTGACAGGTCGATCAAACTCCTCTTCCTCTACTCTTCATGAGAACAGTTATTCAGGCAATTGATGCTTTTCCTTCATTGGTAAACCTTCATGTTTTATCTAATTTATTTGCCACATTGCCATTTAAGCTTTATCATCCTGTTTGTAACCAAATCGTATGCTGAATTGAATTGAATTCGTAAGTAAATTTGAATTCAATTCATAACCTATTACAATTCGTATGTTTGAAATAAAATACTAAACCATAGAATTGAATTCAATTATGCTGTTTGGAATACATGTGGAAGTGAATTGAATTGACAATCTTGACTATCTTGTCCTTAATTTAGAAACCATTTTTGTTATAAAAATCATTTTTTTTTGTTACAAGGACCATTATATTTATTTAAAATGACACAAAATATAAGTATTTTTAAAAAGATATAAATAGACTTATCTCATATTAATTGGTTATCAAACATTTATTGAAAAAAATTCAAAAAATATATATTTGTTAAAAAAACTTATTCTAGAAATATCAAAACATAACCAAAAAGGAACTAGCTTACATTGTTCCAACACTTTCATTAAGATTGCATAAAAGATCATCAATCCACTCACTCTTGCCTGAATTGGGAACCCCAGTTACAATTGTCAACTCTCATGGGGATTACCTGGTCAAAACACAAAAATTCAAAACCATAGGTTGTCTGCCATCATTCATAGACACATTTCCAAAATTTACTATTTCATTGTAATTTAGAGAGTTTAGCTGCAACATTAACTCCCTTCTAAAAGATGATATGAAAAGCACCTTATTTATCAGTTATTCTTTGTTTCTTTTTTCCTCTTTGTATTGAAGATTATAATATTCATGAAAACAGAATGAATCATTACAACTAGGAGAATATGACATACTTCTATACAGTGCATTGGAGAATAAAATTAAGACTTAAGAATATCCAACCGCACTGAATATCAGACAAAGTGACAAACACTCCTTTCAAATCCCGGGAAATTCAGTTCTCTCTAACTGTGTCTCCCATATTTAGAACAATGAATGATTAACCCCCCCCCCCTCAAAAAAAAAAAAGTTCACCTCTATCTCACAGTCCCTCTCCCTAACATTCACGGCACAAATTTCTCTAATTTACTGACGCATAGTAATTTAAAAGAATTTAACAGCAGCATTAAATCCCTTCCAAGAGATGAAGGGAAAAACACCATCTTTGTTATCCCTTCACGCTCAGTCCAATCATGGGAATAGACACGTGAACTAGGTCTTACCTTGAATGATTACATTTGGAATTCATCAGTTGAATAGATGCTGTTTTTGATATCTGGGAGAGATGGATCAACAAGATATTCTTTCTTCTCTGATGCTACAGGTGCATCGTTTAGCTTTGCCTTCCTTGGGGAATCTGAACCTGACAGTGGAGACCTGTTTTCATGTTTGATACATAGTAACTTAAAAGAATACATAGCAATTTTTGTCAATTACTTTCTCAGTTCACAATTTTTTCTTCTTCATAAAGAAGATTTCAATTTTTGGGAGAAAAGAAAGGGATATTTTTGAAATATTATTTTTCATCTGGAATTACTGTGGCAAATCAGAGGGTCTTCCATCTGATTAACTTTTGCACATTTTTTATGATTTGGAATTCAAATTAATAGTCTCACAAGGATTCCAAACATAATGATTGATTTAACCCTGTGAATTGAATTCAATTCACAGGGTTCCAAACAGCTTGTATACAAATCATCTCATACACCGGCTTCAAGGAATACTTTATGTATGCAGAAGTTTGGACCTAGAATGCTGCTGCAACAACACTACCAATACTGTGTGTGTGTGTGTGTGGGACGGTAGGGAGCGAAGGGGGAAGGGTACTGTGACTTTTTATTGGAGTTGAATTCGGATAATGACACAATTACATTTCATGGAAAGAAAAAGATGGAGGGAGGGAACATGTTGTTTACTTTGTACTGCAGTTGAATCCCAGATAATGGTACAAGCACATACCAGGGAAAGAAAAAGATGGAGAAATACTTATGCTAATAGACTTCAACTTAAATCCTAAATTTGCAGCTCCTAGAGACATTCTACATTGTTGTGTTATTTAATGCATGGACACTTTTTGTGGTCTGGATATTCTTATGATTTCATTTCAATAATTTACTTTTAATATATAACAATAATGCTTGCTCTCCAGGTTGATTTTGTTATGGAAATACTCTCCAAACTCGTGAGCAGACAGGTATGTTGACTGTACTTGAATGGAAATAACGATTATACTTGATCTGTTCCTGATTATGAGACAACTTGCCTCTTGTGCATACTATGTGTTTAGGTGTGGAAAATGCCAAAGTTGTGGGTTGGCTTCTTGAAATGTGTCTCTCAAACAAGGCCACATTCTTTTCAGGTTTTGTTGCAGGTATTATTATATTTCTTGAAAATGGAGAATTTCTCCTTGTTTTTCTTTACTTTTCTGTTCATTCTCAAACTGCAGCTTTTCTTTTTATACTTGCTTGCAGCTACCTCCCCCGCAGCTTGAAAGTGCTCTGAACAAGCATGCTAACCTCAGAGGCCCCTTGGCTACTTATGCCAGCCAACCAAGTACAAAAACTTCTCTACCTAGGTACAATTCTAAAGGACCCAATCTATCACCCAGTTTGATCAGAGAATCTAGTAGGCTCCTTTTTCATAGTGCTGTTATTTTTTTCAGTTTGCCTTTTGTAATGCTGCTGTTTTACTGAATTAAGAAATTTATGATCTCCCAAGTGAAATGAGCATCTTAAAGTCTTGGATAATCCCTATCAGTTTCAAACATTTCTTGGCATATTCCAGTCACTGCCCTTTCATTGCCCAAGGCTTTTGTGGATTTTCAGTTTTTGGAAATTATCCTTTCTGATTCCTAGCAATGTCTCGTGTATTGATGGTTGGAAAATAAATGATAATTTGAAGTGACAATTTATGAGTTAATTATATTGAGTTGCCAGGAACACATCTTTGCTACCATAAATTGAATACACGCTATATTGTTAGAATCACCTTTATGAAATCGTAACATTTGTTTCACTGGTTATACACATCAAGGGTGAGAGGTGTTAAGAGCTGTTCTTGCCTTTAAAGTTTCTTTATGCTGAGGTGCTTGTAAATCAATGAAAAAGCACCTCAAAAGGTTTGTTTTTGGATGATCGACGACGAGGTTGCTTGCTTACATGTTTTGATGACCGACCCATGACTTTTTTTATGAGTCAATTTTGTTGCACTATATGTTGCAGATAAGGGTTTCATTTACTTCATTGCACTGCATTTTGCAGATCAACGCTTGCAATTCTTGGTCTTGTAAATGAACGGCACATGCAGCAGCTACCAATTTCATCTTTGCACCCTTCAAGCACAAGTTCTTCAGCTCATGGAGCGAACACCGCGTGATAATTAGCTTGTCGGGAGTCAAGATTGACCAAGTGCACGGCAGAGCATCATGGGACCAATCTGGATGATGGTGTCCCATCCAGTAGGTCAATTTGCTAGGAAGGGAGATACAAATTGGCTGGCTAATAAAGTGACTGCTAAGTTCAGATGCTTCTGGCAAACTTGAATATGAAGATTTAAGAGAAGTCAGCCTGGTGATGTGGAATGGTGTTGTTGGCTAGGAATTGCCTTCAAAGAAACACCTCCCGCTCCTTTCCCTGCCATCCCCTCCCTCCCCCTTGTGCCATAATTGTAACCCCGTTTTTAAGAAAAAAAATTTCTGCAATTTATTCTTTGAAAATTTTGTTCTTCAATCCCTCTGTAATCCAGATAATGTTTAGTGAACATGTGTAATGTTAGTCGGTATCCATGCTAAAAAGTTGGGGGGCTATGATTTCAGATGGTGCTTCTGCTTCGGCCACAGGAACACAGTAACTTGAAAGAAAGAATGGGTATGAAGGCTGTATAACATGGTATTTTTTAGTATAGAGCATCGAACTGCGTGGCCAAACTCGTCTATAATTCAGGGACTTTAGTCATGACAGGATGGCAGTATCTTTCGGTTTATTCAAGCTGTTGCCAAAATTCCATCAACGAGAATCTCATCAACTGCTAGGAGTTGGGCCTTTGAGTAGGGCTTTTAACCCATATTCGTTTTAAATAACCTAACTAGCACTTAAAGTATTTCCTTCCTTTTAAAATGATGATAATAAGTCACTAGTGGGAAATTTCAGTTTTCCGGATTTTTTTTAAGTAATTAAGATTTTTCTTTAATCTTTTTATAAAATTTAAAAAATCAATTAGTTGTCTTTCAAATTCTACTGTTTTTTGTTTGGGGCGTATAATGTTTTCTCATCATCTCTTGTCTATTTTTGTCAATTTAATTCAAATAAGGTTTTTGTTTTCCATTTTAGATAATTTGTGCTTAGTAACATATTTTCTTAGTTTTTCATGAAAAGCCTTTTTTAAAATAAAATAAAAATTAAAGATACAAAAAAAGTACTGTTTTTTAGAAGTAAAAGCAATCTAAATTATTTCTTCTAGATTTTTATTGTTTTGAACTTGTTCTGTGCCAAGGTAAATCTTCTTTTGTTTAATACTCGCATAAGCTAGAATGCCTTAAAGCATATCTTATCCTCGCCGTTGTTCAGACACTTGCATTTAGCCATGGTAAAGGGGTCATCGAATCACTCACTGTATAGGTAAGATGAAGACAGTGAGGATAAAAAAAAAATGTTTTCCTGTAATTTTTACTCTGCAAGTATAAAAATTCATTTTAAAAGTATCCCAGAGACAAGTGTCTGTCTTTTTACTTAACCAAACATGCATCTGTTTTTGAATACTAACCATATGCAACCCTAGTGTATATTGAACAGTTTGACTCGTTCAATGTGAATGGTTCATAGTAGTTTAGCAGCTGCTCAGGCGATGAAAGACTGTTGGCTATGCTTCCATGCTGTGACAAGAAAAAATGATTCGATGTCCAATTTCGATTCTTTTCGTAAGCGGATACTGGATGGTAATATATTCATGCCAAGAAAAGGAAAGAGCTTGTACCTCTCAATTGTGAAAATTATATTACCACGCGATGGTTAGCCAAGATGCAAGGAATCTGAACAAAAAATAATACCGAGCATGAGTTCATTTCGTGCAACGGCCGCTCAGGCAGAGAGCTGTTTTTAATTTTTTATGCAATCAACGTGGAATTAAAACTTGGATGGACAAAGAAAAAAAAGGCAAGGGCAACGCCAGAAACATTGAGACAACTTTTATAACAACTGAATTTTACAACTTGCAATTTTCTTGATTCTTTTGAAAGGCCTACCACTCAAATACAAAAGAATGGATCCACGACAGCCGTCCTGGCTGTCCTCAAACGCACATACATCTGTTTTTAGATGCCGGGGGGCAAATCTTAAGAAATTAAGCAATAAATCCCCACAAGAATCAAGCACCAGAACTCTACAACAAAAAGGGCATTCTTGTTTCTGGCAAAGAATATCATTCTAAGAAATTATGCGAAAACAAAAACTCCTGTTTCTTTGTCATAGGCTGCTGAGTATCTATGGAGGCTGCTTGATGAAGATGTCACAAATGAAGCAAAAAAATGGTTGGGGATGACGAGCCACTGCATGAAACAAGAACTGCGAGTGTGAAAATAAATGTTAAAAAAAAATGCAAGATAACCTTGCTTTTTTCTTTTCCTTTCCTTTTGTTTTTTTTCTTTGAAAAAGCATAAAATTGATAATCCATAGAGAGTATTACAAGTGGAAAATAAAATAAAACCACCATTTGAGTGGAGGGGAATTTCTTTTTGGTCGGGATATTTCTCCCTTGTTTTTCTTTTGAGGGAGGTCAATCTTTCCTAACACTTTGTTTTGTTCTTGTTGTTTGGATCACAACAACAAAGGTTGAAATGAATGTCTATAATCCAAAAGGCATAACAGCACTACTCGTGAAAAGTTTGACAGCATACCTCTCTTGATCTTTACCATCAAAATTGCACTTTGAAGCTCAATCACTTGATGGGCTGAACAACTTCTAGGTTCTTCTGGAGCAGCCAGCCTCTGGGATAGACAAGACCATGAGCATCTAAATGAAGATGCCAGTTCAGTATCCTTGAACAGCTGGGTGGTACACTTTCCATTTGACTTTCATCTTCTACCACTTGCTCAATGAATGTGGTCTCCTGTGAAAAAGCTAAAAAATCAGGCAATAGAGGGGATTGAATATCAAATATAGTATATGACATATTTTAAGCAATATCAGGAACATCCACAAAATGCGATTGGCATGATGCATACTTGAAAACCCTCCTTCACTGTATCTAACTGTCGAATTGGATTTGAAAAGGGGCGGTTCCATCTCTTTGGGTCCCACAAGATGGTGCTGTTGAAAGCAAATCCAGACATATCAACATGAAACCTGCGGAGTCTTTTACTTTTCTCATTTGTGTGCCATCCAATTACTTGACTGGCATTGCATACCGGACCTTCCACAATTGCTTTGTTTTTGCTTTGTGCAAGCATTGCAACAGGCCAAGTACCAAAATGACTACAAAACAAGCATGCAATACGAGAAATTTGTGAATGAAAGCATAGGCAAAGAGCACCAAACTCCATAACAATTGAGCTTCAAAGTTAAAAGGTCTGTGAACAACATGTATGCGAAATCCACACCATCGCAACAACAAGAATATCTAGTTATATCAGCTGAACAAAACCAGTATCTTTACTAGAGACAGGTAAAGTTATCCTCAGTTTCCTTTGCAAAAAAATTGGCTTGAAAATTAAGTGGCTAGATTTGCAAGTTCTCATCAATTCCTTCTTGTTTCTTTTTTCCCATTGGAGATAAAACAAAAAATCAGGGAGTTTATCAAGTTTCCCATCAAGAAAGTCTCATGACAAGTGATGACATAACATTTCTTAAGCAGCTAAAAGTATATAACCCGAGTAAACAAACAAATTAGAAAAAGAAAGATGGCAGGACTAGGTGGCGAATAAAGCACAAGAAAACAAATAATAATAACCCCCTCGTGTCTTGAGTTATCTTACTAACAACCTCTTCACAGCTTAAAAACTTAAAATACAGAAAACCCATCAACACAAAAGATTTGCTGTAAACAGGAAGTCGATCAATCTGCTGAATCAAATGAATAGATAAACAAAAATTGTAAATCAAGCAGAAACATATGGACCTAATCTGGTAAGCAAGCAGTACCAACAACCAAAAAATGTAACCAGCCAAATGCCTCCTTATTTAAGATACCATCAAATAACCAATAGAAAAGGTGGTGGCTACTAAAGAGCATTTCCCCATTAGCAACCAAACAAAATTAAACCTAATTTCTTAGAGCAACCAGAGACACACAAACTTAATCCCCTAACTAACACACACATCACTGCATACAAAAAATCAGAATACCACAAGTTAGCATTGCAACAACACACAGACAGGCATAAAAGACACTTAGCAAAATTAATTAACGAAAAAAAACAACGAAAATTCACCTGATATTTCTCAAGCTCTCAAACAATTGAAGCGAATATACATTATCATCATCAGCAAAATACACAATCCCATCAAGTCTATGCCTTTCTATATGCTCCAATCCCGCATTCCTCTGATGCACTCCTCTGTCCTTCACATTCGTGTTATTCTTATTAACACAAACCAAATGCCTATACATCACCCCGGTTTTCCTCAATATCTCCGCTGTCTCCGCCGATGCTGACGTCATCTCCACCACAATCCACAACAACGGCGGCTGCACTAACCTCAACACCTGACCTAATCTATTCAAGAAGTAGGCTTGTAATGCTCGATTATATGTCGGTGTTATCACTATCACTTGCTTTCGCTCTACATAATCAAACCTTGAAAATCGATCCAATTGCGGTGTCGTTTTCTCGACGCCGAGGGACACGGCAGCGAGAGCGAAATTATCTTTGGTGTCCAATTGGACATTGACATGTGGCGGCTTCATTTCGAAGGAGAAATCATGCTTATTGATATCGTTATCCACTTGACCAAACGGGAAGATACCAAGTAAAAGCCCTAGGATGAAGAATATCGTGCACCTATAAAAGGATCTGCGAAATCCTTTGCGGCGGAGATAGACGGAAGCTGCTGCGACGGCGGAGGTGGGGGTCAAGGAAGAATACTTGCCGCTGTTGTTGTTAGTGCTGAAGAGCTTGTGAGCTTGTGCTGAAGCGACGCCGTTTTGGTAGCTGCGGTCTTGGTAAACCTGTGAGAGTGTTCGACGGATTGATGCCATTTGATTGGTTTCGAGCAGCTTACATTATCAAATCAAGATTTGATGGACGATGGAGACTAATCCACATGAAAAAACCCTAAAATGAAGTTAAATGGAATTTATGATTTCCAGTTTTTTAAAAAAAATTATAGAGTGAAAATGGATTTTAGATTTCAAGATTTTGTTCGGATACTTTTAGAGGCGATGGTAGTGGATTTCAGAGATGGAAGGCTAAGATCTGGTGCCCCCTTTTTTTAATATTTCTAGCGCGGAGAGGGGAAGAGGAGATCGTTGCAGGGATAGCTGGGGGCGGAGTACGGCCCAGCTGGAGAGATGGGTTGATTGAGCGCTAAATTACGCGGTGGTGTTCCATTTAACGAACGACAAGTGGTTGCTTGTACTTGGAAAGTCTACGCGTCTCTTCCCGTATATCTCAGTCGCACACATGGACTCTTTACAATTACTTGAAAAAAAAACAAAAGCTAATTCAGTTCATGAAAATACTGTGGATCAAATCACATTTCATGGAAGATTTTTTGGTGTGTCAGTAATTAATTAATAATATTTTATTAGTTTTTCTATTAAATTTATCTTAAATAAAAAGATAACTTAATTTATACTAGGAAAGAAAAAAATTAAATTTAACACTCACTAAAAGTAATAATCATATTTACATATAGTTTTTTTTTTCCTTCCCTTTGTATCCATCTTTTTTCTTTAATGAATTAATTAATAAGATGCAAATAATTACTTTTTAATTATTATAAAATTAACTCAGTGTTAATTATGGATTTGCACTGTATTTCTTTCACTTTCCTTTTCTTTTAATCTTTGAAGCATTTTCTATTATAATCACCTAATTGTTTTGTCAATCCTGTCTTTTTAAACCTGATAATTTATTTTGATAACTTGCCGGGAATTAACACTTGATTTGAAGGGGAAAAAAATAAGATTTTATTACTTAAAACAAGTTAAGGATAATATTTGACACTAAAAACAAAAATAACCTCTTTTTATTTCGGGATAGTTACATAGAGAATTTTATAATTTGATCGATTTTTTGCTTTATCTTAATTTTTTGAAAAAATATATTTTATTTCCTTAACTTTAATAATTTTATAAAACTTAACATCCTCTGATGCAAAAAAAATTAAAAAAATATCATAATATTTACAAGTTTGTTGTTATTTTCAATTAATGATTAAAAAGTTCTTGTTTTTTAAAAATTAAAATTAAAATTGCCACTACATGACGTTGGTCATAGCTACATGATAGTTGTCAATTTTTGTGAAAAAATAGTTGTTAGACATGGATTTGGATTTACAAAATATCACCAACTTCATGTTTATAACAAATTCAATCCCTCTTCTCTCGACATTTCCGGTGAACACAACTATTCACAAATGATCTCTCTTGTCCTTTAAAATCTTTAATAAACACAAACATCAAATTAAAAAACACATCAAGACAAATGTTTTCAATAAATCTTCACTATGTTATTGCACAAAACTCACCATTATATTTGTCTAATCTAACACCCAAAATCCTTTACACGCACTGTCAACACAAAATCCATCTCATTCATAGCTAATAATAGCCCAAACTCCTTCACAATCAACAATAACCTAAAATTTATAGCACACAAAGTTGAGTACATGCTTTCATGTTCATCAAAACCTAATAATAGCCTATAAACTTGCAACATCTTGGATGTGCTAAAATTCAAGTATAAAAAGTGCATGAAATATGAAAAAATAATAATTGTCAAGGTATTAGAATTAGATTCAAAGTCTTTACCATGAAAATCTTGCTACCGGGAACAAAAGAAGCATAAATCTTCCACTCACAACCAGTACCAGTAGCTCTAACCTTTTTTTTTTATTTATATTATTAATGTATCTCTTCATATGATGTTCATGTTATACTTTATATTCTCAACAAATTCCTGAAATGATTGACATTCCTTAAACTTTATTGATTTATCAACTTTCATTTTAATATCTTACATTTAAACTCGTTCACTTCCATCTTCAACTTCCTCACAACTACTATTTAATTTTGCACTACATTGACATCAAAATCATCCTCGTCGGAACTTATCTTCCAATCATTCTTTGATTCTAAACCATTATCCAAACTTTTATTAAAACATAAATCATCTTCTAAACATCAATCCATTCGTGTTCTACTTCGTTAACAAATTCAAATCCCTTTTCATCAGAAGAAATATAATAATCATCTTCCTTATCATCATCATCTTTCTTATATTTTGTATATTCATCACCAACCTCGTCAACTCTTCTAGCTCTTTTTGTACCTAAAATGTCATCATCAATTCTTTCACTACCTAGATGGTCAAATTCTCAACAACATGTCACCTTAATTTTTTTAAAAAAAGAAAAAATAAGTGAATTGAGAAAAAAAACTTCAAGGGCCCGAGTGTTTTTTTTAAACCATACATGTAGGCTTAGCCCATTAATGCATGATACTTTTTTATTTTAATTATTTCTTAAATAATTTAATTAATACCCTCTCTATTTTTATATATTTTTTACTTTACATTATTATTTTTATATAAATATCAATTAATACCCCTCTCTCTAATTTTTAAAACTTAGTTCATTTTTTAAAAAAATTGTGATTATTTTTTAAAAAAATATTTTGTATTTTTATGATGTTTCAAAAATATTATTATAATTTATCTTTAATTTTTTTATATTTGATATAAATAAAATTTGTTTGCATAATTCATTTATAAAAATAAAAATCATTTTTCTTCGGTAAGAAAAAACAACATTTTAGATAAAAAAAAATAAAATTGCATAAATTAAAAAGAAAAATTAGGGTTAAATATCTGCATACTTTGTTGTTTTTTTTTGCTTTTAGAAGAAAGATTTACTTTCCATTTAAATATTTAATTAGTATTAAGTATTAACAATTCTTTTACTATTTATTTATCAATTCATATATATTTTTTAAAATTTATTTTATTAAGTGTAAATAAAATCTTTGTGTTCATGTAAAATACATCCGTAACATAGATATATATTTTTATTATATTCCAAATTAATTTGAAATTTTACCAACACTGGTGACAAAAACTAGTTATAACTATAAGTTTCCATTGTTTAGGATATGTTGTCATGCTTATTAATTAGAATCTACTGCTATATTTTTTTTTTTTGTGTTTCTTTCTTTGAAACTGATTTGATATAATGAGATAGCAACACATAAGTTTTTGGAATTTGATTTAACTATTTGCCATGGTATAATATAATATAATATAATAAATAAATTCTTTGGCAAATAGATGATTTTGCAGGGCTAGTGATGATTTAATTATAGCTTGTAAAACTGATTTGAATTCAACTCAAGTTCCGGGTTATTAATTAGGTAAGTTAATCCAGCTTAATTTATGTCAATTTTTTTTTATTTTATAAAAAAATAAAAAAATAATATTTAAAAAAATAAAAAAATCAATGATTTTTAACTGAATTTTCCTCAAATTAACTGAATCAAAAGTCAATATAGTTTTTGACCTAAATCACAGGTCAACTGCTGGTTGGGGTTTCAAAACAGTGGTTTTAATTTGTAAAACACAGCGTGCGCCGTGCGCCCACCTCGGAGCACCGAGATTCCATTTGTAATACAGGGTCGGGTCACTAGATTAATAATTATGATTAAGAGAGATAATACGTAATCCAGTGGGCTAAACAGTGTGCATGGTAACCGCCGCAGATCTACTGGGTCTGGTCTCCATGTCAACAATGGAGGCTCTCTACACCTATTGTTTAAGGGAAGACCATGATTTACCCGTAATGACCGTCTACAGATGACTTTAAGAGGCCCAGCCTCTTTAAAAGCTTCTGTCATTGAAGCCGCCTCAGCCTCTCATAGAAGACTCAATCCTTGTAGCATACTAAGATCAATCAAATTGGTCAATTAATCAAGGCAAGAAGCAAGATAATTTGACTGCTTTCATTTACATAAACTGAGTCTGCATGCAGTACGCCAGGCGGCCATAGAAAAAGAATCTCCTATGCGCGGAAAACGTATAGCAAGAATTGGTTAAGAGGCATAACCTAAAAATGAATATAAGAGCACAGTTAGAAGTAAAGTTAAAGTTCGTAATGGTAAAACGCTCTCCTGAAAAAAAAAATTCAGAAAAGAGACAGGGAGAGTGTATTACAAGGAAATAATGGTATTGTGGTCGAAATCATCATGTTTTTGCTGAACCCTCTTCTCGCAGAGAAACAAAACAAGAGCAGGTGATGATGCTTTATCAACTAGAAACGGCAGCAGGGTTCAGATCAGCAGTTTGAAGTGAGTTTGCACCAGTGAAACTCACAAGTCAAGGAAAAACTAAGCAACACCATTGCAAGAAAATCATCGATATGTATTCATTCAAAATGAAATTTGGAGACCAGGCGACTACCGTGCCTGAATGTAAATGTTGAAAGGATTCTGCGGGAACATCACAAGGAAGGGAATTATTTGGTTCTGGATTACATTTAATGAACCATTTCTCATTGTTCACCAAAATAAAACGATTCTATATGCCTCTAAGGCACTCATAAACTGTAGAAGTATCCATGCTACTCGTTAGGTAAGTGTTGGCATTAAAACACAGAAGAAGATGATGCGACTGGGGCATTCAAGAGAAGCTCTTGAATGCTTGGAATTGTTTTGCAATTCTTGTGTCATTGAATGTGATGGCATGAAAAGCAACTGTGTTCTGTGAATTTTTGCTGAATGTAAGCAACATCAGTTTTTACTAAGTCATTAATTGATGAAACATAAAACACTAAAAAAAAATTACAACATGATCTAGTGTTTTTTTTTCCTTCCAAAAGAGCATCAAATGTCAATAAAACAAATGAACCAGCAGTTCCAAGTTGCACGCATATAGGACGCATAGCTCTATTCTCTATGATTAATTAAGCTGTATTTTTTAAGAGTAGACTATGTTAAATAACCATTTTAATTTAAAATTATATATAGATTTTAAAATATAATTTATATTATTTTTTAATATATTTTCTCAAGCGAAAACCTTTTAGACTTGAAATTTACATAAGTTTATACTAGCACAAGAATGGTGAGATTCAAACTCGTGAATATTTGGTTAGTAAGGCTCTGATATCATTTTAAAAAATCATCTCAATCCAATAGCTTAGATTCTAATACTATGTATCTAATACTAAGTTATTAATTAGAATGGAGTGGTGAAATTCGAACTCATGATTCTTTAATCAATAAGATTCTAATACTATGTATCTCAACCTAATAACTTAAATTATTAAGAGATATCTCAAGATATAATTCTTATTATTCTCAAACATATATTAATGTATTATATTATGTTAATACCAGAAATCAAAGTGGAGTTTGTTGATACTTGGGGATTTAAGGATGAATAAATGACTTTGAATCAATAAACAAATATTCTCTCTCTTTAAAGTGGTATTTGCTATCATTATAAATGTAGTTTGTTATAGGTTTCAAAGCAAACACACTCCAGCACTCATCAAAGCCACCAGAAAATCTAGGATGGTACCTTTCAAGATTTCTGTTAGAACTTAAAAAGAAAGATATTTTTTCTAGAAGAAGATATATTTACAAGTATTCCCAACACTTCAATTTATAGTTTATGAACAATCATAACTACTACAATAGAGTTTTCTATCCAAAAAATTTAATGTATCCATGAATGGTCATGACCCCAAGTACTTAAAGGTCAAAAAAAAGAAAAAAACATTCACGCTCAACCTACAGCTCAAACAAGCTCTTGAAGGGTCTGATTCTCAACCTGTAGTTTAAACATGCATACCTCCTGAACAAAATTCAACTATCATTCGATCTTCCTTCTACATACAAGTATTACAATCTAAAACAGCCAAATCCAACGTTGTTCACGATCATATGGCTCATGGGAGCAAATAAGACACTTTTCTATTCCATACAATAATCAGCACTACCACAATGCAAATGGCACAAAGAGATGTGAAATAATTTGGAAAAAAAGAAAAGCACAAGCAAAAAGAACAGAACTTACGGGTAATAACGAAGTCTTCCCTTCTTGGTATCCTGCTTTATTGGAATGAAACGTTCATCAACAACAACCTTCATTTTTGCAGGTGTACGTTTTCTCATCTCCACACCATGATCAAATATCCCATCTCCTAGATGCAATGGTAGTAAATCTTGCTGTTGAAATGGGGAGTTTCGCGGGTTAGGTAAACAGAAAATATTTTAGCAAAAAAAGATGATGGTCTAGTTGTGGACTTGAAGTGGGCATGGAGCAGAGTGCTCTGGCTCTCTGCCACTGACCCCAGTAGCCACAAGAAACCAGAGCTTGTGTGTTGGGTCGAAAGCAGGGATGGCAGTCCGGTCTAAGCCGGAGAAGACCCGCCCAAAAAGAATCCTAATTGGTGTTTGGGAGCGTCATTAAGTTTTTTAAAAAAATTTAATTTTTTATTTTAAATTAATATTTTTTGAATATTTTTGAATATTTTTTGATGTATTAATATAAAAAATATATTTTATATATATCTTAAAATAAAAATATTTAAAAACATAACATTAGTTTTCCTAAACATTACGTGATGGCAATAACAAACATGTAGTTTTACATTCCAGGCCGGGCCGGGCCCAGCTAGTTAGATGCCTGCGTATATATAACAAACAAAAATGTAATTTAGAACTTTTAGAGAAAAGTTATAAAAAAATGTGGTGGTGTGTTAAAATTTCCATCAACTTGGTTCATCATTATTGAGAAAACATTGATTAATTAGATCCTCCTATTACTAATTAAATTAATAGAATCCCTCTTCTTTTTTTTCTTTACAATCAGGACCTCCAATCTATCACAAACAATGTCAATAAGATTTGTTACTGTGTTAATCAT
>Ga0307510_10000866_pt1 | contig 31763 bp, 29 predicted proteins | sample 12_EM_MG_FD_207224 | JGI IMG/M metagenome (GOLD analysis project Ga0307510, IMG submission 207224) | Populus trichocarpa ectomycorrhiza microbial communities from riparian zone in the Pacific Northwest, United States - 12_EM | ecosystem: Host-associated > Plants > Roots > Unclassified | place... | reverse complement strand
CTGGCTCATATGACAAGTGTCCCGTCAATTGAAGCCCCAATAAAGGTTGGATAGGAACAGGAACACAGACCCATCTCGTTCGCAACCTTCCACCCCACTTCTGGCAAACTTGCTTGTGCCATGACCTCTAGCGTGCCCACCCTTTTCTTTTCATCTTCGATACCTTCAGTGAAAACTTCTTCTTTCTCAGGCCAGACCGAAGGGCAGTTCGGCTTGTAGAGCGGCTACATCATGGTGGCCCAAACGTAGGCGACTGCTTCGTTGTGCGGGTTGAACGTTGATGCCAAGCGCAGCAGGTGAATTACATTCACAGTACTTTCGAGGCCAATTCTTGGACCAACAGTAAGACGTTTTGGGTTTCTGTGACAGCAGTGGTGGGAGGCAGTGAGCGGTGGTGTACTGGTACAGTAGGTGAGATGTCATAATCAAGAAAAATTCGAGCATTGAGTTTCCTCTCACGACGGGCAAGAATGGATAAGCCATGTCTGCTTATAGTCTGCTTATGGTCCAATTAATGTCTAATAAATTGACATCCCTTTACCGTCACCTTATCTTAAATAAGAATAGTTGAACAATTAGAAATTAAATGGCCAATTAGAAGAGTACTGCTTATATGATAAAATATTTAAAATAAACTGCGTGTTACAGGCTTGGAATAATTATTTAGCCGGGGAAAAACTATTGAGCCTGAAGGGTTTTTCCGATGTCCCCCTAATTTTTAATTATTCAAGTATTCTGATTTAAAATAAGGTGACCGTAAAGAGAGGTCAACTTATTAGACATTAATTGGACCATAAGCAGACAATAAGCAGACATGGCTTATCCATTCTTGCCCGTCGTGTCTAGGCTCTCACGAGTGGCCCTGGTATTACGTGAAGTTGGTCAAGTGTAAATATTAATGTAAATACCACCAGCCAGTACTACTGTAGTACGGTATAAGAGAATGAGGCGCAATTTGGGAGAAGCGCGCTTAGGAAGCCGTTGAACGGGGTGGAAAGCGGGCAGTGAAAGCATTCAATATTCAACTTCGACGTCGAGCATGACGCATTCTGCCTTGCTGCTGTAATACTTGCACAGCTCTTGCACCTGTATCCTGGGTCCTGGCCATGATGACCACGAGGACCGTCGCTGTCGAATGCCCCCACCCTTGTTTCCACACAAGTTCTTTCTTGCTGTCGTCTGCTTGCTCAACTTGTAGTGCATAATTTCCATTGTCTTCGTCTGACAGCTTGAACTCACTTCCGCACACGGTGTTCATCTCTGGGTGGGCTACACCTGCGCCGACACCTCCCACAACTCGTACAATTTTATGTTGCTCGCCAACAGTCGAAGATACCGAAATCTCCGAACTCGACGTAGAACCGCTGCATCGGGCGATGCTCAGCATACGGAACGCGTCACGGATATTTGCATTGATTTCACTTTCCTGCTCCTGATTATTATAGACTGTTATTCCGACTCGCGTGGGCTGCAGTAGCTCCATCAAATATCATCGATACGTCATCTCGAGAAGAAAGCTCGGGTCCAGCATGCGAACATCCGGCGTGCCATCCGTGGAATCGAGCTATGGCCCACGGATATCAACATTATGATAAAATAGAAGACTCGTGGCAATGTGCTCTGCTCCCGGTGTGTTCATCGTGGTTAATTGATCATCGTGAGTTATCCACAAACGGGTTTGGGCATCATATCCGAGTCGTGACTTGAGCGCTTGAGCTTGAGTACTTGAGTCCTGTCGGCGTCGACACGGTCTCATGAGGTTCTAAATTCGATTTCACTGCTGAGGTGACAGGATAACTTTTTTGGTGCTATGGCAAAGACCTGAGGTGCGGGATCAGAAGTTGATTTATTAGCTACAGCCTCAGTACTGATGTCGATGCTGTGATGATTAATGTCATAACTGTTCGAGCCAAGGCTCCCCACGCTTCACATGGCCAACACATTGGTAATTTGGTAATGGTCCTGAGCTTTCTCAAACCGATTAGGTTTAGATTGTATGGCCTGTCTGACTGTGAGTCTTCGCCCCATTTCTAAGGTATGCAAGCACCATACTCGGAATTGCCACTTTCGACCACGTGACGGCCTCTGCGCACCATCGCCCTCGGACGCCACCCCTCCACCATCGCCACGATCCACCTCTTGTCCTGTCCTACCCAAGTCCCCTCTTGCCTCGCATCAAAACCGGCTACCGACAATACCCGGACTGCCCTCTTTCGCCATCTCGAGCTGTCAAGACAACAGCGTACGCGACGCCTCGCCAGTCGAGCCTCGCTCGGAACCACAGATTGCCGGGCTTGCATTTTACTGTCGTTAGGACATTGTTTCCCTCTACTACGTTTCTTTGTCTCCCTGTTGTCATAGATCTCCCACTCCTTGCCACCTCGCGCCCGATGTCGCACGCATAGAAACTAGTCGCATACAGTACTTGTATATGACCCTCACCTGGCTTAGGCCAAGGGGATCACTGGAGAACCCTCTCGATGCAATAGACACTTTCCCCCCTTCTTTCTCGCGTGACGCCATCACCTCCGGCCTCCCTTTCACAACCGTTACGGTCCCCCCCCCCCGCGTGTTCCCAGCCTTTCAGGGACCCGGCGTCTTTCTCCCCTTCGCCCCTTCGCTTTCCCTCGGGATCGCGAACTGCCACGGATCTCAAGAACTACAGTACCCCTATCGAACTCACTCAGCGTGGACTTATCACCCGCGCTACACCATCATGTGACAAATCTGAGCGATTGCTAAGTAAGCGTTCGTGTAGTGGTGATAGTACGAACCTGGAGCTAATGCGCTGAATGGATGATATCATCTGATTGGGTTTGCCTCTGAATCGCAAGTCCACCTTTTAGGGATTAGGGAAGCTGGCCCCTCACCACTGTTAGTCCGCAGATTCCCGATCGGTCTTCAGATTGTTGACCACACCATTGCTCTCAGGCCCACGGCCATACAGTATTCAGTCACTGGCACCACCGAGTTAGTGTCAAGATTCTGTGGGGCGGCGGTTACGTCCAACTGTGATGGGCGAGTGTGTCCGAGGTTCGCGCTCTGATGGGCTACAATAACGACAAGCAACACTGCTTCTGCAGAACCTACTAGTATATAAATGGCATGAGTAGGTCCACGACCATTAGGCATTCTGCGACCGCTTCGCCTCAGTGATCTCTTACCACACCGCAAGTTGGCATATCTAGGACTCCTCCTTTTAACTGTGCTCTGGGTCTCATACCGGTGTAGATGCCTCCATCAAATCCTATTGAGAATCTCTTGGGGACATTCTTCATCGCTGTGGTACTCTCAGCAATGTGCGAGCCCACTCTCAGTGCTTGTCAGAAACTAGCAGGTGGAGGTAGATTATACGGTGTAACGTGCCTGCAAGTTTACTCGTACTTTTCTCGGCATTGCGAGGATGACAGGCCCTTTCTAAAGTACTTTGTGAGTAGGCTCTTTCTGTCTTTCCAATTCTTTCATAACTCCATGTCCAGGTTGCAGGGCTTCTGTAGGACTGCATGGGCCTCATGTCACTGTTTCACAACTCATTTTAAACAGGGTGTCCGAATCACTACAAATGGCACTCCTCATACACAGCTACTACACAGCTGGGGTGACAAATTTTGGCGGTTTCATCTCAGAAGCTGAAATCCCATGGTACGTTGAGGGTCCATCAGTGCTTGAATTTTTAGCTTGACGATTATTCAATTATAGGGGCATCAGACTACAGAGTATAGTGGTAGGTATGTAACCCATGTATTTTAAAGCCAAAATGTTCCCACATGACCATGGTTATCTCAGTCCTCATGGAGTGTGCAATTCAGCAGTACATTCTGCGGTTCTTGGTCGGACCACTATCTCATGTCAAATTGAACTTCATTCAAGATTTTATGCTTGGAGGATCTACCAGTGTATGCATCTTGCCATCTCCCCAAATAGTGTGGTCCAGTTTAATCTCTGTGCTAATGATTACCTTGGAACAGTCAGCATGGGCCAATTATACATCCCAATCTTCATTGTAATTCCGCATTGCTCAGGCATCGCCCAGTTATTAAACAGGTTCACCTTTCAGGTCATCGCTTCTTTCGCTGAGCTAGGTACATCAACCTCCGCCACTTACTGAAATTCTGTGAAATCTGACCGATTTGATAGCACTTGGAATTGGTGCGCACTATACATTGGCTTGAAGACAATCCTTCTCACTGGCGTAACGTCCATGGTTGCACTCCCTGGCAGTGGTCACCACCCAAAAGTAGGGCTTGACTTGATGTAAGGATACCATTGCCAATTGGCTTATGTTATGTCAGCTTTCATCAGCCATACTATCAGCAACTGATAGATCGGATGGTATCCCATTCTCATAGCTTTTATTTTGGATGACGTTCAAACTTTGCTTTACACTCGCAGCCAGTCATCCTTGCCACCTCATCCTTGCAAGTGATCTGCAATCTGACCATCACCACAAGCATTGTGTACTACTTGTACACACAATGTGCCAAGGCAAAACAGTGTGTAAACATGCATGTATGCTCCATGCAGACGACAGCTGCGTTGGGCGCAGGACAATCACCGTTGTCAAGAAACTTATACACTACTTCATTACCAGTGGGGTCCTTGCGCTGTTCGTCGCCTAATTGCTACTCCCGATGTCTTGTTCTAATTCCTTCACAGTGTACCCTTGTTTATATGTTTTATTGGTGTCCATTTCCACCATAACACTAGCACCCACATTTTGCTGACAGTGACTGCATGTAGTGGTTTGCAGGGCCGGGCTGGGCCCGAATGCCCCGGCTTGGGCTCCGCTTGGTAGGGCTCGGGCTCACGAAAACATGGAGCCGGGCCCTGGTCGACGGCTCGGGCTGGGCTGGGCTGGGCTCAGGCTTAAGCCTGGGCTTCAGAGTGAGAACAGGCAAGGTGATGCCGATTGGTTGCAAGGAAAGCGCCTCTGAACCAGAATGAAAGTTGGCGTCATGTAGGATTGAGAAGGTGAAAAGAAGTACAAGGACAAGCCAACTAACTCATGAGACTAAGACTTTTGGAGACCTACATGATGGCCTGAACGAAAACATCATCACTATCAACGCCCTGGAACTCCCCATCATCCTGAAGGTCACCAACAAAATCATCCCAACCCTTTTCTCCTGCTCCTCCCTCTTCCCTCACAGCATCACCAGTACCTTCGAAAGACTCTTCAGCTTCAAGCACAGAGCTCGGTGCTTCACGGAACAGGAGTTCTCTACGGTAGACGCATTTCATAAACTGCAGGGCTTCAACAATATCTGGCTTGAGTTGGCTGCGGCATCTGCTGATGGTGATGCCTGCAGATGAGAACGCACACTCACTTGAGACCGATGAGGCCATAACAGGGAGGTAGTCTTGGGCAAGAGCTGCCCAGACAGGATATCGATCTGCATTCTGCTGTGACCACAGCAAATCAGCACAGGTATGGAATCCATTTTGGGTACGTACACCCCACCACTCAACAATGGTCATCACTCCAAGTTGGTCCCTTGAGTTCAAGTAGCCGTGGAAGTCCGTGCACCATGGGACATGTCGACCGCTGGATACATCCCCAACAGCTGGGATCTTGTCCTCATCCTTGTCCTCATCCTCGGACAGCTCACGAAGCAACACGCCCACTTTTCGTGTCGTCAAACTTCCTGTTTTCTTTGGTGGGGGGGCAGGGTTGTTTCCGTACATCGCAAGGTAGCACTCTTTATACTAGAATTTGTTAACAAATGACGTTGAGATAGTCAACTAAAAAAAGAACCTTACCTTCTGCTCCGCGCATTCGAGAATACTGTCCAACTCAGCAGCACCCCAATACTTCCGAATATGGTCTGTCTTTTGGGAGGGATCAAGGACTACAATGAGATAAATTGCGATCGTGAGTGGCAGTAACAGACAGTGATAAGTGGTACGCAACGCATAGCAAACGTATAGGTATCTGAATCAGAAGTCCGGTCATAGTACTCTTTGATCTTGGTCAAGCCAGCCTGCAGGGAAGGGACAAAATCTTTGTATTTTTCACAAGTAAGTCGGGTGGTCCATGCTTTGTGGAGTGCCTCGAGCACGGGTAATGCAAGGTGTAAAGTAGCCACTTGATCGGACGAGAATGCTTGTTGAGCATTATCTGCATGCTGTTTCATGTCGCAATCAGTCAACAGCACCACACAATGAAATAAATTTCAAAGACATACAGCTAGGAGGTCGTTGAATAATTTCACTTGCTCCCACTCCACGGGTTTGAGTGCCAAATCATCGATTTTTTCACGCTTTGGAAGGTCCTTCTCCTCTCGGCCAATCTCATAAATAAAAACATCAATGATCTTGAATTGATATCAGTAACAGCTACAGCACGCAAGCACAGTGTTTCATACATCATGCATCTCCTCAGCACGCAGAGTCATGACATATGTTGATGACCAGCGAACAGGCATATCGATTAGTAGTTGGCGAATGGGCTTGACTTCCCTGCGCATTTGAATGTCTGCCAAACATTGCTTTCGCTTTGCAGAAGAATGCGCCTGAATTTCAGAAGTCAGATATGGACCTCAGATAGAGTTAAACACAGTACCTTAACGCATATTGCTTGCACAAGTCCAACTACATCACGCCCAATGTCACCTATGAGATCAGCATCAGGATCTGCTGGGTCATAGTGTTTTGATTTGCTATGGGTAGTAATTATGGCCTGCGTTGCAAGATTAATGATATGTGCTAGACATCTATAGTCAAAAAACTAGTGTTAAAAAACGCAATGAAAACGACAGATGAACATTTACCAGATGCGATTGGCTGTTGGGTCAAAGATCTTCCCCTCCTGTGCCCGGATATGTTTGGCAAACTCCCGCAACATGGTGTTATTGTTGGACGCATTGTCGCAAGTTACATGCCCAATCTAAAACAAAGTGGGTCATGTTGTTGTTCTGGGATAATACTATCCCTTACCTTATGTGCAATCCCTGCATGCAAGACGATCTTGAAGAGGGCTTGACCAAGCCGTACACCATTGTGTGCATTATTCAGCTGTGTAAACCCCAGTAATGCCATCTGGAGTTCCCATTTGCCATCTGCTTCCTCAATCCAGGAGCCTGTGACAGCAAAGTAGCCATCGACGTTCGATGCTTGCCATGCATCACAAGTCAAGCTGACTTTTCCCTTGACTGCAACGCTCTGCAAACCATGTGTCAGGGAATTACAAGGTGTGATTGACTAGTATATGACACACCGTTAGTCGTGCCCGTAAGGCTGTGAGCTGTTCCTTGAATGTATTGATGATCTCTTGTCAACTTTGGTGGCCATTAGGAATCTTGACACCATTAGTCGCACACGTGGCGGTGTTGAGCATTTTTTGGAATGCTGGATGTTGAAACGCTTGAATTGGCTATGTTGAATTCAGAATAGGCAACGAATATATTATGATCTAAACCACTGACCTGGTCTGTTGAAACCAACCACTCTATTGCGGCACTGCGGAATGACTCATCTGTGTATGGGATTGTCCTTTCTTTCACCAGTGGTTCTTTGAGGTGTGAATTGAGACACGTTTGCTTATCTGCTGCCACTGCGTCACACCGTTTCCGAGCATCCTTGGGCAACATCGACTGGAATCGGTTCTCCTCTGCCCAACTTAGATACTTCCCCTGGAGAGATCATGACAGGACTCAGCTGAGAACCGGTATATGAAAAGGAATACACATACCTTGTGGTGCGATTCCATGTGGCGTCTGCAGGTGGTGACATCAGCCACCAGTGCTAGAGGATGGTCCGGAGATCCTGTTCTAGGTCCAATGTTGAGATGTTCATAGGCAGAGATATATCGGATACTCACAAGCAAATACAACAATTCCTGTAGTTTTTTCCATCCTTTACAACCAGAGGTGAAAAGAACTGCTCGATGTCTTGACACCGATCCTTGGCTATGTTGGCCGAAGCTTTGGAGATGGGTTGGATGTTGATATCTGGAAGGAACCCAGCACTAGTGTTTTTCTCCGATTGACGGGGCATCTCTGCTACATGGTTTGTGTGAGACTGCTCAGATTGTATAACTACAAGAATATAACTGTGATCCTTACCTTTGCTTGGCATTGTCACCATTGCATCTTGCATTTCTTCATCACTATCATCGATCATGATCGTGGGTCGTGGCTTTTTCCTCTCTAAAATTTACTGTACATCAGCAATGAACCTAATGAGAGATGATCAATGATTGCTTACGGCGTTCAATGGGTTCATCCCCAGACTCTCCACCATCCTCCCTACCGGAATTTGATTTATTTGCGTTGGTCCATGCTTCAGGAAAGGGGGACACTGTAGGAGGTGGTGGGGTTGATAAGGAGGATTGATATTGATGTCCAGAAGGACTGGAATCTGGAGGGCTACTGCCGCCACTCGCTGTGTCACCAAGTCGCTTGTTGGCCAATTCAGCCACCCATTTCAGTTTGATAGCATGCTTGTGAGAGGGAATAAGCTCAGCAGTGTTATGAGGGTCTGTAAGCTTGCTTGATGCCGTGATGATCCGTCTTGGGCAAGGACGAGATGGGACAGGTGGCACTGATGGTGCACCATTGTTTCCTGACATTTTTGCAAATGTACCATGGTGTTGGGGCTGGCCTTCCCATTTCAAAAGTGGCTGTAAAACTGTGTAGTTTGGAGAATCATTGATATTGGTTGCAGATCACACGCGGTAACCCTGCAGAAACTGAAGCACTGAAAGCCCGGGCTTGCGGGCTGGGCTCGGGCTTGCAGATCCTTGAGCCGGGCTGTGAGCCCACCAAAGCCGTGACCAGGGCTCGGCTGGGCTCAGGCTTTCAGGGCCGGGCTACCCGGGCTTGCGGGCTTTGAGCCGGGCCGTGCAAACCACTAACTGCGTGCCACGTGCCAGCTCTTACGCTCCTCTCAAACGCCTCTGTACTTCCCCGCCTTCCTTGCCCTCGTACGCGTCTACGTCTGCGCGTTCATGGCCATGTCAGACCATATCTTCCCTTTTCCTAACGTCTCGCTCATGGACGCCATTGCTTTACTGCAGCCTCAACTCACGCGACCACATGTGCACCAAGCTCGTCTCGGATGCCAGAAACGGAATCATGATCACGGTCTCGAAAGTCACACCCGACCCCAACCCTGGCAGGAATAGTAGTGGCACCACGATAAACATTGTTTCTGGTGCCACGTATCTGGGCGCTACCGACCCCGTATCGCCCGAGGTGAGAGACTCTTATAACAATTTATCGCGAGTTGACAACATGGAGTTGACGTACAGGATTTCACCCGAGTCAGGAATGACAGTACATTGTCCTCTGAGGTGTAGTCACGGCGTAAGCCCGGACCCGCCTTGTTTTCTTGACTACGAGTCGTAACCATCCCTTGTCGGAGTGCATGAAGTATGAGTTCACCAATGGATATTTATGTCGAGGTTTTTTTTCGAATCCATTTTTGTGCGTCTCGGGGTACAGAACCCCATGTAGGGTCATAATGGAGTTTACGTGATATTTCAGTGCGAAGGCAATTTGTAGAGCGCGTGTCTTCTCTGTAATTATATTCTAAAATTTGTCCTCATTCCTATGGAATGTCGTAGTGGCGATTTCTGGCGAAACCTGAACAAGCGGATGTCCATCCGGACAAGGTGTGGGGACTTTATGCGGCTCTTCTCGAATCTCGAGGGAGAGTGAATTAAATCTATTATCGATGGTCTCTAGGATATAGTCCAACCAAAGTCACTTTAGGCAATGCCTCTTCACTTCCTTCAAAGTTGCGTACTAAGGGTCTGGCGTTGGCGGATATCCATAGGAGGGCCCTGGTGTTTCTGATCTGAACAACGACTTAGAGATGTGGCTCGCTCGCATATCAGATGCGAAGAGTGTGCCCACTGATGACCCCTCTCCAGATCCTTGAGCTTTCCTCGTCCCATACAGCCCGCCACATAAATGCGCCACCCGCATCCGTCAGAACTGAAGTCCGTGCTCTTTCACGAACTTTCGTGGTTCGAAGGCATCTCATTCAAGTTCGAGGGTCTCGTGGGGAGTGAGGGCTTCGCAGTCAGGTCTTTGTGGGGGAACAACAACGGGGCGTAGTCACGATATGGCGTCCCGCGCGCTGGGGGCAGATAGAGTGTGTAAGCAGAAGACGGATGGGGGCAAACCAGCTGACGTGGCGGGGACCGTGATTTTTGGTTTATATGCAACGTCGGATCACACCTACGTCATTACTGAGAAGAAAGAAACGAACCATAACCAAGGGACCTCCGAATCCCACCTGGTCAACCTAGGCAACGTATGGAATCTTGGTTCCGGGTGGAAAGCGTCAAGTAAAGCCTTTGGCGGGTGGAGCGTCTAACGTAATTCAGTCAGTGCCAGCTTGGTCGACAGCCTCTACACGCACACTTGCCTTTTAGTTCACCAAGAAATGCCCACTTTGATCAGCACGGTCTTTCTCTTTGCTCGAACAACAATGGCCTGCATCTAGTAGAGACATTCCATCTAAATCGAGATATTGAACAATGTTAGTGACAAAACGTGCCGGATGGAAGAACATACGAGGAGATCCAACGCACCCTCGCCACGTAGCCAGCGCTATTCAATGAGGTGGCGATAATCGTTCCTACAGTAGTTCACATCCACTATAACAAACATCACATCAATCAAAGCTTCAACACAGGTTGAATAAGAACGCAGACTGATCCAGTTTGCAACCTTCAACAAGTTCCACCTCACTTCTGGTACATATACTTGTGCCGTTAGCATAATCTCTAGCGTGTCCAACCTCTTTCTTACATCGTCTAGGGCCACGGTTGGGACCCCTAATTTCCTCGGGCCCAAGCCGCTCGACCGAAGGGCGTCGGCTTCGTATTCAAGCCGTACGGCAGCTGTGTTCGCTCTAATGTAAGCGAATAGAACTTCGTCATATGTGGTGCTGATGACGGGAGCGACCGCCGGATCTCGCTCGTAATCCTTTGGAAGCCAGTGGTTGGGTGAGTAGCGGGACACTTTGGTTTTCCATGACCCTGCGTCTTGCGATTTAGTGGAGAGATTGGGATCCGTTGAGCATCACTTGGGCCAGTGAACGCATTAGACATGAGAAAAGGGAGGTGGTAGGACGAAATGTAGATGTGACACTCGAGAAAAATCCAAGCGTTGGGTTGGATCTTGCCCACTATCCTGGGATTACGCAAAGTTGACCAAGTGGAAAAATCGCCAGACATTGGCATTACATGGAAATGAGGTGCGGTTCGAGAGAGCACCAAGGAAGCCGTTTAAAGGCGTGAAAAACGTTGTGTGTGGGCGGTAAAAATGGTAGGGTTTGGAGTCTTCGTTAGGGTCGACGTCGGAATGGGCCGCTCTGCCTTGGTGTGGTAGTTGCACCTCCATCCTGACTACAGACCACGAGGACCGTCGCTCTCAGACTCTCCACCCTTGTTCGCACTCACCTTCCTCCTGGCCGTCATTTAATTGCTTGCCTTATAGCACAAATTTCACCGCCTTTACCTGACACTGCCCCTTTCCATTTGGCACAGGACATCCACCTCCGCGCAGGGCCACACCTACGCCGACCTCTAATTCGACAACACTCGACCCTCTTTGTCTAGCCTAGATACCACCCCTCATCAACTGCCGTTCCCAGAGAGACATCCATGGAGCCCGGTAGACTGTAGCAAGGTAGATGTTGTGCAAGTCAGTTAAAAGGAAAGAGATTGAGGAGAGGAGGGGGGAAATTAGCATGCGATGAGGATCTTGTTTGACACATCACAGCGGACTGCTTCAGGAAAACGGTCAAAGCGTTGTAATAGGCAAAGTCTTCCCGTAGCCCGCTTCGGATAGAACAGTGCATTGCCATAAATGATGGAAAGGCTGAACCGTTGCAACGTAGAAGTTGTACCCTTCGATTTCCTGCCCCACCACAGGAAATTCACAGTACTATGTAGTGCAGTATGCGAGGAAATAGAACACAGCAAGATGAAACAATGATGGACTTGGAGACACAAGATGAAGAGGAAGCGGAACAAAGCAACGGCCGGGTGAGTGGCTGGCAATCCGGTCCGGCCGACCCGTAGTAGATGCGCTCATCTGAGGTTAAATCTTAAGTCAAGACCAAGGTCGGGGTTTCAAACTTTCAACGGTTTTTCAACTCAACATCCGGTCTTAATTGTTCTGCTGGTAAGTTACGCAACTATGACCCTGGAGTTGATGTGCTTGATGTGATATCACCTGACTGGTGCTGCCTCAAGAATTCTAAGGCCCTGTCCCCTGACAGACACCCGTTGCCAATTTTAGTTATGTTTCAACTGGATCACATTATTGTTCGGCCATATACTACGTCAGTAACGCCACACAGTTGATGTCAAGATCTCAGCGCCGTGAGACCGCAATTAGATTCAGCTACGACGCGATCATGCGAAGGGATTGTCCGGGGCTTCAGTTGGGCTTTGATGGGCTCCCATGCTCACGGGCAACACTGCCTCTACACCAGCAGAACCCCATATAAACTGCCATCATGGTGAAAAGATAGGTCCCCGCCCATTATAGCATCCTGCCATTGCTTCACCTTGGCTCCTCTTACAACTGTGATACCATACTGGTGCAGATGTCATCTTCAAGTCTGGTTCCTTTTAAGAGTCTCTTGGGGCCCTTCTTTATTGGCGTGGTAATCTCATCAATGTGCGGAACACCGCTCAACATCTTTCCGGAAATTGACGAGATGGAAAGCAGATTATATGGTGTGACATGTCTGCAAGCCTACCTGTACTTTTCTCGGCATTGTAAGAACGATCGGCCATTTCTAAAATACTTCGTGAGTTGGCCCTTTTCCGTCTTTCCAACCCCCTTATACCTTGACACCCAGGTTATGGTGCTTCTGTAGGACCATATGATTCCAACATCCTGCCAGTGAACAACAACTCAATGAGCTCATTTTCAACAGGGTGTTTGAATCACTACAAATGGTGCTTCTTATACACGCATACTATATAGCCGGGATAACAAATCTCGGCGATTTCATTTCAGATCAGAAAGGCCCATGGTGAGCGAAAATTCTTTTAGGGCTTGACTTTTTTGAACTCAGTGATTATTACAGGAGCCTCAGAATCCAGGAGATAATGGGTAGTACGTAACCCATGTCGTTCAAATCCAAAATGCATATGTTTAATCATGGCCATCTCAGTCCTCATATCATTTGCAATTCAGCAGTACGGTCTTCACTTCTTGATCGGACCACTGACGAGCCTTACATTAAATTCCTGTTTAGGTTTTACGCCTGGAGAATCTATCAGTGTACGCATCTTGACATATGTTCGGAATACTGCCTGTCGTAACCATGGTCTCCGTCTGTGTACCCGACGGTCTTGGAATAGTGAGCAAACACAGCATGGGTCAACCATACATACCATGCTTCATTGTAATGCTGCAATTTACTCGGGTACTTGTATCTCCAAGTTATCTAACCGAGTTCGGTTTCCAGGCTGTCATTGCTTTTGCCGAGCTAGGTTCGTTTGATTTTCATCATTTACTGACGCTATGGAACCTGACCAATTTGATAGGACTTGGAACCGGTGCGCATTATACACTAGTTTGGATCTAAGACTTCTCTGATAACATCCACGGCTGTACCCAGCCTTCTTCATCCACAGGCAATGCCCGGTTTGATACACTGTTAGGGGTACCGTTGCTGATTAGCTCATGTTACATCAGCCTTCGTCGCCCATACTTCAATCAAGTAACAGAAGAGCCTAATATTGTATTCCCTTGTCATCATTTGCTTTTGGGGTGATATTGAGGCTTTATCACTTACAGCGGGTTACCATCGCCCTTGTCTGCATACAAGCGATCTGCGACTTGGTCATCATGGTAAGCATGGTGTACTACCTATACACACGACGCGCCAGAGTGAGACGGTGCGTAAACCAGCCGTGTAATATTTATTCAGGCAGATGACCGTTGCCTTGTCTAGGACAATGACCATGATCTCGACACTCGTGCTCTACTCCATCATCACTGGGGCTCTTGCGCTGTTTGTCACCTGGTCAATATCTCCGACACGTCGCCCTAACTCCTTCTCAGCGTATTCGCGATTTTATGCCTTGTCGCTGTCTGTATATACCGTAACACTAGCACTTGGATTATTTCGCTGACGGTGGCTGTGTGCCAGTTCGTGCGCTTCTCTCACACGGCTCTTTTCCTCCCCCCTTTCTTTGCCGTCGTGCGCATTTATGTCTGCGCGCTCTTAGCCGTGTCAGTCCCTGCCGTTCGTTTTCTTTCCATCTCCTTGATGGACCCCATTTCTTCTCCGCAGACTCAACTCACGCGACCGCATTCGCACCAAGCTCGCTGCGGACGCCCAAAATGGAATCATGATCACGATGCCGACTCAGAAGTTCACGCCTGACCCAAACCCTGACGTGAATAGTAGTGACACCAAGACAGACGCAGTCGCTGACATGATGGACCTAGGCCCTACCGACCCCACGTCGCAGGTGAGAGTGTGCCTTATACTATTAATGTTTTATTCCAAGTTGACAACTCTGTGTTGACGTGCAGGATTTCGCTCAAGTCGGGGGTGACAGTACATTGCCCTCTGAGGTGTAGTCACGACAATCCCGAATCCGTCTTGTGGTATTTATCTTGGTTCCGGAACTTCACCAGATACGTGTTGTGACCATCCCTATATTGAAGTGTATTGGTTCACCGGCGGATATTTATGTTGAGGTTATTGATTTGTGCGAGAGATCTGTCCTCTATGGCGGTGGATCATCATACCATGTTCGCGCTACTTGGTCCAAAAAAAAATGTTCAAAGCCGAGTCACTCGGCGCGAGGTCTTCTCTGTACTTTTATTCCACGTTTCTTGTCTTTATTCATCTGCAATGTCGTAATGATGAAAGCTCGAACAAGCGGGCATCCGTCTGGACAAGCTCAAAGGGCTTCATGAGGTTCTTCTCGACGAAGAGTAAATCAAATCTATTATCGACGGCCCCTAAGATGTAGCAACCAAAGTCACCTTACGCGTACTTCTTCAGCTCCTTCAAAGTAGCATAAGCGTCTGGCTTTGGCGGATATCTATATCGAGGCTCCGGCGTTTCTGAACCACGAATTAGACCAATATCTCACCTCCATACCAAAAGCGAAGGGTACTCACTGATGACGTCTCTCTAGATCCTTGACCTTTCCTCATCCCATACAGCCCCGCCACATGAACGCGCCACCGGCATCCTTCCGAAGTCCGTGCTCTTTCACGAACTTTCGTACATAGAAGGCATCTTGCTCGAGGGGCCAAGAGGGACTGAGAGCTCCGCAGTCGGGTCTTCGTGGGGAAGCAACAGCAGGACGTAGCGCTGATGTGGCGTCCCGCGCGCTGGATGCGGGGGCAGATAGGGCGTGTGGACCGCGGGTGGGAGCAAACTAGCCGATGCTGATGTGGCGAATTGCGTAAGATTTGGCCTACAACCAAAGTCATACAGTATCACATCCACGTTATATAAATAAATGAACAGCAACCAATGAAGGAAGGGCAGTATTTGATTCTGCTTGCCTGGTAGATTAGTCGTGGTTCCGGATGGAAAACTGTCGTGTAAAGTTTCGGCGGGCGGCGCGTTGGAAAGTCATCCGGTCAGTGCCAGCTTGGTCGACAACCGCTGTATTTTGCACTTACCTGTTTGTTCACCAAGGAAACGCCCGCGTCAATCGGCATAGTCTTCCTCTCTGCCCTTGCACGCAGAACAACATTCTTCGGCGGGTCCCCTGGGAAAACCAAACGGAGGTCGACGGTAGGCCGGAGGATGGGGAGAATGTCCGGAATGACGTGCAGCTGGTAGAGGCGCTCCATCTAAACGGGAATGTTTAACAATGTGAGTGATAATATGCACTGGATGAAGGAACGTACGAGGAGATCCAATGCGCCCTCGCTACGCCAGCGCTGTTCAATGAGGTAGCGATAAATGCTCTGGCTCATAACCGCTATAACCGAGCGTGCCGTCAGTCGAGGTTTCAATGAAGGTTTGATAGGAACACAGACTCATCCCATTTGCGGCCTTCCACCTCACTTCTGGTAACTACACTTGTGCCATTATCTCTAGCGTGTCCAACCTCTTTCTTGCACCGTCTAGGCCCACGGTTGAAATCTCTCCTTTCTTCAGGCTCGAGCCGTTCGACCGAAGGGCGCCGGCTTCGGATTCAAGCCGTACGGCAGCTGTGTTCGTCCTAATGTAAGGGACTAGCAATTCGTCATATGTGGTGCTGATGACGGGGGCGACGGGCGGATCCCGTTCGTGGTTCTTTGGAGGCTGATGGTTGGGTGAGTAGCGGGACACTTTGGTTTTCCGTGACCCTGCGTCTTGCGATTTAGTGGAGAGATTGGGAGTTTTGGGGCATCACTTGGGCATGGGAAAAGGGAGGTCGTAAGACGAAATGTAGATGTGGCACTCGAGAAAAATCCAAGCGTCGAGGTGGATCTTGCAAACTGTCCTGGGATTACGCGAAAGTCGGACAAGTGGAAAACTTGCCAGCCGTTGGTATTACATGATATGAGAATAAGGTGAGATTTGGGAGGAGAGTACCAAGGAAGCCGTTGAAGGGCGTGAAAAAAGTTGTGTGGGCGGGTCATCGTAGCCGGAATGCCCCGTTACCTTAAGATGAATGCACTTAGACCGTCGCTCTTAGATTCCCCACCCTTGCTCGCACTTCCTGGCCATCATTTACTCGCTGACCTTATCGCAGTCTTTATCCCTTTGTAGAAAGCATGAAAGCTAAGAGATTGAGTTCTGGGTGTGCATCGGGCCTCAGAACATGCAGGTAAATGCAGGAACCGAGGGTACAAAAGGCAACCACCTGCTACATAAAGAATAGCTACTAGATCCATAATATGAAATTCGTCAGGGAATCGTAAATGTGCACGCCAAATGTAAGCTACTGAGTGGAAGTGATTCGTCCATCAGGCGCGCCCACCCTTTCCCATAAATGATGAAATGGCCGGTCCTCCATTTCCTCCCCGCCACAGGGAACTCATAACACTAGTACACATATGCGGGGATATGGACCACAGCAAGATGAAAAAATGATGGGGATCAAAAAAATGAAAAGGAAACTAGCAAGGCAATCGCCACTCGCCACCAGGAAGTTTAGGATGAGCTTGGGGGATCCGGCCCGGGCCAACCCATAGACGATGCACGACGCCGACCGTCATGGTTGGGGTTTCAACGTTCAACGTTCAACGTTCAAAACAACCCAACATCCCGTCTTAATTGTTCTGCTGGTATTCAACTATGACCCTGGAGCTAACGTGCTTGATGTGAGATCACTCGACTGGTGCTGCCTCGAGAATTCTAAGGCCTGGTCTCTTGTTTGCCGATTTCAATCCTGTTTCAGCTGGATCACATTATTGCTCTCACTGGCAAGGCCATACAGCCACACACAGTTGATGCCAAGATCACAGCCCTGCGAGACCGCAATTGCATATAACTATAGTGCAAAGATATTTGTCCAGGACTTAGACATTGATGGGCTGCCATACTCACGAGCAACTCCGCCTCTACAGAACCGCATATAAACCGCCATCATGGTGACGAGATAGGCCCCCGCCCACTATATCGTCCTGCAATTGCTTCACCTTGGCCCCTCTTCTAACTGTGATACCATACTGGTGCAGATGTCATCTTCAAGCTTGGACCCTCTCAAGAATCTCTTGGGGCCCTTCTTCATCGGCGTGGTAATCTCATCAATGTGCGAGGCAATCCTCAACGTCTTTCCGGAAATTGACGAGATGGAAGCAGATTATATGGTGTGACATGTCTGCAAGTCTACATGTACTTTTCTCAGCACTATGAGAATGATAGGCCATTTCTAAAATACTTCGTGAGTCTCTCTTTTCCATCTTTCCGATGCCCTCATAGCTATACCTTGACATCCAGGTTATGGTGCTTCTGTAGGACTATATGAGCTCCGCCGCCCTGCCAGTAAATGGCTCAATGAGCTCATTTTGAACAGGGTGTTTGAATCACTACAAATGGTGCTTGCAGTACATGCATACTATATAGTCGGAATAACAGATCTCGGCGATTTTATTGCTGATCAGAAAGGCCCATGGTGAGTATAAATTCCTTCAGGGCTTGACTTTTTGAACTCGGTGATTATTACAGGAGCCTCAGAATCCAGGAGATAATGGGCAGTACGTAACCCATCTCTTTCAAATCCAAAATGCATATGTTTAATCATGGCCATCTCAGTCCTCATAACGTTTTCAATTCAGCAGTACGGTCTTCACTTCTTGATCGGACCACTGACGAGCCTTACATTAAATTTCCGTTTAGGTTTTACGCTTGGAGAATCTATCTGTGTACGCATCTCGACATATGTTCGTGAATACTGCCTGTCGTAACCATGATCTCCGCCTGTGTTCTCGACGGTCTTGGAACAGTGAGCAAACACAGCATGGGTCAACCATACATACCGTGCTTTATTGTAATACTGCATTTTGCTCGAGTGCTTGTATCACCAAGTTATTTAACCGAGTTCGGTTTCTAGGCTGTTGTTGCTTTTGCTGAGCTAGGTACATTTGATCTTCATTATTTACTGACTTTATGGAACCTGGCCAATCTGATAGGACTTGGGACCGGTGCGCACTATGCACTAGCTTGAATCTAAATTTTCTCTGATAACCTCCACGGCTGTACTCAGCCTTCTTCATCCACAGGTAATGCTTCGTTTGATACACTGCCAGGAGTACCATTGCTAATTGGCTCGTGTTACACAGCCTTCATCGCCCAGACTTCAATCAAGTGACAGAAGAGCCTAATATCGTATTCCCTTGTCGTCATTTCCTTTTGGATGATAATGAGGCATTATCACTTACAGCAGGTTATCATTGCCCTTACCTGCGCACAAGTCATCTGCGACTTGGTCATCATGGTAAGCATGGTGTACTACCTATACACACGATGCACCAGAGTGAGACGGTGCGTAAACCAGCTGTGTAATATTCATTCATGTGGATGACTGTTGCCTTGTCCAGGACAATGACCATGATCTCAACACTCGTGCTCTATTCCATCATCACTGGGACTCTTGCGCTGTTTGTCACCTGGTCAATATCTCCGACGCGTCGCCCTAACACCTCCTCAGTGTATTGGCGATTTTATGCCTTGTCGCTGTCTGTATATACCGTAACACTAGCACTTGGATCATTTTGCTGACGGTGACTGTGGGCCAGTTTGTGCGCTTCTCTCACACTGCCCTCTTCCTCCCTCCGTTCTTTGCCGAAGTGCGCATCTATGTCTGCGCGCTCTTAGCCATGTCAGTTCCTGCCGTTCTTTTTTTTTCCGTCTCCTTGATGGACGCCGTTACTTCTCCGCAGACTCAACTCACGCGACCGCATTCGCACCAAGCTCGCTGCGGATGCCCAAAATGGAATCATGATCACGATGCCGACTCAGAAGTTCACGCCTGACTCAAACCTTGACGGGAATGCTAGTGACACTATGACAGACGCTGTCACTGACACGATGGACCTGGGCTCTACTAACCCCACGTCGCAGGTGAGAGTGTGTCTTATAGTGTTTAATTTCCAAGTTGACAGCAGTGTTGGCGTGCAGGATTTCGCCCAAGTCGGGGGTCACAGTACATTGCCCTCTGTGTAGTCATGACACAATCCCGAACCCGGCCTGTATTATTTATCTTGGTTCCGGAACTTCACCAGATACGCATCGTGGATACCCTATACTGAAGTGTATGGGTTCACCGGCGGATATTTATGTTGAGGCTATCTACTTGGGCGAGAGATCTGCCATCTATGGCGGTGGGTCATCATACAATGTTCGCGGTACTTAGTCCAAAAGACATTTGTAAAGGCAAAGTCTTCCCTGTACTTTTATTCCACGTTTTTTTTTATCTTTATTCATCTGCGATGTCGTAACGATGAAAGCTCGAACAAGTGGACATCCGTCTGGACGAGCTCGAAGGGCTTCATGAGGTTCTTCTCGACGAAGAGCAAATCAAATTTATTATCGGTGGTCCCTAAGATGTAGCAACCAAAGTCACCTTACGCGTACTTCTTCACATCCTTCAAAGCAGCATAAGGGTCCGGCTTCGGCGGATATCCATACCGAGGCTCCGGCGTTTCTGAACCACGAATTAGACCGATACCTCGCCTCCATACCAGAAGCGAAGGGTACTCACTGATGACGTCTTTCCAGATCCTTGAACTTTCCTCATCCCATACAGCCCGCCACATGAACGCGCCACCGGCACCCTTCCGAAGTCCGTGCTCTTTCACGAACTTTCGTACATCAAAGGCATCTCGTTCGAGGGACCCAAGGGGGAGTGAGAGCTTCGCAGTTGGGTCTTCGTGGGGAAGCAACAGCAGGATGTAGCGGTGATATGGAGTCCCGCGTGCTGGATGTGGGGGCAGATAGGGTGTGTGGGCTGCAGGTGGGAGCAGACCAGCTGATGACGCGGATAGCGTGATATTTGGCCTATAACCAAGGTCATATCACATCCAAGTTATATAGTGAGAATAATGAAACGAACTGTAACCAATGAAGGAATGTCTTGAATGTTTGATTCTGCTCGTCGGGGACGTCTGAGTACAATTCTAAGTAAGACGAACTAATAAGTTAAACGGGACCTCCCACCTGGGTCAACCATAAGCAATGTGTACAGTCGTGGTTCCGGATGGAAAACTGTCGTGTAAAGTTTCGGTGGGCGGCGCGTCTATAAGTCATCCAGTCAGCGCCAGCTTGGTCGATAACCGCTGTATTTCACACTTACCTGTTCGTTCACCAAGAAAACACCTGCTTCGATCGGCACAGTCCTCCTCTTTGCTCTTGCACGAAGAACAATATTCTTCGGCGGGGCCTCGGGGAAAACCACACGGAGGTCGACGGTAGGCTGGAGGATGGGGAGAATGTCCGGAATGACGTGCATCTGGTAGAGACGCTCCATCTAAACGAGAATGTTTAACAACGTGAGTGATAATATGTACCGGATGAAGGAACGTACGAGGAGGTCCAACGCGCCCTCGTTACGCCAGCGCTGTTCAATGAGGTGGCGATAAACTTTCTGGCTCATATCCGCTGTAACCAAGTGTCCTGTCAATCGAGGTTTCAATGAAGGCTGGAGAGAAATACAGACCCATTCCGTTTGCGGCCTTCCACCTCACTTCTGGTAAATTCACTTGTGCCATAATCTCTAGCGTGTCCAACCTCTTCCTTGCATCCTCGATACCTTCACTTGGAACTTCTCCTTTCTCCAGGCTCGATCGAAGAGCGTCGGCTTCAGCTTGTACAGCAGCTGCATCAGCTCGAATGTAGGCGACTGCTTCGTCATATGCGGGGATGACGCCGGGTGCAACGGGAGGGTTCCATTCACGAGGTCTTTCGAGGCTGATGCTCGGGCGAACAGGGGGATACTTTGGGTTTCTTCGACCCTGTGTTTTACGCTTTGGTTGAGATGTTGGGAGCGGTTGGGCACCGGAGTCGGTGGCCGCGCCAGTCGTGGTAGATGAGGAGTTGAGAGGGGATATAGGTGTCACGCTCGAAAAGGATCCGAGCGTTGAGTTAGCTCTCGCGAGCGGCACTGGAAGGGCACGAAGCCTCCCGAGAGTAAACATCTGCAGCAACTGCCACCGACAGTTCCGTCGAATATTTTATGACCGTGACCGTGGTCGATGCACGTGATCTTGTCTATCCTATTTGTCTCATCATATCACATGAAGGCTGAAGGGTCATGGCAAGGTGGCCGAGTGGTCCAAGGCGTGTGACTCAAGCGAAAGCTTGCCTGAGCCAATCAGGTTTCTCATCTGCGTATGCAGGCAGGGGTTCGAATCCCCTTCTTGTCAACTTTTTTTTATCCTTCTCACATGGATCCCTCACTATCAAAGAAGCTTCCACTGCACATGGGCCATCCACGAGGAATATGAACCCGAACCCGAATGAATTATAAAATACATTTACAGCATGTTCTATGTGCCAATGTACATCCAGATAATGATGGCGATATCAGTTGTCACTTCACGATTGGGTTCACGCCCCGGGCGGAAAGGTAGTCCTTTGCAGCACTGGCAGACTGTGGCCATGCACCCTCGGTCAGCGACCAATAAGGCAGAAACCGCAGTTACTGACCAAACTTTTGATGAGCTCATAAATACTCTTATCGTGAAAGCGAAGACCAGTAATTGGATCCGTGTACGGTGCCTGTACAAATCATGGAGGCAATAAACTGCGATTTCTGACGTTTCACGCACTTCTAGACCAGTGATATCACAATACCGACGCTGTGGCAGCACCGATGGGGGTGCCTCGATGGATAAATCTGGAACCACGACACTCAGTAACAGGAAGACGAGCAATTCGAAACTGCGTCGAGCCACCTACACGAAGGCATATCGTACTCCACCATCGATCCAACAGCAGCAGCCCCATCAACTTCCATAGCTTCCTCACGCTCAGCTCTCCTTCTCTCCCTCTCCAACCTTTCGCGTTCGCGCTCCTGGCCAAGAACAGCCTTCAAGTTTTTCGTACGGCGGCTCGCATTCTTCGTGTAAGCAGGGTTCTTGAATGGCCGTGGGGCAGACAAGATGGACAGTTGCTCCGCGAGGGTCTAGCACCATTCAGCTCTGGCGCTTCGAGAGACGATACCTAAACAGCACGCACAGGAACCTGGGGCGTCGCGGTGCCCTCCGCACTCGGAGCAGCAGACGGTTTTTTGCGAGTCGATCCCTTTGGTGGCCTGTATATACCAGCCAGTCAACTAACGTAAAATGAAAAGAAAAAGACGCGACAGACATTGTGCGAGAGTGCAGTAGTAGAGTGAGAGAGAGCAAGCGCTGTGTGAGAATGAGAAAGACGCGTCGGGCCAGAGCCCAGAGAGACTCACAATCAGACGCGTCCGTCCATCATGATCCCGGGAGCGCGGCGGCTCTTCAGCACCCTACGCACCTTGCACCATGACAATCCACTCGTATCGTAGCACTTCCCTTTGTCACATCCCGCATGCACTAATTCGCTTCTCCCAGGGACTTCCGAAGCGAGGTGAACCTCCAATGATGCCGCGTCGCAGTCTCCCGCCAAAGCGCGGCATACCGAACGTGAAGAAGGTCGTCGCCGTCGCCAGTGGCAAAGGCGGCGTGGGAAAGAGCACGGTCGCTGGTTCGTCCTTTCCTCCGTTATGTATCTCTCGTATGAGACCCGGCCTGTAGCGACACCCATTCTTATCTCTCCCAAGTGAACCTCGCCTTCTCCCTCGCCGCCCAATACCGCGCACGCGTCGGCGTGCTTGACCTCGACATCTTCGGTCCTTCGATTCCCAAGCTCCTCGGTCTCGAAGCGGCCGGAGAACCCCGTTTGACGTCCAGTCCGTTCCTCGCTTTCATCTCTCCTCCGATGACTTGAACTCAGCTAGGCATCAGGTGGAGCCCTCATCCCCCTTACGAACCACGGGCTGCCAGCCATGTCCATCGGGTTTCTGCTCCCCGGCGCCGATGCGCCCGTGACCTGGCGCGGCCTCATGGTGCAAAAGGCTGTGCAGCAATTGCTCTTTGACGTTGACTGGCGTGGCGCAGATCCACATGGTCCCGGCCTCGACATCCTCGTCATAGACATGCCGCCCGGGACGGGGGATGTGCCGCTCTCGCTTGGACAACTCGTCAGCGTTGATGGTACGGGCTTTCCTCTCCGCTCGGACGTCCGCCTTATACGCATATGTGACCCATACAGGTACGGTGATTGTTTCAACACCGCAAGATGTCGCCCTCGCCGACGTCAAAAAAGGCATCGCCGCCTTCCAAAAGCTTTCCATCCCCGTACATTCTCTATCTTTCGCTAATATTTTTCCTGTCAATGCTGAAACCTTGAAAGATAACCGGCCTCGTTCTGAACCAGTCGTATTTTATCTGCCCCACCTGCAATACGCCACACCACCTGTTTGGCTCATTTGAGTCATCCAAGAGGCTCGGCATCAAGTTCCTTGGTGATCTTCCGCTCACACCGGGTGTTAGCACGGGCGGTGATATGGGATTACCCTATTCTCTCTCTCATTCACGCTCAGATACCGACGATGCGGCTGGCCAACGGTGGCGGGAGTCGATGCTGGGCATTGCCAAGCAAGTGTGGGAGTCACTGCATGCAGAACACGGGCTACCATGACTTGACCCAATAATCCCTGGTTATGATTGTTTACAACTAAATACTAATAATACTGCTCGCTCAGGAGGCCGGTCCTAAAGTCTGACTATAGATGTGGCCGGTCCTCCGCCTCGAAAAGAATTGCCTCATCATCCAAGCCCACGGCTTTCTCCGCTGTCAGCCGTTTCGCTTTCCCCCCACTCACCATCGCTAGGATGTTATCGTTAGAGTCTGTCCTCGGCGTAGAGGTCGTGACAGTGCCTCTATCGGTAACCCGCTCCTGAGTGATCGTTATAAGCGTGCGCCCTTCGCCACCTCTTAGCCTCGAGCGAAGGTGAACACGCGAATTTAGTCTGGTCCCAAGGATGAAAGTCAGTCGAAAAGCGGTAACATAGCGTTAGGCGTACATGGTCATGAATGAACACGGATATAATCTGATGAGGATAAAGAAAAACGGCGCGTAGATTAATGTCTTGGGGTACTTCACATACTGGGTGATAGGAAGGTCAATACACATGTGGATCAGCTCGGACTTAACTCCTCACCGTGATGAGACATGCGGTAGCGAAAATCCTTCCGATCATCGCGTACATGTTAGGTGTTACGTATATTGAGTGAGAGGGAAGATGTCGTACAGGTTCAAGGCTCCACTGTTGATAATGTATAATGTGACCAGATTAAGAACGCGGTTGGATCTATTAGGGCATCTACATTAGCACATACAAGAATTTCAGAGTACAAGACGCACCTTTTAATGCCAGAGCGCTGCTTAAGGATATAATATACCATGCCCGAAGTGATAAACACGCCGCAGATCACTTCGAGCGCTAATGAGCTGGCCCCGAATGGCTAGTTGAGACACGTCAGAGGACAGTAAAATCATCGTGCGAAAATCTGTGAAACTGACAATTGATGGGGTGTTTCTCTGAAATTCCCCTATTTGAAAGCTGTAGGATACTCAGTACTATTGTGTGGTCACACGGCTGGAGAGCCCACCTTTTCACGGTAAATGCTCAAAAGGAAGTGCGAGTCAGCACTTCCCTAGCAATTACAATAATTGTTAAGCTCACCTATGCCTAACCCTGTGAATGGTCTTTAGACAAATTGGTCACTGCAGTCATAAATAGATCACATACCGAATTCGGCTGTAGATATCACGCACTGGACACGAAGTCAGATTACTGCATTTATCCTAACCCGGGAAAATCACAAACAATGGCAAAGGGGACGCGGATATTTTTTCTTTCGCTCACTGCAGTGGAAACTTGAAGTTTAGCGGTGTTACTTACGGTAACTCATACTCCACATACATTGGAAGATTTTAAATGCATAAAACCTGCCAATTCGACGGTGAACACTCGAGCGACGACTAAGGATTCGAGACGTACTGCTGAATGCACGTAGTTACGACGACTAGTTGATGGGTTGTTATTGGCACCCCATCGGTGAGTAATGCTGACGGACGCACCCCCAATGGCGACCTGGGCCTAGAACAGTTCCCAGGAATGAGTAAAAATGTTCAAATCTCACTGCTGTGGACCGCCACCATACCACTATACTCCTGAGGGGGTGGAAATGGGGTCAAGGATCGATCATTCGCAGATCAACTTGCGCTCACCATGGGGCACGCAGATCAGCCACATAGTCCCCAAAATTCGTCACGGAGGCAACATACAACCCATGACAAAGCAAGGCCACGTGTAAGGTATCTAGCGCTCTGGGCCAAGATGAGTGAGGACCCCTTCGAGCGCTGACTGTGGACCTACGTGAGGATCGCAACCTGTGCCAGGTTCATGTGAACAGCCGTCGTACAGTTTATAATAACTCACAAAGCACTTCAGGAAGGGCCTATCCTTCGAGGAATGCTGCGTGTAGTATAGATAGACCTGTAACCAGGTGATCCCGTACACTCTGCTGAGCTAAGTAGTTGGTACGGTAAAAACATCGTGACAACTCACATTGAAGACAAAAGCACGCCGATTAAGAGAGCTCCCAGCAGATTGTCCAGAAACGCGGGCATATCTAGGTGACAAGGGAACCGACAAAGTGAATGATGCCGGGTAAGCTTCAGCAGTTTATATATGTGGCGCCAGTTTTAGTCCTGTGTTCACGGCATCACCGGGGGCTAACCCATCGAGATACGGACATTAATGGGCTCGAAGATGCCCTTGACGCCCTAGAGCATGTGCAATGGACGAGATGTACGGTGATTATTATGTCACGGCATGCCTCAGTTGCACAAACTGTACCCGTATACTAGGATTTTGAGGCACAATGCCGCGCGAGGAAGCACCACCGTGGGTCGGTGTAATTGTGTTACCATAATAGCGTACCAGAATTGGAGGTCTGACGCTGAGGCGCGATGTGGCGGGGAAAGCCGACGACATGAAACACATAGACCGGAGACGGCAAGATTGGACGTGGGCCTGGGTGGATGCAATGTCGGAAGGGTAAATGTTTCGGCCATGTCTGTAACACTGTCTTGGATAGACAAGCTCGTACGGTATCCTCTCACTTCTCGTGCGAACATTGGACGGAATGTTCATTTTCGGGATGCTTTAGAGTGTTCGGCTCCGCGGGCCAACTTTTTGCCGTGACCAGGGATGCCACAGTGCCTAACAGAGTCGCATTCACGGAGAGCCTACCATGATTCACGGCGGCCGCCTTCACTCGAGCATACTTTCACCAGAATCACAAGTGACTCAAGTGAAGAGAAAGAATGGAGATGAGTCATTACTAGTAGGCAAAAAGAAGTTTCTCACTAAGACCGTCTGACAACGAAGACTTGGCGCTATAAGTCCTCTAAGGAAATCCTTCATGAATCAGAATTTCTGCCGGTTTCCGCGTGCTGACACAAGTGAGGAACGAAGTCGGCATTCTGCCCGTCATGGGTTTACTGACGAATCGAGTACAGAGACGTACCCAGGCTGTAGGCTGTACATATACTTGGTCAAACAAGGACAAACATGAACCCCCTGCGATTCGCTCATCGCGTTTACTGTACTGTACTTGCGTGCGGATAGCGTCGGTCTTTGGTGGTGAAGCCGCTGTCAAGTAGAAACTTTCTTATCATTCATTTCTGTGGAGCTCCAATGAATTTATCCGTGTTGAGTGTTGAAGCTTTGAAGAACGAAGATGGACGACGCGCGCTTGGTCAGTGAGCCGAGGCGCGTGGTCGTCGGCCTCAGCAGGTGCCGATGGGCCGTTTGTGTCGGGGGAAATCACGGAATGGAAATCATTCTGTATGGCTTCTTCGCTTTAGTCCGCTAATCCCCCGGGCCCTGCGCTCAGTCCGTCAGCCCGAGGCTGGGTAATTCAATTCAACGCCTTGTTAAAGTTATCTCAGTCCTGTGTGCCAACCTTGATGCCAACGCATTCAATACCTTAAGGGCGACATCGGACTACAGTATTAGGGCACTGCTGCAGGGAACAATGATAGGATCGCACTCAGGCTGCGGTGGTGTTTTAATCATGATGCACCTGCAACGCTAAACTACTGTCTGGAACTCAAACACACTTGGATCACCCCTGGTATTGAAAATATCTGGCTCTGGAAAGCTCTCATGGATACGTTCCAAGTGATCGCGCTTAAAGAATCTTGTTTGCATCATCGAATGGCTCCCTTCGATGCCTCTACTTCGAGACTGACGCTTCTTTGGCGACTTGAGGTCCGAGACTCCGAGTTCGACTCGCAATGGTCGTTTGGGGTACGGCCTCGTAACTTACCAGCCCGGACCCTAGTCGCGAGTACCGCGCTGCCTCATCAGAATTTGGACGATTTGCTGATGAGGTCACCTTCCTTTAGGCACAGATGAATGTCTTTCTTCGCCACTCGCATTGATCAAGTTTCCTACCTAGAGTCTCAATAGTCCAGACAACACGACCCCCAGCTCGTCTGATCTCGGCGCCTTCCTGACTCCTCCATCAGTGAATATCAACGGTGGGTCTCACCCGACGTGGAAAACGAAAACTCCAACATGAATCAGCTTTGGAGAGTTCCCTAAGCCCACCGCGGCCTGGGCCAGTTGATTCTTACATTAGTACCCCTACCCAAGTGGCAGGAACAAAACGGCCGTGGATTGTTCTCTCATGGCTCTCTTTCGATCCGTGAGGGTCGAGTTTCTGCAGAAGAGGTCAGTAGAGTTACTGTATTAGTACTGTAGGAGCCAGAACTTGAATCCGATATGGCGCAGTTTATCATTGTGGGAGTTTTGACCTGAGCAACTCGGAGTTTCCCGTTTCACGGCTAATTCCTTTTTCTGGCTCGCAAGTTGTAAGACTGTTGTAAGTCAAAGACATCAGCCATGCTAAACTTTCTCTTTTATCACTCTCTAGAATCATTACCGTCAAATTTTGAGGACCCTCTCGCGTAGAGGCTCGACGAGTTGAAAGTCATGGCACGTACAATCCGAGTGGTCTGGTAGTGGATGACGGCACGGCACGTATAGGTAGAACATTATTCCTTTCTCTGGGCATGCGACGTTCGGCTGCCACAGGAACTTGAAAAAGCTGTCATCAAAGCGGCTGCCAAGACTAGGGTATGTTGCCGCGTCCAATTTGATATACATAATTTCTCGTGCTCGTTCCCCCCCTTGGCGCCTGACGCGGATCTACAGACTACGGTACTGTACGCCAATCACAAGTTTATTTAGGTACCGAAGATTCTGACGCGGATCTCTCCCCTCAAGGTCACGGCTCACATAGGTACATGTTCTGTAATTCCGGCAATCTCAAGGGACAAACTGCAGATGGGAACCTGTGCCGACAGCGATTCCTTCCTTATGCGCATTTACAAACCATACTGCACCCGCGCACGTTGATTAATACGTGCCTGCCCCACATGTCATGGTATCCAGTGAGTGGCGCATTCGTCCAAACTCCAAAGAACGTCCTGCTAAGAGCTGACAGCGAACTTATGTTACCCGAGCGTCGAGTGCTGGATTAGATCCAGTTACCCAGACAATATATTACATTCAATTCGACACCAGAAATCTTATATGAATATACTCCGGACAGACGTGGTGCTCGTGCCGCTCGGTCGTCCCCTTTTCTCACTACCTGTCACAAGCATCCGAGTCATCGCCCACGCCTACCCCCTATGCCACAATCCCGAACTAGCACTACAGCCCTTTGATCGCGTCCGCACGAACGGCGCGGCTCAAAGGTTATGGGGCGCTACCTCATTCGGGTCGTAGCATGCGTCCGACGGACGGCTCACTTGGTCCCACAACCTTTCCGAGTTGGTCCTACCCTCCATTTTTAAAAACTATGCCCACTAGGCTAGGCTCTGTGGTGATGTGTGATCTACCACCGTGTATATACAGGACATCATTGCTTTGATATCAAACCCGTACAATGTTGAGACATCTACCACGTTTATTTGGCAAGTGTCCTACTTCACGTCAGGCGTCTCGTGAACTTAATTTTGGTGTTTCGACCACCTTTACCTAACCTGTTTGGTCTTTGAAGAATAGAAGGACACTACTGGAGGTTGCGCCTTTCTCTGACAGTGCGCGAGTCTGATGCATGGCTCTTGATGGGCTTCCGTGTAAATGGAGTGCATGTTCTCTCCTCGGAAAATGCACTGTCCTCGGTTGCACTGGCACTGTATGGTAACCGAGTCAAAGCAACGACATCATGACAGCGTGCTACCATCTACAAGATGGCCATCAAAATGGCGCGCTCCGAATCCTGCACCCAGAAAATGGCGTGCTTCATCTTTACAAACCTGCGGAAGCGTCATTTTGACTTCGCACACCGATGTGTAGTAGTTCATTCTGAGCTTCCCGATTCTCAGGTTCAGATCGCCGTGACCCACTTCTCTTCCCAGAAACTGCCGCGGGGCCGCCGGTTTCCCTCTCAGAAGTCCGGCACGGGTATCCAGAAGTCTGAGTGCCTTATGTCTGTTCTGTTGGGGTGGGGATCCTTACGGCTTTCATTTTAATTGCCCCAGTCATGATGATGATGGTATTTCCCCAGGATAGTATTCATGTCGACGGCGTGCGTCTTATCAATCCTCGTGGACTCTAGTGACCTCTACTATCTGGCTGTTCCCGTGAATGTTGCCTGCCCTGACTCACCTTAATCCTCTCTATGGGCATCTGTATTCATGGTCATGGTAAAGTTTGTGTACGAATCCGCATCACCTGGTGGCTCATATATCACCATTTAAGATACAGTTGGGGGAACGGATGGCTTCCTAGGGATCGGTGGTGCGAGTACAAAAAGGTCGGTCATTTTTCCCGTTTACTATCCAATTCGGGCAGAAGAGGAGAGCAGAGATTCCGAACTCCGGGCCATCGTAATCGCCGTGATGTATGATGAGTCGTGTATTTTTGGAACAGTGGGGCATCATCGCAGGCCCGAATCCCGGCTCCCGTTCTTTCCCGACGTCACTTTGCAATCCTTTCCCCGCACCCCATGGCGAATAGTTTCTTACTACGAATGTGCTAAGAGTCTAGCGACGATATACATTACAGTTGTTTCACGGCTTCGACACGCAGTGCCATGTGGACCAGCTGAAGGAGTCAGTCCTTCAACTAGCAGTGGACCATTTCCCTGGATCGAGTTGTAGTTCCCTTTTGTGGCTCATAGGCATGAAGTCGAAGATTTGCCATATATACGACCCTATTGCGCCTAAATGACATCCGGGCGCAGTGATTCTGCCTTTGCAATCAACGTTGATATCATCCTGGGGGATGCTCCCGCTCCGTTGACCTTGATCCTTCTCAGCCCGGGAGCTTTCCTCCCACTTGCCGAAACGTTCAATTGATCGATGATTGGTCCTGGTTTCCACCTAATGTTCCGTAAGTGCTATCTCGCGGAGCTTCATGTGGATATATCCCATTTACATGTTGCATGGTGTCATACGACGTGCCAGAGAGAGATGAGTTCAACAGTTAACGTGAGCCGCCAGTAACAATACGAAGTCGCAGCGCATTTTTGGTTCCCATGACCACCTACAAAACAAGACTTCTAACAAAACTGGACTATTACCACGACACAGATGACCTATTCTTAACCGAGGCAGGTACTGGGAGACTGCTCAGGTGCCCCGGTGAGCGACGGCACCCATCCACATGCTTTGCAAAGCGCCCCAGTACCGTTTCGGATCAGAGTGCATGTGGGCAGCATGACCGGTGCCCTCGAACTCTTCAACCGCAACGTTCAGCCCCAGTTGCGCGGCGGCGGAGATATGCTGTTCCACGCGTTCCGCGTGAACTAGTGGGTCGCTCTGCGAGTACACATACAGACGCGGTGCGGCCCCGGAAACTATGGAAGGCAGAAGTTCGGGCTGGAGGAGAGCCGCACGCAACTCGGCAAAGAGGGGCGGGCGGCCTTTGTAGCGATTGTGTATGTAGATGGCCACGTAGAGGCATACGAGAAAGGGGAGGACGATGAGGCGAAGGACGGGGTTCGTTGGCGAGACTGCGCGGAGGGAGGATCTGAGGCCCTTGTCGTCGGGTACGGAATCGAGCACGAGGGCAGTTGGCACTCGACGGAGTGCTGGAATGGGAGGCTGAAGCCTGGACAGTATGTTACGAAGTGTCATGAACTGCCAACCGCCGCCTAGTGGGAGTGTATGAAAATACTGTCATTGCGAAGTTTGGGAATGAGACACGAACCGTTGGAAATGATATGTACAAGAACGCCACGGAAGCGAGGACTGTGATCCC
>Ga0307510_10000865_pt1 | contig 31767 bp, 44 predicted proteins | sample 12_EM_MG_FD_207224 | JGI IMG/M metagenome (GOLD analysis project Ga0307510, IMG submission 207224) | Populus trichocarpa ectomycorrhiza microbial communities from riparian zone in the Pacific Northwest, United States - 12_EM | ecosystem: Host-associated > Plants > Roots > Unclassified | place... | reverse complement strand
GCTTCTCTCAAAGTCGGATTACGCACTGATTAAGACCAAATTTTCCGACAAGTCAGATTAACGTGTCATTTTGTCATTTTTCCTATCAGAATTACTACTGAAGATAAAGTCACTTCCGCAGTGATTGCAGCACTCAAGCAGCACCGTCGCGTGCGTGCAATCGCTATCTTTCGCATTCCAAATTCTCTGATGAAAAAATTCGCGGCGACGAAGAAGCCATTTCCGGAACTGACATATGTGAGGCTTGAATCACTTGATGGAAATGTGCCAATCCTTCCTGATTCATTCCTGGGTGGATCTGCCCCACGTCTCCGTACACTCGACTTGTGTGGCATCCCTTTTCCGACAATGAGGAAGCTATTCTTGTCTAGCCGAAACCTTAACTTTCTTTACCTTCAGTCCATTCCCCATTCCGGATACATTTCACCCGAGGAGATGGTCACCTGCCTGTCCGCGTTGACAGGGCTCCAATTCTTTGGCCTCGGATTCCAATCACCTCGAGTCGGCGGAGGAACCCGACCTGTACCTCCGCTCACACGTATTGTCCTCCCTGCTCTCACCATCTTTAGATTCAATGGCAATGGCGAGTATCTGGAGGACATCGTATCCCTGATTGATACCCCTCTACTCGATGATTTCGAGGTTAGAGTCTTCAAGCAACTGATATTTGACAATCCGCCACTCCGCCACTTCATCGAAGCTTCATCAGTCGCACAGAAACAATCAAGCCACACTATCGAGATCGAGCAACCATAGCCTTTCGCGATCGCCTCGCCTTGGTCAGTTTTTCACCGCAAGAACGGACGGCTGTTCAAGAAGGTTTATCTTTTGGAATTTCATGTAGACCGTTGGACTGGCAGCTTTCATCTCTAGCGCAGGTCTGTAGCTCATCTTTACCTCCCCTCTACACCTTGGAGCACCTCAACATCCTCTCGTATCGATCACATTGGCAAGACGATATTGAGGGCACACAATGGGTAGAACTTCTACTCCCGTTCACGTCTGTGAAACATCTAGTCATATCTCGTGGATTAGCCCCGCTTATCGCACCTGCCCTCCAAGGGCTTGCCGGAGAAAGAGTGACTGAAGTGTTACCCATGCTACAAAATCTTCACATAGAGCAACCCGAGTCAAAACTGTCGAGGAAGTTATTCAGCAGTTCATCGCCGCGCGACAGCTCTCTGGTCATCCTGTAGCTCTTTTCTACGACGAGCCTCCATAACATCAGCGAGAAATTGAGCGAGAAATTGAGGACGAGGTCAGTGATCGATAAAATCTCTCTGCCTTCCATTCAATTGACGTTTTTTTACCCTCTATTTATCTCCCGCCGTTCTTCTACACCTGTTTATAACCCCTGGGATGCCAGTTGCTGGCTACCATCGAGGAACCGTCACCACTGGCTACCGAACCACGCGCAGAAGAGTATTGGTGCCCACAAATGAGATCCCCGAGAACAGAACAGCCTTCCACTTCACATCGTATCATCACGCGACTCTCCCATTTGTTCAAGGAACTTCCCTTCTAGCAACGCTGCCCACGTTCAACCCCCCTACTCCCTGCTTGATTTCTGGTATCGACACACTATTTTCTTTCTGTCTTTCTCTATGCCACCATACTTTCCTTAACTTTCTGTTTCTCCCTCATAGTGGGCTTTGTCCTCGCATCTGCATTACGAGTTGCGCTCCTTGCGTTTCGTCCCCCTTTTCGTCTCGATGGTGGCGACACGTGCTATTGTTGTCTTTTCGCGTTCGTGTCCGTTGTCGCGCGCTACGACGTCGACGCGCGAATTGAATGACATGGTCAGCAAACCGGATTCCGCTAATCGGGTTATACTTAGAGGGCCAAGTACGAGACGCGGATGAGTTGGTAGGATATATGCGAAGTTATGAGCGGATCGGAGCCTTTGGAGGAGAGAGATTAGAATTGCAGTATTACGGATTGATTCTACTGAGTTACTTGTATATACAACATACAATGCATCGAGTAGGATGATGAGATGTGAGGAAACAAAAGGGATAGTAAAGAAATGTCTCCATCGTCGTAGGCCTCTTTCTGCAGCCGAGGGGCTTGCACAGGTGTTGCATGTCCGGCTTGGCTTATCACTCCGGCGGTGTGCTTGCACCGGTGTGGGTCAGCCGAACTGATTTAGCACTCCCCGCGATGCCCAAGGGCGACTGACCCTCGCGCGCGCGGATGGCTGGCTCGGGGTCATCGAGATGTGCGAACTCCGGTGAGCGCACGACATCGTGGAGGTGGTGTGCGTGGTGCATGGTGTCCGCGACCTGCCCTCCGCACAAGGAGGTGGTCCGGGGGCGTCCTTCTCCGATCTGGGGTGTGTGCCCCTCTTCATCCAGTGCCCGACATGGCACCAGGTCGTTGCCAATGGTGAGCGTGTGCAGCGCATTGTGGGGAGCGGGGGGAGCGGGTTGGGACTCACCTCGAGGAGCGTGGCTGCTCCGGCCTCCTCTTCGACGTCCGTTTCCTCCCCCTCCTTGACCAGCTGGATGCCGAATCCAGCCCGGTCAGAGCCTTCGTCATCCTCCGCGCCCCAGGTTTCGGCACGGAAGGCCTCCCACTCGTCGACGTCGTCGTCTTCAGGTTCGCCCATCAGAGGGTCCGGCTCCGTATAGTCGGGGTACGCGCAAGCTACGTCCACTGCGGCGGCCCAGAATCCACCGTCATCTGATTCGTCTTCGAATGCGACGTTTGCATAGCCCACAGGCCTGTTTTCGGGCTTGGTGCTGGTGCTGGTGTTCGCCTGTGCTGGCTGGCCGCTCCGGTTTGCTGCTGCTGCTGCTGCTGCTGCTGCGGCCTCCTCCCTCTTCTTGGTGCGGCACTCGCATACCCAATGGCTGTCCTTGCCACAGTGGTGGCACTTGCCCTTGCGGCGCCTCGAGCTGCCTCCCTCGGAGGTGGTGTCTGCGGCGAGAGCCTCGTCACTCTGCCAGCTCTTGCCCATGCCTTGCGCTTGGGTCTGGTCCTTGGCCATGTACTAAAATCGTGCGTGCATGCTGTCCATGTGAAAACTAGTGCAGTGTGCATGTGGCCCGACCGCCACTTCCGCGACAGTACCGAGTCGAAAGTATACGCATATCATAGAGAGAGACAACAAAAGAACCTCAGAGAATGAGAGGGAGTCGGAATATGAGCCTGAGCAAGGCAGCGAGGTTGAGTACGACGCTTCTCGAACCCGGCAAATGACGAAACGGGGCGTCGGACACGCGGTCTCGGCTCGGGCGACTCTCACCTCACCCCGGACCGGCTACGGTAACACTTTTCTTGCCTTCGAATTGCCTGTTCCTGTCCTGTTCCGCGCTCACCCGACAACAGCCTCCTAATAATCATGCCACATCCACAGCCATGTCACTTCGTAAATCCTGTGTGCCTCCACACTGGCAGTCGGTAACGAAGAGCTGTGCAATCCACAGGGCAGTTCTTGATCCTCCTGGCATACTTACGCCAATACGCGTTGTACTTGGCCACGACATGCGTTTGCAAAACTTTACGACACGTGTGTTCCACGACCTAGGGGCGTGGACGCTCCAAAAGCGAATGTCTGCTGTATCTTCCCAATCTCCGGGTTGGTTCCCACTTCAACTATCACCTCTGACAAGTAGTGGGTCTCAAGTTGCTCTTTAACTCTGTTGTTACAAGGAGACCTGACTTGTCACTCACTAGCCCCCATATTTCGGCCTCCTCGAAGCCCAACCCTCCAGTTCCATCTCCAACTATTGATACGTGACTCCATCGCTGGTGCCTACTGTCAAGAACTCAGAGTCAAGAATGAGAATTACACGTCGACGAAGAAGGTTGCATGCTGAAGATCAGCGAGGTGAGCGATAATCCACAAGTTCCTCTTAGATAATCATAAAGTTGGCCGGTACAGACCCGCTCTACCCAATGGTGATTATCGAGGCACTCCCCGACACCGTCCTCCTAGAAATATTCAACTTTTATGTGTATCGATCTGGTGCCAATGAAGACGTATGGCATACTCTAGTCCATGTGTGCCGATGATGGCGGTCTGTTGTGTTTGATTCATCTCGACGCCTGAACCTACGAATTCTTTACACCCCCAAGCGGCCACTGAAGATGCTGGACATCTGGCCAACGTTGCCTATCGTCATTGACTTCTCGGCCACAGGGAAGCGACCAAGGGGCATGGCCAACATCGTTGCAGCACTCGAGCAGCACCGTCGCGTGTGTAAAATCGCTATCCGGGGCATTCCAAATTCTCTGGTGAAAAGATTCGCGGCGATGAAGAAGCCATTCCCGACACTGACACGCTTGGAGCTTGAATCAGATGATGAAAATGTGCCGATCCTTCCTGATTCATTCCTCGGTGGATCTACCCCAAGTCTTCGCATACTCGACTTGGGTGGCATTCCTTTTCCGGCAATGAGGAAGCTACTCTTGTCTACCCGAAATCTTGTCGTGCTTCGCCTTTGGTCCATTCCCCATTCCGGATACATTTCACCCGAGGCGATGGTCACCTGCCTGTCCGCGTTGACAGGGCTCCAATTCTTTGACGTCGGATTCCGATCACCTCGACCTCGAGTCGGCAGAGGAACCCGACTTGTACCTCCACTCACGCGCATTGTCCTCGCTGCTCTCACCCAATTTAGATTCAAAGGCAATAGCGAGTACCTGGAGGACATCGTATCCCAGATTGATACCCCTCTACTCGATTGTTTCATGATAAAATTCTTTCATCAACTGGTATATGACACTCCACTACTCCGCCACTTCATCACTCGCACAGAAACAATCAAGGCACACTATCGAGCAGACGTAGCCCTTCACGATGGTTATGCCGAGGTCAGATTTTCACCGCAAGGGACGGCTGTTCACGAAGGTTTATTCTTGGAAATCTCATGTACACCGTCGGACTGGCAGCTTTCATCGCTAGAGCAGATCTTCAGCTCGTCTTTGCTTCCCCTCTACACCTTCGAGCGCTTCCGGATCTTCTCGGATCGGCGACATTGGCAAGACGATATTGAGAGTATACAATGGCTGGAACTTCTATACCCGTTCACGTCTGTGGAAGAACTGGATTTATCCGATCGATTAGTTCCACTTATCGCACCTGCCCTTCAAGGGCTTGCCGGAGACAGTGTAACTGGAGTCTTACCCATGCTAAAACGAATTTTCTTCGACAAACAAGAGTTAACAAGACCTGCTGAGAAAGCGATTCAGCAGTTCATCGATGCGCGACAGCGCTCTGGTCGCCCGGTAACACGAGGGCGGCGGCGCGATTTCACAGACGCGCTCAGTTACCTCGATGCTGTCAAGGTCCAGTTCAATGACCGCCTCGATGTCTACAATGTGTTTTTGGATATCATGAAGGAATTCAAGAGTCAAGTGTGAGTTTACTCTCATCCAAATGATCCGCTTCCCGTTTTGCCTTTGTCTGGTGACACAAGCGCCCGTGATATCTGCCTGGAGCAAAGTTTCCTCTCAGTCATTTGCCATAAACGCTATGCTTACAACATGTTTTCGATAGGATCAATACTCCCGGTGTCATCCAGCGTGTTGCAAGCTTGTTTCACGGCCACCCTTCTCTTATCCAGGGATTCAACACGTTTCTCCCTGTCGGATACCGGATCGAAGTCGGCTCTGACGCACAGTCGTCAGAGATCATTACTGTTACCACACCATCAGGGACCATGCTACAGTCAACTAATAGTCCGAGTATCCCCCCGCCGTCACAGCCCGCACCACCATTACAGGAGCCTGGTCAGCCGCCATTAGACCAGCCTCCTCTACCTCCCGCACTCCTTTCGACACCTGCCCTAGGGCTGTCGAATGCCCCGAAGCCGTCCACTGGCTCCATTGACGTCCCTTCGTTTGACGACCAAGAACGCCAGGGGTCAGGACCTACGATGGACTACCACGAACGTCAAGGTTTGGAACCTGCGATGGACTACGTTCAGCACATAAAGGCGCGCTTCAGCAATGACCCAGACACATACGAGCAGTTTTTGTAGATCCTAGCCAGTCATAAGTCCAGAGCAGACAATGTTCGTCTTTGCTACTATGTTTTTCCTCATTTTGACGTTTCATTGGCAGGCTGAAGTTTTTACGAAGGTACAAGTGCTTTCAAAGGTGCCCCGGACCTGGCCGCTACATTCGCGACTTCTTACCTGGCGATTCCAGAGGACTAACCACGCGATTTTGGAATACGAGACGCGGGCGGGTTGGTATATGCGAAGTCATGAGCGGGTCGGAGCCTTCGGAGGAGGGAGATTAGAACTGCAGTATTAATGATTGATTCTGCCCGCTCGGGGTGAGTTACGTGTATATACAACATACAATGGATCTACTAGGATGGTCAAGAGATGTGAGGAAACAAAGGAATAGTAAAGAAATGTCTCCATCGTCGTAGGCCTCTTTCTGCAGCCGAAGGGCTCGCACAGGCGTTGCACGCCCAGTTTGGCTTATCATCCCGGCGGTGTGCTTGCTCCGGTGTGGGCAAGGCGTACCCAATCTAGCGCTCCCTGCGATGCCGGAGCCCTGGGGATGGACGCACGCTGCTGGGTCCTTCTGGTATACTCCAGGATTACACCAGCTGGATGTGAGGCCGAGGGAATAGGAAACTGAGGGCTGTAAGACACGAGGTGACGGGGAGCACTTAGTCCGTAGCAAGATGGAAAATGCTAGGCTCAGACTTGGAGAACAAAGGGTATATTGCAGCTGCGACTAACCTGTAACAAGGAAAATACTTGGGTAGACACGAGGTTGACTTGTTGGAGGCCATGAGCACACTAACTTGAAGTCACTAAAACCTAGTGAAATACAGACATCTGTGGTCGGCCACGTATGACATATATTAGAGGTCGTCATGGACGAGGGGAGTGATCACGGGGGCAATTATACTAGCCAGGTTCCTCAATCATGGATGGAGGTCGAAGTGCGATGGCTCGTTGCCGCCATGATGGATGACAAATAGTGGCCCGGCTGAGTAGCCCGTGTATCCGGCCGGACCGATTTTCAAACGCGCAGAGCCTTTGGGACGACCAGCAAGCGTCAACGGACCTCTTTGACTCGTCAACATATTCTCTCCAAAGAGCGCTTGTCAGGATACCTCAACTTCAGACCTGATCTGGCTCCTACCTCAAAAAACACGGCTTTAAAGCTCAGCTGACGTCGAGTCACTGTGGTACTATTACCCTGGGAGATTGTAACAATGTACGTTCAGCCGAATCCCTTGCCATCATTGCATACTCAGTCTTCAACAGAAACAAACTTTGGCTCTATTTCTCCTATGGAACCCACTACAGACACCGCTCTCCAGAATGCCACCACAACACAGCCAACCACGGAGACAGAGCCGGAGCCCGCCGCTCCCGGGGTTCCGTCCCCAAATCCCCCCGCCGATAACTCGAGTGCTTCGGCACCTACACCCATGATAGCCGCGCCAGAGTCTCCCGCTACAGAGAAACTGGATAACGTAGACACGGCGCCTCAGCCCGCGATTGAGGCTATGAATGGTAGTACTGACCGGCAGCTCAATGTCACAGATGCGCTCAGTTACCTCGATGCTGTCAAGGTCCAGTTCAATGACCGCCCCGATGTCTACAATGTCTTCTTGGATATCATGAAGGAATTCAAGAGTCAAGTGTGAGTCTACTCGCATCCGGATGATCCGCTCCCCCATTTTCCTTTTGTCTGGTGACACAAGCGCCCGTGATATCTGCGCGGAGCAACGTTTCCTTTCTTCGAATCATTCGCCATAAAAGCTATGCTTACAGCATGTTTTTGATAGGATCGATACTCCCGGTGTCATTCAGCGTGTTGCCAGCTTGTTTCACGGCCACCCTTCTCTGATCCAGGGATTCAACACGTTTCTCCCTGTCGGATACCGCATCGAAGTCGGTTCTGACGCACAGTCGTCAGAGGTCATTACTGTTACGACACCATCAGGGACTATGTTACAGTCAACTAATGGTCCGAGTATCCCGCCGCCGTCACAGCCAGCACCACCATTACAGGAACCTGGTCAGCCGCCAATAGACCAGCCTCCTCTACCCCCCACACTCCTTTCTACATCTGCCCTAGGGCTGTCAAATGCGCCGAAGCCGTCCGCTGGCTCCATTGACGTCTCTTCGTTTGACGACCAAGAACGCCAGGGTTCGGGACCTACGGTAGACTACCACGAACGTCAAGGATTGGGACCTGCGATGGACTACGTTCAACGCATAAAGACGCGCTTCAGCAATGATCCAGACACATACAAGCAGTTTTTGGAGATCCTAGCGAGCCATAAGTCCAGCGCAAACAATGTTCGTCTTTGTCACCATCTTTTTCCTGACTCTAACCTTCCACCGTCAGGCTGAAGTTTTTGCGAAGGTTGAGGACCTTTTCAAAGATGCTCCGGACTTGTCTTCTGCCTTTCGTGACTTCTTACCTGGCGCGGGCGGCGCGCCAGATTCCGATGGTCTAGGCATGTTCAGAGGACCAGGCATGCGAGCCGGCACACTAAGCGGCGAACCTGCGCGTGCGCAGAAGCGGAAGCAGCCGGCAGAACCCGCTCCAGCTTCTACGTCTGCCCCCGCTAAGAGAAGACGGAAGGCTGCCGATAAAGATAAGGATAAGGACAGGGATGCAGGGCGCGCGTCCGGAAGCCGAGTGAGTGCTTGTCTCGTATATCTTCGGCTCCCGGAAATGACCAACGCTCCGTCAAGTCTAAACAACATCCTACTGGTCGCGAGTCGGCGTTCTCCCACTTTAGCACCATCCCCGCTCCATCATCACCGCGCCGATCTGGACACTCCTACTCACACCAGGCACCGCCCTCGTCCACATCGCAAAACTTCGCGCAGCAAGGTCCAGCCATTGCGCCACCTCCCCCGCCTCTGACACCCGCGGCTAATTTTGACGAGACTCAATTCTTCCCACGCGTAAAGGTAGCGCTCGACTCTCGCGAGACGTACCACGAATTCCTCAAGCTCGTGAACCTGTTCGCCCAAGACTTTATTGATCGAGCACGCCTCATCCGTGAAAGCCGCTCATTCCTTGGAGAAGGAGAGCTAATGGCCCAGTTCAAGGAAATTCTAGGATGGGATGAGGCCATGGAACGTTCAGCTTTGGCCAAGGAGCGTGAAGAGCTCTACCAGCCCCCAGGGCGGCCATTGACCATTCTCGACCGTCCGAGCCGCGAGGAGCTGAATATCCGGTACGGCAGCTACAGACGCTTGCCTGCAGACGTACGTCCTTGTCGCCCTGCCTCGCTCCATGGCCATAATGCTAAGGTTGTTGTGTAGGAAATCAACGTAGAGTGCAGCGGCCGTGACGAAATGTGCAAATCCGTTTTGAACGACGAGTGGGTCTCGCATCCAAGTTTCTCAACTGAAGACTCCGTCTTCATGGCGCACAAGAAAAATCTCTACGAGGAAGCGCTGCATCGCACCGAAGAAGAGCGCCACGAGTATGATTTCCACATCGATGCGCTCGTACGCACGATCGGCGTGCTCGATCCACTCAATCACAAGATCCTTGGGATGACCCCCGAGGAACGCGCAATCTTTCGCCTCAAGCCGAACTTTGGCGGGGCGGGCAAGGCCGTTCACCAACGCATCATCAAAAAGATCTACGGGCGAGAGGCGGGGCTCGAGGTCCTGCAGGCGATGCAGGACTCGCCCGCGCTGGCGCTGCCCGTCGTCCTCACGAGGCTGAAGCAAAAGGAGACCGAGTGGAAGCGCGCGCAGCGCGAGTGGAACAAGATCTGGCGCGCGGTAGACGCGGCGAACTACGCGCGTTCGCTGGACCATCAAGGCATCACGTTTAAGATGGCGGACAAGAAAGCGCTCAGCACCAAGGCGTTCGTTGCGCAGATCGAGGCGACCATGGAGACGCGGATGGCTCGCCGCGCCGCGCTCGTAGACCCGCTCTACGCGCGTGCTCGTCCACAGCACCAGCTCGCGTGCGAGGTCGAGGACGCGGACGTCCTCCGCGATGCCATCAAGCTCGCGTTCTCTTACCTCTCGCGCCTCAGCGGCACCCAGCTCCGCCTCGACGCGGCCCGGAAGAACTGGGTCGAGATCAGGCTGTACAGCATCGTGCGCGCGTTCTTCCAGCTCAGCGAGTGGGACGAGCGGCCCTCGGTGGGACGACCGCGCGTGAGCGGGAAGGGGCCAAATTCGCATCCGACGGGTATGGTGTCTGTGGGGGCAGCGACGGGGACGGGGACGGGGACGGAACCGGTGGCTGGGGCGACGAGCAACGGTGGTGGAGGCGGGGACGATGCGGATGCAGCAGCTTCTTCGAGCGCGGCGCGCTCAGCAGCTCCTGGTGGCGCGCGGAACGGTACCCTGCCGGCCAATTTCTCCGGCGATCTGCGGAAGAGCTTGCTCAAGAGCGAACAGGCCAAGTCTACGCGCGGCCAGACCCTCCCGTTGCCCTCGCCCTCCCCCATGAGCTCGCGGAAACCGTCGCCTGTTCCCATGGCACTGGACGACGAAGCTGCCGTGGCACTCTCACGGAGTCGGAGTCCAGCGCCCGCGCCGGCGTTAGTACCGGTGTCAACAACGACGGCGGTCACCGACCCGAATTTGGCTGGTGCTGAAAAGCGACGATCGAAGCGGCGGTCGTTCTTCACGAATACCTGGTTCTATACTCTACTTCGGATGATCGAGGTGCGTGGGCTCATCTATACCTTCAAAAGCCATGGAGCTGAGAATTGCGGTTGATTCAGGTTCTCTACTCTCGCTTGCATCTCTTCAAAAACATCGCCATGGAACGGGCGAATGACCTGGCCTTCGATACAGCTTCCAACACCACTGCCATGGATCTCGAGCTGATGCAAGCGTCATCGGGTCCACAAGAGGGACAAACACAGATCACCGCTTTGCAGTATTACGAACTAATGTTAGAAAGTTGCGAACGGTTGTTCGATAATCAAGTGGAGCAACTCGTATTTGAAGATCAGATGCGCGAGATGTTTGGGTTGCATGCAAGTTTTCATACTCATTATCCTCGTCTGTCATCTGACATGAGCGCAGGATGCGTACAAAATCTTCACCATCGATAAAGTCCTCGCCTCCCTCATCAAACATGTGAGCTCCCTAGCTTCTATCCCTCAGCTCATCCATCTAACATGCTCTCGCAGGTTCAAAGTTGGGAACAGGACCCAAAGCTCGAGAAGATCGCCAAGCTACTGTGGGACGAGCGAGGTCTCGAAACTCCCACCGTCGAGGACCACCGCAGGCTCCGCCGGGAAGCCGAGGAAATCTTGGGACCAGAGGAAAATCTGTTCCGCATCGACTGGGTAAGGGCCACTCTCCCTTCCCTCTCTTCCCGCGTTGGCTGATCTGATCTGATCGGCTCGCCGTTGTGCGATTAGCTCCCAGAATCGAAAACGATTACATTCCAACTGCTCAGCAAGGACGGCTCGAGCCTGGACGACGCCGAGGTGCTCTCGGGCCGCTGGCAGGCCTACATCGAAGGTTTCGTGTCGGACACTGAGACACCAGGCGTTGCCGCGACCAAAGTGCGCCTCCCGTTTTTAAGAAGGTGCGCTCCGTCAATCCTCTCTCCTCCTACCTTTCTTTCTCCCCCACTCACCGTCGTAATAGATCTCTGCCCCCCACGGCTACGGCTACGGCTACCGCCATAGCAGGGTCTGCAGCAGGCCCAAGCCCAAGCCCCGGCTCGGGAGTAGGCGCAAGTGCGGGTGTGGGTGCGGGTGCAGGAACGAAAGGACCAGGACAACACTTTTACACGCGCGGCGGGCTGGAGATCAAAGTCTGCGTCCGCACCTACCGTCTCTTCTACGTCTCGCGGACAGAGGACGTACTGTGGCGCACGCCCTCTCCCGCAGAATGCGAGGGCGCGAGGGCGGGACTGGCCAAGAAGGATGCCGCTCGCGCGCGATGGCTCGAAAAGCCCATATTTAGGTCTGCTGCTGGAGGTGCCGTTGGAGGGGTCGTTGCGTCCGCATCGGAGCCCGCAGTTGTGGAATAGTTTTTTTCATGGCTCTCTCTTTTTTACCCTTTAATTGTTTTCTTCTCATTGTCCGTGGTGTATAGAAAGTACTGTATGGCGAAAAAATATATACCGTATATAAATAATCTGTTTACCTTATGTTGTACTTGGCCATACGAGGTTTACCCCAGGGCCAATGTATCCAGTTCCTTCATCTCAGGTGGATCAACTACACACCCAAAGCACTCCACCGATCGAGAATTGAGTCAAGCACGACAATGTTACTCTTTCGAACCAGTCGCAGAAATGGTGAACGAATACATTTTGTTCTTCATATGAACACAGAGAGCATTGTGGAGCTATAGAAACGTTAGAGGGAGGAGACACGCGGACGAAACGAGAGACAACGATGGGGAATCAAAACTAGGCCCTAACGCACGATCAGTAAACTAAGAAGCGTATTAGATAGAAAGTGATATACATATTCCGAGTAAAAGTGTGAAAATAGAATGAGGGGAGGGGGGAGAGACCAACACTCGCAAACTCGCCAATACCTAAAAACCACGTCGAACGCAAACAGCGACATCATCACGAATCAAAAGCTCTACTTCACTTCTTGCCCAGCGTCAACGCGCGCATGCTCTCCTCGAGCACACCAAGGCCCGTCTCCCGCGCGGTCGCACAGAAATTCGCGCACGCCGGCTGCTGAGCCTGCGTTTGCACCTCCTTGGCCTCTTTCACCGCCGCCTTCGCCGCCACAGTTGCCACTTTCCCAGACGACAACGGTGATGATGAGGGTGATGAGAGCTCGACGTCCACGACGCGCACGACGGCCGTGCCCTCCAACACGCGTCGGACCTTATCCGCATCCCAGGCTGGCACGCGCTGAGTCATGCTCGGGCCGGCACCCGACGCCGAAGAGGGTGAGGAGGGAGATGGTGAGGAACCGGAGAAAGCTTGCCAGAAGGCACTGCCGAGGCGCTGCACGAGCGTCTGCGAGGCCATCGACGCGAGTGCCGCCTGCTGTGGCGTCGGAGGTGGTGCCGACGAACCACAAGCGGACGTAGAGCCGAGCTTGGGTGTAGAGGGTGGCGTGGGGTATATGGGTGCGAAGGACGATGGGATAACGTGATGTTTGCCACTAAGGGAGGAGGAGAGGGTTTGCGTCGAAGAGGAACCGCGCAAGGATGCGGCGGTAGTGAAATAGTGTGGGCGGAGGCCGGCCGCAAGGCCTGTGAGCGGCGGGGGCGACGGCGAAGTAGACTGTTGGTGCTGCTGCTGAGTAGAGGTGGGTTGCTGTTGCTGTTGTTGGTGTGCAAGGCGAGTCCACAGCTGCATACGGTACCTGGGTATCAACACGACAATCAGACAGACCCAAAAGGGGAAAATGGTAAGATGACACGTACGCATCGAGCATCTTCATCGTGAACGGATTCGAGTCCGCGAATGAATCGAACGGGGCAGGCTTGCCAGGGCCCCCGAGCGTCGCAAGACCGATGCTGTTGGTGCTGCTGTTCGTGTTGAGAGACGGGTTGATGTTCTCCTGTAGGGTTGGCTTGATCGCTGCGCCGGCGATGAGGTCGGGAATCGTGACTGTATGCACGGGTGTGATGCCACCAAAGGTGGTGCTGCTGCCGCCCCAGAATCCCTTGGCTGCAAGGCGCGGAGATGTCGAGGGTAGATCTTTGTGCATATTGGGCGTGAGCAACGACGACGAAGATGCGGTGCTCCGAGCTGCGGGGGATGATGCGGAGATGGGCAAGGGGCTCGGCGGTGGGAGGGCTGGCGAGCCGGCGCGTCCTGCGCCGCCGAGGAGGGCTTTCTTGAGAGCTTTGATCTCTTGCTGCAGCGCCGCATTTTCCGACTTGGTTGAGCCAAGTTCAACGCGGATCGCATCGATGAGTTGGTCGCGCTCCGCAACGTCGCTCTCAAGGGTGTTGATGTACTCTGTATGCATCGGATATAACAAAGGATGAATCCCCACAAAGGAACAATAGAGGGATGGAATGCTCACCCTTGCGACGGTTGCGGAAATTGCGGGCGCTAATCTTGTTGCGTAGTTGGCGTTTTTCCCTGCTGGACAGTTTTTGGTATTCCTCAGGCGTGGGGCGCCAGTCATCCAGGGGGTTGTCAAGTGGGTCTTTTTTCACGACAGAGCTGACATGGATCTTTTTCTGGATACCGCCAGAATGAACGACCGGCTTGCGATCCTTGCCTTTATTGGGTGGTCCAACTGGGGGAGGAGTGACGGGGCCTTCGTCGTCCTCGTCGTCTTCTTCCTCATAAATATGTTCATCCTTCATGGCGTCGTCATCTCCAAAGTCACTGGGAGCCTTGGAAGTAGCAGGAGTCGCCATGAGTTGAGGATCGATGGTAAATGGTGGGGAGAGCCCACCAGAGGTGCTGGTGGTGCCAGAGCCGGGGCTGTCGTTGGAAAAGGCGAGGAAGTCCCATGGAGAGCCAGAAATGGGTTCAGGGAGGGTGGACCTGGTGTTGAGTAGGTCGTCGTTGACGTTGGAGAAGTTGAACCAAAGGTTGGTGAGGTCTGACTGCGGATCGGCTATGGTGGGGACGGCGGGGGACGTATGTCTGGATGAGGAGGACGAGGAGTTGATGTCGAAATCAACGAATGTTGAGAAATCATTGGGGTCGAGAACGAAGGGAGAGGGCTCGAGCGGATTATCTTCGAACATGACGGGCTGCGGAAGCGAGGCGGGTCGGGGTCGAGCCAACAACGCAACAATTCAAAGCCGCTTAGTGATCACATCAGTCAGGCGGTTGCCCCACTTGTACTCTAACTCTCACAATGAACGTGACCGATCTCAACTCTCAGATATTTCAGAGACTTCATCCAAAAGCCTATCTTGAACGCTTTCTCACAGAACAAGTCCGTCCAGACGGTCGCGAGGCAACTGAATGGCGCGACCTTTTCGTCCACGTCGGCTCCATCTCCACCGCAGACGGCTCCGCGCTCGTACGCCTCGGAGAGACAACCATCGTATGTGGCGTCAAAGCTGAGATCGCAGAGCCAGACCTTGATCAACCCACGGAGGGGTTTATCGGTTCGCACCTACTGGCGACCGAGTCGATTGACCGCGACGACGTTGACCCGCTCCCTTAGTCCCTAACATCGACCTTCCGCCGTTGTGCGCGCCACGGTTCAAGCCAGGCCCTCCGTCTGAGGAAGCCCAGGTCCTCTCTGATCGTCTTGCATCGACGATTTCTGCGTGCGTTTCACTTCTCGATCCTGCGCCGCCTACTCCCTAACGAATCACTGCCACAGCTCAGGCATGCTTCCCCTCTCAGATCTATGCATACATCCAGAGCGCGCTGCGTGGGTGTTGTACGTCGATGCCACGTGTATCAATTATGACGGGAATGCGTTCGATGCCGCACTTATCGCGATGGTCGCCGCACTCAAAAACAGTGCGAGTCCTTAAGTAAACTCGTGTCGCACGCGCACCTTTCTAATTGTAGATCGTGCATCCCCAAAATAACAGCCACCCTTCCAAAGGCCACCTACAACGAGGAAACCGGTCATACGACCTGCACGCGGAAAATTCGCGAGCCGCTGCCCCTCAAACGCCTCCCGATCTCGTATTCCTTTGGCGTGTTTGACGGGTACGACGCGACTATCGTGTTTTCTCCGAGGCTGACGACTTCCTTCTTGAACAGGACGACAATCCTTGTGGACCCTGTCGCATTTGAAGAGCCGCTGCTGGATACATCTTTATCGATCGTGCTGGATGAGCGTGGGGCCATATTGTCTGCGAATCAACTTGGCATCGCTGATAAGGACACGATGTCTGCGTGTGTTGCCTCAGCGAAAGTGCATTACGAGGCGCGTGGACGTGAAATATATTCGTTTTGAGAAAGATTCACAGAGCAGGAAGCGAGGATAAGAGCGCCCAAAAGAGCGCTGGATGACTGGAACAGAGAAGAGCACGAGACCCTATTACAGTCCTATTAGCCAAGCTATGACCCTTGCACAGCCCTCCGATGTCTCTTTACACCTCTGTCCCTGTCCCAAGCCCCGATAACTCAGCTTGGCTGGCCTTTCGGCAGTCCCAGCTTGAGCGAGCAATCGAGGACACCAAGCGCGGAGACAGTATATCCAGCGAGGATGTGTACAAGATCAGTACCCGGGAGCGTATCATCGAGGAGGTACGTCTCGCCTCTCCCAATTTTTGTGGCGAGGATGTAACATGGGTCGGTTGGGATAGGTGAAAGTACCGGAGATGACGATTCCGACGGACGATATGTTCTTCTCAAAGACGGAGGAGGGCAAACCCGATGTCGAGTTCCTCAAGGACCACTTTTATCGAGAAGGACGAATCAAGGAGGAGCATGCGCTATGCATCATTGACAAGGCGACGCAGTTGCTGCGTGCTGAATCGAACGTCTTAACCATCGATGCTCCCGTCACAGGTGCTCCCGCAATCGCTTCTGTATCCGTTTGTTTTCTGACCTATTCCTGCAGTCTGTGGTACCATCCACGGTCAATACGTGAGCACCCTTTCCTCATTCAGCCATTCGTTCTCTCCGTGTCAGCTAATTTCCGTGTCGTAGTATGATCTTATGACATTGTTCGAGGTCGGCGGTCATCCCTCCATTACCCCCTACCTCTTCCTTGGAGACTACACCAACCGCGGCTACTTCAGCATCGAAGTGCGTTCTACCTCAACCTTTTTCATCTCCTCCCATTCATTGACCGGGGCCATCGGTGTGCAGTGTTTACTCTACCTCTGGACTCTCAAAATCTGGTATCCAAACACTTTCTTCCTCCTCCGTGGCCATCATGAATGTCGCGGCTTGACCGAACACTTCACGTTCGAGATAGAGTGCAAGCACAAGTACTCTGAACGCGTGTACGAAGCTTTCCTTGAGTCGTTCTGCGCGCTGCCCCTCGTCGCGATCGTGGACGAGCGGTTTTTTTGCGTAAACGGAGGTATATCACCCGAACTGCATACGATCGACGACGCTCGCAAGGTGAGCTACTTGACATCCTCACTCTTCTTCCCATCGGCCCCTGTGACATTATCTGGCGCATCTTGCAGCTGAATCGATTCTGCGACCCGCCAACGGTCGGGCTCATGTGCGACCTATTATGGTCAGACCCTATCGAGGACTTTGATCAGGAATTTACCACGGAGAGCTTTGTGCACAACTACCGGCGTGGCAACTCCTACGCTTACACGTTTAAGGCCGTGTGCGACTTTCTCGAGCGCAATTCCTTGTTGTCGATCATCCGCGCACATGAGATGCATGACGATGGGTGCGTCGAATCCTTCTACGTATCACCTGAAGTTCCTGTTGATTCGAATTGTGTATAGGTATCGCATGTACCGCACACGCCACGGCTGCCCCAGCGTGATATCTGTTTTCTCTGCGCCGAATTACCTCGATGTCCATCTAAACGAGGCAGCGGTACTCAAGTGCGCCGGGAATGTACCCACTGTCTGGCAGTTCAATTGGAGGCTGCACCCATTTCGGCTTCCCAATTTTATGGACGCATTCAGCTGGAGCATACCGTCCATTTGTGAGAATGGTGAGCCGTGCGCCCGCCTTATGCCATCATGTCCGTCGTCGATTGATGGTTCCCCAGTCTTGGACATGTTGGCTGTGATGCTCTACATAGACTTCCTGGAGCTCAACGAGAGCATCGAAAACTCAACGCTGAGTGTGGTGCCTGTCGACCGCGACAAGGCCGAGCGCCTTGAGATGCTCCAAAACAAGATCCTGGCAGTCAGGTGTATTCCGTACATGTTCTCAGTACTCGGGTGTGTGGTGGTGGTTCTTTGATACGTATTGACCTGAGTCCTTCGGCTTCGCTTTTCGCCTTCTTGGTATGTAGTGTGGAAACTGAGCACGAGTCGGAACTCAAACACTTCTGGCGCTCGTCCGACCTGATGTACGATGTGCTCTCGCTTCGCGACGAGGACATCAAGGCCGCCATCAAGTGGTTCAACATAACGTGCGTGGTCTCCTTTCCGTTTCTCTTGACGAGTGGTCGAGTCTGAGGGAGTGTCGAATGATTTCCCGGATTCCCCGCAGACGCATATCGAATGAGGGTAACGAGCGCCTATCTCCGATCGAGGAGGAACTAATATCCGCGCCCTTGCCCTTACCCAACACAGAGGGCAGTGCCGGTGAGGGGCCGCTCATCATTCCCGAAACGAGCCGCCAACAGGACAAACAATCTGACATATCACAGCATCAAACCGAAGCGCGGACAAATAGAACAACCTCGGAGATACAAGACATTGAGAAGCAGCTACAGGAGAAGGAGAGACACCTCCAGATTCGGGAAGCAGACGTCCAAGATGTTGAGGAAATGCTACGGGTGAAGGAGAGAGACCTCCAAATTCGGGAAGCAGACGTCCAAGACGTCGAGAAAGTGGCACGGGTGAAGGAGAGAGACCTCCAAATTCGCGAAGCAGACGTCAAAGACGTCGAGAAAGTGCTACGGGTGAAGGAGAGAGACCTCCAAATTCGCGAAGCAGACGTCCAAGACGTCGAGAAAGTGCTACGGGTGAAGGAGAGGGACCTCAAAGCTTGCGAAGCAGATGTACAAGACGTCGAGAAAGTGCTACGGGTGAAAGAGAGAGACCTCCAAATTCGCGGAGCAGAGGTCCAAGACGGCGAGAAATTGCTAGGGGTGAAGGAGAGAGACCTCCAAACTCGCGAAGCAGAGGTTCAGAAGATGCTCCAGGCTGTAAATGAAAGACGAGGGGCCATGGACCTCCAAGAAGACAACCTTCGACAACGAGCGGCCGCTATGAAAGAGTGGGAGGAGAAACTGCGTCTTAGAGAGGCAGCACTGACGCAGCAGACGACCGTCGCGAGCCTGAGGCAAGCCAACGGTGGTGCCCGGGATTCAGACTTATTTTCACTATCTTCAACATCAACGATCCGAAATAGCCCCCACGTGCGTAGTAATGTTGACCCTTCCCCCAGGGGCAATGCCAAGTCGAAACAAGATTCGAGGTATCACGGTAACGAATTAGTTTCGCTGGCCTCGACAGCCAGAGGTGGTCCTTCCAAGCATACCAATATAGGCCTTTCCTCAAGTAAGAGTCACGCGAGGTTGAAAGAAGATTCGGAGTATTATAGTAACGAATAGAATGTACAGATTCAATCACACCATTTCTTGTAATTGGGGCATGAGATCATTTGTAATTATACATATCTTAGTATTTTTTGTCATGACTGTGACGGTCCTCAATATCCCAGTTATCTTCTTGTCGCAGCACAGGTCCATTTACCATTCACTGGTGTCCGCCGCTACTACGGAAGTGGACAAGTGACAATCAATCAAACATGACCCCAGGGTGCGTTGTGGATTCAATTGTTGGCGTTGGTGGCAGCCCCGAAGACTTTGACCGTCTTGGGCTTTACATGCTTATCGATCATGAACGCCAATGCAAGAGAAGTTGAATCCTTGGATGTTGACGCACAGACAAAAAGGAGTGCCAGTACCTGCAGATGCTACACCTGCCCTGGCCGAGGGTACTGCTGGCATCAAGCTTGCTGACAGGGCTGAGAAAGCTGCAGCTGCAAACCCTGAGGCGTTGGAGCCCAGGGCATGTGGTGAGGCCGAATGCAGACGCGAAAAGCCACTGCAAACCGAAGCCAGGCGTGAAGGCGACACGCCGCCGCGAGAGGGCGAGCGGGAGCTCATTGCGCTGCCACCAGAGGGCTGGCGCAAACCAGAGGAACTGCCGTGAAAAAGAGTGTGCGAATCGACGCGCCGCCGCAAGGGCGCCCGAACGAGGGCAAATGCAGGGTTGGGCGCGAGGCGCTGTGACCGAGTAGGTGCAAACTTGCGGTGCCGTCACGAATGGACACGACAGGGGGGAGGCTGGCCGCCTTGAACGGCACAGTCCCCGGAATCTTCACCTGGCCGCACCAAAACCAGTCAGAATGCGGGACCACCAGCAACAAAACAACCACGCACCTTGGCCCATACATTTGTCGTCCTATTCCACCATTGAGGAGTGGTTGTTTTCGTTTTGAGGCCCATACAAGGCGCAACGCTGTCCTGGGAATGTGGAAGTGTTGCATCAGGCAATGCACACCCAGCGCTCTTGCGGCTGTCTATCATGCCTATGTCCCTCGTCGTCACGCGTCCCGCCTCGCGCACGCGCTGGTCCAATAGAGGGCAATCAACGTGGGGCTGCAAACAAAACCCTAGGGACGCTTACCACCGTGGAGCCTCTCGCATTCTCCAGATCTTCGTCTCCGAGTCCGCCTTCTTGATATGGGTTTTACGCTGCGAGAGAGATCCAGGAAAAGAGGCATAATTCCCAGGTCCCGATGGTTCCGCGCGAAAAATACAAGACTCACAGATGATAAAATAATCGCATCGACGACCAAACGAGACAAAGGGTTTACCAGCCTTGTGGTAAACACCTGGGAAAGGGTCTTATGCCTAGAAAATAACCTCCCGAACACGAACGAGTGGGTAGGACGCGATGACCATCGACCTAACGAGCCAGCCCCCTGAGACGCCACTGTATCCCAAACGTATTTTTTCCGGTCCGGCTTCAGAGGGGCTGACGATCGTCTCCGGTTTAGTTTATAGCTTACTTATTGAGAAATACATCGCTCTCCAAAAAAAAATTGTTGGCGTTGGTAATGCCACATTCAGCCGCAGTTAGGTCTCTTTTTTTTTTTTGACATGCCGTGTTTGGGCCTCCAAGGAAGGGAATTCCCAAAGTCCATGGGGGATTCTCCATCGTGGCCAAATACTTTCGGTACTGCTATCCCAAGTGCTATCCACCGTTCGGAATTTACCTGTCATCTTTCATTTTTCGACTCCGTTCCCTGGCCATTCACTGCCACATCCCTCCTCCCTCTCCCAGCTCTGTGCATGTGCCTAGAGCATGCCACATGGCTGCTGTCCATTGGGTTGGTCCGATGTGAATTGATTAAAACGGCAACGGATCCGATACCGCACTCAAAAACAGCGCTCTCCGCAAGCTCGGTTTCCACGTGTACTCTGTCCATGGATCGTGTATCCCAAAATAATAATGACCCTTCCAAAGGCAACTTACAACAAAGAGACGGTCCTTCATACGACCTGCACGCGGGAAAATTCGCGCCTCGTCGCGCCTCAGAGGCATCCCGGTCTCGTATTCGTTTAGTGTGTTTGACGAGTACGATGTGACTTACGCCAAGTCTTGGTTTATGTTTGGGGTTGACGTAGTGTCTCTACTTCCTTCTCTAACAGGACGACAGTCCTTGCGGACCCTGTCGCAATTGAAGAGCCGCTGCTGGATACATCTGTATCGGTCGTACATGATGAGCGTGGGGCCATACTGTCTGCGAATTAACCTGGCATGGCTGATAAGGACACGATGTCTGCGTGTATTGCCTCGGCGAAAGAGTATTACGAGGCGCGTGGACGTGAAATATATAAAGAATCACAGAGTGGGAAGTGAGGATGAGAGCGCCCAAACCCGGCCCCAAAGGAGCGCCAGATAACTCGAAAGAGAAGAAGAGAAGGAACACGGGACCCTATTAGAGCCCTATTAGCCAGCCTAGGTATCCATCGCCCTTGGACAGCCGTCAGATACCCCCTTTTGATTCCTCTGCCCCCAAACCCCGAGACCTTAGCTTTCAAGTTGATGACCGTTGAGCAGTCCCGGCTTGAGCGAGCAATTCATGAGATCAAATGCGGAGCCGATGTATCCCAGCTCGAGGATGAGTACATGATCAGTACTCGAGAGCGTATCATCAAGGAAGTACGTCTCGCTTCTCCCAGTTTTTGTGGCGAGGATGCGACGTGGGTCGGCTGGGATAGGTGCAAGAACCGGATATGACGATTCCGACGGACGATCTGTTCTTCTCGAAGATGGAGGAGGGCAAGCCCGATGTCGAGTTCCTCAAGGGCCATTTTTATCGACAAGGACGAATCAAGGAGGAGCATGCGCTGTGCATCATCGACAAGGCGACCCAGCTACTGCGTGCTGAGCCGAACGTCTTGACTGTCGATGCTCCCGTCACAAGTGCTCCCAAAATCGCCTCTTTATCCGTTTGTTTTCTGACCTATTCCTGCAGTCTGTGGTAACACCCACGGTCAATACGTGAGCACCCTTTCCTCATTCAGCCATTCATTCTCTCCGTGCCAGCTAATTTCCGTATCGCAGTATGATCTCATGACATTGTTCGAGGTCGGCGGTCATCCCTCCATCACTCGCTACCTCTTCCTCGGAGACTACATCAACAAAGGCTACTTCAGCATCGAAGTGCGTACTACCCCCCACCTCTTTCATCTCCTTCCACTCATTGGCAGGGGTCATCGGTGTTCAGTGTTTACTCTACCTCTGGACTCTCAAAATCTGGTATCCAAACTCTTTCTTCCTCCTCCGTGGCCACCATGAATGCCGCCGCTTGACCGAACGCTGCACGTTCAAGATAGAGTGCAAGCACAACTACTCCGAGCGCGTGTACGAAGCTTGCCTCGAGTCGTTCTGCGCGCTGCCCCTCGTCGCGATCCTGGACGAGCGGTTTTTTTGCGTAAACGGAGGTATATCGCCCGAACTGCGCACGATCGACGACATTCGCAAGGTGAGCTACTTCACATCGTCACTCTTCTTCCCATCGGCCCCTGTGACATTATCTGGCGCATATTGCAGCTGAATCGATTCTGCGACCCGCCAACGGTCGGGCTCATGCGCGACCTATTGTGGTCGGACCCTATCGAGGACTTTGATCAGGGACGTACCGCGGTAATGTTTGTGCACAGCCCCAGGCGCGGCAACTCCTACGTTTACGCGTTTAAGGCCGTGGACGACTTTCTCGAGCGCAATTCCTTGTTGTCGATCATTCGCGCACATGAGATGCATGACGATGGGCACGTCGAATCCTTCTACATATCACCTGAAGTACTTGTTGATTCGAGTTGTGTATAGGTATCGCATGTACCGCAAGCGCCACGGCTGCCCCAGCGTCATATCTGTTTTCTCTGCGCCGAATTACCTCGATGTTCATCTAAACGAGGCAGCGGTACTCAAGTGCGCCGGGAAAGTACCCACTGTCCGGCAGTTCAATTGGAGGGAACACCCATTTCGGCTTCCCAAATTCATGGACGCATTCAGCTGGAGCATACCGTCCGTTTGCGAGAACGGTGAGCCATGCGCCTGCCTCATTCCATCATGTTCGTTATCGATTGATGGTACCCCAGTCTTGGACATGTTAGCTGTGGTGCTCTACATAGACTTTCTGGGCCTCAAAGAGAGCATCAAAAACTCAACGCTGAGTGTGGTGCCCGTAGACCGCGACAAGGCCGAGCGCCTTGAGATGCTCCAAAACAAGATCCTTGCAGTCAGGTGTATTTCGTACATGTTCTCTATACTCCGGTGCGTGGTAGTGATTCTTTGATACGTATTGACCTAACTCCTTCTCGTCTTTTCGGCTTCGCTTTTCGCCCTCTTCGTATGTAGTATGAAAACTAAGCACGAGCCGGAACTCAAAACCTTCTTGCGCTCGTCCGGCCTGATGTATTGTGTGCTCTCGCTTCGCGACGGGGACATCAAGGATGCCATCAAGTGGTTCAACATAACGTGCGTGATCTCCTTTCCGTTTCTCTTGACGAGTGGTCAAGTCTGAGGGAGTATTGGATGATTTCCCGGATTCTCCGCAGATGCACATCGGATGAGAATTACGAGTGCCTGTCTCCGATCGAGGGGCAACTAACATTCGCGCGCTTGCCCTCACCTAACACAAGGGGCAGTGTCGGTGAGAAAGCGACGACTGCGACTGCGACTGCAGGCGCGACACCGATGACTTTATTTTGGAGAACGAAGGAAGGAGGGGAATCGGAAGCCAAGAAACTCAACACGGAAGTTCCAGATAGGGAAGCGGAGGTACGCGCAAGAGAAGAAGAGGCGAGCAAGGAGGTAGTACGCCGCCCTGAGAGGGCACATTTGTCTTCTGAGGACTCTGGAGCGAGCATACGCCATGCGGAAGCCTCTCCCAAGATGCCTGAGGAGTCGTTCATCATTCCTGAGACGAGCGGCCAACTGGACAAGCGATCTGGCACATCACGGCATCAAACCGAACCGCGGACAAACAGAGCAGCCCCAGAGATACAAGACATCGAGAAGCAGCTACAGGAGAAGGAGAGAGACCTTCAAATTCGGGAAGCAGCCGTCCAAGGCGTCGAGAAAGTGCTACGGGTGAAGGAGAGAGACGTTCAAGTTCGGGAAGAAGACGTCCAAGTTCGGGAAGCAGATGTCCAAGACCTCGAGAAAGTGCTACGGGTGAAGGAGAGAGATATCCAAATTCGCGAAGCAGAGGTCCAGAAGATCCTCCAGGCTGTAAATGAAAGAAGAGGGGCCATGGACCTCCAAGAAGACAACCCTCTACAACGATCGGCCGCTATGAAAGAGTGGGAGGAGAATCTGCGTCTTAGGGAGGCAGCACTGCCGCAGCAGACGACCATCGAGAGCCTGAGGCAACCCAACGGTGCTGCGCGGGATTCGGACTTATTTTCGCTATCCTCAATTTCAACGATCCGAAATAGCCCCCACATACGTAGCAATGTTGACCTTCCCCCCTGGAGCGATGCAAATTTGAAACAGGATTCGAGGAATCACGGTAACGAATTGGTTTCACCCGTCTCGACAGCCAGAGGTGGTCCTTCCATGCATACCAACATAGGCCTTTCCTCAAGTAAGAGTCACGCGAGGTTGAAAGAAGCTTCGGAGAATTATGGTAACGAATAGAATGTACAGATTCATTCACAGCATTTCTTGTAATTGGGGCATCAGGCCATTTGTAATTATACATAACTTAGTCTCTTTTTTGTCATGACCGTGACTCGTTTATAAGTCCTCAAATCCCAGCTACCTTGTTGTTGCAGCACAAGTCCATTTACCATTTACCTGTGTCCGCCACTACGAAAGTGGGCAAGTGACAATCAATCAAACGTGACCCCAGGGTGCAGTGTGAATTCAAATGTCGGCGTTGGTGGCAGCCCCCGGAGTCTTTGACCATCGTGGGCTCACATGCTCACATGCATGATCATGAATGCTGACGCAAGAGAAGTTGAATCCTTGGACGTCTGCGGGCGCTATGCCTGCCCTGGCCGAGGGTACTGCTGGCATCAAGCTCGCTGGCGGGGCTGAGAAAGCCGCCGCTGTAGAACCTGAGGCGTTGGAGCCCACGGCGTAAGGTGAGGCAGAATCCATGCGCGAAACGCCACTGCAAAACGAAGCCAGGCGCGAAGGCGACACACCGCCACGAGAGGGCAAGCGAGAGCTCATCGCGCTGCCACCAGAGGGGCTGGCGCGAACCAAGGGGCACTGCCGCGAAAAAGAGTGTGCGAATCGACGCGCCGCCGCAAGGGTGCCCGAACGAGGGCAAATGTGGGGTTGGGTGCGAGGCGCTTCGACCGAGCACTGGCAGGCGCAAACTTAGTGTGTCGTCGCGAACGGAACACGGCAGAGGGAGGCTGGCCGCCTTGAAAGGCACAGCCCCCGGAATCTTCACCTGGCCACGCCAAAACCAGTTAGAAGGCGGCACCACCAGCAACAAAACAACCACGCACCCTGGCCCATACATCTGTCATCCTATCCCACCATCGAGGAGCCGATTTGTTTTCGTTTTGAGGCCCAGACAAGGCACAACGTTGTCCTGGGAATGTGGGAGTGTTGCTTCAGGTAATGTACACCCAACGCTCTTGCGGCCGTCCATCATACCTATGTCCCTCGTCGTCACGCGTCACGCGTCCCGCATCACGCACGCACTGGTCCAATAGAGGGCAATCAACGTGCGGCTGCGAATAAAACTACAGGGACGCTTACTACGTGGAGCTTCCCGCATTCTCCAGATCCTCGTCTCCGGGTCCGCGTTTTTGATAAGAGTTTTACGCTGCTCGAGAGTGATCCAGGAAAAGAAGCGTAATTCCCAGGAAATTAGATCCCGATGGTTTCGCGCGAAAAAACACAAGACTTACGGATGATAAAATGATCGCATCGACGACCAAACGAAACGAGGGGTTTACCGTTTACCAGCCTCGTGGTGAACACCTGGGAAAAAGTATTATCCATAAAAAATGACCTCCCGAATAACTGGATACTCGAACAAGTGGGTAGTTGTATTATTTGTAGAAGTGAGGGAGGAATAGAACACTAAGTGGCAAGGAAGAGTGGTTCCGGAAGTGCACATGGAAGTGATGGAGCGGGATGTGTCCACTCGCAGATAGATAATCATATTCTCTACCCTACGCTGTATCTTATATACTCTAGCTTGTGTAATGATATGTCATATATTCACGCGATATCAGCGTGCGTGAGTGTGATGTTATTGTATGTGTGTGGAGCGCAGGCATGGAGTACTTGCTCCCGCTTGCTTATCTGATGTGGCAATCTCCACCGATCTCAACACTCCCCCTCAAACAGGTGCAAGTCCCATGCCCTCTACGTGTTTCTTATGTTTAGGATGTGGTAGCGCTTTGGTTAAGACATTGGCTGTTTGTTCTGGATCTCGGCAACTCTCAACGTTTATGGTACCTTGCTGTACTTGTTCTTGTACCCAGTGCCAACGGATTTCTATGTGCTTTGACCTTTTATGGAACTGGGGGTTTTTTGTCAAAGCAATTGCTCCCTTGTTGTCCCCAAGCACAAGCGTTGGTGATTCTTTGGGCAGGAGTCTGAGCTCGTTGTACAAGCTCTATAACCAGCAAGCTTCCCATGTGGATTCTGAAAGCACAATGTATTCAGCTTCTGTCGAAGATAATGCTGTAGCGATCTGCTTTTTTGAGCTCCAGGTTATCGCTCTGTCAGCAACAAGGAAAACATATCCTGTAGTCAACCTTTTATTGTCTGTGTTGCCATATGCAGCGTCCGCATATCCATATAGGTTCTTCTGTTGGGGGTGCACCTTGTATGCTATTCCATGGGATCATGTCCCAGCTAGGTATCTCAGGATTCACTTTACTGCTATGTTGTGCTGTAAGCTTGGATTCGCCATATAGGATGCAAGTCTGTTCACTGTGTAGGTGATATCAGGGCGTGTTGCATTCGCGATGTATTGTAATTCTCTGAGCAGTCTTGCGAATGAGTTGCTATGGCTTCTGTTCTCTCCTTTGGGATTTGGAACTAGTGCGACGTTCGGGTCTAGTGGTGTGCTCACAGAATCAGAGCTATCCATTCCTTCCTTTTGCAAAATTGACTCTATGTATTGCCTGGACAAGATAGCAATTGAGTCTGGGGTCATGGTAATTTCAATTCTGACAATCTTGGGTTTGCCGATATTGGTGACTTCCCATTCTGCTTCTATATCTGCTATTGTTTTGTCTCTTAGGTCTATGGTCGTCACGAATATGAGGATGTCATCTACCCAGACTGTCACAATCGAGAAGTCTTCCCTAGTGCACACTATATACACACAGGGATCAGAGAGCAATCACTGGTATCCCCTCTTTCTTAATTTGGAATCGAACTCTATGTTCCACTCCCGCCCAGCCTGTTTGAGGCCGTATAGGGTCTTTATCAATAGGCATATGCACCCTGTTCCATTGTTGTATCCTTTGGGCTGCCTCATGTAGACCTGTTCTTTCAGCGTGCCGTTTAGGTATGTGCCTTTCACATCCATCTGGTGCATGTGGAGTTTGCACGTTGCAGCTATCACAAGGATCGCACGTATGGAATCCAACCTTACGACCGGGGAATGTGTTTCTAGGTAATCATGCCTGGGTCACTGGGCACAGCCTTTGGCTACCAATCTGGCTTTGTACTTGGTCACTTTGCCTTCTTTGTCTTGCTTTTTCGTGTAGACCCACTTGTTTGCTATTGGGACCACTCCTGGGGGTTTTTCAACAAGTTTCCATGTTCCCATATGCTGGAGTTGATCCAGTTCTGTATGCATGGCATGTTCCCACTCTTCCCAGTCTTTGGATCCCTTCGCTTGGCGAAGGCTTCGACACTCATCGTCTGGTACGACAACATATGCTTTGTCTTTATCGATGCATGTGATTCCTGCTTCCTCTTTGTCTGGGAAGGGGTCGTGCAAATATCAGTAGTCCTTTTTGATACCTCTAGTTCTTCGTGGCTCATGTGGATCGATGTCTGTGTCTGCAGATCTCTTTTTCACATTTGTTTCCTTATTTGGTTTGTCAGCTCCTTTCTGGGCAGTGCTCCAAGTGTCTCCTTCTCTTCCCTCCTCCCCCTCGCTTGGGGCATTCTCCCCCTTATCATTGGGAAGGTTGGTCTCCCCCTTGTCACCAGGAGGCTCGATGGCTACTTCCTCTGGTGGGGATGGGTCGGATAGGGTGAGGAACTTGTAGTTTTGCAAGGTGAGTATACTCCTTGTTGAGGCATTGTAAAATTTTACTGATTTAGAGCCATTGTCGAACCCGACTAGAACTCTTCACTGCGACTTGGGCAGCATTTTTCTTTGGATTTGTTGCCCTTGGAGTAGTATCCATACCGGTGTGCCAAATTCTCTTAGGTGCGACACCTTTGGCTTACTCCCATTCCACGACTCATACGGCATTTTATCTGGTCGTGCAGAGGTATATGAACGATTGCAGATATACATGGAATGAGCTATCGTGGGTTCCCATAGGAATTGCAGCAACTTCAAGGCCATCAACATCATCTGTGTGAGCTCTGTTAGCGTCCGGTTCATATGCTCGGCAACACTGTTTTGGGAAGGCAAGTAGGGGGCTGTCATTTGGAAACGTATGCCTTGTGAGTGACATCTCTTTGTCAATTCTTCGTTTACGAATTCACTGCCTCTGTCCATTTTAATGGCACACAGGCTTCTGCCTTTAGCAATTTGGTGAGTCATATACTCACTTATTTTTGCACTAGCATGACTTTTCTTTTTCAGGAACTCAACAGTGATGTACCGCAAAGCATTGTCGATCATAATCAAGTAATATTGGCTTCCGTGGATGGAGGCGATTTCGTATTTCCCCCATAAGTCGACATGCATGAGTTTGCCAAGTTTTGTCACCCTTTTTTCCGCTAATCCAAATGGTTTTTCAGAATGTTTGGCTTTGGTACATGCCACGCAATCAGGTCTCGGGGAATGCATATCTATGTGAAATCCATCGACCATCGACTTATCCATTAGCTTTTGCAAGCCCAAATATCTGACATGGCCAAATCTTTTGTGCCATATTTCCCAAGACAACGCAGATGTATTCGTGTTAAAGGAGAACTTGTAGTCATTGGGTGGAGGCTTAGGAACGAGCTTGAAGCTCATCCTGTATAGTTTGTTACTTAGTTTATTGCCTCTAGCAATTGCAACATCCTTATTCATGTGCAACATAAACTTTGAGTGTCATCTGAGAAAGTATCGTCTGCACTCCTCCCAGTTTCCTGCTGCGAGCAGGTTATTCCTGTTACTGGGGACGTGTAGAATGTCTCTTAATTTGATCGTGTGGACTTTTCCATCACATTTGGAACTGAGGAATATTGTTCCCTTTCCTATGGCAAATGTTTTAACACTGCTGATGCCTTTGATTGGTATCTGTTCGATGGGTTCATATGTGGCATATGCGTTGCATTGATATGTGATATGTGAGGTCGTTCCCAAATCCGCAAGCCAATCATAAGCTAAAACACCATCTTCATTGAAAAGGGGAGTCTTATCAAAGTACTCGCTATTACTATCGTCCGCCTGCCCATCGGCGGTGTTTACTATCTCTTCTTCCTTGGCGATCATCACATGAATCTTGCCTGGGATGACTATCTTGTTGTTGGCTGTCTTGTCGGCACTGTGTACAACTACATTCACCTCAACGGTGGAATCTGCGTCCTTGGCATTATCAGTGTTGTTGGCCTCTGAGTTGTTGGCCTCACGCTTGTATCTTTTGTTGGAGCCTTCCTTCTCCTTTCTGCCATTGGGCCTCTTGTTGCCCAGCTTTGAATAACAGTCCTTCTTGGAGTGGCCCCATTTACTGCACTCTTCGCACTTGGGTTTGTCAAGGAAGTGACAGTCACGGGTTTTGTGCCCGTCTTTCCTGCAGTGATTACAATGATCACGCAGGTTCCGATTGCGGCCATTAGAAGACCTGGAGTTGCGGTTTGCATGTCCGTTGTGAGAGCCGTCCTTCTCCTTCGCGTTGGACGCCTCCTTGGTTTTGCGTGACTTGTTAGATTCATACTCACGTTTGATAAGCCCTATGAGGCTCTGACTGTCAATGTGCTTGTGTGGATCTCTGTCCATCTTGTCAATACTCCCTTGAACATAGAGCTTAGTAAAGTGATCCCATGATTGGGGAAGCATAGCTGCGATCACGCATTTGAACAGCACGTCAGCCTCTAGAGATCAAGGATTAGAATGTATATGTATCTTGTGCCAAGTGCTCTTGAGCTTCGTCAGATGATCAACGATGTTGGTGTTCTCCAAGGCTCTGTTCTCGAAGACATTCCTAAGTTGCTCTGTATACTCAAGATCTGCTGTCGCCTTGAACATGGACCTAAGTGTCTGCCACATATTGTTAGCGGTTGGACATCCTTCAGTGTGTACCATAAGATTCTCTGATATGTTGGTCGTGATGAGCATTTGAGCGTAGTTGTCGTTATAAATCCAGTTTCTGGTGCCGTCTGGATCACGAAGTGGGTCTGGACAGACAACTTGCCCATAGATGATGTGTTTGACCTTGACAGCAGCAAAGAGGTAGTTCATAAGCCTAGACCAACAAGCCCAGTTGCCAGCTTTAGTGTCCAACATGACTTCTATCTTGGTGCCTGCAGAGCCTCCAGGAATGACGATGCATTTTACCGAAGGAAGATCCAGAGATGGGGTACTGTCATGAGGGGTGTCAGCACGAGTATTGTTGGATGTGGTACTGTTGTATGTCAAGTTGGGGGTCTTTGCATGACTGTTGTCAGCAGGTAGAGTTGTTTGATTTCTGCCATTGCCGGCATCCGGAGTATTTGGTGCCCAGGGTGCCATAGGGGTAGATGATAGGGGTAAATAGTATCAATGTGTATGTGGAATTGTTTTTTGCCTAGGTGTTCTGGAAAGCAGTATAGCAAGAGGAAAGTTCAAGCCACAGGGCCCATAACCTGTATTATTTGTAGAAGTGAGGGAGGAATAGAACACTAAGTGGCAAGGAAGAGTGGTTCTGGAAGTGCATGCGGAAGTGATGGAGCGGGATGTGTCCATCGCAGATAGATAATCATATTCTCTACCCTACGCTGTATCTTATATACTCTAGCTTGTGTAATGATATGTCATATATTCACACGATATCAGTGTGCATGAGTGTGATGTTATCATATGTGTGTGGAGCGCAGGCGTGGAGTACTTGCTCCCGCTTGCTTATCTGATGTGGCAATCTCCACCGATCTCAACAGTAGTAGGACGCGATGACCTAACGAGCAACACACGCACCCCGACAACGCCAATACCAACACGCATTCTCCTCACACCGGTCTACGGTCCGGCTTCAGCGAGCCAATCATCTCCTGCCAGGCCAGGAGTTTTGGTTTATTTTATAGCTTGTTGAGAAATACATCGCTTTCCAAACATTGTTGGCGTTGGCGATGCCACATTCAGCCGCAGTTGGGTCTTTTTTTTTTTTTAATGAGAAATGCCGCGTTTGAGGGATTAAGGGCCTCCGCACTGTCCAACGAAGGGAACTCCCACATTCCAAGGGGGATTCTCCATCACAGCCAGATTTTTTTTTTCGGCACTGCTATCCACCATCCGGAATCTGACACTGCACAGTTCAACTGTCTCCGTTCCCTGGTCATTCACTGCCACATGCCCCCTCCCTCTCCCAGCTCTGTGCATGTGCCTAGAGCATGCCACATAGCTGCTGTCCGTTGGGTTGGTCCGATGTGTATTGGCAACCCACCGCACCCAAAAAAACCAGCG
>Ga0307510_10000864_pt1 | contig 31782 bp, 16 predicted proteins | sample 12_EM_MG_FD_207224 | JGI IMG/M metagenome (GOLD analysis project Ga0307510, IMG submission 207224) | Populus trichocarpa ectomycorrhiza microbial communities from riparian zone in the Pacific Northwest, United States - 12_EM | ecosystem: Host-associated > Plants > Roots > Unclassified | place... | reverse complement strand
AGCAACATTAAGCAAAAATATATATATATATATATATATATATATATATATATATATATATTTTCATGCATTGAACAACATCCAAACTCATCACTATAAAAAACAAAAACAAGTCTAAAATTTCATTAAAACATGTAAGAAAGAGTTGTAGTTGTTTCTTATGAACATCACCTGCTTTGTTAGATGAAGGTTTTATACCTTCAAAGACTCAAATAGTAGTTATTATCTTTTTTTGCTCTCTTTTTGCCAAACTTCACCTCTATAAATTTCAAATCTTCCAAAGCTAAAGAAATCCTTATACTAGGCTCATGAACCTTTACAACTAATTTTTTTTTTTGTATACTATGAAGTCCCAAAATGGATAATAATACTCATATTTACAATCTTCTTCTCTTACTTGCTATAAAGATCACTTTCTAGATGTTCTTATTGATAATTGCATCAAACATGAAATTTACCTTTAATTTTAATGCACGTTTAATAATACGGTGCATAATTATACAAAAAATATTTTTTATTTGAAAATATATTAAAATAATTTTTTAATTTTTTACATCATCACATCAAAATCATTGAAAAATATCTTAAAAATAAATTTAATATTTTTTCAAGTAAAAAACACTTTAAAAAACAAGTTGAATGCAAAAACAAATACATTGTTTGATATTTTGGTGCACTGTACTTTTTAAAATTGTTTTTTAATTAAAAAATATTTTTTAAGATCTATTTTTATTTTTTATAAAAACATATCAAAATCATCTAAAACCACCTTAAAAAAACATTAATATAATATATTTTTCATATAAAAAATAATCGTGACAAGCAAAAAGTTACGGGGTGGCATAGGATATATAATAAAGAAATTTTGAACAATACAGAATCAAATGAATTGAGAATCCATATCCAGGTAAGAAAGTCAAAGTCAATATTGGACACCTCACCTCGCCATTTGTTAACTGTAATACTAATGCTGACCTTCCTTTCCTGGAGGCTGCACCGATACAGACACACACACCAACGAAGTGACTTTTCCTCCTGCTGTATAAATCGGCATTGAATCCCAGCACCAAAGACAGCATCCACAATGGCTCTCACCCATAATTTTCTTCTTTTCTGCTCCCTTTTTCCCTTCTTCGTCGTCCCTTCCTTGTCAAAAACATCATTCAGGCCCAAAGCATTAGTCCTTCCCGTATCAAAAGATGCATCAAGTCTCCAATACGTTACCCTGATGAACCAAAGAACCCCTTTAGTCCCTGTAAAGTTAACCCTTGATCTTGGTGGCCAGTTTCAATGGGTTGACTGTGAAGAAGGCTATGTATCGTCTTCTTATAAACCTGTACGTTGCAGATCTGCCCAATGCGCACTTGCTAGGTCAAAGAGCTGCGTCAATGAATGCTATTCTAGCCCCAGGCCAGGATGCAACAACAACACATGTTCTGTCCTCCCTGACAATACGGTAACAAGTACTGTCACTAGTGGTGATGTTGGTCAGGATGCTGTTTCAATTCAATCTACTGATGGATCAAATCCTGGCAGAGTTGCTTCTGTGAATAAATTGATCTTCGCTTGTAGTGGAACACTTTTCCTAGAAGGTCTTGCTAGTGGTGTCAAGGGTATGGCTGGCTTTGGAAGGACTAAGATTTCACTTCCTTCTCAGTTCTCTGCTGCTTTTAGCTTTGACAGGAAGTTTGCCATTTGCTTGACCTCTTCAGATTCAAATGCTAAAGGTGTTGTATTTTTTGGTGATGGGCCATATATTCTTCTTCCAGGTATTGATGCCTCCAAGTTTCTTATTTACACCCCATTAATTCTCAACCCTGTAAGTTCAGCGTCTGCTTACTTCGAAGGAGAGCCATCCTCTGATTACTTCATCGGAGTCAAGTCTATCAAGATTAATGGAAAAGCTGTTCCATTGAACACATCATTGCTATCCATTGATAAGATCCAAGGCACTGGTGGAACAAAGATTAGCACTGTGAATCCATATACAGTAATGGAAACAACAATCTACAAAGCTGTCATTGCCACTTTTGTGAAAGAGCTAGCCCTTGTTCCTAGAGTAGCATCCGTGGCACCATTTGGGGCATGTTTTAACTCAACCAACATTGGTAGCACAAGGGTTGGACCACCCGTGCCACAAATTGATCTTGTCCTGCAAAGCAGAAAAGTTTCCTGGAGGATTTTTGGTGCAAACTCAATGGTTCAAGTTAAAAGTGATGTCATGTGTCTTGGGTTCGTGGATGGAGGTCTAAACCCTGGGACTTCAATCGTCATCGGAGGTTACCAATTGGAGAACAATCTTCTGCAGTTTGATCTTGCCACTTCAAGGCTTGGTTTCAGCTCTTCACTCTTGTTTAGACAAACAACTTGTGCCAACTTCAACTTTACATCTAATAATGTTTAAAAAAAGATTGTTTCCTTTCGTGAAAAATACATCATGTAGTGTGTTGATCATTTGCGCATGTTGCTGTATTTTTTTTTTATCTGGTATTTGAATCTAAATAAATAAAAAATTTACTTGACATCCAACGCCAACCTTTCAAGTAATATTTGATTATCATCTCAGAATAAAAAAAAAATAAAGTGCGAATACAAATTAAAAATAATAATTGAGCAATACAAATTCAAATGAATTGAGAATCCAGGTCCAATCCTATCCAATTATTTTGAGTCAAATCAGATAGCTTTCAGGAGAAATTTTATTTTATGATGACTGCCTGACTGGGTCACCAGTTTTGTGATACTTGGATTTAAATAATTTTTGTAATATGTAGGGCTAAACTCATTATATGCATTCTGTATTTTCACCGATGCATTAAAAAAGCTTTTCTTTTATCAATTAAACATTCATATTTTCAATTTCTATTAATTGAATATAATTTATCTAAATGGAAAAGGAAACTACTTACTAGAGAGTGTGGACCGAGGAGATCAAATTAACTCGAATGAAAGAAAAAAATGATAATAATTACCCATGTATTTAAAAATATTTTACTCAATCGGTTGAGATAAAGTTTTCACTACCAGAAAATCGATGAATACAAACAGAAATATCGGTGGATTTTTTCTATCGGTATTTTACGGTGATCTTTACCGACCAATTTTTTTTCCATTGCTAACTTCATCGGTAAATACCGACGGAAATATATTGATGGTATTTTTTCATGTGCTCACCAACGTGTAAGTTTTTACAGATGCAGTTACCGATAGAATTATAGTTGGATTCAAACAGGCAACCTGTACAATGACGTGTCACTTAGATTGACAGAATTGTCAACAGATTGACAGATGAAATAATTCCATCGGTAATATTTAATATACAATCTGGCACTCGACCCTCCTCTCCCCCTCCCATATTTCTCTTTCTACCTTAAAAAACCTATGCAATAAAACAAACAACCCCATCTTAAGTAATGCATCTATCCTTTTTTAAATTTGAACACATTTTTAGAATGTTAATTTCTTTATTGTATATTTTTATAGTATATGTATTTTGTTTAAGTTTTTACTTGTTTTATTGTTTTTTATCAAATAAACTTGTTGTATCGATTTATGAATTTGTACATTTTATGGTTTGATTTAGATTTTGTAAAATTGTATTTGTTTGTAAATTATTGAAACTTATGTCGAATTACCAGCTTAGTGTGTTGTTATGAAATAAATAATGGCTTGTTTAACTGGTCCGTTTTATATTTTGTCAATTTTATTGCTGAGTTGTAATTTTCATAAATGTGTATAAATTTGTATCTACGTAAATAGTTGATAATGAATTAAGAGAAGTATTAAAGTAGGTTGAATAATCTTGAGCTAAACCAATATTTTTACAATTTTATTTACTTAGCTTAGTTAATTAATACATGTTGTCATCATTATTTAATATAGGTTTGATAGAAGTCATGGATGATCATTGCTGGATGTATCGAGGTTCACCCCAAGGATTACGGAGGATGGATTATTGTAATGGGGTTCAGGATTTTATTAATTACGCAACATCTAATCTGAGAAATATTAGTGGAGGCGGTGTCCTTTCACAGCGGGATCCATTCACCTGCAAGTACGAGGCGCATTGGAAAGATGACCTTTCAATGTAAGTTTATTTTTTTTTGAGTTTGTTCATATTTAACAATTTATGAACAAATAATATTTGATTAAATTTATAAATTTTCAGGTTCACAAACATTGAGGTTGTCCGAATAATAACATCAGCATTTAAATAGTCGATGGAAATTTTATTGTTTCAATGGAGCCACATTTTCACACATTCTGATTGGAAACCACATGTCGATGCATGATTTACAAGATTTAAGTTTAGTGTTAACTTAAAAGTTTTACTATTTTTATGTTAATTCCTTTACTTTATAGAAATTATTGAATTAGTTTTTATAAATTTTTAATGCAAGGGTAAATTTGAGTGGGATAAAGCAAATGATAATGTTGTGAGGAGGGTTTTGGAGCATTACGCTGCAACTAAGTAACATCGAAAACAATACGATAATATTTTTTTAATTTTAAATATTAAAATTTCATTTGTCATTAACTCATCTAGAATACTTTTGTATCATGTAGGTTGCGTGATTTTTTATATGAGGTGAAAAAAAAAATCTAAAAAATATGCTAGAGAAAACGCTCTACTAAGCTAGAATAACGTGGTGGTTTTGAAGGATTTCAGGTTGCCATACATCCTGGAGAATATATGGGCGGAATATATTCAGCACATGACATTCGAGTGTTTCACACGACACTCACAGTCTAGTGCGGGGAACCGAAGATGACAAATTCACAGTTTGGTTACCACACACACCTGCGACTCCATTCCGTTTGTTTCTCATACGAAGCAAATGGTAAGATTAATTTTAATTACATCTATCCTTAATTAATTTGTTATTATTTATAAATATATTTAATTGGCAATATTTTTTTCTTACAGGCTACGACTCTTGGACGTAAGCCAAGCCCAATGGAACTTTTTATGGAGATGCACGTGCGGAATGAAGGCCGCCAAAAAGGGATGCAACAGTTTGTCGACAACTGTGCTTAATACTTTATGGTACGTTCATTCAACCATTTTATTTCGTAAGTTATTATTTTCTTGAATTTGATGATTTCATTTTTTTATTTTCAGGAGACATATAACAGCCGGTTGAATGAGAAATACAAGGATGATCCTTTGACTCACCCGAATTTCAATCTGTATTTGTGGATGGAGGCAGAATCGTCTGGTGGATCCAATATAAATCCGGAGTACAGACTCTCCAACACTACGACCAAGAACTTGTGGACGACCCGTAGTGTCTCAACCATTGGGAGCTCACAATTGATACCGAGCACTCAGTTTTCGGAGTTCACAGCCTTGTTACAATATGGAGTACAAGAACATACGGCCCATCTAAATGAAAAATATGAATGACTCTCTGCGGATTATGAAGAACTCCGCCGAATGATCTTGGATATTAGATCACAGATGGGTGGTACATATACACCCTCTTATTGGCCCTATGGTCTCGAGAACGACCAGCCTCCTCCTCCTCCTCCTTCAGCGTCACCTTTGTTCTAGTTTCATTGTATTTGAACATATAAATTTGTACTAAATATTTGGCTTTTATATTAAGATAATTTATTTTTACATACTTGAATTTTATACAATTTTTAATTTTAAATTATTTTCTTTTTCTATTCAATAGATTTTTTAAAAATATATATTTTTTAATTATTACGGACATGGTTACCGACGGACTCAATCCATCGGTATATTTTAGAGAGATGAAAAAAAATTACTGCATGTGCCACTTCAACTGTTACATAACCGACAAAATTATTCCGTCGATATTTTACAGAGGGTTGGAATAAAATTACTTTAAATGCCACTACCAATCATCAACGGAATTCTGTCGGTATATTCCAACAGGTAATTTTTTGGTGTGTATTGTCCATTTTTAAAACCATCGGGTTTTTTTTAACGATGAATATTTCGACATACCAAAAATTACAAATGAGGAGTTTTCCAACGGCTGTTTTCCGTCCGTGAATCTGTTGGTAAAATATGCTCTGACGGAATGGTAGAGTAAATTTTACCCATAAAATGTAGTAATGTTTTATTTTGATTGCTATGTTTTAAGTTTTTTAAATAACTTGTAAGAAGAAAGGGAGGTGTAAAGATTTTCTCCAAAAGAACCAATTATATTTCATTCTTTAGTTTTTTCTTGTTTTATTTTAAAACATTGATTTTGATTTTTCTCTTTTCTTCTAATTTATGGATAATGGGTTTATTTAATGTACATTGTCATCAACAGAATGAAAAAAATAAAATCGAAGTCTTTTATTGAAAAAAAGGAAAGTATATACACTTAAATAGAGAAAAAAAAAAAAGAGCCCTGATTAAAAAATTTGTACTTAACACTGAATTTTGCATTTACCTCCATTCATATCCTTCAAGAGCAATGCATCAAGTTGTAATTGGACGACACATGCACAAATACAGGAGGATTTTCAAATGTCCATGACCCATATTGCCACTCTAGACACTACCGAGCTCTGGTCTATATAACCATTTGTTCTTGAGCCCGCTTCTTTTCTAGACATGGACAGGTCGTCATGGATGAGACCAAAGGAGCACCAGCCTCAAGAGCCCTCAAATCTGAGAAGTAATGGAAGCAACTAGGGACTTCCCTTTCCTCCACAACTTCAACTTTTTATGGCATGAAATGGTTGGCCCATTTTTTATTTATTTTAATTTACTTTTTGCTAAAGAATGGTTATTTCGAGTCTTATTTACTTGTGTTTTGCAATAGATGGGTTGGTGGTTAGGATATTGTTTGTATACTCACAAATTCGTTGGCCCACTTTTAGAATTCTGCATTCTCCATCTTTAGTTTCATAGTTAAACAATTCAAATTAGGAAGACAAGCATGAAATGGTGATTCACTAATTTTAAATCTAACTTCAATCGAGTTTTAAATTAAATTAAATAAAAATTAACTTGATTAAATTCAATTTATTCAGTAAATCAACTAAGAATTTGGTTATTCGGTCAAAACCTGGTTTGATTTAAAAAAATATTAAAAATGATATCATTTCAATCATTTTTTTTTAATAATTGAAATGATGTCATTTTAAATTAACCTGGTCAATCCATCTACTCATAAGTGACCCGAACCTTGTGCAAGTTTCAGTTACTTTGCTCAATAGCAAACTGAATTTCATAAAATCATCTTGAGAATTAAGATATCTAACTAAATATAAGCTAACATAACATAACATAACATAACATAAAAAAAAAAAAAAAACAACAGGAACCCAATTGACATTACTTCTAAGCAAGGGCTCAAAAGAGAATAAATTATTTTGTAGATAATTATCAAAATCAGAAGAAAAAGAAGAAAAAAACAGGAAAGTGCTACTAAAATAAGGTGAACCAAAATTTAAGATTGTAAGTAAATTGTGGATAACCTCTTAAACTGGAAACAGTTGAGAAGCACAAACTATACAACTCTTTCCCCCGCCCATTTGGAGAACCACATGAATTGTGTTGAATTCCTCATTTCAATCAATTCTCGCAAACGTCAATCAACCTATAAGCATGAACTACAGCGAAAAAAATCTGCCATATTTAAAGCTTCCCTTAATAAATGATTATTGATCAATGCAAGAAACATCTCCACTCCTCTAAACACCATGCTCTTTGCGTTTCCTTAGCTTTATGCAAGACCAATAAAGAGTCTGTCTGCCTGGACTCCTATGTTGTAGATTGGAGTCCTGATCCCTCGCATGAGAGCTGTTTTCATGAAAATGAAACACTTACTTGAGGAAATAACATCTGCTCATGTGCCAAAGACTGCTGTGCTGCCACCTGCATCATCTAGTAGCTCATCTACTGATGATCAAGAGATGGATTCGAATTCAATGCCAATGAAAAGGCATATCTTTATTAAAAAATCTAGTTTTTGCAGCTTTCTGCATGGCATGGATCTAAATCCTGCACGCATGGTAAGCAATCCAACTCTCCTTGATATGCATGAGCCTAGCTAGCTACACTTCTTGCATCTTGCATAATTCCATTGATTCCTGCCAATTAAATTCCAAAATCATTTACAATCTCGTTATAGACTATAAGACATACTGTCTTAGCAGAGAAACTAAGGTAGCGTTCGGTTGCTGTCTAAGGATAGAAAAGATGAAAACAATTAGGATAAATGAGACATATCCTTTCTTTCCTTCCCTGTTTTGGAAGGATATAAATTCACTCCACAACAAATATACAGGTGATGAGATATAATCGAAACAAATACATCTACAAGAGGATACTAAGAATACACCAGATTTCGACATATTGATCCTCACATTTTTCTGTCAGCAACATTTTCATGTAACTGCTTGAAACAGTAAATTATGCTAGTATAAATCGCAAGTCCAAGTTCAAGTACCCAAAATGTTGTTAAAAACATTATTTTTCAACTACAAATCTTAAGTCCATTTTCGCAGCCGATCAGTTTGATTGAAAGCTCTTCTTTCTGCTTACCCTGCATTCGGAATGTTTTGCTGTATCTAAAACGTGTAAGCTCCATTATGATCTGCAGGTTTTAGCAGAGATGGTAGGAACCTTTCTTTTACTGTTCTGTGTATGTGGGATTGTAGCTTGCACGCAGATATTGAGAGGACAAGTGGGTCTGATGGAATATGCATCTGTAGCAGGATTAACAATCATCGTCGTGATTTTCTCCATAGGATCAATCTCTGGTGCTCACGTTAATCCTGCTGTTACCATTGCCTTCGCAACTTTTGGCCATTTTCCATGGTCCAAGGTAAAAAATCATTCAAATTCTATTTTCTGATATAATTTCTTCATATTTTTATACACCAATTTACATATACATGGTACCAATATTGGTTTCTTCCAGGTTCCACTTTACATATTGGCTCAAACAGTAGGTTCAGTATCGGCAACATATGTTGGAAGCTCAGTATACGGCGTAAAAACAGAACTTATGACCACCCGACCAGCAATAGGCTGCAGTTCTGCCTTCTGGGTGGAATTTATGGCCACTTTCATGCTCATGTTCCTTGCAGCCTCGTTAACAAGCCAATCCCGATCCGTAAGGCAAATCCCCCATGTTTTTGTTTCTAAATGAATTGTGTTGTTTTTGCCACAAACATGCATGTTGTTTTTTATATTTGCAGTCTCTGCTTTTTTTCGGTGAATTTCTCAATCTCTATGGGAGAAATCTCCAATATGTTTTTTTTTTTTTACTTTTATTTATTATATCTTTATATAGTACATGGAGATATGTTTTTCCATCCAATTTAATAATATTATATTTTTTATTAAAAAAATGCCATTACGTTTTATAAGAATATAATAGCAAAACTTTATAAAATTGCTAAAAATTGTTTTGAGAGAGAAAAAATTTCAAAATTACTCTCCAATTAAAATTTTGAAAAATAAAATTTTGAAATTTTCAAAAGATAAAAATTATTTTCTTGTAAACTCAGGGAAATTTTTAAAATAAAAAAATATAATTATATCAATTTGAATGGAAAAAGAATTGACATAAATATATAAAAATAATTAAATATTATATAAGTACATAAAAAAAAGGGATATAAGGAAAAATTTCCCAATTATATATTAAATAGTTGTAAATTATAGTATTTGAGTTCGAGAGAGTCATGAATACATGAGATTCGAGTTTGGATATGAACACTATAAAACCCGATTCATTGGTATCAATTACCTCCCCCAAGTGAAAATGCTTATTCCTCAAACGGAATTGCAGGACTCTGTCAACCGCCACAAAACCTGTTCATGACTGTAGTTGGAAAACTTTTTTGCAGATAGGCCCTTTGTCTGGTTTTCTTTACGGCATTGCCATTGGACTTGCAGTGCTTATTACAGGGTATGAACAATGAACGGCTGGAAAACACTCTTAAAATATCGTTCCTTCTAATTTTCTCTTGGTTTTTTGATCTTGTTAGTTTTTCTTCTTCTTCTTTCATTCCAGGCCTGTGTCAGGAGGATCATTGAATCCTGCAAGGTCATTGGGCCCTGCAATTGTTTCCTGGGACTTCAAGGATATATGGGTATACATCACTGCTCCAACCATTGGAGCTGTAGCTGGTGCTCTCATGTTTCATCTTTTACGGATTCGACCCCAGGCATGCAGTGCCAATTCCTCTCCTGATGATGATCTACTTGTTCACTCCATAGCCTTCACTGAGAGCTAATCCATCGTGGTTTTCTTCTTTCTTTTCCTATTATTTAGAATTTGTTTTCGAAATATATACTTGTCCACCACACTATAATGAAGGTGGCACCGTGTACATTGCAGCAACAACAAAAAAATCACTAGGAGGTGGTTGGTGATTAATACAGAACTTATTGTTGTTTCGAAAATAGCAATTTTTTTAGGTTTTTGTTCGGGAAATCAATGTTATAGAGTCAGTCACCTGGGCAAGGAGGCTTAATAACCTAAAAGTTTAAATTAATTGATTATGAGTTTAATTTATTTTTATTAAGTATTACTTTAAAATACATGGTTTTTGTTATTTTTTCCGTTATGCAAGGCTTCATTGTTTAGCCTCTTACATATTATTATGGATGGGTGGTACGAAATTTTATATTTTTTTCAATTTGGTTTTCAAACTTGTTTTTCAGCGATTTAGTCTTAATTGAAGAGCAATTAATTTTGATTTCTTATGAAAAGATGGTATTGAAAGAAGAGGAACAAAAATAAATAAATAAAAAAGCATCAAACATGGGTGGTATGCTATAAGTTTCGTAAAAGATGCACTTTGATCCTTGAATTTTAAAAATCACGCAAATTATACAATTTCAGTATCTCAATATTTTCTAATTTAATTTTGGTACAAAAATTTATTTTTATTATTTTTTAGTCCCTGGTTGAGAGAGAAAAAAAAAGAGCTCGCTGGATTCTAGCGGTAAAGAGAGACAAGTGTTGTTGACACCGAATTAGACCACCAAAACGAATGATATTTTTGTTAAATGGTTCCATTTGATTAAGGGAGTTCATATTAGGTGTTTTTTTAACCTTTAACATTCGTGAAAAAAACAGATATGAACTCAGGTTGATTTCTGTTTTTAGGACGGTGTTTCGGGCTTTTTGAGGCCATAGATAGATTTATTACGGTTCCTATAATGTTTTGGGTCAAAAATGGATTGAAAAATGGGTTTTGAATGAAAAGACTTAAGCTCCAATTTTCCAGCCACTATAGTGGCTGGAATCTGGGTAAATCAGATGATATGTCGTCTGAATTTTTTTTCAAAAAAAATTAGGCCAAACTACCTTAGTTGCAAACAAAAAAATAATAATTAAGGGCCCAATCTTGGGGGCCTAACAAAATAGGTTAAGCCCAGTACTGTCTGGCCTTTGCTCTTCTTTTTTTAATTAATGATTTTTTTATGATTTTTTATCTAAAATTTTTTAATTTATATTTAAATTAGTATTCCTTTTCTCTTTTATTTTGTTTGTAAAGCCTCTTTTAAATTATGATTATTTTTTAGTTAAGCATAAAAATTAAAAAAAAAATCAGATAATATTTCTAATATATGTAGCCCAGCATGATGTTTGTTTTCTCTTTTTATTTTATTTGATCAATTTAATTTATGTCTCTATTTCTATTATCATTTACTTAAATAAAAAAATATTTTAATAAACAAATTAGCAAAAACAATCGGGTAAATGTCCCGTCTTTCAAAATTAAATATCTTGATTGTCTCTTGATTTTTCAAGTTTTATTATTAGGTAACGGTAATGACTTTTTATTTATTTATTTATTCGCACACATAGTTCTTGATTTATTTGATTACTTGTATGCAAATATTTTTTATTTGAACTTAAATTTTTTAAACTACAGAAATGCGTTGAAAAACTTGATTGTTATTTTTTTTTAAAAATAAAAATATTTAACCCACAGCAGAGCGAGGATCACATAACTATTATAATACCTCCAACTTGTTAATCATAATCAATGTGGAATTTTCTTCTCACCTGTAAAACTCAACAAATCTCCGCTCATATATAAGTTTTTTATAGTTTGTTTGAAATTATGATAAAAAAAAAAATTAAAAGTATTTTTTATTTAAAAATATATCAAAATAATATATTTTTTATTTTTTTAAATTAACACATTAAAATAATTTAAAAATATTCAAAAATAATAATTTAAAACTTAAAAAAACTAAAAAAAATATATTCAACCACATTGGTTTACTCAACACATGAGTTTTATTAATCAACCGTGTACGTTTAAAAAATAAAAAACCATGAGAGCACACACTTACCCAATTATTGGGTGACAACATTGAAATCTGAAACCAATCATACCACACTTGCCCTCGTTGATCTGGACGTCCTGCACGTGTAAGGGTTTACACATAGAATTGAATACTATTTTAATCTAGAAATCTAAACTAAGAAGTTGCGGATCTATATTAACATCTTTTTTTTATTATTATTAATATAGGTATTTGGATTAACTTGCGTGTATCTTAACTAATTCAACGAATCCTAAAATTAACGATCATATAAAACTCTAATGAGTCTAAAAAAACTCGAACTCATAATCATTAAAAAATAAATTCAAGATTTGAGTTATCTTAAGTTACACTTCAAACTTTTTATTACTAATAGATGTGAGATTCAGCACTCACATATGAAACCCAGCCATTAATAATAATAATAATAATAAAATAAATAAAGAAATCTGATGCTGTTGCGGATAACATAATTTTCCATTAGTTGTGGGGGTGTGAAAGATTTGAAATCAAGATTAATGATTTGGAACTTGCATTGTTGAGCAAATGAACATCAATTTGATTGTCTCTCATTGCACACAGCAGGCAATGCGTATGCTACACAGAGCTATTTCCTTATGCTGAATTACGTGGAGGACGTTTCAAGCACTAGCGACTTGGACCATCTTGTTTCTTGTTAAGCAATCAGAGACACAGAGACAAGTCATTACTAAAAATTCAGAAACATATTTACTAAAAATGCCACAATCATCGACGTTTTCACAGACAGAAACATTTCGTCGGTATTCTACTGAAAGTTGAGAAATATTTACTACAAATACCATAATCACCAACGTGTATACCGACGGATATATTCTGTCGGCATTTCACCGAGAGTTAAAAAATATTTACTTCATATACCACTATTATCGATTGAATATTTCTAGAGGGAATTTTTTTTCGCGCATTTTCCGTCTGTAAAATCATAAGTAATTTTTTTAACCGACAGAATTAACGATAGAATATGAAATTACCAACAAATGCTATGCCGATGGATGGTTTTTGTCGAGGAGTTAGCCAGTAAAAAATTTACCGATGAAGTGGTAATCTTACACCGACAGATTTGGTCCGTTAGTAAAATTGTTAAATATTATATTGTATATACTTCATAAGGTCCCATCAGCCATAGAAATCCTACCATTCCAATTCTGCAAAATGGCCAGTGCTTAACCAAAACAGCGGGCGATGCTTCCAGAAAGAAAAATACGTGAACACGACATATTCATCCAATAGAAAACAAACTTGGGTCAATAGTCGTTCCAGCAAAATGGGATGCTTTAAGCATTTACCAATCCTCCATGCCCTAGCTAGCTATATATGCAATGAATTTGATCAGCCTGCACCCCACCCCAAATACAAAAGAGAGGAAACCCTCTTCATCATCGATCGTCACCTTCAAGTTTATATAATTATAGTCCGTACATCATGTCATTTGAGTTATATATATAACCTTAATAATAATAATCTTGTCATCTTACGTTCGACAGTAACAGTGAAGTGTTGCTGAAGTATATAGAAAGGACAGGCGTTAATCTCCAAGCGCCTAGAGACAATCCATCCAACCTGAAAAGAATAATATATGAGTTCCTCCAGGCCTTTGTAATTGGTCTGGCTTCTCTATCACACTGGGTCGCTCTCCATAAAAGAACAAGCACCACTGTCCTAGCTTCTTTTTCTACATAAGCATCGGTTTTATCGTAAAATAGACTCGTTGTGTATTTATACAGATACGGGTATCTTTAAAAGTGAAAGCGATGAATTAATTAATGTTGTGTATTTACAATAATGATAGAAAAGGAATACAGTAGGGAGAGGCTTCATAAAAAAAAAAAAAAAAAAAAAATCTTAACATGGAAAAAAAAAAAAAGCATTTTGCAATCTTAGATCTAGTTCGGCCGGGAATTGATTAAAAAATAAGACCGTAAAGAGAAATGGAAGATGTTGACTTAATTAGAGAGAGAAAATATGGAGAAAGATGCTCCCAAGAACATCAGCTGAGTGGGCCTAGTGGTAAAAACTTGGGATTAAGAAGTTTACTTCCTCTGTGATCTCAGGTTCGAGCCCTGTGGTTGCTGATATGATGACCACTGGAGGCTTACATGGTCGTTAACTTCAGGACCCGTGGGATTAGTCGAAGTACACGCAAGCTGGCCCGAACACTCACGTTAAACTAAAAAAAAAAATTAAAGTGGAGGAATAAGAAATTTATAAGAACAGGAGGTGATAAAGGACGGTTAAGATCATGTCTACGTTTTATTTTAAAATTAAAATGTTATTTTTGTGACCCGTTATTCATTTAAAATTTAAATAATAAATTTACTATGTCAATTATTATTTATTTTTTTAAAAAAAAAAGCTGTATAGTGAAAGTTTGTATGTTAACCAGTTACAATTGAAATTTAATTGTTATTGAACTCCCGCTTTTAATTTATTAAAACTTCATCTTGATATTATTAATTAATAGTTGCGTATCTATGGTTACATTCTCATATTGTGAAGAAAGGTTAATTATTATTATTATTATTATTATTATTCAGAAGTTTTAATAAATAAAAACTCGGACAATACTAAATCACTAAAATTCATAAAAATGTTTTAAGAAAACAAATCTTAAAGAAACTTATGCTTTCGAAATATTTTAATAAACTGATTTTTTTTAAAAAAGTGCTTGGTCATTAAAGATTTTGAGAATTTTCAAGAAATAGAATATAAATATTTTGAAATGTTTAAAATTATTTTAATTACTTAAACATTTGAGATTTTCGAAAAAATTAATGGCTTAGAATTTGTTTTTTTCATTTAATAAAAAAACATTTTTAAATTATCAATTTTTAGAAAATATGAATATTTTATTATTAATCTTTTTTAAAATTTTAGTTTTTATATTAAAAAAATAATAACTGAGGATTTCTAAAATTTTCTTACCTAAGCATTTCTTAATGGAAATTATGAAATAAAAATTTTCAAAATTTAATTCTTTTCTAAGATTTTTTTTATTTCTTAATGATTATAGAAAATCATTTCTGGATAATTATAGTAGAAATTTCAAATTTTCAGTTTTTTTTAAGATATTTTTTATTTCTTAATAACTATAGAAAAATCATTTGCCAGCGTCAAAGAACTATCTCGACCCAATAGCTTAAACTATTAGGTAAGGTCCCAGAATATGATTTATATTATTCTCTAACACACCCCCTCAAGTGAAAGCTCTTTGGGCTTGAAACTTGTACAAGCTCACATTACCTTGTGCTTAATTTTTATCAAATAAATGGGGATGGTGAGATTCGAACTCGTGACCGCTTGGTCATTATAAATCATATCCTAGGACCTTACCCAATAGTTTAAGCTATTTGATAAGGTCTCAGGATATAATTTATATTATTCTCTAAAAGCCAGTACTTTTACATGGACGTGCAAGCCAACAACCTAAACATATCAAAATAAAAATTACCAGGTACTCTCACATAAACCTCCCAACAATCAACAATTCAAATGGTATGTTTTGCATTAAATTTATAGTTTAGTTTAGAGTTTAATTCAAACACTTAATTCTTGTAATAGATGATGATTCATTCTCAATTTTATTTGTTAATTTTATATTGTTTTTTATTTTATATTGTTTATTTATTTTATATAAGAGTGGTGGTTATGACGCTCTCTCGTACTTTCATTTTATTACCATATTTTTTTATTAAGGCATGAGTAAAAGTTAAATTGAAAGACTTGGCCCTTTTACCAATTTTGTATCGCAGTTCCAAGGACAATGATTACATTTAATCTCTTTTTTTTTTTTTTTCATGACCAAATAAAACCTAGAACCCATGTCGAGGGTCATTTTATTCCATAAAAGTGTATCACTCACGAAATATCAAAAAATGGAAAGAATTGAAATATTTAAAATATAGAAGAATATCTGCTTCAAGATAACATGAATATTAAAATCAATCTCGCAATAAATGGACTGTTATTTATTTAAGAGTATGATAACTTTTGTTTTTAGATGTTTTTTAAAAATATATTTACTTATTATTAAAAAGATTTTTCTTTAGTATTTTTTCATAATTTTAATGTACTGATATTAAAAATAAACCTGGGTTGACCCTCCTGATTCATGACTTGAGTTTTGTCCTAAGTTGACCCCCGCATCGAGTTTTTAAAACTATGATAACAACTATTTTTATTCTTATCTTAACTCAGGTCAACCCAAGTTGATCGTCCAGACACGTGACTCGGGCCTTGCCTTAAGTCGACCCTCGAGTCAGATCTTAAAACTATGATAATTGTTGTACTTTTCACAAGAGAGAGATGTTGCGGTGACCCTTTATAGGCAGGTTGAAAGGTATTTGGTTGAATAAGGAGTCGCCACCTAATATTATGATTATTAGGAATCTTAATTGACCTTTAAAGATTCTAGGCAATAGCCTAGTTACATAAAGGGAAAGTATTAGCCTCCTAGTACGCCTTACCCCCTGTTTTCGATCCTAACAAATCACATTACTAATACCAAGCATATTTAAATAAAAAAAACTAACAAACAACATCAAATCATCAAAATTATGCCTGAGGTTCCATTTTCCAAAACTATCAAACTAAAACAGCAAGCATATTCAACAATTTAAGGTTCAAAACTAACATTTTAACATTCAATAGGACTCATATAAACCTAGAAATTAAGAACATGCATCAAAACAAACACCAAAGGCTACTACCATTTTTGGAAGATTCCAAAACAATTTCATTTCATCAAAAACAATTATCCAAACATTTTCTAAATATCCAGTAAACAATAACAATCAACTCAAAGCAGAACTAAGCAAAGAAAAATGATATTTTTATGCATTAATCAAAATCCAAGCTCAACACAATATAAAACCAAAACAAATCCAAAACATCATCAAAACATGTAAGGGATAGTTAGGGGTATGCCTCATGGACATTACCTCCTAGGTCAGAGGAAGTTTATACCTTCAAAGCTTCACCAACGACTATTGCCCCTTTATGCTTTTCTTTTGTAAAATTTAGCTTTACCACAGTGAAAGCTTAATAAATCTTTGTGTTGGGCTCTTAAACCATCACACTTAGCTTTCTTATCAAGATTTTCCTACCCCTTCTTTCTCCTTTCCCTTTTCCCCCTTGATTTAAGTGGGTATTTATAGGCTTTTGCTAGGGTTTTTTTATGGATTCAAATAAAGATCGGTCATGATTGATAAATGCTTGACCTTTTGATCTAAATGGGAAGGTTTTGGAGTGATATTAACTATTGGAAACTATGTACTTGTTGGTTTTGCAATTACAGTTTTGCAACAAACGTAGTTTTGGAGATTTTGGTGGTTCTGCTAAACTTGAAGACCAAGAAGTTGTTTCTAGCCTTTTGATCTTAAGAGGAACATGTTCAGCCCTTGATAAGAACCCACTAAGAAGGTTTGAAGTATGAACACATGAAAAAAAAATCAGTCGTTTTGCAAAATAGGTGTCACAGACAACGCTGACTAAGTTAGCCACTTCTGAGGCATCACCAGAGCAACTCTGATGTAAACGTCATCGGAGATCACCAAAAATTGTTAGAGGAGGTGCACACTTTTTGTTTGGATTTAACCTTGCTCATTTTGAAGGTCTTTAAAGATGCCAACTTGATCAACCTAAAACTACCCAAAGAAGAAGATGAATAGTAGGTAGACAACATCTCGTCCACCTTCTATTCCAAACGATATGTTTTGCATGAACCAGATAACATGTCGTCTAGGTTAACCACTGAGAGATTAGGGTTTTTAATTTGGGATTTGGCTAAAATTTAATTTAGTCCCTAAACTCTCAAATCTTTTTGATTATATCCTTAATTACCCTCTAACTTCTAATTTTACGCAATGTTTTCCTTGCCAAATTCAATTACCAGTCCTAAAATTCAGTGCCTTTTTTATTTTAGTCATTGGTTCCTGATTTGTGTATTTTGACCCTTGATTGACCATTTATCTTTTATTTTTCTTCAATTTAGCCCATGATTTTTTCGATTTTAGTCCCTAAAGCCACGAGCCTTTTATAATCGGTCATTGGTTTTAAATTTCTTCAATGAAGTCTCTAATTTCACATCAAACTTCAATATTTATAATATTAAGCCCCTGATTTGACCAAAACAGCTTTTCAAAATTGTGATTTAACCCTAAACTTTAATTTCTTCCAATTAAAGTCCAAATTAAACTCAAAAATCAATTTTCTTGCAATTAAGCCCTCAAAAAATTCAATTTAAACCCTGAAAATATCCAATTGAGTTCATTAACATCTAATTTTGAATTTTTCTTCCAAATTTGATTTACCAATTCAATAGACCTTCACCGGTCAATATTGGATTGCCAATTTTTTCAACCTTGTATATTTTGATCCTCCCCAACTACTCCTGATCTAGGCCTTGTCCCAGGTCGACTCTTGAATCGGATTTTAAAACAATGATAATAACTATTTTTGTTCTTACGCTGACTTGGGTCAACTTGATCCGTGACCTGGACCTCGACCAATGACCTAAGCTTTGACTCGGGTCAACCCCTGAGTTAGGTTTTAAAACTATGATAATAATTATTTTTATCCTTACATCTTAGCTAGATAATTTTGGAATTAAGAATTTTGTACAATGATATTTTAGGGGGAAAAAATAATAAATATTGTCTATGTAAACATATCCCCTATGTATCTTCTATTTTGAAAGTACAAAAATTAACTCCAAAATATCCTAGAGACAAATTTATTTTTATGTCTCTGTCTCTTTAATCAAATAAATTTTTGTATCTACTATCTACGTCCCTTTTGTCCCAGGAAGTAACCAAACGCTAACCAATGAACATTTATCTTATTTGATTTTTTGAACACTTGTTTATGTTAGATTGATTCTAGTGTCCCTAATTTGCTATTATTTCTAGTTTGGGTTGCTTTATATTGGTACACCACCAGAAAATTGAATTACACCGACAAAATATTTTGTCAGTGTCAAAGTTGTGTTTCCATCAGTAAAAATATCATTGATGGATTTACTGAAGGAACCATGTAGTTGGTTAGTGTTGCGTTGGTGATTTCATATATGTTGGTAATTTCGTTGTTGATTTAAACTTCAATGGATAGACCTATAAAATATTATTATTAGTGATAAAAATGTGCGATCATCGATTTATGTTGGTCTATTGTTAGTAAATATCATTGACAAATCATTGATAGATAAATAGTCGATAATATATCGTGTTTTTCTAATGGATACCTGACAAAATCACCAACACCCATGTTATGTTGGTGATTCCACTAATATATATCAAAACAGTTAGTAACTCTTTGTAAATCTTTAAGGAAAATTGGCATGTTATACCGACGAAATATGCAGCAAAATTTTTCTATCCTTCAGTGATTCTGTTAGTGGTGTACTAATTTGTTTTTCTTAATGCCATCAAAATAATGTGCATTAAACAAAAAAATTAACTTGAAGAACACATTTAATATTATTAATTCAACTGTAAAAATCAATTACAAGTGTTTATAAATATTAAAAAGAGGCTGCAAATAGAGTTGGTGGGGAGTAAAATCTCTTGGAGGTCTGTAAGAGGGAGGATAATGATAGGACATGTATGTAATCATCTCCTTCCATTGCTGTTTTTTTTCCCTTCATATTTTGCTTCCATTTCATCCCACAGGGCATCAATTCGTTGTTAAACCAACTCTTTAATGACTGGTAATGGCTTATTCGCACCGAATTGTGGGGTGCCTACGCTCAAGACATTACAATCCAACCTCACATCTTGGGCCATAATCATAGAGATATCATAAACCTGATTTCTATCAGGTTCATTAGTTGCTCCAACCTCCAACCATAACTCTAGATCATATTCCAAAAAGATTGAGGGGTCCTCCTAGTGTTTGGCATGTATGGCAATGTTATATTATCACTACATAACAAAAGAAACAAGTCAAAGATTTGGATAAAAAAAACATTAGTCCAAATAATGTAGAAAAGGTTCAAAAGTTTACTTATAATAAATGCCTCAGCTCAGTTGTCCATGAAGTGTTGCACCCCTTTCTGTGTATCCTCCATTCATATATGTGTTTCCATGTATAACTCCATTAGAGTCGGCTCGTTCTAGAGCTGTGTAGCTTGTGAAATAAATAATTAGTTAAATGTTATCACTAATAATAATTACCATTTAAAAAAAATACTTGAAAATAAAACAAGCTCTCTTACTGGGCGTTTTGCATAGTTAGTAAAAGAAAGTGACTCATCGGTATGCTTGCTAATGAAACCATAAGTCTCCTTGTTTTTTTTTTTTTGAGGACCCACTCCGTGAACACCTTCTAAAACCCTCCGACGTGAAGAACTCTAGATCTCCTTCCCAAATGCTTTCAATGATGTGGAGAGGTCTACAATTCTTTCACTTTTTAAGGTCACCTAACTCGGTATATCTCTTAGTATAAGTATGCGCGTCATACTATAAATCATGCAACCTAGTTCAAAAATTTGTTAAGAAAAAAAACATAATGAAAACAAATGTTGCAATTTAACAAAAAATATATACTTCACACTAATTTTTCCATATTTGTCTTGCCACCCTAGAGTGCCTTGTCACACTGTTTTTTTCCTTGTAATTATTTTTGTAAAATAATTAGTTTCTAAATCAAAAGGACATCTTTTATTAATTATAAGTATTGATCATAAATATATTAACCTTAAATTTCCTCCACCAAGCCTCAACCACGGGCAGCCATTCAGGATGCTCTTTAAGTTGGCTCTATTAAAGCAAGGGTATTTCATCGCCAATGTTATCATTCATACAATTTCCATATTTGTGAGCTTAAAAAACTATTAATTAATGGTTGACTACATAAACACGTAAACATTGATTTAATATTATGTTTGAATATAACAAATTTTTTACATGATTAAATCTGGTTTCCATTATGTTATTAACTTGCTAGAATAAGGATCTTTGGCAAACAGGATGCCAGATCTGCAACCCATAGTTGGCGAGTTTACGTTGTTAGAATGTGCATCAAGTGCCTCTTCATGAACAACACATAAATGCATTGTAGGCTCAAGAACACTACTGCTTGAAGATGCACAACTGCTTTGTTTTGACTCTAAACTTTTCTTTGAAATCTAAACAATACAACTAATAATTAATAATATTCAATTAAATTCTCAATCTACAGTTTATGATTTTTTTTGTTTTAATGCATCTATCCATTTAAAACATATTTCAATAGCTTCTTTCGTATACGATACCCTCCTTAAAATTAGAAAAAAAGATATAGACAACCAGTTACAATGAACCAAATCATCACCCACAAGCCAAATGCACACTTACCATGTATTCTTTTTTAGGAAAATGAGATTGAAAGGGAAAAGGGAAAAAGATAGGGATTTTCTTGATATTTATGGGTTTTAACATCACCGACATAATTTCTTGTCGATGAGTCCATAGGTCATTAACCCCGTCAGCATATTATTCACAGTCTTACCAATATAGGATTTTAAACCCATCATTGAATTCGTCGGTCATTTTAAAAATTTCAAAACTCTTTTGAACACCTCTAAATTTATCGATAATTTTTCATTTGTCGGTATATCTGTCAATGAATCCAACCCTTTCAATTCTTGCTAAACTCTCTGTAATTCTTCGATGATTTTAGATTCCATTGGTAAATCCATCAGAGAATTGAATTCCTGAATTTTTCTTTGTAATTGTTCAATATTTTTAGATTTCATCGATAAATGAAAATTCCTAAATTCTACCCTAAACTCTATGTAATTCTCTGATGATATTATTGTTTATCGGTGAGTTCATCGATAAGCACTATACCACCGATGGAATAATTTTTGTCAGATAATTTTTCTGTTGGTTAACATTCCTAAATTCTTCCCTAAATTATCTATAATTCTCCAATGAATATATCTACTGCGGATAAAGTTATATTGATGACATATTCACTAATAGTTAGTTAATAATTTACTAGTTTTTTTTTTATTGTTGTCGGTGATTTCATTGGTAAATTTATTGTAATTGATTTTCTTATATATTGAATATAATTTGTATCGAACCCAATTAAGCAACAACAACAGGTACATTCATAACTTATTCAACAACAACTTATTAAAACCATAACCATAATAATAAACACTTGATAAATGTGTGAGGTACAATGCATTATACAATGAGAATAAATATGTTAATTGTATAATGATGTTTTACATCTAAAATCAGTTCAGATCCACTGTCTAATTTAAATCTTCATCATTTTTATTTTCATCGTTTTCATCATCCTCATTAAACTGAAGTTGTTCGATCTCTTCATCTTCATCAAGTTTCGTATCTCCACTAGTACTTAATATATCTTTTAAATCTTTAAAAGAAACATGAACATAAGTATTCTCTACTACATAAATATTTGAATTTTCTTCTAACTAGATAAATGGAGAAACTCGATATCGATAAGCGAACTCATCTAGTTGAAAAACATCTTATCCCCTAGTTATTTAATTGTTACCATCTTTAACAGCTTAGACACAACTTTTAAGTTTGGTTTTCATAACAGATAACCAACCAACTCTATTATAATCATTTCTAAATGATGGAGCGTATGTGTAATACACTTGTTGGCATTGTTGGGCAAGTATAAAAACATCGTTGATGTTGCCAAGTCTACTTCTTTTATTGATTTTGACCAAACCATGATGAGAATCTATCCTAATTCCTCTATCAATATCATACCAACAGCATTTGAGTGAAAAGATTGTATTTTATGCCCTATGATATTGTAATTGAATGACCTTTTTCTAACTTGCCATAATAATCAACTTCGAATTCAATAGGAGTTGATTCCTTAACACAAACCTTATTATTATAGGTATTTCTATCTTCTTCATAATCTTCTGTGTGAAAGACATCCATTAATGAAAAACTCATTATAACACTCAATCTTTCTTTCAGGACCCAAAGATAGAAATTTCAAACTTTTAGCATTGCCTCCCATGTTGTACACCAGGTTAAATATAACATCCAGTAACGGTTGAAAAAAAGAGTTAAATCAATGTATTTTTGTTATAATTAGAAATTATTACATACTTATTGGTGTTTTAAACCACGTGGTGAATTGTTAATCTTGTATTTGAAAAATTTGAGCTTTAGTGAGATACGAATTTTAGAATAACAAAAATTGACGATGTTGTATATAAGAAAGTTAGTGATCATTTAGCATAAACGAGAATACAAGAGAAAATAGTTTATCATTTAAAAACTTGTAAATTGACTTACTAAATAAAATATCTCAATTCATCGTTGTTAAATAGCATATAATTATATGATTATCTAAATTTGATGTCTGTCAAATATCTTATCGAAATTGTATTCTTCAACAATGGTCGAACAAGATGGGAAATTATTGATAAATTCCCACTAGAAGGCAATTCACCACAATCATTATATTTTGAAAGTGATTGATTCTTGTTCTCATAACGGGTTCAAAATAATATGAGATAAATGTTGAAATCTCTTCAAAATATAATCTTTGCATATCAAGGCCTCAACATGCGCATTGTTTTTAACATATTTCTTGAGGTTGAAAAGTATATGCATGAAGGTAAACAAAAATAAATTGAATGACCAAAAGTTTTTAAAAAACATCACACAATTAATATGCATATAATCCCTAACCTCTCGGGATAATACATCTATTTATACTGCACAAGCCCTTCAACTTTTGCTTTATAAGTTAAATGTATAGGCAAATGCTTTATTGAGTAAAAAAAAATAAGGTAAAGAAGATCATCTCAAGTTTGCAGATTATCACAATGATGTTCCTTTTAAGATGCTCTATATGTTGTGATCACAACTTGTTTTAGCAAACATCTCTCAGAAAATGACTAATTTTCATGAGTACATCTCATATATCTTTTAGCAATAAACCCATTTATGTAATTGAAATGGGTGTTTGCATAAAAACATGATAGTCATGACTCTTCATTTTATATAATATGCATTCCTCTATTTCACCAATCTAGCTATGTTCAAAGCATATCCATTAAGAAATCACAAACTCTTAAGTAATTTATAGACAAGAAATTGTGTTTTTTTAAGACAAAGATGGCTTTGGGCTTTTCCACACATACCCTATAATTAAGCAAATTCATATTTTGACAGTCACAAAGTTATATACATTCTAGATTTTATGTTGTCCATTGTTTTCCTTTTGTTGTCCATGATCGTGTTAAAAATGTTTTCAAACACATTATTCTTAATATGCATGACATCTAAATTATGGTGGAGGACATTAGTCTTCCAATAAAAAAAAGTCCAAAAAAATACTTCATTTTACCCAATTATATATCACACCAAAACTAGAAAACTTTTGCTTACCAGATTCAAAGTCAAATACAATGTCTTCATATTGTGAGGCTACATCATACAATTCTTCACTCGACAGTACTAGAGGTGCAACATCCTTTTCAGCTTTACCTTACATGAAGTCCTTTCTGTTTTGCTATATTAATGATAACTTGGCAAGAATCTTCGGTGGTAATTAAAAAAAGAAGTTTTACAACCATTCGTTAAGGTAAATGCCTTATTATTTTCATACATTATGGACAAGCTAATTTTTCATATATGATCCATCCTGAAACCATCCCATGCATAGAAAAACCATTTATAGTCACATCAAAGTTGTCCTTAGTTGAAATTATATTTCCTTGAGACATTTCAAATTATCAATCAATGGTTAAAGATAAACATCTATATTCCAACCTAAATTGTAAGGATCAGGTATGATTATAGATAAGAACATGAATTCTGGCCTCATACACATTTCTGATGGCAAGTTGTAAATCGTTAATATGACCGATCAACAAGAATAGGATGCAATAAATTACCCAAATGGATTAAGTCCATCTGTACACAAACCAGGAGGCATGTTTCATGGTTCTATTGAAAATTAAGGATGCACCCTATTAAACCGCTTTCAAGCTTCACTATCGGAAGGGTGCACCAGACTCTATTCCTTATATCATATGAATGATGTCATATCATGTGTTCGGATTCCTTCTGAGACATAAATAACTTTTATATCCTATAAGTGATTGGGAACTATTTTGGTTTTTTATATGCGACAAATGTCCTTCCCCTACTCGTATTGGATGTATACCAAGCATGCCTATATGTTTTGCACTAAGTTAAATTTATATCTTCACCACAGTACAACATGCAAAAATTTAGGCACATATCAATTTTTTAGTATCTTAGACCAAGAGGTTTTTATCATAGATTTTACAGTAAAGAAGTTCTGTTTCAACCTATTTTCTTCTTGTAAAATGTTTTTTTCTCATTCGATTCTACTATCATAATCGACCTCACTTATATCATAATCAAACTTAATGATAAACACTCAAGAAATGATTGATAATTTACTGTGATTCGTTCACTTATCCCATAATGGTTCATCACAATCTTTTATAAGTTCAAAAACCCTAGTTGCATCTATATTTGGTTCTTCATCTACAAGTGAACCTTCACTTCACTGATTGGTGGAACATTTTGTTCTTACACTTCACACATGAACATCTAATTATGCCTCCACTAATATTCTTCGGATTTTAAAGTGCGGAATTAATAAAATCCTCAACGTTTTACAATAATTTTCCTTATACAACCATTAAGATGAATCTCAATATATCTAAGAAAGATTATCTATTACTTAGCAAACCTATATAGAATAATGATGATAAAATTTCTTAATAATATAACAATCAACACAAAATTGAAATTTGGTAATTAAAATTAAATTCATAATCTAATAACAAATTATTATTGTTGTATAAAAATATAATGATGCGTCAAAATATTAACTAAATAAATCCAATTAACAATGATTAAAGGTGTAACAGCTCGGCCCAACCTGCCAAATATTGTCCGCTTTGGCCCACATGCCTCACGGATTTGTTCTTGACGACCACGCATGGCCCCAAAACACGTCTGACAAGTTAGCAACCAACACTACTAATAAGGCCAACTACCAAATCCTCACCCGCCAATGTTGATATTACAATTCACCCCTTTAAAGAGCCTGACGACCCCGTCGGCACAACCAAACAGCCAGTGAGGTCGACTCTGATACCAAATGTAACAACCCGACTCAACCTGCCAGATATTGTCCGCTTTGGCCCATGGGTCTCACGGATTTGTTCTTGGCGACCACGCAGGGCCCCAAAACACATATGACAAGTTAGCAACCAACACTACTAATAATATCAGCTACCAAATCCTCACCCGTCGATGTGGGATATTACAAAAGGGTACCCAACTAATTATCTATCATTTTCTCAATTCAAACTTATTCAATCTTAATTAATACCATTTAATTGTTATCAATTCCATAAAAAATTCATTTTTCCTAAAATTTCTAATATAATAATAAAATTGACAAAATATGATCATTACCCACTAAATAACTCATCATTTCTTTCATTATAACACATCTAAGTTACAAAATCAAAATCAATTTCATCAAACTACAAACAAATTCAAATTTCTCTAAATTACAAATAAACCCTAACTTACAAATCAAACTTTAACTCTACGTGAAAATGTTTTAAAACACTTAAATATACAAGTAAACTACACTGTAAATAAAAAAAAAATATTAATAATTATCTTAAAACATAAATGGGTAGGTTTGCTTACTTGATGTAGGGAATATTTAGAAAAAAATAAATGGTACCAAAACAATGATGCTGATGTTAAATAATATATTTATCTTGTTTTATTTATTAAGGGTAGAATAGTATTTTTACTTTAACATATATATATATATATATATATATATATAATCTCTTTATATTTAGATTAAAAGATGTACTTAAGAATAAACTGATTAAGGAGAACTCTAGCCTCCTTCTCTCTTATGTTCGTATTTATTTTGTGTTAATTGAATTGCTTTAATATGGTATTAGAGCTGGTTTTCTGGAACGAGGCTTAATTTTTTTAGAGTGATATTGGTTATGTTTCTACAAATATGATATTTCATCTTTCCTTTAGCTTCTGCAATTTGGTATTTACGTTATGTTTCTGCAATTGTTTTAGTATTTCGCCTTCCCTTCAGTTTCTGCAATTTAGTATTTGCGTTCAATTTTTGTAATTTGTTTTATGTTTTGGAGTAATCATATAACTTTGAGAAGATATTTGTTTAGTTTCTGCAATATCTGTTTAGTTTATGCAATCTGGTACTTTATCTTTCGCTGCTTTTGGAGTCTGGTTCTCTTTGTTTGTTAATTATGGCTACCGAAAGAGATGATTCGCTTCAGTCTGTGAATGTGAGGTTGGATGGAAAGAATTATTCGTACTAGAGTTATGTAATGACAAATTTTCTTAAGGGTAAAAAGATGTGAGGATACGTTAACAGAACATGTAATACCCAAGAATATTGAGGAGGGAGATGTTGTTTTGATAGATACATGGAAAACAAACAGTGCAAAGATTATTACTTGGATCAACAATTTTGTTGAGCATTCCATAGATACGTAGTTGGCAAAGTATGAGACAGCAAAGGAGGTTTGGGATCATCTGCAAAGGTTATTCACGCAATCAAATTTTGCAAAGCAGTATCAATTAGAGAATGACATACGAGCTCTTCATCAGAAGAATATGAGTATTTAGGAGTTTTATTCTACTATAACAGATCTTTAAGATCAATTGGCTCTTACAGAATCGGCAGAATTAAAGGCATGCGGTGCTTATATTGAACGTAGAGAGCAGCAATGATTGGTACAGTTTTTAACAACACTTCGCAACGATTTTGAAGGACTTAGAGGTTCAATTCTGCATCATTCTCCACTGCCTTCTGTTGACTCTATTGCAGTGAGTTATTAGCTAAGGAAATATGTCGTTAGTCTTATTTTGAAAAGGTAATTCTTTCTACTTTGAATCCTTTTGTACTAGCAGTACCCTCTTAGTCATTCTCTAATCATCAGAATAAGTCGTACACAAGGGTTGACTTTGATAAGTGCAGTTTCTGTAAGCAAAAAAATCATTGGAAGGCTTAGTGTCCCAAGTTGAGACAACAGAATCAAGCTTAGAAGCATGATAATCAGTCACAATCTAATGATCATAAACCACCTTAGGGTTATAAACCATCACACCACAATACTACAAAAGTAACTTCATCAGGCTCTATCACCGATCCTAGTACTCTAGTTGAGCAATTTCAGAAGTTTCTCTCTTTACAGCCATAAGCAATGTTCACTTCTCCTTCTGTAGGTTAGTTGCCTCATAGTTCCTCAGTTATGTCATATTTTGAATGGGTCTTGGATTCTGGTGTTTCACATTATATGTCTCCATATTCTTCATCTTTTACCTTTGTATCCCCTTCGCCTTCCATTCTTGTTATGACTGTTGATGACACTCCAATGCCCTTAGCAGGTGTTGGTTTTGTTGTCTCACCCCACTTGTCTTTCCCTAATGTTTATCTTATTCCGAAACTCAGATTGAATCTTACTTAAGTTGGTCAATTATGTGATTTTGGTGATTATTTAGTTATTTTTTCTTCTTTTTTTCATGTACAGGATCTGCAGTCTTAGAAGCTGATTGGGACAGGCCGTAGGGAGAATGGACTATATATTTTGGATGAGTTAAAAGTGTCAGTTGTCGTTGTTGCTACTACTAGTGTTGATTTGTCTTCTTTTTGTTTGAGTCCTTCATCTTCTAGTTTTTGTTTATGGCATTCTCATCTAGGTCATATTTCATCTTCTCATTTGAGATTTTTAGCATCCATATAAGCTTTAGAAAATTTACAAACTTGTGATATTTCTGATCGTAATGGATGTAAACTGGTAAAATTTTCCGTTTTACCTTTTAATCAAAGTATTTCTATTTCTTCTTCACCATTTGACTTAATTCATCTTGATATATGGGGACCTTCTCTTGTTTCCATAAAAGGAGTGTCTCGATATTATGTTTCATCTATTAATGATCATACTCGTTATTGTTTGGTTTATTTAACGAAACATCGTTTTGAATTCTTTGCGATATATACAGCTTTTCGAGCTCTTGTCAAAACTCAACATTCTGTTGTAATCAAATGCTTTAGGTGTGATTTGGGTGGAGAATACACCTCGAATAAAGTTTGTTAGTTGCTTGCCTTAGATGAAACTATTCATCAAACTTCATGTACAGATACTCCTGAGCAAAATGGAGTTGCTAAAAGAAAACATAAGCACATTGTCAAAACTGTTTGTTCTCTCTTGTTGTCTGCTTCTATTCCTAGTGAGTTTTTGGAAGAAGCTGTACTTACTGTTGCAAGTCTGATTAATGCAATTCCATTTTCTCATAGTTCAAGTTTTTCTTCTTTTGAAAAGTTATATAGGTATGTCCCTGATTATCCTCCTTTAGAGTTTTTTGTTGTACTTGTTTTGTTCTTTGTCCTCATGCAGAACGCAGTAAGTTGTCCTCTCGATCTGTTATTTGTGTCTTTCTGGGTTAAGGTGAAAGTAAAAAGGAGTATCGTTGTTTTGATCCAATAACTCAGAAACTTTATGTGTCTCGTCATGTTGTCTTTCTCGAGCATGTACCTTTCTTTTCTATTCCATCCACTATTCATAGCCTAACTAAAACTGATCTTATTCGTATAGATTATTTTTCTGAGGATTCTGATAGTTTATCATCTTATGTTTCTAATACCTTAGATATCTCTCTCCATGTTCGACCAATTTGTACTCATCAATCTGCAGGTACTGACACTTTACTCTCTGACATACCTGAAGCTCTATTCTCATCTACAGCCCCTCAAGCTTCATCTAAGATTGTGGATCTACCTCTATGTTAATCTATACGCATTCGTAAGTCCACAAAACTACCAGATTTTGCTTATTCTTGTTATTCTTCATTATTTATTTCTTTTTTAGCTTCTATTCATTGTCTCTTTGAGCCATTTTCCTATAAAAAGGCAATTATTGATCCTCTTTGGCAGCAAGCTATGGAAGAGAAACTTTCTACTTTGCATAAGATAAATACTTAGGATTTGGTTCCTCTACCTACTGGTAAGAGTGTTGTTGGTTGTCATTGGATGTATAAGATCAAGACTAATTATGATAGGTCTATTGAGCGATACAAAACTAGGTTGGTTGCAAAAGGATACTCTCAACAGTATGGTATGGATTATGAGGAGACATTTTCCCCTAACGTAAAAATGACTACTATTCATACTCTTATTGTCGTAGCTTCAGTTCGTCAATGGCATATCTCTCAACTTGATGTTCAAAATGCCTTCTTGAATGAACATCTTCAAGAAGAAGTTTATATGATGCCTCCTCATAGTGTTTCACATGACTCTGGGTATGTTTGTAAACTCAAGAAAGCGTTATATGGTCTCAAACAAGCACCTCGTGCTTGGTTTGAGAAATTTTCTGTTGTGATCTCATCTCTTAGATTTGTTTCTAGTAGTCATGATTCTGCTCTTTTTATTTTGTGTACTGATACAAGTCGTATTATTTTGTCCTTATATGTTGATGACATGATTATTACTGGTGATGACATTAATAGTATCTCAGTTTTGAAGACAAAGTTGGCTAGATAGTTTGAAATGAAGGATTTGAGTTATCTTTGATATTTTCTGGGTATTGAGATAGCTTACTCACCTAGAAGTTACCTTCTTTCTCAGTCGAAATATGTTGCAGATATTCTTGAGCGGGCTAGACTTACTAATAACATGACTGTAGATACTCTCATTGAAGTTAATGCAAGGTATTCTTTTTCTGATGGTTTACCTTTGACAGATCCTACTTTATATCGTACTATTGTTGGAAGCTTGGTATATCTCACCATTACTCGTCCAAATATTGCATATGTTGTTCATGTTGTTAGTTAGTTTGTTGCTTCTCCTACTACTGTTCACTAGGCAGTTGTTCTTTGTATTTTATGATATCTTTGGGTTACAGTCTTTCAAAGTCTTTACTTTCATCCACCTCTTTCTTAGAGCTCCGTGCATGCTCTGATACTGATCATGACAGCGATCCCACAAATCACAAATCAGTTACTAGTTTCTGTATCTTTTTATGTGATTCTCTTATTTTTTGAAAGAGCAAGAAACAATCTATTGTTTTTCAATCCTCAACCAAAGCAGAATATCGTGCTATGACATCTACTACCAAAGAGATTGTTTGGTTACGTTGGTTACTTGCAGATATGGGAGTTTTCCTTTCTCATCCTACTCCAATGTATTGTGACAATCAAAATTCCATTCAGATTGCTCAGAACTTGATTTTTCATGAACGAACTAGGCACATTAAGATCGATTGTCATCTTACTCGTCATCATCTCAAACATGGCACCATTACTTTGCCTTTTTTTTTTTGCAGATTGCAAATTTCTTTACCAAGTCGCATTCCATTTCTCATTTTTGTTTTCTAGTTGGCAAACTCTCGATGCTTGTAGTTGTCGCATCGTGAGTTTGAGGGGAGATGTTAAATA
>Ga0307510_10000863_pt1 | contig 31789 bp, 33 predicted proteins | sample 12_EM_MG_FD_207224 | JGI IMG/M metagenome (GOLD analysis project Ga0307510, IMG submission 207224) | Populus trichocarpa ectomycorrhiza microbial communities from riparian zone in the Pacific Northwest, United States - 12_EM | ecosystem: Host-associated > Plants > Roots > Unclassified | place... | reverse complement strand
GGAAGAGCACCAACTGGGCCCTCCGGGTTTGAACAGCACCGGCAAGATCCAACGTTGATGAAGAGGCAGCAGGAACAAGTACTTCCTCCTGGAAGTGACAATTGGAGCAGCCATCGGGGAAGGGCACAAACTGTGCCCTCCGGGTTCGAACAGCACCGACAAGATCCAACGTCGGCGAAGAGGCAGCAGGAACAAGTACTTCCTCCCGGAAGTGACAATTGGAGCGGCCATCGGGGAAGGGCACCAAATACGCCCTCCGGGTTCGAACAGCACCGGCAAGATTCAACGTCGACGAAGAGGCAGCAGGAACCAGTACTCCCTCCCGGAGGCGACAATTGGAGCAGCCATCAGGGAAGGGCGCCAATTTTGCCAATGCAGTCCTCAAATTTCCAACCCGCCCGTCCACTGTCGCCACCACGTACGTAACCATCGTACTCAGACATCCATATCGCAGGCTGACTGTCGATTTGTCCTTTCTAATTCCAGGAAATGTACGCTGCCCGCGGTGTGGTCACATGTACACGGCGCCGCCGGGTAGGAGCGGAATTCGGCCTGAGGTACTATTGGACAATCCGATCGGATTGGGGTCCTTACCGCGCTGTCCATCATGTGGCTTCTATCCGCAATCATAGGTTCGGCCCACAGGCCAATCAGCCGAGTACGCCAGCTTAGGATGTGGAGATTGGGCGCTTTGTGGTGCCTTGACGGTCTTCTACTTGTTCTAATAACTCTGTAACAAGTCAGCTCGGCCACTGCCCCCACACCTTGCACGGTCTCGATGTTTTACCAAGTCCCTCCGTTCAAAGATATCGCCAAAACTTCGCCTCCTGTAACACTTCTTTCCTCAGCTACGGGCGCCAACTCGCGTAGCCTATTTATTTTGACCATCATGACCAGATGATGGCCCTCTCTTTATGACAGACTCGCGTCTGATCATTCTCTTTCTAACGATTGTAAGGAAGGCGTCTAGCTCGCATGTGAAAGTGACGCCAATATGCACTCCCATACCGCTTACCATGCTAACCTTCGACACCCAATACTCAGCACAGTCGACTGGTTGCATGGTGCTAAGGTGTTCTGTTCATGCTATGTACTTTCTCCCTTGTATATCATATTTTCGACTCCCTCTGTGTGATAGTCATTATTCGTGCGCGGCTCAGTGCGATACCGACCTGGAGACATCCGCGAGCGTTTCTCGTTTGTCTCACTCGCAGTTCCCTCTGCTGTTTCCTTGCTCCGTTAGGTCAAGAAACGCCCATCCCGCGCAGAAAGCCCCAACTTTTCTACATTGAAAGATACCGCTATCCACGGAATGTGTTCCCAGTCTGTGGTCCCCATGTGTCCGAACCCCGTTAAGTTCGCTCATGCAGGGCAGGGGTGCCACTACTAGTACAGCATCACTCGCATCGCCGTACGTACGTGCGCAACACTGCCTTCGCCGACATTAGAAAGTCATGCAAAAGGTAATACTGTACATACTAGTAGAATCTTCCATTTTCACGACTCGAACTCCTTGCCTCTCAGGTGGCTGACCCCCCAGTTCCTCAACTTGCAACGTGGATCCTCTAACTTAACCTACAAGGGTCTATCCTCCGTTTCCCAGGAACAGCACCCAACCCACTGGTAACCCAAGTATGCTCCCGCACAAAGTCGACATGCAGCACCCGATAGTCCCGCAGTCCCTAGTGAAAGTGGGATGTCCGACAAGTGGGGATGTCCTACTTCGAGCACCTCGGGCCCACAAGTCTCAAGTGTGTCGTTGAATGACAAACGTGTTCTCACTAGACTGAACCCTCCCCTCATGGGACTCCACAACAACCTCTCCCTGCAGCCACGCCGACGTTCCCTAGTACTTGTCGCCATCCAAATTGCCAACACCCTGTGACGTGGGAAGAGAGAACGCACGGATTTTCCAGGTACTGCGGACCAATGAACATGTGGTTCGTGGTCACCCAGTGGATCCTATTCGCGATCTGGTGCTAAATCGTCGCCCGACGTATCCAGAGGACGTTGTGCGGCGTCTTGATATCGCCCTTTGCTCTACGAGACTACGTGTGGGGGGTATCCTCGGCGCATTAACAGCGAGTTCTGTGGACCCTCCTGCGAAAGGCGGGCGGGGCAACAGCGATGACAGCTACAGCAGCAGGAGGAACCAATATGGCCCGCGCGAGCCCGCAGGCCTCAGGAACCGACATGGCCCCAATTAACAGTTCTAGAAGGAGGCGTTCCGGGAAAGATGTTAATCAGTCACGACAAGCCCGTTGGCCAGGTCCACCCACTGTCGGCACCACGTAGAGGTACGTGGAGCTTAAACTTTTCTCACAACGGGCTAACTGTTGCTTCATTGTTTCCGATTCCAGGAAATGTACGCTGCCCGCGGTGTGGTAGGTAGAACGTACGCGGCGCGGGGCTGAGGGCGGTAGTCAACAATCGGGATATCCCGTCGGATACGGGCCTTCTCTGCGCTGTCCATACTGTGGCTCCCATCCGCAATTATAGGCCCATCCTACAGTCTGACCAGTCGGGCACTCTAGCTTGTGACGTGAGTGCTTCGCTGCGCCCTGCTGGCCCTCTTACTATGTTCCGTCTCGAATAACCGTTTAAAGAGTCAGCTCGGTGTGTAGCGTCCTATGGGCCCACGTCCCCAGTGGAAGTTCGATATCCGACGAGTGGGGATACCGTCCTTCGAGAACCGCGCAAGTTTCACTGGCAAGTGTGCCTTCCTTTGTGTGAACGGCGAACGTGTCCTGATGAACCCGAGAATTGTCAGACGTGACGCGTGACAAGCGATATGCAAGGCTTTTTTCATTAGACTGGGTCCACTCTGTAGAAAGCGTGAAAGCTAAGGAAGGAGTTCCGGGCACCTATTGGGGCTTCAGAACGCACGGGTTAACAGGATATACTGCTACTCACCTCAGAACTTGTGGGTTACTAGTAGCACGGGAACCGAGCGTACAAAATGTTAACTACTCTACAGTATATAAATGAACGATTAAATTCTAGGGCACTGAGCTCCTGTCATGGCTACGTACTCAGGCTGTCAATATGTCAATGGCTATAATCTCCGCACTCCCGGCCATTTGCAACACACTCATCGGGTTCCACGACCTTTTCCTTCACGGTCCCACATGTCGATATCCGAATTGCCAATTGCCACCGTCCTGTGACTAACGACATGAACACATGAGCTTAGTGAGTACTGCTAAAAGGAACTGCACGCCCTTCCGCGTGATTATCATTTACGCCCAACCATTATCAGTCCATTATCGTACGGTGCTGCCTCGCCACATTCACACAACTGGGCCAAAGTAGTATCAACACGCGGAATTTGTTTGCGTGCCAGACTATCGTGATAAAAAATCAGATCCATTGTTGACACTTAAATACTCTCCTGGGAGGGAGAATTCCTCGATACAGGACCCCATGAGTCAAAGTGGTTATTACTACAGTGCGATCCCTTTGTTTATCTCGATAGTTCGAACTCTGATGTCCGTACAGGTGCCCCTCAGGATGCCAGCGATGATAACCAGACTTCCCCCCATTCACGTTCGCCTCAGTCCGTTCAAGTTGGCGGCGTTCCACGGAGCAGTCGCTCAGTGTCAAGTACCAGAACAACCGCACCCGCACAGACACAACCCATACCCATTCCCTATGGAGTAGGGCAGCAAAGCTGGGGAGGTGAGTAGTGTCAGCGACATATATTAGCGCGGTTTGATGCTGATCGTGTCGGTTGGATCCGGCAGCGGCGGAGTCGCGTTTTGTTCCATCTACACCCGCCCAACCTTACATAGGTTCCCAGGATCAGTTTCGTAGCCCTTCCATTCAAGACTCAGCATATCATGCGTCTGTTGAACAACCATTCCAAGCGCTCGACTATCTACCTCAGCAGATCACGGTATTACCACAAAATCAACCTCGTTCCCCAATATCGCCACAATCATCTGTACCATACAATGTTTCGTACCCTGCCGTCCAAGCCCAACCCCAATTTGAGGGACCAGGGCATATTTCGCGAGGCCAGCAACAGCAACAGTTTTCCACTTATTATCAGCAACCGCAGAATGAAGTTCCCGGATTTCAGCCGTCTCCAGCTGCCCAATATCGTGAACCACAAATCTCGCCTTCATCTTCCGGGTACCGACGAAACCCTGGGCCTTCACCTTCCGGATATCCCATAACGCATACCCTTCCCTCCGGAACCACCACCACGTTTGATGATGGACGTCATGAGAGGCGAGGTAGTAGCACGTCCCGTGATCAAAGTGAGTCCCCGTGTATGGCGACGATATTCCAACAATTTGACTCATCAATACCGCAAACAGGACCAACAGGACCTGCTTGTCGGCTTCCCGACTGCAACCGTCCTGTAATTATGGATATGAACACACATGAGCTTAGCGAGTACTGTTCAAAAGAGCATATACAGTTCGTAACCGTCTCTCTCGTCCTGGTCGTGCTCTAATGCTCAATTTCGCCCGTTGGGCGTCCAGGGAAGATCTACGGCGTGGTGCTTCTCTATGTCCTGCCTGTGGAAGGAGTCCTCGCCGACTGAATGGCAATTACTGCGGATCCGCCTGCGAAAGGTATGCAGCGCAACACCCGCGGCATCCATGGCACCGGCAAGATCCAACGTCGACGAGGAGCCCGCAGGAACAGGAACAGGTACTTCCTCTCGGAAGTGGCGATTGGAGCAGCCATCGGGGAGGGGTACCAACTGGGCACTCCGGACTCGATTATCACCCCTCCCGTCCACTGCCGCCACCACGTACGTGACCAATCGGACTTAGACTTCCATACCGCGGAATAACTGTCGTTTCGTCGTTTCTAATTCTAGAAAATGTACGCTGCCCGCGGTGTGGCCACATATACACGGCGCCGAGCAGGAGTGGAACCCGGCCTGACTGTCCGTCATGTGGCTTCTATCCGCAACCATAGGTTCGGCCCTTAGGCCAATCTGCCGAGTACGTCAACTTAGGACGCGGGTATTGGGCGCTTTGTGGCGTCTTGACAGCCTTCTACTTGTACTAATAACTCTGTAACAAGTCAGCTAGGCCACTGCCCTCACACCTTGCACGGATGGGCTTGGTGTTCTACCAGGTCCCCCCGTACAAAGATATCGCCAACACTTCGCCTCCTGTAACACCTCTTTTCTTTTCAGCTATGGACCCTGACTTGCGTCGCCTATTTATTCTGGCCATCATGACCAGATGGGGGCCTTCTCTTCATAACAGACCCGCATCAGATCATTGTCTTACTAACGATTGTGAGGAAGGCGTCTAGCTCGCATGTGAAAGTGAGGCCAATATGCACTCCCATGCCACTTACCATACTAGGCTTCGACACCCAATCCTCAGCACAATTGACTGGTTGCATGGTGCTGAGTCGGCGAGGTGTTCTGTTCAAGTTCATACCGTGTACATTTCCCCCTTGTATACCAGGTTTTTGACTCCCTCGGTGTGATAATCATTATTCATGCGCAGCTCAGCGTGATGCGCGATACCAATCTGCAGACATCCGCGAGCGTTTCCCGTTGCCTCACCCGCAGTTCCCTCTGCTGTTTCCTTGCTCCATTAGGTCAGGAAAGGATAGAACCCCGAAATTTCTAGATTGAAAAGACTCCGCTGTCCACGGAATGTGTCCCCAGTCTGTGGTCCCCATCTCCGATCATTAAGTTCTGTCAGGGTGTTGTCAGCTCGTGCACGACAGGAGAGCCACAACTAATACAGCACTCCTCCCAGCACTCAGGCTCACTGGCGGGCTGTGCGTAACACGTAACATAGCGATTTGATCACGTGTTTGAGCACGAGTCGTCTCCGACATTCAGTCTGCCAACTTGCCGAGCACACAAAAAGCCATGCGAAAGATCCCAGTCCCAACTTCGAACATGGATCCGAATCATCCCTTTTATGGCCCCTCGCATAAAGTATGCATTTCCGTGTAGAATGCCCTCGTCAGCTTTCTGACTGGTCCACCACTTAAACTCACAAGGGCTCCGCCTACCCCTACGCTCGCCGGCAACAGCCTCTAACCCAACCCCAGCGTGCTCCTGATCAAAGCCAATATGTAGCGTCCTATAGGCCCGCCGTCCCCAGTGGAAGTGAGATGCCCGACGAGTGGGGATACAACACTGGCACTTCGAGGACCGCGCAAGTTTCAAGTGTGCCTTACTTTGTGTACATGGCGAACGTGTCCTGATGAGCCCGAGAATTGACAGACGTACCAAGCCATATGCAAGGCGTTTCTCATCAGACTGGGTCCACTCCTCATGGGGTCCCACAACCTTTTCCTTCGGCCATGCCGACGGTTCCGACGTGTCGATATTCGAACTGCCACCGTCCTGTGACTAAGGACATGAACACACACGAGCTTATCGAGTACTGCGGAAAGGACCATATGGAGTTCGTAGCCGTTTTTCGGGCCGTGGTCGTGCTCTGATGCTGAATTTCACCCATTGGGTATTCAGAGAAGATCTACGGCGTGGCGCTCCCGCATGTCTTGCCTGTAGAAGGTGTCCTCGCCACATCAACAGCAATTACTGCGGATCCGCGTGCGAAAAGTGGGCAATGGAACGGCAACGACAGCACCAGCAGCAGTGTCCATCAGTGACGCCGCAGACACCAGTACCTTCTCCTGGGAGTTTCAATTGGGGCAGTATCGCGGGCGGGTCGCCTTCCGTTGGCAACCCCGGGGCCGGTTATCAGCCCCAGGGCCCACCGAATCTGCCAACAGGGGGTACGTGACCGATCAGACTTACACTTGACCAGGCTGATCGTTGGGCCATCTTTTTCCACTCCAGGGCTTGTTCGCTGCCCGCGGTGTGGTACGAGGTGCCCAAACGGAAGCGCTTGTCCATCGTGTGGCTATCGTCTGGCGCCATAGATCCTGCCTAACTAACCAACTACTCCAAGCTTAGGACGTGGCATTGATTGCTTCGCTACGCCCGACAACTTCCTACTTGCATAAATGACTGTGTAAGAAGGTCAGCTTGGTCGCTACCTCCACACCGTGCATGAACGATCTCGATGTCCCGCCACGTCATCCATATCATGATATTTCCAACACCTCGCCTACCGTATTGCCCATTTCTTTTCCCCTTAGCTACGGTCTCAACTTGCGTCGCCTAGTCATTTTGGCCGGATTTCCGTCCTACACCACTTGCTCTTGGGGCTGACCTCTCTCCCTTCCTCAATTGCGGACATGAGCGGATGATGGCCTTTCCTTTGTGACCAACTGACTCTCTGCCATTCTCTTAGCTAACGATAGTGGGGAAGGCGTTAAGGTCCCTTGTAGAAATGGCACCGATATTCATCCTTACCATACTAACCTTTAATACCTGATACCCAGCGTAACCGATCAACCCTTGCTGCTAAGACACTTTGTTCACACAAGCTTCTTGGGCTCGCACTATCAGTCTCTGGCCTGTTACCTTGTAATGATCCTGGATTGTCGTATATGCCATGTACTTTCTTGTCTTCTTCGTATTCCTTGTATACTATGTTTTCAACTCCTAACTCGTGTGACGTTCGTGTGCAGCCCAGTGCGGTGCCACTCTGCAGCCGTCTCTTGTGTCCTCCCGTACTTCCGTCTGCTGACAGTGGAGTCTTATTCCATTGGACTGAGGAACGCCCGTCTCATAGTTTACCGGATCGTTCATACGAAAAGCCTGAGTTTTCTGGATCGAAGGTTCACCGTCGCTATCCCCGGAAAAGGGTCTGGTCTGCGCCAGGCGGTATTTCCGATTGCCACTAAGTTCTGTCAGACTGTGCAGGCCAACAGCCACTACTAATACAGCAATACTCGCAGTCGCCGCCCATCACTGTGCGTAACATGGACACAGCAAATTGATCACGTGTTTGAGTGCGCGTCTCCGAAACCTGAGGCATAAAAGCCAAGCGAAGGGTCCCCCAATCCCCCAGCTTCGAGCATGGATCCGAATCACCCCTTCCACGGCGCCCCGAATAAGGTATCTCATTTCCCTGCGGAATGCCGTTGTCAACTTTCTGACCAGCCCACCCACTCTAACTCATAAGGGCACCTACCCGTCCCAACCACCGCACCCAACCCAACCTCAGCGTGCTCCTCCTCAAAGCCAATATGCAACGTCGTATGGGCATAGTGCCTCCAGCGGAGGCGGGACGCCCGACCAGTGGGGATACTCCGCTTCGAGCACCCCGCAAGTCTCAAGTATGCCGTCCTTGTTGTGTGAATGGTAGATGTGTTCTCACAAGCTCACGCATTAACAGACGTACCAAGCCATGTCCAAGGCGTTGTTCACCAGACTGGGCCCGCTCCCCACGGGGCTCCACAACCTCATCCCTCAGCTGCGCCGACAGCCAATAGCAATTACTACGGATCCACCCGCGAGGGGTGGGAGGCGCAACGACAACGCGAACAGCAAAACCAGCAGCAACAACAACAACAACAACAACAACAGTGGCAACAACAGCAGCAGCAACAGTGGCAACAGCAGCAGCAACTTTCACACCAACAGCGGCCCCAACAACAGCAACATTGGCAACAGCAACAGCGACAACAACTTGAACAGCAGCGGGATCAACCTCATTATTTTCACCCAACAGCGACAATGGGGCCGCAGGCACTAGTACCTCCTGGAAATTCTAATTCTAATTGGGGAAATGCCGCGGGCGGGTCGCTTGCCGTCGGCAGCCCCGGGGTAGTTCATCAGCCCCAGGGCCCACCGAATCCACCAGTAGGGGGTACGTGATCGATCACTTGACTACACCACAGGCTGACCGTTGAACCGTCGTTTTCCAACTCCAGGACGTGTTCGCTGCCCGCGGTGTGGTACGACGTACCCGAGTGGGCGCGCTTGTCCATCATGTGGCTACCGTTAGTTGCGATAGTTCAAGCTTCCAGGCCGACCACCCGCGAACTCCATCTTGAGACGCGGGGATTGAGTGCTCTGCGGCGCCCTGATAGCCTTCCTACTTGCACTAGCAACGATGTAATGATCAACTCTTCCGCTTCCCCCACGGAGGATCTCAATGTTCCACTGACTCCCTTGATTCCATGACATTGCCAACACCCCCGCCTTCTGTAACTGTAACACCCATTTCTTTCAGCCTCGGCTACGAGTCTCAACTTGCGTCGCCTATTTATTTTGGCCATCCATCATGATTCAATGATGAATTTCCATTGATGATAGACTCACTAGTAATTACCCCCTTACTAACGATTATCAAGAAGGCGTCCAGGTCGCATAAGGAGGGATGATAGTTATGTATCGGTGTCACTGACAGTGACGCCAATATTATGATGCACCACCATATTACGTACCATACTAACACAATACTCGGCACAATCGACCAACCCCATGGTGCTGAGACATTCTGCTCCTAGCCTTCTTGGGTTCGCACCATGATCTTCTCCAACCTGTCATCCAGTAATGAATCATGGATTGTCATATATGCTATATAATCTTACCTTCGTGTCCTTTGTATATCACGTCTTCGACTCGCTCGGTGTGATAATTCCATCCGCTGATTTCTGCATTGAAAGGACACCCCCACTAGTACTGCCTGCAGGAAGTGTCTCGCGTCTGCACCAAAAGCTCCCCATCTCCTATTCCCATAAACTTCCATCAGAATATATTTTTTCGTCCAGTTTCCATCAAAGGCGCATGATGGCGGTATGCTTGGTACATGGGCGCAAAGTTTGCGCCCATGTACTGCTAGTAATAGCATCTTGCCGATGAACACGGAGACGTGACTAATTCATTCTCCCCCGTGGCATACGCGTAGTATAGGTGGGGCGTGAGGCATACAAGAAAGGTAACAATGCGGCGGTGCGCGGAAGCGAGGGGTGGCGGTATCTTGTCGTGCCAGTGGTTCCCGTTCCCGTCGACGCGTGCATCCATTAACCATACGCGATATGATCACGTGTTGGAGTGTGAGATTCGCGTTCAACGTCGAAGGCCTGATAATTCAAGTTCAACGTTCATCCTCTGCGAACCTTCGAAACCTGAAAACCCTTGAAGATGGCACTATATTCCATCATCTTTCATCTTTCACCGACTCCAACCCTTCCCACATCCTTCAAGTGTCATTACACCCAATTCATTGACTTTGAAACATGGATCGTCAGTTTCAAGGCGCCCCAGGTATTATTTCCCTACAGAATGCCCCGTCGTCAGCTTTCTGACTTGCCCACCTACTTTTAATCTACAAGTGCTCTTACATTCTCCAACCACAGTACCCAACCCAAGCCCAGCGTGCTCCTGCTCAAGGCCAATATGTAGCGTCCTAAGGCCATCGCCCCCCAGTGGAAGTGAGATGCCCGACAAGTGGGGATACCACACTTCGAGAACCGCGCAAGATTCAGGTGTGCCTTCCTTTGTGTGAATGGCGGACGTGTCCTGATGAGCCCGAGAATCGACAGACGTACCAAGCCATGTGCGGGGCGTCGCTCACCATACTGGGTCCACTCCTCGTGAGGCTACACAACCTTTTCCTTCAGCCGCGCCGACGGTCCCTACGTGTCTCTATTCAAACTACCACCGTCCTGTAGCTAAGGATATAAACACACAAGAACTTAGCGAGTACTGCGGAAAGGAGCATTTGCGGTTTGTAGCCATTTTTCAGGCCGTTGTCGTGCTCTGGTGCTGAATTTCGCCCGTTGGGTATTCAGAGAAGAGCTATGTCGTGGTGTTCCCGCATGTCCTGCCTGTAGGAGGTCCTCACCGCGTCAACGGCGATTACCGCGGATCCTCGTGCGAGAGGTGGGCAATGGAAAGGCAGCGACGGTGGGGCCGCAAGCCCTCGTACCTCTTCCTGGAAGTTTCAATTGGGCCAGTATCGCAGGCGGGTCACTTTACGTTAGCAGCCCCGGGGCCGGTTATCAGCCTCAAGGCCCACCGAATCTACCAGTAGGGGTACGTGACCGATCAGACTTACACTTGATCATCCTGCAGGCTGACCGTTGAGTTGTCATTTTCCAACTCCAGGGCTTGTTCGCTGCCCATGGTGTGGTACGAGGTACCCGAATGGAAGCACTTGTCCATCATGTGGCTACCGTCGAGTACAATAGGTCCGCCTACAGACAGACTGGCCGAATACTCTAGCCTTAGGATGTGGGAATTGGATACCTCGCGTCTCCCTGACTACCTTCGACTCTGTTATAACCTATACAGTACGTTTCTGATTCACGGATTTTGAGGCACTCCGCAAATACCTCTCTCGAAACGAATCAACACCCTGTAATAACCCATAGCATCTGGTGTCCATGGATTATGACAGTGTCTACTGTAGAATATTGTAACGTAGGCAGTTGGTCTACGTGCGAGAGGAAAGCAGGCCGTTCCAAGCCTAGCGCGCACAGGTACCTTACAATATGTACATGAGCAGACAGGAAAGAATATATCTTGCGCTCGCTCGAAGGAAATATATATTGACCCAAAACGGACTGGGATCTCAAGATCTGGCTCAATATGGATGAAAATTTGGCCCTGAAGGATGTTCCATTTGAAAGCGGATTGCTGAAACTCCGCCTCAATCCTGATTTAGTATCATAAAGTCGGAACACGGAACACAAGTCTGACAGCAATCCAAATTTGGTTGGCTCAGCCGTTCCGATTAGTCATTTGACACCAGTTCGCTGCGATGTGGGCTGTCGAGCTAATCAATGCCCACCTGTTACTTCATCTCTTTCCTTGGTGTTCACAACGGTGAGCAATGGACGAGACAATAGGAGCAAAGAATGGGACAGACACATCTACTCCACTCAGCCAGCTATTCCAGCGTGGGTTCACCCGTTCCGAAGGTAAGTTCCCATCGGAAGATATTGAACCATGATTTCCTCACGAATTCCTCGTCCACAGCTAGCGCAGACTCGAAAAGAATGTGGTCAATATTTGAAGAGGAATTTAAGGATTACGGTGACAACCTCGCCAACGCCCAGAATGACAACATCGATAAGTTCCTAGTGTTTGTAAGTCATGATTTACTAATTGTGGCACCCCTCGTAATGATCGGCTTGAAAGACTGGCCTCTTCTCTGCAATCGTCTCCGTTTTTGTCATTGAGAGCTATAAGAAGTTGTCCCCCGACTCTGGCGACAGGACCACGTTTCTTCTCGAGCAAATCTCACGGCAGCTTACTGGTTTTGAAAATGGCACGTACCCGCCGTTCCAGGACTCTTCGCCGGTTTCCCCTAGCCGTACCATACTCTGGGTCAACATACTGTGGTTCTTAAGCCTGGTGAATAGCATCATGGCCGCCTTCAACGCAATGCTAGCGCAACAATGGGTAGGTCGGTACAACCAAGTGTTGCTCAGAAGCCCATCGCGCGTCCGATTCTTCTTGTTTCGCGGCGCACAGAAGTATAACTTATCAAATGCAGTCGCGATGGTGCCAATACTACTCAACATCTCCGTGCTTCTCTTCCTCCTTGGTCTCATTTTATTTCTCTTTACGGTCTCCCATGTCCTTGCCACTATGATCACAGTCTGGATCGGGCTCTTTGGCCTGGCGTACCTTACGTTGACCATCCTCCCCACCATCCATAGCTTTTGCCCGTATTTCACGCCGATGTCGGGCGCATGGTGGTATCTATGGCACATTTCCCTCTCCTCTGCAGCGTTTCCCATTCAATGGATCTTGGGCCGGTTTCGTGCCGACTCGCTTCCATATCACCTAAATGAGGGCGATTCACTCGAGCAAGGCACACTCACCAAGTTGTCACGAGTTTTTGACTATGCGTTTCAGAAACATACGCAATGTGTCAAGGATGGCTTACGACGGAGCATCATTCATCAGGTGCTAAACGCCTCATTGGCTACGGACCGCCAGGCGCTCACTTGGCTGCTTCAGCGCCCCGCAATGGCTGACAAAAGCAAGATTCAAGAGGTTGTGGACAGCATCCCCGCTTCGACCCTTCTCCAACTCTCATGTGACCGAGTCCCCGTCGATTCTGGACAGGTCACCATCCACGTACATCTCTCAAACCTGTTACAAAGTTGCACACAAGGCACAACTGAACTCCAAGAGGATGCACGCAGTCGCCGCCTCCTCATATGTCTAGATGCTTTCCACCACATCGTCGAATCTTATCCCATCCTCAATGGAGAATCGCCATCCGATGTATCTCTGAAGCACGTGTGGCCAAACTTTAAGGATGTCGAGCTTGTACGAAGACTTTGGACTGACAATGACCCAGCCGTCCGTGTTACTTCTCGTTCCATTTGCACACATCTCGCCGGACTCCTCCTCCGCAAACATCCGCTCGAAAGATCGGAACAGACTTGGCTACAAGAAATAATGGGGGACCCGGAAAGCCAAACCTACCCACCGGATCGCGTTGCAATAGCAGACCATAGGAACCTCATGTCCTTTGTTTACGGTGTCCTTTCCAACTGCGCCTATGACTTCAATGTCAAGAGTATTACTCGTTTCGCGGAATCGCTGGCGGTTCTTATGAATGCAGGAAGATCGGCCGCCCTCAATAGGGACATCTTCGAGGCAGAACTCACTCTCCTTATCGAACAAGTAGAAAATGGTGACCACCACAATCGTGACGAGGTAGTTGACAGATTGCGCAAAATGTTCCACGTATTCCTCCATGTTGATCCACACCAAATAACTGAGTTGAATCGAGGGTGAAATGCAGCACAGGGGTAAGAGGTTCACGCCCAATTTTATTCACAATTGTTGTCACACCCCGGAGTTGATTTCTTATACGCTTGTCTCGTGTGTTCGTCTTGTGATTTGATATATTTCTCTGACTGTAGTATTCTGTGATTTTGTTTTTGCAATCCGTGACTTTAATCTCGCCGCTCTCAGGTTTACTAACTGTAATAGAATGAAGAAGTGAATGCGTCACCCTACGTACCAGTGTCCAGTGTTTCGTTTTTCGCCTTCAAGTTATCGCCGCTACCTGCCATGCCATACATGAGGCCTGAGGACCCGATCTGGGTCAAATTTGATCACGCTGATTCATCACGAGGGTCTGGGCCCTGGGCCTGCGTGATTCTTACTCTACTAGTATCCAACTATTGATCTGGGATAATGCAACTAACGTCTTTCCGTCTTCACCCACTATCGCCGTCACTATGCCCACAAGCAATGCAGCAGCTGGACCCTCTACCTCTGACTATCATACCCAAATATTTTGTCCTGTGATAAATGATTACAACAAATTGACGGGACAAGATCTACAAACTCATTGCGCCACTTCAGATCTCGTCAACACGGCTGCCGTCGTGACCGCGTTTCGAGATCAGTTGCAAGGTTTCGATGAATATCGCGATGGAAACAGGGCATTGATGACCTGTCTGCAATCTATTGTCGGTCTCCTCTCTACGACTTCAACCAAGTTGGACCCTAGGGAAAGTGCCGATTCAGAAATTGTGAGCGTCAAAGCATTCATCTCGTATTGAGTACTACTAAAATATCTCTTTCTTAGTTATCCCCGCCCGCGAAAACCATCTGCACCGCCGTCATTATTCTCCTCAGTGTACGCCTCTTCCAATGATTCTCTTCGTGCCTTCTCATGACCCTCAATATTCCTAGGCCAATGACGGCAACGAATCCTACGACTTTCTTCTTACCCTCTTCGAACGCCTTGAATCCCCGCTTCAGCGTGTCAGAGATCTTATCGTGATCTCATACCCGGCCGGGATAGAGGAGCCACTTTGGCAAATTATGGCCAAGGTACTTTCTACTCTGGCAGTTTTCAGTAAGACGAATCGACTCAGAAACGGTGTGTCGGTTCCATTAATACATCCTTTTTTTGGCTGACTACGGTATAGAAATAAATCCTTCGATAGGTTTCAAGCAACTTGAGGAGGACCTTGAGAATGCATTTCAACAGTTGAATGCGCTAACCAAGGAAGCAGACTTGACTCAGAGTTGTATTTTCTCTTTTATCCAAAAAAATGAAGAAACACGAACATGGTCCGAGGAGGAACAAAAAATCGTTATTAATGCGCTCTCAAAGCAGGCCAATGGGAAGTGAGGCACCTCCAATAGAGTAGATTGTGATTCTGGCTCATCATCTTTCACAGATTTCGATGGATTTCTCATAAGATTGAAGTCCTGCATGGAGATGGAAGTATCCTTCAACGCATTCGCAATGCTCCACATGAACTCGGCACTGCTTTGGACGAACATTTGGACAAAATCTCTGAGGAGAAAAGCCAAGATGCCATCCTCCTCTTTAAATGCTTGATTGCGGCTTTTCGCCCTCTTCGGCTCAGAGAAGTCGCAGAGATCTTCGCCCCTCAGCCCAACCGAGATACGACTCGTTACGAGATGGATATGCTTTCTGAATGCAGGGATTTGGTCGATTTCAACGAGAGGAAGGGTGCTAAAGTCGTTCAGTTTTCATCCCCCTTTGTGAAGGAATTTCTGACTTCGGAGCACCTGAAAACCTCAAACTACGGTAACAACTCCCGCTACTACATTACTCCAGAAGCTGCCCACACAGCTCTTTCCCGGATCTGCATTACGGTACTTCTCCAGTTGGATGAAGATGTGGACAAAATAGCCCTCAGGCGCTTCCCTCTGGCTTTCTACGCGGTAAGCCACTGGGTCGATCACACCCTCATGGGCAACGTATCCCAGAATCTGGAGATCATGAGGAAACTGTTTGACCCAGAGAAGTCGCATCTAGATGCATGGACCTGGATGTATGATATCGAAAAGGGACGATGTCGGATCATGGACGATCTCGGGCCTCGACCATCGCCACGTAGCGCAACTGCTCTGTACTATGCCGCATTATGTGGTTTCAGTGAGCTGGTAAGCTACCTAGTCAAGGAGCGACAAGAAGACCCCATGGAAACTACCAAGCGTGGTTATCATTGGACACCGCTGCACGCGGCATCGTACAAGGGACATCTCGGCGTCGTTCGTGTGTTGCTCGGATGTAGGGTTGACGTGAACAACCCAGCCGGTGATAGGACCCCGTTACACGCAGCATATTATGGCGGACAGCTGGAGGCTATGGAACTCTTGTTACAGTATGGAGCAAACGTGAATTCTCGGGACGCTGTGAACCACACACTCTTGCATCGAGCATCACGTGATGGACAACTACAAGCCTTGGGTATGTTACTCGACTACCAAGCCGATATCAACGCCAGAAACAGGAGCGGCTGGACACCATTGCACTGGGCGGCGTTGCGGGGACATGTCGGGGTCACGAAACGGCTCTTGGCTGGAAGGGCCGCGGTGAACTCGCAATCTCTGAACAACAATACACCATTATATATTGCATCGGTCATTGGAAACCTTGAGGTTGTGGAGGTGCTGCTTCGGAGTGGGGCGAACGCCTCCATACGGGGAGAACATAATTGGACATCACTCGAAGCTGCTAGGAAGAACGGACGTGGCACGATTGCCGAGCTTCTGTCGTCGACTCGGAGTGGTGGGTACAGAATTCCGCTCGGACGTGGCATATCCGCAACCGAGGTTCGACCAACGAAGCGTCGCGCTCTACTCGTTGGGATAACCTATTCTAACACATCCAGCAAGATGTGGCCACAGCTGTACGGCCCTCATGAAGATGTGGATCGCTATCGGGAACTTCTCGTTAGTGGGTAGCTATACACCCCATTGCTACTTTCACCCATTCAACAGCAATCACTTTCGCAGGGACATATGACTATCGCCCGGAAGATGTCACTGTACTCAAAGATCATCACGATTTCCATGAGGACGCACAACCTACTCGCGCGAACATGGTTCGTGATAGCGTATCATCATCACCATCCTGTGATCCACATTAAGATACAACACAGATTCGTAAGCTGAAAGCACTGGTATCTGGCGCAGAGCCAGGCGACAGATTCACTTTCTTATGTATGTCTCTATCCTCTTAAAGCTTCCTCCATCTGACAGACAACCACAGACTCGGGACATTCAGACCAGATGGATACAGATGACGAGACAGAGGAAGATGGCATGGACGAAAGTACGCTATCATTCATCCCGAGAAGTCACTTTCTCATGCGCACTCGCGTAGTGATAATCACAAGTGATGAGGAAACCATCTTTGACAATGTCAGTTTGTGATCCGGGTTACCTCAACGGCGCTTGTCCGCTAACGAGTTTCCAGGAGCTCAATAGCATTCTTGCTCCCCTTCCTGTTGGGTGCTCCCTCCTTGTACACATCTCGTTTTATTTTCGTTTTCAGATTAGCTTATGCTGTATCCTTCAGGCTATTCTTGACACGGCCCATTCTGGAACCTTGCTCGACCTTCCTCACTACCATTGCAATAATGTCTACGTGCCATGGCAATCTAAGGGCGAGCGTTGGACGAGGACCTGGCAGAATATCAACGGCTTGTGTCTGCATCCTGTATCCCTTTGTATTACGCTAACAATAACTTAGTGCGCCGCCATGCGATTATTCCTGATGACTCAACATCGGGCGTACCACCATTGATTGCAAGCATGAGAGGAGGACAGCGGACTCGGCAGTCAAATGGACCCTTACAAGTTGATGTCCATCCTACGAACCAACCGAAATCGACCCCAGGAGGGCAACCAAGTGAAATTCTGAGTCCACGCTCACCACAGGGCAGTTTTTTCCCGACTCAACCGCGATCCGCTACGCCAGATAGTCTGTTTGACTGCAATGGCTGGTGCGGGTACTCACAGGCCGCCGATTTGTCTCCGGGTCAGACGGTTGTGAGTATTAAGGGTCCGATATAGGAGGGCAGCTTCCTCATGTTTGTTTTCAGGTATCTATATCTGCCTGCTCGGATTTTCAGCGCGCATGGGAAGGCCCAAAAAGCTCGCTGACCACGATCCTGTGCAATTACCTTAGTTGGTGTATATTGTAGGACGATATCATATACAGATCTGACACAACCCTTCAGAGAAAAACAGTTACCCATCATACCAGGCCTTAATGACTCATGTCAAGTACGTAGATCATCACTGTATTGTGACATTGATGTGAACCGCAAACGCTTAATCGGCCCCATAATCGGTTTTCCTTAGCTTCCAACTTCATGAGAATGCCTGTGCACTGCATGAGTTCACTCGCAAAGAAAGAAGGAAAGCTTTCCATTACAAAGGAGACAAATTCGATGGGGAGCTTGATACATTTCAAGAGCCACAACTGAGCAGCCTTATGAGATTAGTGGGTTTGTACTCAGATTGGTTTCTGTCTGAGTGCTGAATGCCTCTTTATAGAATATGAGTAACACTCTCCTGCTATGATATGATGTGTTGTAGATTTCCCTTTGATTGTCCTTACCCTTCTTACACGAACACTATCTGTAGCTGAGGTTCTGTGCACAAGCTTCTTGGGTTCACATTATGATAGCCTTGGCCTGCCACCCAGTAACTAATCATGCATTAATCATGCATTCGCATATATGACTTGCACCCTTGCCTTGATCATTGTCACGGTGATATGGTCTGTAACCGTCCGAGTCTGCGAGCGTCTTCTGTCTATCTCGCAGTTCCGTCTGACGATTTCTGCATTGATGGGACACGCCCAATGACTGTAGAGTCTCCAGAGTTTGCGCGAAGTGGGCTCCATCTCAGATTCCCATATACTACTGTACCGGCCGAGTACTAAGAACACAGACCGAATTTGGCCACTGCAGGCGAACAATTCGAATTGGCCGGGTACAGCAAATGCCATCAGAATCTCATTTCCCACATAAAGTCACCAGGTGGTGTGATCACGTGTTTGTGCGCGAGACGCGGTTAAAAGTGACTTGGCGACATCACGTCAAGATAATTCACATCTTTTGCCAATCTTGGAAGATCCATGGAAAGGATGGCGCTGTACCCTATCATCTTTCATCTTCCACCGACTCCGACCCCTTCCCACATCCTTCAAGTGCCATAACACCCAATTCCTTGGCTTTGAACATGGATCATCAGTTTCAAAGCGCCCCAGGTATGCAGCTCCCTACAGAATGCCCCGTCGTCAGTTTTCTAACTTGCCCACCTACTTTAATCTATAAGGGCTCTTACATTCTCCAACCACAGTACCCAACCCAACCCCAGCGTGCTCCAGCTCAAAGCCAATATGTGGCGTCCTAAGGCCCCGGTGGAAGTGAGATGCCCGACGAGTGGGGATACCACACTTCGAGAACCGCGCAAGATTCAGGTGTGCCTTCCTTTGTGTGAATGGCGAACGTGTCCTGATGAGCTCGAGAATTGACAGACGTACCAAGTCATCGCTCACCATGCTGGGTCCACTCCTCGTGAGGCTACACAACCTTTCCTTCAGCCGCGCCGACGGTCCCTACGTGTTGCTATTCAAACTGCCACCGTCCTGTAGCTAAGGATATAAACACAAAAGAACTTAGCGAGTACTGCGGAAAGGAGCACTTGCGGTTTGTAGCCATTTTTCAGGCCATTGTCATACTCTGATGCTGAATTTCGCCCGTTGGGTATTCAGAGAGGATTTATGTCATGGCGTTCCTGCATGTCCTGCCAGTAGAAAGTGTCTTCGCCGCGTCAACAGCAATTACTGCGGATCCTCATGCGAGAGGTGGGCAATGGGGCCGCAGGCCCTCGTACCTCCTCTTGGAAGTTTCAATTGGGCCAGTATCGCGGGTGGGTCACTTTCCGTTGGCAGCCCCGGGGCCGGTTATCAGCCTCAAGGCCCACCGAATCTACCAGTGGGGGGTACGTGACCGATCAGACTTACACTTGATCATCCTGCAGGCTGACCGTTGAGCTGTCATTTTCCAACTCCAGGGCTTGTTCGCTGCCCACGGTGTGTGGCATGAGGTGCCCGAATGGAAGCACTTGTTCATCATGTTGCTACCGTCGAGTGCAATAGGCCTACAGACAGACTAGCCGAATACTCTAACCCTATGACGTGGGAATTGAATACTTTGCGTCTCCCTGACTGCCTTCGACTGTTATAACCCATACAATACGTTTCTGATCCACGCACCCCGCAAATACCTCTCTCGAAATGAAACCAACACCCTGTAATAATCCATAGCATCTGGCGTCCATGGGTTATGACTGTCTTCTGTATAATATGTACATGAGCTGACAGGAAAGAAGATATATCGTGCCCTCGAAGGAAACAGATATGACCCAAAACGGACTGGGATCTCAAGATCTGGCTCAATATGGATGAAATTTTGGCCGTGAAGGATGTTCCATTTGAAAGCAGAAACTCCGCCTCAATCCTGATTTAGTATCATGCAATCGGAACACAATCAGAACACGGAACACAAGTCCGACCGCAACAGCCATTCCTCATCGCAGCGAACTCCTCTCTTTCCTTGGTGTTCACAACGGGAGAAAAGGACGAGACAATGGAAACAAAGAATGAGAAAATGGAAGCAGAGAATGAGACAGACCCATCTACTCCACTCGGCCTGCTATTCCGGCGTGGGTTCGCCCGTTCCGAAGGTAAGTCCCCGACGGAAGATATTGAACCATGATTTCCTCACGAATTTCTCGTCCACAGCTAGCGTAGACCCGGGAAAAATGTGGTCAATATTTGCGGAGGAAATTAAGGAGTACGATGAGAATGTTACTAACGCCCAGAATGACAACATAGACGGTGTCCTAGTCTTTGTAAGTCATGATTTTGCTGATTGTGGCACCCCTCGTAATGATCGGCTTGAAAGACTGGCCTCTTCTCTGCAATCGTCTCCGTTTTTGTTGTTGAGAGCTATAAGAAGTTGTCACCCGACTCTGGCGATAGGACCACGTTTCTTCTCGAGCAAATATCACAGCAGCTTGCTGGTTTTGAGAATGGGACGTACCCGCCATTCCGGGACTCTTCGCGGTTTTCCCCTAGCCGTACCATACTCTGGGTCAACATACTGTGGTTCCTGAGCCTTGTGACTAGCATCGTGTCCGGCTTCTATGTGATGCTGGCGCAACAATGGGTCGGTCGGTACAATCAAATGAGTCAAGGGTTGCCCAGCAACCAAGGGCGCGTCCGATCCTTCTTGTTTCGCGGCGCCCAGAAGTATAGTTTATCAAATGCAATCGGGATGATGCCAATACTACTCAACATCTCTGTATTTCTCTTCCTCTTTGGTCTCATTTTATTCCTCTTCACGATCTCCAAAGTCCTTGCCACTATGGTCACAGTTTGCACCGGGCTCTTTGGCCTGGTGTACTGTGTGTTGACCATCCTTCCCACCATCCATGGCTTTTGCCCGTATTTCACGCCGATGTCGGACGTCTGGTGGTATCTATGGCACATTCCCTTCTCCGCCGCAGCGTTTACCTTTCGATGGATCGTGGGCCAGTTTCGTGTCGACTCGCTTCCATGTCACCTAAGTGGGGGCAGATCACTCAGGCAAGGTACACTCATCAAGCTGTCACGAATTTTTGACGATGCGTTTCGTAAACATAAGCAACGTGTCAAAGATGGCTTACGACGGAGCATCATTCATCAGGCGCTTAACGCCCCATTGACTAAGGACATCAAGGCACTCACTTGGCTGCTTCAGCGCCCCGCAATGGCCGATAAAGATAATATTCAAGAGTTTGTGGACAGCATCCCCGGGGTGACCCTTCTCCAACTCTCATGTGCCCGAGTCCCCGCCGATTCTGAACAAATCACCATCCACGTACATCTCTCCAAACTGTTACGAAGCTGTACACAAGGCACAACTGAACTCGAAGAGGATGCACGCCGTCGCCGCCTCCTCGTATGTCTAGATGCTTTCCATCACATCATCGAACCTTCTCACATCCCCAATGGAGTTCCGCTATCCGATTTGGCTCTGAAACACGTGTGGCCAAACTTTAAGGACGTCGAGCTTGTACGAAAACTTTGGACTGACAACGACCCAGCCATCCGCGTTACTTCCCGTTCCATTTGCACACATCTTACCAGACACCTCCTCCGCAAAAATCCTCTTGAAAAATCGGAACAGACTTGGTTACGGGAAATAATGGGGGACCCGGCAAGCGAAACGTACTCGCTGGATCGCATTGCAATAGCAGACCACAGGAACCTCATGTCCTTTGTTTACGGTGTCCTTTCCAACTGCAACTATGACTTCGATGCCAAGAGTATTACTCGTTTCGCGGAGTCGCTGGCGGTTCTTATGAACGCAGGAAGATCGGCCGCCCTCAATAGGGACATCTTCGAGGGAGAACTCACTTCCCTTATTGAGCAAATAGAAAATAATGACTACCGCAATCGTGACGACTCTGACGAGGTAGTTGACAGATTGCGCCAAATGTTCCGCGTATTCCTCCATGAGGATCCACTCCAAATAGCTGACTTGAATCGAGGGTGAAATTTAACACAAAGGTAAGAGGTTCACGCCCAATTTCTTCCAATAATCTTATGGAGCAATGGTTAGGCACCTGCTTTGATCTTGTCACAATTGTAGTCACACCCAGGAGTTGATTTCTTATACGCTTGTCTTGTGTGTTCGTCTTGTGATTTGATATATTTCTCGTGACTGTATGTAGTAGTATTCTGTGATTTTGTTTCTGCATTCCGTGATTTTAAGCTCGTCGCTCTCAGGTAACTTATACTGACTGTAATAAAATGAAGCAGTAAATGCGTCATCTACTAGTACGTACCAGTGTTCACTGTTTCATGGTTCGCCTTATCGCCGCTACCTGCCATGCTATACATGAGGCCTGAGAACCCAATCTGGGTCAATTTTGATTTTTACGCTGAATCATCAGGGCCTGGGCCTGCGTCTATCTAACCACTGATATGTTATAATGTACTAGTAACCAGCGTCTTTCCGTCCAACGTCTTTCCGTCTCCGCCCACTATCGCCAGCGCAATGCCCACAAACAATGCAACAGCTGTTCTCTCCACCTCTGACTATACCCAAATATTTCGTCCTGTGATAAATAATTACAACGAATTGACGGGACAAGATCTAAAAACTCATTGCACCGCTTCAGATCTCGTCGACCCGACTACCGTCTTGAACGTGTTTCAAGATCGGATGCAACGTTTCGATGAATTTCGGAACGGCAGCGTGACATTGATGACATGTTTGCAATCTACTGTCGATATCCTCTTTACGGTTTCAACCAAGTTGAACCTTGGGGAGAGTGCCGATTCAGAAATTGTGAGCGTCAAAGCATTCCTCTCATATTGTGTACTACAAGAATACCTCTTTCTCAGCTTTTCTCGCCCGCGAAAACAATCTGCACAGCTATCATCATTCTCCTCAGCGTGTGTCCCTTCCAGAGATTCTCTTCATGCCTTCTCGTAATCCTCAATCCTCGTAGGCCAATGATGGCAATAAATCCTACAACGCTCTTCTTACCCTCTTCCAGCGCCTACAATCTCCCCTTGAGCGTGTCAGGGGTCTTACCGTGCTTTCATACCCGGCCGGGGCAGAGGAGCCACTTTGGCAAATTATGGCCGAGGTGCTTTCCACTCTGGCAATTTTCACTAAGGCAATGAAGGAGATCAAGGAGAATCGACTCAGAATCGGTATGTCGGTTCCATTAATACATCCTTTTTGTTTTTTTTGGCTGACTACGGTATAGAAATAAATCCTTCGACGACTTTCAAGCAACGCGGGGAAGACCTTGAGAATGCATTTCAACGGTTGAATGCGCTAACCAATGAAACAAACTTGATAAAAAGTTGCATTTACTCTTTTATCCAGAAAAATGAAGAAACACGAACATGGTCCGAGGAGGAAAAGGAATTCGTCAGTAATGCGCTCTCAAAACAAGCCAATGGGAAGTGAGGCACCTCTCACGCGGCAGATCGCGATTGTGGCTCATCATCTTTCACAGGTTTCGATGGATTTCTCGGCAGCTTGAAACCCTGCATGGAGATGGAAGTATCCTTCGCCGCATTCGCAATGCTCCACAGGAACTCGGCACCGCTTTGGACGAACATTTGGATAAAATCTCTGAAGAGAAACGTCAAGATGCCATTCTCCTGTTTAAATGCTTAATCGCGGCTTTTCGCCCTCTTCGGCTCAGAGACGTCGCAGAGATCTTTGCCACTCAGCCTAACCGATATCCTGCTCGTTACGAGATGAATCTGCTTTCCGAGTGCGGGGCTTTTATCGTTTTCAACGAGTCGGAGAGGAAGGATCCTAAAGTCGTTCAGTTTTCGTCCCCCTTTGTGAAGGAATTTCTGACTTCAGAGCACCTACAAACCTCAGACTACGGTAGCATCTCCCGCTATCACATTACTCCCAGAGATGCCCACACAGCTCTTTCCCGGGTCTGCATTACGGTACTTCTCCGGTTAGATGAAAATGTGGACAAAATAACACTTAGGAGCCTCCCTCTGGCTTTCTACGCGGGAAGCTACTGGCTCGATCACACCCGATCGGGTAACGTTTCCCAGAATCTGGACATCATGAAACAGCTATTTGACCCCGAGAAGTCGCATCTAGAAAAATGGCTCTGGATGCAGGATATCGAAAAGGGACGACGTCGGACCATGGATGATCTCGGGCCTCGACCATCGCCACCTAGCGCAACTGCTGTGTACTATGCCGCGTTATGTGGTTTCAGTGAGCTGGTAAGCCACCTAGCCAAGGTGCGCCCAAAAGACCTGTTGGACACTGCCAAGCGTGGTCATCATGGGACACCGCTGCATGCGGCATCGTACAAGGGACATCTCGATGTTGCTCTTGCATTACTCGAAGGTGGGGCCGACGTGAACGAACCGGTCGGTGATAGGTCCCCGTTACACGCAGCATATTATGGCGGCCAGCTGGAGGCTATGAAAGCCTTGTTACAGCATGGAGCAAGCGTGAATGCAAGGGACGCTTTGAACCATACTCTGTTGCATCGAGCATCACGTGATGGGCAACTGCCAGCCTTAGCTATTTTACTCAGCAACAGAGCCGATATCAACGCCAGAAATAGGAACGGCTGGACACCATTGCACTGGGCAGCATTACGGGGACATGTCAAAGTCACGGAACGCCTCTTGGCTGAAAGGGCCGCAGTGAACTCACAATCTCTGAACAACAACACACCATTATATATCGCATCGGTCATCGGAAACCTCGAGGTCGTGAAGGTGCTGCTTCAGAGTGGGGCGGACCCCTCCATACAGGGAGAACATGATTGGACATCACTAGAAGCGGCCCAGGAGAATGGACGTGACACGATTGCCCAGCTTCTGTCGTCGAGTGGTGGGGGCATACTAGTAATGCCGCTCGGCCGTGGCATACCCACAGAGGTCCGACAAATGAGGCGGCGGGCTCTACTCGTTGGGATAACCTATTCTAGCACACACAGCAATATGTGGCCGCAGCTGTATGGCCCTTATGACGATGTGGATAACTATCGGGAACTTCTCGTTAGTGAGTAATCATGCAGCCAATGGCTAGTACTTTCACCCATTCAGCGGTAATCACTCTTGCAGGAACATATGGCTATCGTCCGGAAGACATCACTATACTCAAAGATCACCCCGATTTTCTTGAGGACGCACAGCCTACTCGTGCTAACATGGTTCGTGATAGCAGATCATCAACCTGCGATCCGCATTGAGATACAACCCAGATCCGTGAGCTGAAAGCACTGGTTTCCGATGCAGGGCCAGGCGACCGATTCACTTTCTTATGTGTGTCTCTATCCTCTTAAAGCTTCCTCCATCTGACAGACAAGCACAGACTCGGGACATTCAGACCATAGGCCTACAGATGACGAGAAAGAGGAAGATGGCATGGACGAAAGTACGCCCGCTATCATTCACCCCAAGAAGTCCCTTTCTCATGCGCACTCGCGTAGTGATAATCACAAGTGATGAGGATGCCATCATCGACAATGTCAGTTTGTGCTCCGAGTTACCTCAACGACGCTAGTCCGCTAACAGGTTTCCAGGAGCTCTATAAAATTCTTGCTCCCCTTCCGGTTGGATGCTCCCTCCTTGTACACACCTCGTAGTTTTATTTCGTTTTCAAATTAGCTTATGCTGTATCCTTCAGGCTATTCTTGACACGGCCCATTCTGGAACCTTGCTCGACCTTCCTCACTACCATTGCAACAATGTCTACGTACCATGGCAATCCAAGGGCGAGCGTCGGACGAAGACCTTGCATAACATCAAAGGCTTGTGTCTGCGTCATGTGTCCCTTAGTAGTACGCTGACAATAACTTAGTACGCAACCATGGCATGATTCCAATATCGGGCATACCACCATTGATTGCAACCATGATGGAAGGACAGCGGCGGACTGCTGATCGACAGTCGAATGAACCCCCACAAGTTGATGTCCATCACGGTGGAGTTCGTCCTACGGACCAACCGGGATCGACCCCAGGAGGGCAATCAAGTGAAATTCCGACTCGACGCTCACCACAACGCATGTATTTCCCGGACCAGGAGCGATACGCTTCGCCAGAGCGTCAGTTTGCCTGCGATGGCTGGTGCAGGTACACACGGGCCGTCGATTCGTCTCCGATTCAGACCGTTGTGAGTATTCAGGTTCTGATACAGGAGAGCAGTTGCCTCATGTTTGTTTTCAGGTCTCTATATCTGCCTGCTCGGACTTTCAGCGCGCATGGGAAGGCCCAAAAGGCTCGCTGACCACGATCCTGTGTGGTTACCTTGGTTGGTGTATATTATGGGATAATATCGCATACAGATCTGACACAAGCTTTTAGAGAAAAACAGTTACCCATCATACAAGGCCTTGATGACTCATGTCAAGTACGTAGTAGGGTAACATAATGTAAATCGCAAACGCTTAATCGGCTCCATCACCATTTCCCCTTAGCTTTCAACTTTATTACAACGCCTGTGCACTGCATGATTTCACTCGCAATGAAAGAAAGAACGCTCGAGGAGATAAATTTGATGGGGAGCTTAATACATTTCAAGAGCCACAACTGGGCAGCCTTATGAGACTGGTGTGTTGGTACCCAGATTGGTTTCTGTCTGAGTGCTAATTGTCTCTTCATAGAATATGAGTAACACTCTGCTGCTATGATATGATATGTTGTAAAATTTTATTTGCTTGTCCTTACCATTCTTACATGAACACTGTCCGTAGCTGATGTTCATCGCCTTTTCTCTCGGCTACGGGTCCCAACGTGCGTCGCCTATCTAATTTGATCATCGTGACCTGATAGTAGCCTTCCCTTTGTAGGTCCGCATCTGGTTATTCACCTACCAACGTTTGAAAAAAGGTGTCCAGATGGTATAGCAGTACGGCGCCAGTCGTGTATATTGGTGTCATACTAACTTCCAACACCAGATATTCAGAACGATGGACCAGCCTCCGAGTCGTGCTGAGACCTTCTGTTTACAAGCTTCCTGAGTTCGCATTATGATAGCCCTGGCCTGTCATCCGGTAACTAATCATGGATTGGCATATATGACATGTACTCTCAGGCTTACCTTCAGTTGATCATTGTGATACGGGTCTGTAACCGTCTGCGAGCCTGCGTTTTTTATCTATCCCGTAGTTCCGCCTGACGATTTCTGCATTGAAAGGACACGCCCAATGCCTGTAGGAAGTTTCCAGAGTTTGCGCGAAGTGGGAACCATCTCAGATTCCCATATACTACTACCGACCGAACAGGAACACAAACCGCATTTGGCCACTGCAGGCGAACAATTCGAATCGGCCGGGTACAGTAAATGCCATCAGAATCTCATTTTCCATCGAAGGCAAACGACGGTCTCATCGGTACATAACATATGCTCGGAATGGAAGCAAGAAGCAATGTACAAGCAGCATGCTCACATAAAGGGATTACGTGGTGTGATCACGTGTTTGTGGAGGAGACGCGGTTAAACGTTATCGAACAGAGTCATATCATCAACAAAGTGACTTGGCGACGTCACGTCAAGATAATTCACATCTTTTGCCAACCTTGGAAGACCCATGTGAAAGATGGCACTGTACTCTATCATCTATCATCTTTCACCGACTCTAACCCTTCCCACATCTCTCAGGTGCCAGAACACCCAATTCCTCGACGTTGAACATGGATCGTCCCTTTCAAGGCGCCCCACACGAGGTATACATTTCCCCACAGAATGCTCCGTCGTCAGCTTTCTGACTAGCTCTTTTTTTTTAAATCTGCAAGGGCTCTCACGCCCTCCAACCACAGCACCCAACCCAAACTCAGCGTGCTCCAGTTCAAAGCCAATATGTAGCGCCCTATAAGCCTGCCGTCCCCAGTGGAAGTGAGATGCCCGACGAGTGGGGATATCCCGCTTCGAGTGCGCCTCAAGTCTCAAGTGTGGTTTCCTTGCTTTATATGAATAGCGATTATGTCCTCACAAACTGGGGCATTGACAGATACACCAAGGAACGTTGTTCCCCAGACGGGGCTCACTAACACTTCCCGTGGGGCTCCACCACAACCTCTTCCCCAAACGGTGCCGACGGTCCCCATTCCTATTTGTCGCTATCCGAATTGTCACTACCCTGTGACGTGGGATGTGAGGACGTATGAATTTGCCGAGTACTGCGGGCTGGAGCATATGCGGTTCGTGGTCGCAGATCCTGTTCGCGCTTCTGGTGCTGAAGTATCGCCCGCTGGGTCAACGCAGGGACGCTGTGCAGCGTCTTGGTGTCCCCCTCTGCCCTGCGTGTGGGAAATTTCCGCGCCGCACAAACAACAAGTATTGTGGATCCCTCTGCGAGACATGGGCAGTGCAACGGGAACAGCAATTGCAACTACAGCAGGAGCCACGTCCGCAACAACAACAATGGCACCAGCAGAACCAGTCGCGACAGCCCTTGCAGCCATCATCTTCGAGCCCGCCTTCTGTCGTTCATAGTCCTAGTGCCGTCACATGGAGCAACGCCGCGCGAACATCGGCACTTCCCAACAATGCGTCACCGCATAGCTGGCAAGGTCGGTACCAGCAATAGCCATATATTTTTAGACAAGCATGTGCAATATATTTTAATTGATGCCTTGACAAAGTTAGCTTATGTTGACGAATGTAATGGGTGTAAGTTGATTACTTGTTTTGATAGCGTCTAGCCATCCTATGACAGTGCCTTCACGGATCCCAGCCGGGCTCTATCCTAGGACACAGCCCCATCATGCAGCCTCATTCTCCGCACAGGGCTCTCAAATTAACGGCAAACGGCGAACTAAATGGGCAGAGTTGATAAGGCTCCCAAACAAAGCCCTGGAGAAACAAGCTCGAGCTTTGAGAAACCACTGCCTCCCGTATAATGTCACTCCACGAGTCCTACAAGCCAAATCCCTACTCCTATGACAACGCCCCTTGGGACCAGGGCTATCCTGGTTACAGGACCCCACCTCCTTATGACGCTGGCTCCCCCCCAATATCAGATGATGATTGGGCCGAAGACCCCGAATACGACACACCATACCCGGGGAAGCCCGCGTGGTCAATGACTGCAAAATGTCCTCGTATGTGACGGATCCATACACTGTCCGCGATGCAAAACTAACCCATAATGCCGAACCTCCACGACCGAGCAGACTACGGGAGTTTTGCCCCCATGCGACCCGGTCGAGCGGTACCATATCCCGGAAGTGGCGGCGGCTGGCGGCAGACCCCGGGCCTAGCCTCGGGCTTTGGCTGGGATTCTCGCTGCCCGCAGTGCGGCAAGACGAAACGGACGACGGACGAGTGGGGATGGGACGACGGGGATGGGCCGTCGAACTACTACTACGCCAACGTGACCGGATGCCCTTACGGCAGTACTCCGACGCCGCAGACACAACAACAAAGTCGATATCCGCGTTGTCCGTTCTGCGGTCAGACTCGGTCGACGACGACGACGGCATACCCCCAGCAACCTGCTGCTGGCACTGGGCGGGCATTGGCGCTGGCGCTGGCACCGGCACAAGCCGAGGATGACTTTTACGGCACCGGAGCCTATTACGACCCATCATTCCCTGGGCACTTTTCGCGGGAAGAATGGCACTCTGGATCGCCGGTGCCATTTAATGATGCCAGTATGCCTTATCAAGGTCCGTACTCGTCCATGGGCACAGACCCATATGGCCATTATTGGCAACAGCAGCACCAAGGGACATACTCACCCTCACCTTCTGGCGCGCCGTACGATTTCCAATCGTCACCATACTACCCAACCACGGACGCGTACGACCGCGCAAATCAGGGCATCCCTGTTGGTGGTTACCCGTCCGGGATTCCAGGCATGGGAATACCTGGCGTCCCAAGGCGAAAGGTGCAGGGTACGTGTGGTCTCCAACCACTTATGGGCACGAATAGGACTGTTGATTTCCTGTCGGTGGAACAACCTATTAGCTTCGTACCAGTACACCTCCAGCCTCTACTTTATGGAAAGCACTGGTGGCATGGCCATGGGCTCTAGCCCATATGGGAGCGAGTATGACTGAAGGGATGGTGGTGAATAGCACAACTTGAAGGGCGAGACGAAAGGTCTGTCCAACTGCTGATCGGCCATGTACGGACACTTAACGTGAAAAAAGGGGACAATTCCTCTGCAGTGAGTCAAGGTGGAGGAATGGGCCGAGGATGTACGGCGATTGTCTACGGAGTGTTAAGGATGAGTTAATTTTCAGCACTACCGGACTCGGAGAAGAAGACTGGTCTTGTTCTTTCTGGGCGATATCCGTGCTTATTGCATTCAGTATGAGTATATGTACTTGTAAGCCAATGGTAGCCGACGATGGTACTGGTGAGGGCAAGAGAAAGAAAATATGATGCAAGGTGGCCGCTTGTCGTATCATAAAAGTGATGTCCGATGAATGCCCACAGATCTAGCTCACCAATAGAACCCTCTATCTGATAACGAACGACGTCCCACTGATCATTCTACGTAACCTGTAAAATGACACCGCAGGTTGTGAGAGGCACTTCGTCATGGACGGACTGGGACTCAGGGTCTGGGCCTGGGCCCCAGGGCCATTGCCGACCATGGACGTATGTCGTTTCACCGTCCTCGGCCACAGATTCGAACTGACCACGGTATTATCATTTCAAAGGACGCCAGAGACGCGAGCCTGAGAGCTGCGAGTTCCACCGTGTGCTACCAGCCGTACGCTTGGATCGATGTTCATCTCTATCCGTGGGGTCGGGATGGAGGCGAAACCGGTGGGCGCTGTTCCTCATGCTGAGATCGGCACAGCGTCCTCGTCCAGGACTCAATACCAGCCCACTTCCTCGGCAATCCACGAAGTTGTGCCCCAGCTAGCCAAAGGAACAATGTTGGTCTGGGGGTACTTGGACTAGTAAACAGGAGGGGTTAGGAGAGGAGACATTGAGGTGGCAGGCAGTGTTAGGCCACACCGAGGCGCACAACTAGGCGGTGCAAAACATGAGTTATGGTAGTTACCAAAAATTGCATTGGGTCAACGACTCGGCCAGGAGGGCAAAAGTAGGCACGCAGATTAGAGCCAAACATGATAATCGAACTGTTTGGATGTCTGAATGGTAGCAAGCTGTGCAGAGGGTCGTGCCAGTGCAGATAGTAAACCCGGGACATGCAAGGAATATGCTGCGTGGAAGGAGGTGGCAAAAAAGGTGATGGTCAAAGGAGAGAGGACCGCGCGAGAAGAGTTGCTGTGGCCCCAATTTACACCAGGCTATGACACCTGTGCCCGCTCGTGCGGCATCCAATTTCGTGATGACGCTTGGCTTTACTTCGATGAGCACCTAGCACCAAATCCTGGGGCACGCGAGGACGATGCAGGGAGGAAAAGTGACAAACGGGTATTTTTTCTCGGAGTCTCGGAGTAATACCGGAAAGGATAAGGTTATGTGGCGACGCGTTATTGCGTCATTTTACTACAGCAAATCGAATACTGTAAGGTAGGCAGCATCCAGTTACGGTTCGTATCACATGATGTGACTTTATTGTGACTGTAATGTGACATTGCCGTGACCACCATTTAAGACTGTGATAAGACATGATAAGGATAATGCCGTCCTTT
>Ga0307510_10000862_pt1 | contig 31806 bp, 10 predicted proteins | sample 12_EM_MG_FD_207224 | JGI IMG/M metagenome (GOLD analysis project Ga0307510, IMG submission 207224) | Populus trichocarpa ectomycorrhiza microbial communities from riparian zone in the Pacific Northwest, United States - 12_EM | ecosystem: Host-associated > Plants > Roots > Unclassified | place... | reverse complement strand
TGAAAAATAATCATTTATCAACTTTCTTTCTTCTTCATTGTTTTTAAGCGATTTTCTTCTCTCTCATTTCTCAAACTCATCAACTAAAATATTTAAAAAATAAACTTTTAGATCAAAATTAAAATTACAAAAACTAAAGGAACTACAGAGTAAAAAAGGTTGATTAAACATAATTTTTTCTTGTGAATTTGAAATTGACCATGAAATTTCTTCTTGTTTTACTATTTGATCCCCTGTTCTTGAATTTGTTTTTCATTTCTCGACAACTTTTAATAAACTAATCATTAATTTGAACATAAAAAAAATGAGTAAAAAAATTAAAAAAAAAACAACAAAAATTTTCAAGTCCCAAACCATCACCATCAAACTCTTAAGAAACTCAGTAATACCAAGAACGATGAATTTTGTTGCTGAAAAATGATCATTTATCAACTTTCTTTCTTCTTCATTGTTTTTAAGCAATTTACTTCTCTCTCATTTCTCAAACTCATCAACTAAAATATTTAAAAAATAAACTTTTAGATCAAAATTAAAATTACAAAAACTAAAGGAACTACAGAGTAAAAAAGGTTGATTAAATTTCTTCTTGTTTTACTCTTTGATCCCCTGTTCTTGATTTTTTTTTCTTTTCTCAACAACTTTTAATAAACTAATCATTAATTTGAACATAAAAAAAATGAGGATGAAAATTAAAAAAAAAAAAACAAACAAAAACTTTCAAGTCCCACTCTTTTCGTGCATGACCTGCTAGAGACTTTGCTAGTTAAATCTAAGCACAATGAAGTTGAGTGTGGGAAGTTATGAATGAGTTTGATTCTCAAGTTTTTATGTTTGACTCCAATACCAGCTGCCTGGCCATAGTGGTGTTGCCAGAAAGAAGTCGGCTGCGAAAAGTTGGGTAAATTAAGGGCATATTGGCATGCAGCCATGGAAGGGAGCTGTCACTTCCTCTCCCCGCTTCAATAGCGTGCAAAACCACAGCTGGGGTTATCTTCAAAGGCACATAGAATATCGGAGACTAGCCGTGGCTTAAAGACATTAAGCAAATGTACATCACCAAACCAAAATGCATCCAATAGAAAATAAGAAAATAACAATGATATTTGTTGTTTTTGGTGAGTGTTGTATTACTTGACGGCAACTGTACAACTATACTTGTTAGAAAATCATTTTATTTGCAGAACACCACTACACCGTCCCGAGACAAAGGGTCAACTAACCAGAAACCAAACCCGTATGACAAATTAAGTCTTTGGAAAACTTATGGCACCTGTCCAAATGGTTCTCTCTTTCATGCAGTGATGAATTGCTATTTGCTAAACTTTTGAAACTACTCTCTCTAGTTACCTCTTGAAATAACAACGAAAGGGAAACATGGTCGCTGAATGCTTGGATAACAGAGTCAGATCTCAAAAAGCGTTTCAAGCAGAGCCCCTTCTCAAGTAATCAAGAAGCTGCAGCAATTGCATTAATGTATATTATTGGTCAGTTGTAGAAGAATGCCCTGGTCTCATGATAAAGGATGATAAGTAATTTTCTTTCAAGTCTAATAAAGATATATCAGGGTGAAACGAAGTTCAAATACCACAAGGCAAAAAGTTTGATTGAAAAGATTATTTTCATATTTTCTCCCAAAACATAAGGACTAGAGTGCAAATACTTGGGAAACTTAACTCTGAAATGGTTTTCAGTCAGCACTCTCAACCCTCTGAAAAGAAGATCATGGAACATCTTTTCACAGCTAAGAATGTACTAGGTTGCCATCAATAAGCAATAGAAGTCACCGTAGTCACATAACAAACTATTGACGAGGTGTATATACATTGCCAAATACTTCAGGAAAATAAGAGCTCTATAATACAAAAGCAGGTATCGCATTATGTATAAAATTTCAGTAAACTGTGTAATTTAAACCTCCAAGAAAAAGGACCGGTAAAATAACCTATAGTTGATGTCACATACATCCAAAAATAAATTTGATCAGGTAACAAGAAGCACGCATTTCATGCAAGCAAAAATCGCACTGGGAAAAGTCATCCGTTGCAAAAGTAAAAGGCTGCAAAGGCAACCTGAAGGTTGAAAAGGCATCAAAAGAACTCACCGTTATAGGATACTGTATAATCCATCCAACAACAGGAATCTGATAGAGGAACACCTTGACAGAAGGCCAAAAGCCACTGGAAGAAAAAACAGCAATGCAATAGTTCAGCCACAGAAAACAGAAATAGTTAAGTTCAGAGCTTATGATAAAGATAAGAAACTAACCCAAATAGAGCAATGCAACTATATATTTCAAAGATAATTCCAACTACTGGCCACCGAACAAATATGAAAAAGAGCCCCAGGAGAAAACAAACAGAACCCTGCAGAAGAAAGAACACTTTAAAATAACATCTATATGCATTTCAAATTCCGTCTATCCTTACATGGTATAATTCTGATTTCTCACACACGGATATATCTCTTCTCAAATTTAGAATAATCAGTACCAATCTAGAATTCACTACCAAGTTTTATATGATGCAAATTTCCATGTCGTTATTGGAAGAATGGGGGGTAATCGAGACTCAGGAGCACTTGATAACATTTTGGCAGAAACATGATTGGCAGATGAATAAAAAAAAAAAGGAAATGAATTTCAACAGAGTACTACACCAAGTAAAGATGATGAAAATCTTTTAGATATCAAACAGTAAAGTTTCAGTTTTCAGGATGAATCACTTCAAACTCCAACATTCCCTTTCTCAATGAATGTTAAAACCCCCTAGAGTAAACTATATATATATATATATATATATAGTACATACAGAAGAGGGATGCTAGGTTTCATAGCACTTGAAAGGAAAACATCAATCTCTTGCCCATGAATGCAAGATAGAGAAAACAAAAGGCCTTTTCGCATTAATCTAGTAGAGGACATTAAACGTGGGCAGCAACGCAGCTTTAAGAATGTTCCTTGGCCATGAAAGTGAATGCAAGATAGACAAAACAAAAGGTTAACTCGCATCAATCCTGTAGAGCATGTTAATTAACAGCGGGTCGTAATGCAGCTTTAAGGATTTTCCTTGGCCATGAGAATCAAGCAAGCATTTTAGATATTTGCCAGATTGCAAAGACGCATAAAGTTTTCCACTTACTTTCAGAAAGGGGAGTCCGTAAAACATAAAGTTATAAGATATCATGTGTTTGCAGTAAGCAAGAAAAACAATAAAAAAGATGTTCCTATTTGATCGATACCTTATAATTTTCTCTGTTAGTAAAGAGCTTCCAGGTAGAACGCCAACCAAGCAAAATGGCTACCCCAGATAACCAAAATATCTGATGACAGACAGACAGAAAAGAAATAAAGCAAGAAATTTAGAAAATCTCTGTCACAAGTAAAATCTTTAAAAAAGAAGAGAAAAAAAACAGCCTTACATTCCCAAGGGCAAGCAAACCTCTATCAAAGAAGAGAAGCGCACCAAGAAAGGTAAAAAAGATGCCAAAGCCAATGAGACCCAATCCAATTTCTGCAAAACAGTAGCTGAATTTTATTTCTCGAGAACAAAACTTTGTGAACTGCGAGAGAAAATTCTTATTAAGTAGAAAAGGAGTACTCACTCTTTAGCTCATTTATTTCATAGGCCATCTTGACCTCAATCCCACTCTCTTGAGTCTTCACAGCAGATAAATCAAAGCAATTTTTTGAAAATAAACAAAACAAGAAGAAGGTTTTCGGTCATTTGGGAATTGAAAATAAAATAAAATAAATCAAATCCAGAGAGGACTTACCTCTCCGGTTAGCAATTCACCACTTTCAATTCGTTATCTCTTTTAGCCGGAGACGACCGTCTATGTATTCGAGTACCGTCAGCCCGACTCAATTCCCAGAGCCGAGGGGAATATTTGCGGAAAAAGAAAAGAGGTCAGCCCTGAGCCCAAAATATTTAAACACCAAAGCCCACTAATTAGATTTTCGTTGGAGATTTTTTTTTTCATGTGTGATGAGTGTGGTGTTTTTTTTTTTAATAGTTTATATTTAGCATTAAGACATTATATTTTAAAGTTTTTTTAAAATATAATAAAATAATATTTTTTTATTTTTTAAAATTTATTTATAATATCAACAATTCGAAACAATTTAAAAACACAAAAAAAAAAATAATTTAAAACAAAAAAAAATTCAATTTTTTTTTTAAATACGGTTGGACCACAATGCTAAATACCAATTAAATATGATTCAACCATTGACTATATGATTTGGGCTCAATGAATATGACCTAACATTTTTTTTTTTTGATGACCTAGTAAGTATTAGAGTATTTATGGGCTGTCACAATCAGTCTTTTACTTCAACAATTTCTTTAACAAAAATAAATCTTCATATATGAACTTCAAAAATTAAAAACAAAATCTCACAAACTATCTAAGCATAAGACTTTTAGGCTTCACTTGTTTTCTAAAAAGTAATTTCTTTTTGGAAAATAGTTTTAATGGAAAGTAAATTTTAGAAGATAGATTATTTGTTGATGTTTAACAGTGTTAAGGAAAATAAATTGAAAAATACTTTTCAATATTTGACTATTCCATGAAAAATAAGTTGAAAAATAACTTTTTAATTTTTTTCTCAAGTTTATTAAAAGAATTGAGATCAAATCTAACACATAAAAAAAAGTTGAAAGATGATGAAATTGAAAAAAAAATCCAATTTCATAAACTATTTCAAAACAAAATATCAATCAAAAGAATGAAGACCAAATATGATAGGTAAAAAAAAATTCAATTAAAAAAAATGAGCGAAAAAAAAATAACAATAAAAAATAAAGATCAAAGTTAATTTAAAAATCAAATTATAAGGGATAAAATTGAAAAGAAATAAATAAAAAAAGATTCAATACAAAATATATAGCAATTAAAAGATAGAGAAATAAATTTGATATAATCAATAAATAACAATATATTTTTATTTTTTACAACTTCTAGAAAGTGCATTCCACCCAAAATAAAAGGAAAATATTTTTTTGAAAATCAAGCTAAATTTTCCTGTGATTGGAAAATGTTTTCAATTGATTAATTTTTTTTAATGGTAAATAAACATGAAAATGTTTAGAAATTATAAGGTTAAGCATTTATCCTCTGTTAGTGCTTTAGCTAACTAGGTTAATTTGTTAATTTTTTTTATCGATTGATCATGGATAACCCCTTTTCCCCCCCTCATTGTGAGGTTTAATAACACTATCTTGTTTATAACATGTACTTTTGTATTTCTGACAATTATCCTTACAAATTGATGAGTCAGTGTTTTTGACTCCATATTTTGATCCTCTGAAAGAGTTTAAAACCCAATATGTTTAGGTTCGTCCATGTGTTGAGCCCAAGTCAGATCCAATATATTTGGGCTTTACCCGATGCGAGCCTAGGGTGTAATAGGTCTACCAAATTGCTAGATTTATTATACTTACGTTCAACCATGTGTTGAGCCCAAGACAATATGAATTTGATAAGTTATCAGACCCAATATACATGAGTTCAGCCAAACGCTGAGCCCAAAGCGTCATGGTTTCAGCAAGCTGCCAGACCCAATATACTTGGGTTCAACCATATGCTTAGCCCAATGTGTCGTGGGTCTAGCAAGTTGCTAGACCCAATATACTTGAGCTCAACCAAGAGCTGAGGTCAAGGCACCGTGGGTCTGGAACCTTGCCGGACCCAATAAATGTGGGTTCAACTACATGCTGAGCTCAAATCAACATAGGTGTGATAAGTTATCAGGCCTAATATACTTGGGATCGACCATATGCTGAGCCCAAATCAATCCGGGTGTGGCAAGTTGCCAGGCTCAACACACTTGGGTTTAGCCATGTGTTGAGCCCAAGTCAACACGGGTCTGGCAAGCTGCAAGACCTAACATACTTGGGTTCAGTCATGTGCTGAGCCCAAGTCAATAAGGGACTAGTAAGCTACCAAACCCAACATACTTGAGTTCAACCATGTACTTAGCCCAAGTTAACATAGGCCTAGCAAGCTGGCAAACCCAACATACTTGAGTTCATCTGGTCATTATGAGAAAGAGGTTATCTATTGATCTTGTTGTTTTATGGTAGAAACCTTGAGCTCTCTATAACCTTACAGACATAGGACTGAAAAGCAACTTATAGGGGAATATATGAATGAGGATGTTTACACCCTTCTCATTAGATTTGAGATTCTCTTTTGTCCAAACAAGTGTTGCATACTCGTATCCCTAAGGAATACATTTCAATTAAAACGACCTTGAATAACTATGATGGTCTTGCAGACCCGATGGAACATGTGCAGAATATCCATAACAATATGGAACTTGTCATCTAGGATAACTATGTCATGTACAATATCCTCCCCATAACCTTCAGGGGGTCGGTGCATGCGTGGTGCAACAATTTGGAGTCAAGCTCTATCATAAGCTTTGATGACCTTTATACCTAGTTAGTGCCAAGATTCAGTACAAGCATCCTAGTAAAAAAGAGTTCCACAAAAATTTCTAGGATCACTCAAGTGGATGACAAGTCAATGAGAGTATATTTAAAAAGGTTTAATAAGAAAATGCTTAAGGTTGAATAATTAATAGAGTATGTGGCTTCTAAAGCCCTCACAAGTGGACTAAAAGGAAGAACTCTATGGAAATAGTTGTATGCCCTACTAAGAAAAAGCTTGTTGAAAGTTAAACAAGCCATGAATAACTGTAATCAAGTAGAGGAGGCCAGTCTGCTGCGTCATGGTCCTCCTCGTTTCTTTAAAGAAAACTTTCCCAAGAGGTCTCCCAATCAGGATAGCTTTTCTAGGAGGGATAAAACCCAAGGAAAAGTCAGAAGAGATCGATTAGAGAAAACCTCATCCACCCTAAAATACGTATCACTCTATTAAACGCTACCCTCACTAAAGTCTTCATAGTCATCCAAGGTAAGGAATTCATTCAATACTCTCACTCACAAGATTGCCGCCTAGTACTTACTCATCCAAGAAATACTATCTGATCAGTACTTAAAAGTGCATTTTCATTAAGATTTTACATCATCATAGTGCACTTAAAGTATCATTAAATTCCCTAACTTAAGAATGTTTTATAACAACAAGTCTGATAATATAAGATATCTTTAATTTATGGTGAAGCTCATTTTAAATGCAGGCATATCTCATAATTTAAATGATTGATTGATGTGTTTAACTATTGAAGTTGAAAAGATAAAGATAGGGCTAAGCTTAGAGAAGAGATGTTGGTTCAATTCAAACTGAAACACCATTCGGTTATGAGGTCATAATTGGAGCTGTAGATCTTGGATTTAGGTCTAATTTATCTTGATGGAAAGCTGAGACATACGCTTAAAACATTTATGAAAATTCCAAGATTCAAAGTTACCTTTTTCAAGTTGAAATCTTAGCAACAAAAAAGAAGTTTGAATCTGTTCTGTAGCCCAGACATGATTTGGTGTTCAACCCATATCTTGAGTTTTAGAAGTCCAAATGAGCTCATTCCTTTTTCTTAGAAAGCTGAGACAAATACCCACAACTTTCATGAAGACTATCTGTTCAAATTCTAATGTTAGCAATGATGTTTTGTCCAGCTAATAAGTCAATAGCTAGCCACCAAGTCAAGAGTTGGCCACCAACTCAATAATTAGTTATCAAATCAATAGTTTTGAATTTTAGCCTATAAAAGGATGCATTTGCCATAAATTTAGGCATCTTGGTTTTCAGATCAAGATCATGTTCTTGCTTTCTTTCTTTGTATTTTTGTAATGTTCAAGTTTTATTTCATGTTATATTTTCATTAATCTCTTGTTTGTACCTTTCATTTCCTTTACTATACTTAGTTAACTTATATCATAATTATGTTCTTATCTTATTTATTTATGTCTTCCCTCTTTATTATGTTTAGTTACGTTTTTTTTAGTCAAGGTGAAAGGTTACACTAATGGTGTTAAAATTAGTATAAACTCAAGTTTGTTATTAACATGTTTTATAATTATTATCTTACTCATTCCTAATATCTTGCCTGTTAAATGGTTAATCTAGATTTGTATTGTACAACCCTTAGTACAACAAATACCTGATCCTTTCATAGCCTACTGTATGGATAATCGACACTTGTGCTATGAAAAGAACTTGATTTGTTGTTGGCATAACTTAGCACCATGAATACCTGACAACATTTACAAGTATTGGCTTTACTCAAACAAGATAATTAATATGATTATGTTAATAATTTATAGTAAGTCATTAATAATAAATCATCTGATTGGAACCTCATTTGTGTTTGGTTTCCAGTTGAGTAATAAAAAGAGTTTATACTATACCTATTTGAAATACTAGTAGTGGACCCTTTAACCTTGGCAACTGTTTTATCTTTGTTTAAATCCTTACATCATTATCACATCTCAAATTTATCTTCAACTCCCTTTTCTTTTATTATTTGTGATTTTATATTGTTAACCTCCTTGTGGATCAACCCCAGTCTTGCTAAGTTATTTATTACTTCGACACTCCTACACTTGGGATAAGACATCAACTATTTGATGTGTAGATCCACTGAAGTCTGATTAAGCTACTCTTGGTAAGGATCCTACACAAGGGAAAAGTTAAATGATGAATAACACATGAAGCTAAAATAACATACTAAGCTAAAACTACCAGAAGCACCATAGAACCCTTGTGCTATGCGGTTTATTTCTTACTCAGTCTAAAGTACACATAACCTACTACATACCCACTTATCCTTCTCATTGAGAAAAAACTTATAGTTCACACCAATAGAAGGTGCTTCTAAAAATGAGAGCAACCCTAAATAGTATTATCCCCCCTAAGGTCTAGCCATACCTTCAAATCTCACTATCACCCATCTTTCCCTCCACTTCTTAAACCAAGTAGATTTAACTTAAAAGGTACATTTCATAAGCCCTCAAGACTAGTTGAAATGGTAAAGAACCAAAGTATGGAAGCCCCCCTGGGCGCATTGGCACTGTTAATTAACGAATAATAATGTCTAAACACCCTAATTGTGGGTTTCTCCTAAAGAATCTTCATTAGCTTGTCAAAGGCTGACAGGGTAGTCCACCCGTTGGGGTGGAGTTAAGCCAAACTTATATTGAAATAACAAAATACACCCCTTACAAACCCCGGCAAGGGAAACGAGTACCCAAACTCATATATGAATATGAGGGGAATTATGATAAAATTGTCAATAACAGGTTTGCTAGTGACATGAATAACTTGATCACCAGCCTTAGGCAATAAGACCATAAAGTCTTTGGTTGTTTTAAATTCACTAAGGTCACTTGCTCATATGACACCATACATTATGCCTCTTCCTGAGATGTCTTGAGCAACCTTAGTTGTCCCCTGAGATTTAAAGCCTCTTAAGGAACAATCTTGTCGCATCTCGATAGACGTCGCGACGAGGGCCAAATATATATCGTGGAAAATCAAAGTATCCACCTAGTAATTAGAGGAAATTAGTGATCTTAAAGATAAGCATTGATTCCAGACACTCAAGTAAGAGGTTAATTATGCTTAAGGGACGAACGACGTCACCTTTAAAGCATTTTTTTTAATTATTACATTTACTATATGTTTTCTTTTAAAATTATCTTTTTGATTACCATCAAATATCCTCATTGTTTTTAACTTTTTTTTTATTTTCTAATTATTATGTGAAAAGTGTGACGTCAGTCTTTAGACACGTTAGAAAATGACATAAGTCCCTAAAAATAGGAGACTCGTCAAAGATATTGATGTTAAGTCTTAAAAAAGAGAATGTTCATCAAAATTGCTAAAATTAAACGTAACATGTATTTGATTTTAAAATCTAGACATCGATTTTTTTTAAAAAGGTGACGTATAAAAAATTTCATCTATCCTTAAAAATGAAGGTTTTCTCTAGGTTGATAAAAGAATAAGTGTTTGACCTATGTGGATAATAAGAATTGAACGTTGAATTCACAAGAGTAACATAAATGAGTTTTGGCTATCTTGTTAAAACAAATCTTGTAAATTGAGAATTTTTATCATTGTTTTTTTTTTAAAGAAACATGGGTTTTTAATTTTTTTTGGTATGTAGGGCCAATGGGCCAACTCTTAATGGACTTAATAGATTTGTTATTAAGTCTGAATTTGTATGCACAAACATTTTTTTGTTTTTTGTTTTTTTTTTATAAAAATGCTAAAACAAATATTTTTGTCAAATGCTAAAACTTGAAAAATACTTTTGGCTTTTCCTTTTCTTTTTTGTAATAAAAAAGCAAACTAGAAAGACAAATGTATTTTTTTTTTGTACAATGATAGAATATGCAGAAATGATTTTTTTAGAAAGACTTGGTTGTAATGCACATAAAATATCATTCGCATAAATTTGACATTTTTTTTATTTTTAATTTATTAGTTTTTAGGAATATGAGTATTCTTAACTCAAACCCATTAAATCCATGAATATAAACCCAACTAATTCAACCCAAGTGAACAAAGACATAGCCCAAAACCCATTAGTTTTTATCAAGGAAGATCTAAGACCAACCTAATGTATATTGAAGCCTAAAAATACTAACCACATGGAAACACAACCCAACTACCAAGAATACAACCCATATAAAAACAACCCATCATGTAACTAATTCAACCTGGACCTGAAGTTTGTTCAAGTACTAGCCACCTACCCTTCTTCACTTAGTCTGTTGGGAGAGGATCATGGCAAGAAATCTGGTTTTTTTGCCTCAAGATGAGAGACCACGTGTTATAGATCATTAGCATGTGTTTTTTACCGGCCAAGAGAATTAATTAAAGGCTAGATTTGGGGAAAAAGGTCAGCTTTTAATGCACATTTAGGAACCTAGAACTTTTGCATTTTCAAGGACAAATAGTCGTCGTTTTTCTTTGAATGCTTAAAGCTTCTTCTCTTTCCAAAAAAACACACAATTTCACTTAATATGACGACTTTGTTTTATTTTAGGTCTTTTTCAACTAGAATTATGCCAAACTTTAAATTCATCCTCTCATTTCAATACCTTTTGCATTTCAGTCCTTGTTATTTGAACTTTTTTAATTCGGTCAATTTCACCTCTTTTTCTTGGCCCCATTTGTTTGCTGGAAAGCAGTGAATTCTGGAAAAGTGAATTATTTTTCGATGTTTGGTAGTGTAAGTTGGAAAACACCTTCAAATGTTTGATTATATCATGGAAAATGAGCTAGAAAATAACTTATTAATGTTTTATTTTTTCAAGTTTATTAAAATAATGAGGAACAAATTTTACAAATTAAAAAATTAAATGAGAATGAAATTGAAAAAAATATAATTTCATAAATTATCTCAAATAAAATAAATAATAATCAAAATAATAGAGTTCAAATCTAACAGAAGAAAAAAAATGAAAGATGAAGAAATTAAAATAATAATAATTACAATTTCATAAATTATTTCAAATAAAATAAGTAACAATTAAAACAATGAGAAAATTTGATAGATAAAAAATTTTAATTAAAAAAATGATAAGAGAAAAGTAAATAACAATCATAAAAATGAGAACTAAAGTTAACATAAAAATCAAATTGTAAGGGATGAAATTGAAAAAAAAATATTCAAAACAAAATATATATAGCAATCAAAAGTTTAAGGACCAAATTTGATAAAATCAACAAATAATATGACATTTCTAAATTTTTCACAACTTCCGGAAAATATTTTCCGCCCAAATAAAAGAAAAACATTTTCCTGAAAACCAAGCTAAATTTTCCTTTGACTAGAAAGTGTTTTTCGTTGACCAACTTTTCTAATGACAAACAAACACAGGAAAGTTTAGAACTGTCAAACAAACGTTTTAATTATCCTTTGACAAAATAAAGAAAACCCATCTAATTTCTCTATTGTCTTCATTTTGGCCCTCAATCTTTCAATTTTCCATTTTTAAGTTAATTTAGTGCCTAATTTCAATTTTTATTTTTCAATCAGACCCTTAATTGATTTTTCTACTTGGCTATTTGCTCCAAACTCATACTTGAACTTTAATTTATTTCAATTTAAGCCAAATTAAATCAATTTAAGCCATTTTCTTCAAATTCTTCTTCCATTAAGCCTTCAATTATGGCCCAAAAATCTCCAAGCTTCATTTTTTCTCACGATACTCAATTATTGGCCCAATTTCGACCCCAACTATTTTTTATTTTTGTATTTTTAGTTTTTTATTTTTTTATATATTTGTTTTTGTATTTTTTTAAGATTTTTAAGATTTTGTTTTGAGACACAAAAATTAAAGAATGAAGAAAATAACAAAATGATTAAGATTAATCAAAATTACTAAAAGACATTTTTTGGATTTGTTTTCTAATTATATGCAAAAATAGGGGCAAAAAATTGGGTTTTAACATGTCTCACTCCCTCTTCCTGTAAAAGAAGGTTGAATAGCCACCGTCAAATCTATGACCTATTCTAATGGCTGTAGATCCCTTACGAGTAACTCCAATTTCAGGCCTAAAATCGAAACTCTTTACAAGAAATGATTTTCTTGCTTTTTCTAGAATCCATTTTCTAGAAGGTTTGAAACAAAAAACAAAGAAATGATGGAGTGTGTTATGTGTTCACCTAGAAAACGACTCTTTTGCAAAAATAGAGAAAAGAATTCTTCTCATTTAAGGCTTTGATTGTAGGGAGTACAGAAAGAAATTTTGGCAAAAGTAAAATATGGGATTGAAAAATATGAAGGTTTATATAGGTCATTGCCTCTTGTTCCCATGAAGGACATATGGCATCATATTATAACCCTAAAAGGTTAAACGCTTATTGTATTGATTATACATAACTAAATGGTCTTCTAAAAAATATTATTGTTTTGCCTACCCAAGACAACATTTAAAATCAATGTGGGGAGACACCTGTCTTACTTAAAGAGACAAGACAAATCTGATTGTTTATCTCCGAAGAAGCTTTTCATGTCTTTTAGCATCAAATGCATAAAGTTTTGAGAAGTAATTGATGAGTCAGTCTTTTTGAATCAATATTTTGATGCTTTGAAAGAATCTAAAACTTAATATATTTGGACTCATCTATATGTTGATCCAAAGTTAACATAGATCTGGGAATCACTAGATGCAATATACTTGAGTTCAGCCATATCCTGAGCCCAAGGCGTCGTAGGTCTGACAAGCTGTTAAACCCATTATATTTAGATTCACCATGTGATGAACCTAAGCCAACATGGGTCTGACTACTTACTAGACCCAATATACTTAGGTTTAGCCATGCGCTGAGCCCAAGTCAACATGGGTTTGGCAAGTTACCCGATTACGAACCATGGGATGGTCGCCTGAACAGAGATTATGTTATGATGTCACGATCATACAAATTAATTATCCTAGCTTAGACAACCAAGATAGTATAGAGCAAGCAAGGGGTCTATCCTACGAGGAAAATCTAGTTCAGGTCTTTATGCTAGATAATTCAATGTTGGAGGGTTTTGAAGTTATTTAGGCTATGCTATGGTAAACAGAATAAAACAATCAAGCTAAATTAAATAAATTTGAACCTTATCAAGATAAAAACATTGGTCTCAAGTAAACATCAACCTATGAAAATCAAAATTGATCATTGAAACAATATGTTAATTTATATTCTGAATATCTATTTTTTCTTAACATTAGTCAGTTAACCAATCCGCAGTGTAACTAACCCTAACCATTAAACAACCACAATGTCCATACTAGTAATTTAATTCAATGGTAGCCTTAAGAACTAGATAAGTTGATAAATCAAGATAACAAATTGTCTACAGTTTATGCTTGATTTAATTGAATATTTTCCCTAAGATTAACAACATAGATATGCTATAATTATTAAACATAGTCGTTTCACAAGTTAAAATATCACAACTCTGGTTTTGATAACAAACTTAGCAGTAGATTGGTTTAGAAAAATAATTTAGAGTCTGCTCTAACAATCATAGGAAATAAGCATATGAAAATATTCATATTCAACATATAAACTAAAAGGAAAAGATAGAATAGCTTTCACAATTTTTAAAATTTAAAGGTTTTTGTATCTTTCAACCAAGAAAAATAACTTAGCTTTGCATATCTATTGAAAAACTAATGAAGAGAACAAATGAGAATATAATTTCAGGTCAAGGAGAAAAGGGTGGAGTTTTCTTTTTCTTTCTAGTCGCCACCTTTTCTTTCTTTTTATTTGATGGGAAACCCTAATCCCCACATCCCTCCAATCCGTTTATATCCTTAAAAAAAAATAGTGCTTTTCAAAGTAAATAATCTACATTTAAGTAGTACAATAATTGTTTTTCTAAAAAGAAGAAAAAAACAGTCTTGCATAAAAATTTTAAGCTTTGACTTTGGACTTAGAGAAGTTAACTTGTCCAATTAAAGACTTTTTCCATACAAATAAACAATTTACATGTCGGTTTGGATGCTTTAGAAATAAATTGAACTTGTTTCTTCACAAAACCTGTATGCTGGCAGAATTTATGGGTTGTCTTAAGAACATCATGTCTCTCTTATATGAGCTCTTGTCTATTGAAATTTGGTAGGTTGATAGGTATTTGAGTAAGGAATCCATGGTATTGTATTTTCTTCTAAATACCCATTTACATCCTATTAGCTTAGAACCTGGAGGTAAATCTACTAGAACCCAAGTATTGTTAGATAATATTGAATCCATTTCATCATTTACCACTTATTTTCAAAAAGCAACATCCCTAGAAGACATAGCTTGACTAAATGTCTTTGGATCATCTTCCATATTTAGGATCATAGGTGTCCTTTTCAATACTGTATTTCTATCACATTCCACTAAAAATACAATTGAATCAGTAAAAATAAAATTTGTGTCTATATATTTTTCCTTTCTAACTCTTTGACTTCTTCTAGGTTCACTTGAACCTATTACTTCTAGTTTTTTATGTTTTTCACTTAACGTTGAGCTAGGAGTCATTACTTTTAGATTTGGTTCTTGCACATTTGAATCACTTATGAATTTATTTTTGATAAATTCAACATGTATAGATTCAATAATCACATTAGTTTCTAAATCCAAAAGTCTATAAGCCATTGAATTTTATGCATAGCCAACGAAGACACTCATAAGACCTCTAGGTCCTAATTTTGTTCTTTGAAGATCAGAAACTTTATAAAAAGTTACACACCCCCACACTTTAAAATAATTCATATTTGGTTTTCTATCATTCCATGCTTCATAGGGAGAAACATTTAATTTTTTAGATAGTATTCTATATAAGAATGTGACATGCAGTACGTAAGGCTTCACCCCATAAATTATTTGGTAAATTAGCATTCAAAAGCATGGCATTGACCATATCCACCAAGGTCATATTTTTCCTTTCAGCAAATCCATTATGTTGTGGTGTATAGGGTATTGTCATTTGATGAATTATTCCATTTTCCTTATAAAATATAGAAAACTCCTTAGAAAAGTATTTTCCACCTCTATCATTTCTGAGAATTTTAATTTGCCTTTCCTTTTGATTTTCTACAATTTTCTTGAATTCTTTGAATTTTCCAAAGGCTTCATCTTTAGTTCTTAACAAGTAAACATATGTAAAACGAGAATAATCATCAATGAAAGTTATGAAATATCTTTTCCTACCCCTTGTTAACATACCATTTATTTCACATATATCAAAATGGACCAACTCAAGTAATTGAGAATTCCTTTCTACTCTAGAAAAAGGCTTCTTTGTCATTTTTGCTTCAATACATACTTCACATTTGTTATTATTATCATGCTGATATGAAATATAACCATGCTTACACATGTATTTCAAATATTTATAATTTAGATGTCTTAATCTAGCATGCCAAAGAAGAGAAGTAGAATCAACCATATAAGCAGAAATAACATTGATTTTATTAATACTAAACTTAAACATGTCATCACAAGAATAACCCTTTTTCCACAAACATCTCACTCTTAGTTACAAAAACCTTATCAGACTCCAAAACAATCTTGAACCTTTTCTTGCTCAAGAGACTAGCAAATACAAGGTTTTTCCTAATCTCAGGAATATGAAACACATTGATTAAAAACAATTTTTATCCAGAAGTAAAGTTCAACTCAATAGTTCTTTTCTCAAAACTTTGGTAGAATTATGGTTGCCCATCAAGACCTCTTCAGGTTTCTTCAATTCTTTATAAGTCTTGAACCATGCTTTTTTGTTGCAAACATGAACTGTTGCACCAGAATCCAACCACCAATCCGAAGTCTTCACAACATTAGTTGTCATATTTAATTTGGTAATCATTCCAATTTGAAAGTTTGAAACCATGGCAACCAACTCCCTGCTTCGTCTTTTTCAACCATATTCACTTTGAAAGAACCCACATTTCTTGTTAAAATTCTTGAATCTGCACTCTTTTATGTAGTGTCCTTTATTTCCACTATAGAAATAAAATCTATGCTTTTTATTAGTATTTTGTTTCTTCTTGAATTTGTTTCCTTTCTTTTGCACTTTCAGATTGTTTTGAGTCATTGTTAAACCAGTTTCAGTAACCAAATTCACTTTAGAATTTGTTGCTTGCAATTCACGCATACGAGATTGAACCTCAATTTGCAAGTGTGTTTGAAATTGTTCAAAGATATAATTGTTTGTGCTAGCAAACATTTTCTCGTGATATGAACATTGAATGAGGGATGTTGGACAAACATGTTCACAGCTGGGACTATTTCATACGGACAGCAATTACGCATTGGAAGAATGCAGGGAGTTGTTCATGCAAAGGAATTTTCATTTACCAACAGAGCCTAGGATGGAAATGGGACTAAGAACATAAGGAAGCCGAAGCACTTTCCTTAGCTGAAGAAAGAATCACGTGGCAAAATCAAGAACATATCAAAGGAAAGAATTCATGCAATCTTTGCCTTCAATTACTAATCATGATTGATTCTCATGCAAAACAAGAGTCCACGTTTTCATTGTGTACTGCTATCGTAGGAGGTTAAATTGTATTGTTCATGCCTTAATCTTCTCCCATAAATCAAGCAAAAAGATATTAGTGGCTAGCACCTTACCCAATTTCAAGCCTAGGTTCATCCCAATCTTCAAGAGTCGATTCTGCAAGATTGACAACATTTTAGAAGGAAATTCAAAATTGGTCTGCTGTTGGCTGGCTGATAAATAAGCAAGGGAGGGGGCTCTATAAAAAAAAAGAGGAAAAATGAAGAGGAGGGAGAAATGAAAACACACAAAGGTAGGGAGTGAGACGAAGAGAGACGGTGAGTAGAGAAAAGGAAGGAAAAAAAAAGAAACAGGACAGTGAGACACAAAAGGGGGGAGAAAAGGAAAAAAAAGAGGGAGGTACAAAGAGTGACAGAGGCAAACTAAAGAAAAGGGAGCAGAGGTGGTGATCTTCAATACCAGGTATTACGCTTTTTACTTGTTTCAGCTCATGTTCCTGTTATGCACCGTTGATTCAAGAATTTACTATTTGCTAGTGGTATTGAATAATGATGAAAGGTACAAAATAAAGTCTCATTACAGTAGGAACATCAAAACCACTAGACTTTCGTAAGCTCACGTGCAAAAAAAAAAAAATTTGATCCCTTGTAGATACTGAATGCTACAAAAGGAAACAATAATTGTCCAGTGTTTGAATCGATGCTTGCAACAGGTAAATATAGGTAATGGAAAATAAGGAACTATAAGGGGTTATGATTCATGAACTTGGGGGTGTCTTGAATAAAGATTTGTGTTTGTGAAGCAAGGTTATGATTCAAGTTCATTTTGAAACTAATCAAAATCAATTGGCCCAAAACCCAATTTAATTTTTTTGTTATACCATCCTTACAGATCCAATGCCCATTACATGTCTCCTTTTAAAAGGACCGATGTCCAGATCTTAAAATCAAATACGGGTTACACTCATTTTTAGCAATCTTGAAGGAAATTCCTTCTTAAAACTTAATGTCAATATCTTTAACAAGTCTTCTATTTTTAAGGATCAATGTCAATTTTTTCACAAGATAACTAGAAAATTTAAAAACAAAAGGCTAAAAATAATTAGGATGGCAATCAAAAAGACATATTTAAGATAAAACACATAGTAAATGTAACCTTTCATAATAAAGAATGTTGTAAGAGTGACATCATTCTTCCTTTAAGCATAACTAACCCCTTTATTGAATCTCAGAAACCAGTGTTAACTCTTAAGATCCCTGGTTTCCTTTAATTACTAGGTGGCGACTCCTAACTTTCCATGATGTATATTTTCAGCCCCCACCATGACGTCTACCGAGGTGCGACGTCCACCTTCACATCCTTTACCATCATCCTACTACTACAAATCTCCACCACCACCTACAGCTTTACCTCCCCCCCTCCCCCATCAACAACCTTTACTTGATCATCTTCCCTAAATTTCATCATCCACCAACAGCATTAGGCATCCACTAGATATAACCATAATCATCTTCATGCTTCCAGCAACAATCTTCCTCTTAATTTATCTAGCCAATAATAACCACCATTTAACTTAGCAGTAGTTATCAAAGTTGGACAACAACAGGATCTCTCAAACTCGAAACTCTAAAGGAGCTGAGCTCCCTCTATAAGCATTCATTTTATGCTTTGCAAGCAGAGAATCAAAGAGGGGACATATTAGTTTCATACTTGATAGGATTTTTCCCTAGAAGCAGTCGCAGCAATACACAATAATAGAAAGAAAAGACATACATGGACTAAAAAACAGAAAGAAGACTGAAACTTTAATTGAGCAGAGCTCCCTCTACAAGAATCTTTTTCTACTCTACAAATGGAGGATCAAAGAGGGAACAAATTAGTTTAACACCTTATACGATTTTTCCCTAGAAAAATCCATAACAATACACAGAAGATAAAGGAAAAGACATACCTGGATTGAAATACAGGAAGACTAAAACTTCAATAGAGCAGAGCTCTCTCTACAAGCATCCATTTTCTTCTCTGCAATTGGGGAATCAAAGAGGAAAAAATTAGTTTCTAACCTAATAAGATTTTGCCCCAGAAGCAGCCATGGCAATACAAAGTAATAGAAGGAAAAGACAGACATGGACTGAAAAACATAAAGAAGACTGAAATTTCAATGGAAAAGAGCTCTCTTTACAGGTTTCTATTTTCTACACTATCAGTGAGGAATCAAAGAACAGATATAGGAGTTTCAGACCCACTAGGTGCTTTTCCTCTAGTAGTAATAGCTCATGATTCCAGCGTTGGCAGAGATGGTGCCGCGCGGTTCCATGAACTGCTAGGATTACCTCAGTCTAGTAACTTTTCTCATCTGTTCTAACATTCCCTAAACAACCACAACAACATTGGAAGGTCAGTTCCTAACCCTAAACTATTTTTTGATAAATTGTTAGCTTTTTGGGACAAAATATTAATTGTGTATGGTTTTGAGACTATTTGATGATGATTTGTGATGATACGAGTTTGATTGTAGATAATGATAAGTTTTCTTTTTTACATATGAATGAGTTGTTAGGAAAACAATTATCAATTTTTTTATTTTATTATGGCCAAGTTTCTAAAAAAAATCATATTTGTATTTTCATACAAAAAAATATAAAAGAAAAGAAAATGAACAAAAAATATTTTGCATGATTTAGCATCTTTTAAAAATATCAAAGATTTAAGAAAAATAGTTTTTATATTTTTGCATGCCTTATGGATTTAATAACAAGTTTATTAAAGCCACGAGAACTTGGCCTATATTTAAAAAACATCAAAAATTTATTTTGTTTCTTTTAATTCCCAAGATTATAAACTTATATGTATAACATTTTCTCGTTATTAAAAGGGTAGTTTCTTTTATTTTTATATTTTTTAGCGTTAGAATGGTTAGGTTTGACTCATAAAGTTATGGTCCGCTCTATTGGTATAGACTGACTTTTGACCCATAGACAGACCAATGGATAGAAAAACACAACTTAATAAAAATCAAACTAAACAAATAATGCAGCTTACCTTAGGTAAGGTGTACAGGGGGTGACACATCCTCTATATACACAATCAGTCTTTTTATCCAGACTCTGGGACTAGTTCGGGTTTCTAATTACCGAAATACTAAGTTGTGTTGTGACTCCAAACCTTTTTAACTGAGAAAGGACAAGAATTTCTCGTTCTTTTCACCCACATCCCGATGATCTTGATTTGGGTGGACATTCACTGCGGCTTTGTTGGTGTGTATATTTTTTATTATTAATATGCATCTTTTATGCTTTAAATTATTTATTGATTATTGGTCTGTACATTTTTATTATCAGCATGCACTTTTTTTTACGCTTAAATATCTTACATTGTGCATGCATTTTGAATATAGAGTAATGCATCATGCATCACTTGCTTTAATTTTTTTTTAGAGTACACACAAGCTTTTAAGTTAGGTAGGGGATTAATAGTTTTCTCTATGACTATAGATTAGGGTTCAGATGCGTGAAACACTTAACTTATATTTGAGTGTCTGCATGGTAATTCTGAGCATATATATCTTAACCATTCTTTGCAACGCTTCATATTATACAAAGACTATTACTGGACAGATCTGAAACCTTTTGAGACCAGGTAGAAACTTACTCATGTTCACTTAATGAATAGAACCTATCCTTCAAATGTATGTGTCATCTATAAATTGCATCAAGGAAAACCTGACATGTAGCATCCTAAATTTTGGGGCTTTTAGGTGCTAAATGGTCATCACATAGATTCTATGAGAGTTTGGATTAGTATAAAATGACTGAGATGAATATGAATTCCCTTATCTGTGTAATAAAACACCAGATGATGATCATTGCCACCCTTTAAAGAACAAACTTGCATTTAATTTACCTTTTTTTTCACAAGCATGTCATATTTATTGGTTTTTGTAGCATTGCACGTCTTTTATTTGTAGAAGAAATATAAGCCCACCCCTAAAACACCAACTATTGTCAAGATCTATAAGAATCAAATGAGGGACATAGAAATAACTCAGATTAGACAAAGTCAAATCGATTCCTTAAAGGTTGAAATGACCCAAATAACAAGTGCAAGTTACTATTATTAAATTGAAAAATGATTGGGAGCCATTGAAAGGGCAATTTAGCATGGTTCGTGATGTTATTGAGATGTGTATAATGCTTGATGTCGTCATTCTTGAGGACTTTAAAGTGCCCCAATTCGATAAGTTCACTGGATCTTAATGTCCTACAATTCATCTATGGCTTTTTTGCACCAAAATGGTTGAGGCAATACATGATGAAAAGTTATTGATACATTACTTCCATGAAAGTTTGGGTGGACTTGCTCTTCATTAGTATATGTCGTCTTTGAAAAATTGAGTAGTTGGTGGAGGCAATGTTTTGTACTCTATGAGGAGTAATGGACAATATCTACATCAACTGAGGACAATGTTGCTCAAAGGCAGTCTATGATAGTGAATTACTTGATGAACTTTAGAAGCAATTGTGAGTAAAGTTACACTTGGAAATTTTCATGGTTAAAAGTCCAGCTTGCCCAGTTGATGCATAAAAAATGTTATCACATTAGTTAAGAGTGATTTGCAACAATCATTGATAATAGATGATTTGATAAACTCTTTCAGAGAAGAGAGAATAATGGAGCTTCGCTTCTCCATCAAAATGGTGGGTAATGGTGCAAGCATACTAAAAATTAGGGTGCATCAGGCAACATAATGGCTAACGAAGTTTGTCACTTCTCAAAAAATAGTTAATTGAGCAAAGTTTCATTTATCACTAAAAGGTCCAAGCTGTGCGACAACAAGGCAATCAAACGCATTGATCACATGAGTAAAACCTATGTGGGCTGAAGAGTTAAAAGATCAAATCCTAGAAATTACAAACCTCATCCATCAAACAATAGAGAAATGGCAAGAAAGGGAGGCTATATTTCAAAACAGGTAAAATGCATGCATAAACATCATAAAAAAAAAGATTTCAGGAATTTTTCAAGGATTCTTCTCGAAAGCAGTCAGAAAGGTTCAGCAAATGTGAACCATCAGAAATCCAATCTAGAAACTATTTTAATCCATCAAAAAATCATATTTGTATTTTAATACAAAAAAAGATATAAAAGAAAAGAAAATGACCAAAAAAATATTTTGCATGATAGAACATGTTTTAAAAATATCAAAGATTTAAGAAAAATAGCTTTTTATATTTTTGCATGTCGTATGGATTTAATAACAAATTTATTAAAGCCACGAGAACTTAGCTTACATTTCAAAAACATCAAAAATTATTTTGTTTATTTTAATATCCGATATTATGAACTTATATGTATGGCATATTCTTGATATTAAAAGGGTAGTTTTTTTATTTTTATATTTTTTTAGCGTTAGAATGGTTAGGTTTAACCCATAAAGCTATGGTCCATTTTACTGTTGTGGACCGACTTTTGACTCATAGACAAACCAATAGATAGAAAAGCATAACTTAACAAAAATCAGATAAAACAAACAATACAGCTTACCTTATGTAAGGTATATGAGGGGTAATACGTCCTTTCTATATATAATCAGTTCTCTTATTCAAACTATGAGACTAGTTAGGGTTTCTAATTATCAAAATATTTTGTGATGACTTCAAACATTTTTAATTGATAAAGGACAAGAATTTCTTATACTTTCCATCTACATCTCAATGATTCCGATCTGGGAAAATATACACCATGACGCCACACACATGCGATAGTTTTTAGGACCGCTCAATAATAAAGATTTGAAGTTGTTACTAGTAAATCTCGATTTCAAATAGTAGGTAAGATGGATAAGATAGAATCTAGATTGGGAGAAAGTTATTTTTTATTGCTTAACTTGAGATTATTGAACCTTTGAAAAAGAAAAAAGTCATAAATAAGGGTGATTATAATCTTAAATTAAGCATGGTATTATAATTTTAAAATACATGTCCCAAGCGTTTATATTCCAAACAGTATTTAGAAGGGGGGGAAAGAGACAAAAGACAATAAGCAAAACGAAGTAAAAAAGGCTTTGTTTCACCATTGTTGTGTAATCTTGTTGCCAATTGGCAATATTCTTCTCATCTTGCAAGATAGTTTGAAGTCCCGATCTTTAATCATATGGTGAAAATAAAATTTTCATTAACTCTTTACTCTTAATGAAGATCATGCGCTTTTGACTGAATTTAGTTTTAACGTAAAAAAAAATAAAAATCTACAGGAATACATTGTTTATTTGCGTTTAACAAATATGTGACAAACTGGTAATCGTACCAATATTCCCTTTTATATGGTAAAAAAAAAAAAAACTTTTTTTATATAGAATCGGGAAATGTACCATATAAATAGACCCGGGCAGTAGAGAATATTTGATAAAAATAAAAATTAAAAAATGGTGGCTACTAGCTAGTTTGATGAATAAGAAAATTTAATTTGCAACGGACTCATTCAAGCAGCCTGAACACACTGAATTAACATAAATGATGATGACACCCCATGACTCCGGACAGAGCTGCTGATATTATAATTGTTCCCATAGTTTACAGTAGTTCCATACAAATGCCACCCCTTCCTTGCTTGAAGGGGCATCAAGAATTTGAGCATACAAGGCCTTGCATTTAGGTAACAGTTCAAGTATCCCACATTGCGAAGAAAATTTGATTGCTTGGAAATTAACAATATGATATTGCATTTTCTTGATTTGAAGAACTCTATTATCTATAAATTGTCTTTCGAATGGCAATCACTGGAATAGTGAAAAGATGCAATGCAAATCAACCAGCACAAAGTCTCCTTTTCTGCTTCTGTAAATCTAAATTTTAAGAGATAAAAGACTTCAAATAAACTAGTTGGTCTTAAATGAGCACCCTCAGGGAGGAAAATACTAACGAGTATGATCCCATAAATAAAGTAGTTGGTCTCAAATGAGAACACGTAGAGAGGAAAATACTATTGAGTATATTATTATCCCAGCAGGTTCGAGTTCAAATTTGGGTTTTGAAATTAGTGTACACCAATCAAATGTTACTTCAAGGAGAGTTTTAGTCTCTAGTAGCTTATTCATTCATTACAGAACTCCAAGGAGAGTTATCTTTTATGAGTGTGTGTAAGAGAGACAGAGAGATGTTGTTGTGTAGCAGTGTAGGTACTGTGTTTTCTCTGGGCTTTGTCATGAACTTTGTTTGGTATCATGTAAGCAAGAGCATCTCATTATAATTAAACTTAATTTGTAAACTCTTCGATCTAATCTACTCTTCTTCTTTAATTTGGAATTGTTGTCTTCTAGCCGGAACACTTGTTTTTTTCCTTATCCCAATCAAAAAATTAATAGTTCTCATTTGAAATTTCTACCCTTCCCTCAACGAACAGAAGATAGAAATATTTCCCACGGGTTACGAAAAAAACAGAGAAAGAGGCAGGCAGATGGCCAAGGAGGAGATTAAATTATAATGGAATGGATATGCATCTAGCAAGATAAATATAATAAATAAATAAAGAGAGTTGAGAACATGGCATACCCTCATCGTTAGCCCTAATTCCTAGGCATTAATTTCATGTCATGTTTATTTTTATATTAAAGTTCAATCATAAATAAATAAAATATATCTGTTTTATACATCACAAAGATATAAAACTATATTAGGTTAAAAAAAAGTTGTTGAAACACAAGTTATTTCAAGAATACTTTTATCGTGATTTTTTAAAAAAATACCCTTTATGTTGTCTATGATTCTCATTGATAATAAAGTAAAGGTATTTGCCAAATCATAAGTTAAAAGAATGATGAACCCTAGGCCCCGTTACAACGGTTAATGATAAGGCATAGCAAATTAAATATTTGGGATTAGGAGAAAAGATATGCTAAAGGCTCAGTTACGAAATTTAGCATATCTCAGTGGTTCGACTAGTTTTGCTTGCCATGTGACCTGCTTGTCAAGCCAAAATGCAATAATTCGAATGAAGTTCCGATATATGAGCCTGAAACCTGTTGAATGGTGAAACCTCCACTGAATTACTCAGGAAATGTGTGATTTTCTTTACTAATATGTGCTTGACAAAATGAGATACGACATGGATATGAGGTATAATTTGTAGAAGAGTCATGCAAACATGGACGTACGTAAAGCTAATTTCTATGCTTCATTTGATTTTCTTGCAAATTAATGCAGAATGTCATGTTGTGATTAATTCCTGTATTGAAAAACCAAATGGGCTGTGATTAATTAACCTTAATCTCTAATTAAACTAACTTTTTTTCAGTAAGTTCAAATGTCGTTGTCTTTGTTTCTGTTGGCATGTCGCTTTGCCTCTGAAATCTCAAATTCAGATGAGGAACAATCTAGGGAAACTTCGTAGATAATCCTAGCCAAAAAGAGAAGCATGGCTAGAGGATATTTGGTAATTAGCTGGACAAACAAGTTAATTAAGTCAATCAAACAATTGGAGAACAGATTAATTTTGATAATATAATCTGTGATGGGCTCATCCAAGCAACTTGATCTCTCTGTGTGTGTTTAAAATTCTACATTCGTACTAGACCATCTTCATCTGTTAGCTAGCTTTTGAATAATTAGAATTGAACACCACACAATTCCGATATATAATTTCTTTTTAAAGCTTAATTTGATTCGCATGTTCCCAGCATGTTCCGATCGGATCTTATTGCTTGTGTTGTATTAAATTTCATAAATAAATTAACAAACAAACGTGTACTATCTCTGGATAGCAAGAAAACAAATGAGTTTGATTATGAACCTAATCCTGACTGGCTGACCCTAATATATATATATATATATATATATATATATATATATATATATAATCCTATAAAATTTGTTTGATTTGGTGATAAGAAGGGTTTTTTTTTTTGAGTTACAAGTTTAAGATCAATAGATATTCTTTCAATGTATCTCTATATGACAATGTGAAGGATGAATCTTGAAGATTGTTTTGAAAAAAGAAATTAGTCTTGACTATCATGTAAATTATTCTAAAGTTATCAAAAAGGTTCCTGGCCTTAATATCATCTATTCCGATTGTGACACTAGTAATGGAATTATTTTCATATTTACTTAGGTTTATGTTTTTCATAAAATCTAATTAGAGATGCATATTGGAAATCATTAAATTTCGTATTTGAGTTTAAGTTTATCGTAAAGATTATAGATGGTGTATGATCGGTGATTTATTCTCAATCTAATTTATATATTATTTTTTTATATATCATGTATTTTTTAGATTTGGGATTTTTCTCTAAAGAAATACATCATTTTGAATGATTACATACGAAGTAGATGAACAAATTAACACAAAAAAACAAACTAAAACTAAATTGTAATTCAAGATACAAGACATTGTAAATTGCAACACAAACACTATAAAGTCATTTTTCACTTCTTGATAAAAACAAAATGATTTGCTTATGAGGGTAATACAATTTTTTTCACATAACACATTGATTATCATTAAAATAATTCAAAAAATTAATTTTTTTTATCTTTTTTAGTATAATAAAATGACGTAAACTTCATTAAAAAAAATGATGTTCGAGGGGTTTTTATTTTTTTTTAGCGCAATTAATGACTTGATTACCCTTATATCACTTCCCACAACAAATTTTAGTAACTCTTTGATCAGAATTCCAGTTATTCAAAATTGCAATGATAAAATACGAAATGCGTTTGGATAATTAGTTATTAAATTCATGGCATACATCTTTTGATTTCTTTATGCTAGAAAAGAGAGAGAGAAGATTAATCATTAACGGCGGCTAGATGTAGGTTCGTCGCGGCCCTTGGCTGGACCAGATCAATGTGAATAAAGCAATTTAATTATATGTTGATAATAATAAATTATTTATTAGAGTCCTCCCAATATTTTTCTCAGAAGACTTTCTTTCTTTCTTTCTTTTTGAACGTTCTAAAGAGTCTGTCGACAAGACGTCTGTGATAAAACGAATAAAATTCTATAGATTTCCAAAAACTTTATGCTGATGCAATTTAATGACTTTTTTTTTTTTACGTGGGTGTTCTGGCCAGTTTACGCGCATCACGACTAATCCTACGGTCCACTGAACATTCTGCAAGCCCAGCGAGCATGTAAGGCACTACAAGGATAACAAGCGTACATAAAAAAATTCGAATCCGGGTGCAGAGAAAGGGAACAAATCCCTTCCACCGCAGGCCAATACCTCAAGTACAGCAAATTTAATGACTTTGATCAATGTGGTGAGGTGGACTGAAGATGACATTACGAAATAATTATTCACCGATTATTGCTGGCGGTGCTAATTGAGAGAGATTATGGAGATTTGTTTACTGATTAATGAACAAATGAAGTAGGGTTGGCCATATTCGGTTTTGGTTTGATCCAGGGATCTAGTGCCTGTTTACAGCAGTGATGTAATTGGAGTTTTCTGAAATTTTAAAAATTTTAAATTAATTTTTTAAAATTTTTTTGTATATTTTGTTCTATTAATATTAAAAAATTATATTTTCAAATAAAAAATACTTCAAAAAATTATCTTAACCTAAATATCTATATAATATGAGAGACAAGTTGAGTTAATTGAAACCTTTTTTTTTTTCGTTCTTTCTTTGAATCTGACAGTGCTAATAAATTTAATGCTCTTCGTTTTTCGAACACTTATTTTTCTCCTCTTTTTTTATTACGAGAGACATTTACAGTACATATATCAACGTCATGGATTCTCATCTACACATGTGTGTATTTTATTTTTTATTTTTTTTCAGAAAACATTATGCAATTTGTCCCACATCGACTCTAATTGGAGGTTTGATAGAAGAGTACAGCATACATTATGGGATGTATATATGTTGTTTGAGGTATGATTTTTTTAAAAAAAATAATTGTTTAAAAATAATTTTTTTATATTTTTAGATAGTTTTGATATGTTAATATCAAAAATAATTTTAAAAAATAATTATTACCATACTCATAAACATCATTTAAAACATTTTAAAAAACTATTTACCATACAAGTAAAAACAATAATATGCAACCATCTAGGTGGTGGCCCAGTGGTAAGAGCTTGGGACCAAGAGGTTTGCTCTCTCTGTGGTCTCAGGTTCGAGCCTTGTAGTTGCTTATATGATGGCCACTGGAGGTTTACATTGTCATTAACTTCAGGGCCCATGGGATTAGTCGAGGTGCACGCAAGCTGGCCCGGACACACACGTTAAACTAAAAAAAAAACAATAATATGCATGACTAACCAAACCAGTCAATAGAACAACCTCTATGAAGATGATTCACAAGCAACATGAGTATTTATATATATAATCCAACAATTCATTATATACTCACAATAATATACATTTAGACGAATTTTCTTCTCTTTATTTTTCTAACCAATAAGAAATTAATGGCTTAGCAAGAGACCAAAGGGCAGTAGAGAAGGCAAGAAGGGAGTGGCTACACGTCGGCGGAAGTATTAGCTGCTTCTACCCTTCCACCAACTACTTAAAGAAGGGAGTGACAAAAAAAAAAATTTCTAATTTTGTTTCCTTCTCCCACCGATCATCTCTCTCTGTTTTTCTTTTCTTTTGTGAAACCTCGCCGCCTCTGTATCAGGGCCGAAACGTAGGTTTCATTAACATTATTAATTCCCTTGATTGATAGTTAAAAAAATTAATTTAATTTAAAAATTTAAACGATTTAAATAATATTTTAAAATATAATTTATATTATTTTCCAACACATCTTCAAGTAAAAATTATTTGACCTTGAAACTTGCACAACTTTATATTACTTTGTTTTTAATTTTTTATTAAATAAATAGGAGTGGTGAAATTCGAACTTATAATTACTTAATTATCAAGACTCTGATATCATGTGAAAGAATTAATATAGCACAACCTAATTAATAACATGAAATTACTTACCAAACTATTAATTAACACAAAATCACGTATACACAATTAATTAATTAACCTAACACCAAACTGCATTTGGTTTCTACAGAAAGGGAAGGCAGAAGAACAGAAAATTAATGGTTATGATATTAGGTGAAGATGACTTTACAGTTTAAAAACCTATCGCCAGAATTGAAATCTTGGGACATAATGATAGGTGAAGATGACTTTCTTTTATGTAATTCTTCTTTTCTTGTTTAGTATTCCATGATTCACACAGTATAATCCTTTACAAGGACTTTCTATATTGTATATTTCATTCCCCAATGTTCGCTTTTCCAATTCGTCGTCTTCCACCAGCCAGCCAGCCAGCCAGCCCGCCCTCCCTCTAGCAGCCCTTCTCTCTTAGCTTCCAAGCAATATGGCAACAAAAAGGGGAGACAATATAATACATAATGTTTATATTTTTGTTCATAACCCTAACAACTCATGCCCCAAATTCAATACTCAACGCAGAAACAAAATGTAGACTTTTAGTAGAAGTGCTCCATCTTACGGCATTGACTGCTCATGAGTGAGATCTGGGAAGGTGACAATAATTTCAAAAATACGTGAAAATGTTCATGTAACTTTTTCTTGTTATCCTTTTACATTCAAACATTAAATTTAGCTGGTATCTAAAAAGATTATTAATTATTCTGAATGTAATAAGTTGACGTGAAGGAAAATCGTTCGAGAATAAGATTTAATGTCGATTAATATATAAACTAGTTTATATATTTACTAAATTAATTTGCTGATGAACTGATCAATTGTTGCTAGCGGGTGGATTTTTCATCATTATCATGCTCGTTGATTTTTGACAGCTGTGTGCATGAACTGGGACGATGACTTTTAAGCAAATGGGCATGTAGGTCGGTCGATCGGAGACGAAATGGAGACTAGATATATTGCCATGCCCCCATGTGCTAGCTTACCTTCTATAATTCTACTGCTATTTTGGACTTCCTCTTGTTTAAGGATTTTAATGGAAATAATTGAAATTGGTAAATGTCCCACAAAATTAATAAAATCATTCAATTTTGTTGTTTGAATTAGAACAATACCATGAAAATATTGAATATTGTTAATGAAGGGACAACTTAGCTACTCTTGTAACCAGCTAGCTAGCCCTAGGTGGTTTTCAGAGTAGTGGGAATTACGTGTTGATGTGAAGAGAAAGAAACTTGCATTACTATTAATTCTTGCACGAAATGAAAATGCTCTGAGAAATCAAAATAATCAACCACGTTCTCTTTTGCATCTTGTTTTTTATTCTCTAAATAGGGTGTAACTCAAAATACCTGGAAAAGCTGCAGGCAGTGGCATTTATAGAGATCCACATGCAATATTCTCATAATTGAGAAATCACATGCAAAATTGATCAAAATATACCATGTCCAAGTCAAAAAAACAAAACAAAATAAAATAAAATCAAGTGTTTGTCTAGTGAAGGGAAGGTGCTTATTATGTGGCTAGCTATTATAAACGTGTATTGTTGAAGAATTAGGAGAGATTTGCAGTTCTCAAACCCGCAGTAATGTGCACGTCGTCTCCGACTAGCTCTTCTCATTCGTAATTAATATAATATTAGCGCAAACAAAACTAAAACAAAGAAAGATGAAATTTGGTTATTAGATAAGCATTTCCGGCTGGGAATCAGATCATGATTTCTTGAGTGGACGGGCAGGAAGCATAGAGGAGCTTCCTGCTGCCTGCCTAGTTTACAACTATATATTAGATATAAGGATGGCAAATCTATAGATTTCGAGGAAGAACGGTATTTGATGAATCTTGGTAAAGCAATATAATTACCATTCAGAACCAAAAAAATTTTATTTTTTAATTATTTGGAGTGTTTCTATTGGATTAATATAGAAATATTCGAAGCTCATGAATCATAAAATGATGCTAGGCCAGCAGCAATAAATAATTGAACAGGGTAGAGGAGTGGAATTGTTAAAGAATGACTCTGAAATAATAACGAGATTAAAACATGATTAACTTATTCTGTACCATGTTATAGATTAAATTAAATGAGTAGTTGGAAATTAGTTCTGAACAAATAGAGAAATCCAAGAGATCAAAACAGTGTTTGATTTTATTTTAAAAATAAAAAATAAAAAAGTAATAAAAGACCAGCTAGAAAAAACCCATTTGCTAGATTAATCTAGAGACCGACTATTGGTCCGTGATGATTCCTCTCCTTCAACGACTACGCTTGCTATAAATACTTTGTATTCCATGCATGTTTTCTCATCTACACAGACAAAATCACTAAATTTTCCCTTGCCTTCTCTTAATCCAATAATAAAGAGAAAAGGTGTAAAAGTCCAACACCTTGCCGATAGGTGGTGGAATTTCAGGGGGAGGAATGACAGGTTCTAGCGGCGGCTCCCTTTGGGGTCGTCTTTGGCCTCAATTGGCCGTGGCATTGGTTATTCTCTTTGTTTCAAGCAATGTAGGTTCAGTCTCAGGAGATGCTTATGTTTATAGTTCACCACCTCCACCTTATGTATACAAGTCTCCACCACCTCCATCACCATCTCCTCCACCTCCTTATGAATACAAGTCACCACCTCCTCCATCACCTCATCCACCACCAACATACGTGTACAAATCCCCACCACCTCCATCTCCATCTCCTCCTCCACCATATATCTACAAGTCACCTCCTCCACCTTCTCCTTCCCCGCCACCACCATATGAGTACAAGTCACCACCACCACCATCCTCATCTCCCCCACCACCTTACATCTACAAATCACCTCCTCCACCTTCACCATCCCCGCCACCACCTTATGTCTACAAGTCACCGCCTCCACCTTCACCATCACCACCCCCACCTTACATCTACAAATCTCCTCCACCCCCTTCACCATCCCCACCACCCCCCTACTATTATAAGTCTCCACCACCTCCTTCGCCATCTCCCCCACCAC
>Ga0307510_10000861_pt1 | contig 31823 bp, 44 predicted proteins | sample 12_EM_MG_FD_207224 | JGI IMG/M metagenome (GOLD analysis project Ga0307510, IMG submission 207224) | Populus trichocarpa ectomycorrhiza microbial communities from riparian zone in the Pacific Northwest, United States - 12_EM | ecosystem: Host-associated > Plants > Roots > Unclassified | place... | reverse complement strand
TCAATCTTGAGACGGCTTGTGATGACTTTGAGACCACTGGTGACATTTTCGGTCCTCGAATGAGTGCGAGTGGGGGCTTATCATATTCGGTCCGTTCCGGACCGTGGTAACTACATTAAAATCTAGTCGTACTGTATGTCATGTGTATAGTATCAAACAAACTGGTCTATGATCGCATCTGCAAACTCTATATGGTTGAGGTTGGGACGAGTTGTTTTATCTTCCGTGATTCGGCTTCCTTAGCCTCCGCCTCGAGGAATTCGCGCCATGAATGGTCGACCGCGGGGTGCTTTGCAGCCTCCACGCGCTGGGAGTGTGTGAGAACTCCCGCAGCGATGAGAATCCCGATTGTCAGACCCTGGGCCCACATCCGAGCCTGGACAATCTTCTGTGAAGTAGACTGATGTCTAGAGAGGGAGATCAGGTGACATCGGGGAGGGGGCAAAGGCATGGCCGTACCTATCACGCATGATAATAGTGCCGGCGACGGCCATGCCGGCAGTCCAGCCACCCAGTATGACCTTGTATTGATGGCGGGCAACCCATCTTACAAATTTCTCTTTCGAGCTCAGGCTTTCCCACTCAGATGCCTCGCGCTCTTTGGCACTGTCTAGTAGCTGACGGCTGACACCTTTCCTACGAGGATGTCAGTGATTGGCCCAACACATCTGCACACCGATCGGACCCACCAGTTGTGTTGCTCATCGAATTCAACGCCTCGGCGTTCAGTCTGAATGGCCCAGGTAGGTCCGACAATGAGGATAACTCCGAGGGCCTTGAGGTGTATGGGAAGGGCACGATATGCGGGCAAATAGCGTTGTGCGGCAAATGAGGCAGGTAGGGAGATGGCCAGACCAGCAGCGATACCCTCGATTGAGCCGCGGGTGGTGGCGCGATCAAACGCCTCGTATTCTTCTTGAGTAACGTTGACCTTCATCGTGGAAGTAGGAGAACAAGATACGGAGTAAAAGTTATCCAAAGGATGAGTAAGTATATGACAGTGAGCTCGTGACCAGACGACTCCGTCACGTGCTTCGGGATTCGTCTCAACGATCAGTCCTTTCATCTGTCCCCACGTGAGGAAGGTTTGACGGCAGCAGGTGTTGGCGATCTCGCCATATGCTACGGGCAGATGCTTGAGGTGCTACATGAGATATCAGATCCAAACTCTCCTCCGCCCCTGGTCGCACCCACGCAGTCGTTCTCCATGTCGCAATCGGAGAAGGCGAGCCCAGTTGTGACTGGCCTCCTCGACTCCAAAAGGAACAACCGCAATTCCGTTCGCTGGCGATGTGTATGTACCGCAGCCTCGGAATGTTCTAGAGGAGAGACCAGAGACGCCACACTCAGAAGAGGGAGGGATGGTATTGGTTGGGCGACATCGGTAGATGACGGATGGTTGAGTCGATTAGAGCAATTGAGATGTCGTCCATATGTCGGGTTTTCTGTACTTGTTCTGCTTTTTTTGTTTCTGCTATGATACCACTCTGTTCAAGGTTTTAGGGACAGTCTTATCTTGTTGGCTTAGCCTAGGAACCGCTCTCCGCAATCTTGGCTCACGTGGATGTGGACATGCACGGCCTCATTGTTCTACAATATTGCGTATGTCTTTTGAGTATTGAGTATAACAAGCCAGTACTCAGACCACGGGCTATCCCTTTTTCTCAGAAAATAGCGGTATTCGTTGTGGGGTTAATTTGAAAATCAATAATTAATTATAGCTACAGCCGTAGATGCCAAGGAGGACGAAAAAAACCACCGTTAAATCGTCCGACATCTGCCGTTAGCATGGTGCGTCCAATACGGTTGAAGCTACAGAGACAGTCAGCACTGATCTGCGTGGTGGGCTTTACGATGTTTTTTTATTGGATGAGGGAATCTTTGAAACTCTAAACTGTGATGGCGTGATAGCGCAATGTTGGACTGTTGGAATCTGTCTGGTCTGGTCGTAAACCTTGCAGGTTTGAAGGTAGGCCTAAAAGATTTCGTCTCGCTGTTACTGCACTACCTCGGAGTATGACGGGGTGCCGACAGTTTTGTGTGTCTAGACGCCGCATTTGGGGTTCACGGCTGACAGAGGACGTTATGAATCCCTCCATCGCATGGCTGACCGACAGTTGTTTAAATTTAAGGAATGTGCGATGCGATCCAGATCGTCCATTTTGCAAGGTCCGCATCTGCCGTTTCGGATATGCTTTATAAAAGCGAATAAAGTCAGATCCCATTATCATTTACTGGAAGGCTCATCTGACTGCCCCATGCACGCCTGAACACTTGCCAAGAATGGAGCGACCGTGAAATGAGGCGCGAGGATGGAGCCAAGTTTACTATTATTTTTCACGGCGAGGTGCAGGGAAGGGGTCACTCAGACAATATGCCTCAGGCACGGGGTACAGCGCACCTATGCGTTTGCCGGAAGTAGAGAAGATAAGACCTTCCCCCGCGGGCCCGGACACAAGGGGGGGCACATAGTAAAAGCTGAAGGTGAGACGGGGACGGAATGGGATGCATATCCAACACTTCCGTGAAAACTATTGGGGCATTGTTACCATCACTAACTATCGAAGCGAAATGCTAGCGAGGAGAACTTACAATAATTCACTTGAAGGTCTCACAGATCTCATCCCTGGCGAAAGATGTCGGGAAAACCATACTTTCAGGATGATTACTGCTTACTGCTGGCATTACAAAAACGACGTCATGAGCATTATGAAATCAAAATCAAAGTCTGACTGATCACAGTAGGGTCCAGCGCCACACAAGATGCATTACTGTTGGCCAATCATGAAAGCAGCACAACTGCCTCAACGCGCGGAATCAACACTACTGTTTGGTCCAGCGTGGCTCCGAACCAAATGCGGTAACACCCGCCGGTGCAGAGCAGCTCAGGTAACTCCTCTCCCAGTCGACAAAACCCTCCAGCAACACTATCCCGGGGCACGGATGGCGATGTTCGGAGCTTTGACCTCGTTACCATCCTTCGCCGGGTCAGCATCTGTCCTATTAAGCTCTGGTACAGCTCCCACTCCTCTGAGACAGACCGCTCGAAGATCGACTTCTGGACTTCCATCTATCGGCCCTGGGCCTATACCGCGTGCCACCGTCTCCCTCGAATATGCTTCTCTGCGATACCAGTCTCACTGCCCCCTCGGGATGTACGTCATTCCATTTGCAGACGACCCATTCATTTGGGATGGCGCTCTTTTCATTCATCAGGGTGAGCCCGATCGAACGCATCCGTATCCCTCGAGAAGCTAAAGTCTTTCCCGAGGCAAGGCTACTATACCGATTCCATCCTAAGGTTTCGGTTGACATTTCCCCACAATTACCCCGAACAACCTCCGGCCGTGCACTTCATTACCGACGTCTTCCACCCGCTCATTTCCCATCGGGATGGAACCTTCAACTTGGCCCCCAAGTTCAACCCATGGCGGTCAGTCTTGTTGCCACGCTAGGTTTCCTCTGTATAACGAGTGTCCCTGCTTGAGTAGACCAAACGAGCACCATGTGTACGACATCTTGTATTACATCAAGAGCTCGTTCAAGAAGCACATGCTTGACCAGCTTAAAGAGAGTGACTGCTTGAACAAAGAGGCATTCAGGTAAATCACAGTTCATCCCAGTTCGCTCACAACGTGCTAACCGTCCGGTGCAGATTGTAGGTGACTGGGCCATTCATTCTAGGAATAGAATATGGTATAACGCAAGATCATGTCACGCAGGTACCACGACACGACTTCGTCGTTCGCGGCACTGGCGACTCAATCATCGATGCTCTCCCAGACTGCGTCTGCGCTCTTCGACCAGGACCATCCTTCGATGGCAAGCACGAAGGGTCCACCGCATAGCCTAACCTTTCGCGAGCTGACACCGGAGCAGTCCAGCGCTTTACGCGCCCGACTTGGGTTACAAGCATGGGAAGAGCACCCTCCGCCGACCTGAGATGCATCTTACGAGCCACGTTTCTCCAGTCCGAGAGTCCATAATGGATTCTATTCACATTGTAGATTATCGAGTACGCCAGAACTGAACTATCTATATCATTCTAGTTGGAGGATTAGCGGCTGGGTATCAAGGCATCTGATACGGGGCCGTGCGCTATATTCATGGGTAATCCTTGCTGCTCGAATTGGCAACTGTTGCAGGTAATGCCTCAAGAACAAGTGGCGTCGTCTCTGGGCCCGTATCATCATCCTGTATTGTTTGATTAACTTTCATTTGAATCCGTTTACCTGGCGACACCCACCTCTTGTGTACGGCCGAAATGCTTCGATAGTTTCTCTATGACGAGGCTATAAGGCAAGTGCTGGGTCAATTTCCTACACATGCTACATCAGTCTTTCCTGGGAGATTCGATGAGGAGAGAGCAGATAAAGGTTTACCGTCGCTGTTGCACATTCAGCGAGTGCCGTGCATCTAGCGCAGAGTCAAGGACATTGGGCGAATGAGCACCTTCGCTCAACGAGAGCTTGATGGAATATTCCTTGTCGGATTTTCCCCGGCCATAGTTGCGCTCATACAGTTCGAACCTAAGAGGGAAATTGATCTACGTTGCCCCAAACAAATTAGGGAAAGACACACGTTATATGCGACTGCCGGAACCAGTTAGTAATAGATCAGAGTGAGCTGCTCCTAATATAAAATGCCTGGTTGCTTACTGCGTAGTCCAGCTCAGGGAGCCGTCGATTCGCGATGGGCAGTCCCGACAAAAGAACGAGATTGACCAGCGTGTGGATATGGCTCTCCTTGGTGAAATAACAGGTTAATGAGCTCCGGCCGTGATTGCGTGCTTCTTCAAGATCGTCCACCACTTTTCGGAGCAATGGGAGTGAGGTAAGAACACCGATTTCCTCCCTGAAAAGGATGGTGGCATTAGTCAACGTCCGAGGAGATGCAAGAACACGAAGGACTTTTCAGCAGGTTCGATCCCGTATTCCTGTGGCGCCACCAGGTCAAACATCGCTTTGGCACGGCCATACAGCTCATGCAGTTTACGGTCACGGGGCTGACGGTTGTCCTGCCCACCACTTTCATCGAATATGGCAAAAAGGAAGGTGCGGTGGTGAAGGGCGCAGTATTTGATGGTATCGTATAACTCCGACACCTGAGCGACAGGTCTCAACTGAGTGGACATCGCACGACAGGTACAAAACCAGTGCTCACACGTGATGGGTCGAATTTCTCTGGCTTCACATCGCAGAAATCTTCAAAGAGCTTCTCCCAACGTTCTCGGAATAGCCAAGGCTCGTCTCCGCAACACCTCGGTAAGAGTCAGATAGTTGGGTACAGGTCCATTGGCAACGTAACCTACCATCGCTCCTGAATCTTTTCCACGTCCAGGGTGTCGAAGTTTTGACCCATAGTAGCACGGAAACCGCTAAGCAGTTCAATCACTTCCTGCGCATGTTCAGAAACATGTTTCCTGTCCCGAGGGAGTCACGAACTTACCTTGAGGACTTCTACAGGTTCTTTGTTCATACTCTTGGGCCAGATCAGCTCTGGTCGCTTCTCTGGCTCCCCAGGCCGTAACAGAATCTTCAGTCGTTTCTTCACGTCGTCCATGAGGTCCTTGGCGGCATTCGAGTCATCCAAAAGGTCCTTGCGTACGATGAGCTTGAGCGGTTCCCTGAGGGACATTGAAGACTTGGGGGTGAGAGTATGCCCGGAGATGCCATCTGCGGATGTTCGCCCAGAGCGAGAAGGGGTTGAACTTGCAGACAACGAGGACTGGTGCTGGTCAAGCAGGGCAGCGGCGAAAATCTCTGCCGAGGCAATGACACGTCGCTCAGAGGATGTGTATATCTATTCCAAAAATGGGTAAGATCGGTGACCATAATAGTCGTCCTGGGGCGAGGGACGGACCTTTATGTTGTTGAGGACGTCTTTGTCTGCGCGCTTCTTTTAGCCACCACGCACGTTCGTCGGAAAAATTGGCCTAAAATACGCACTCATGATGGAGATGTCCTTCTTCATATTCTCGCCCAAATCCCGGGATTGATACCGCGCCGAGTGTGTGAATTCCCCGCCCCATTTAAATACGAGAGTCAATTTCGCCAGTTTCCTAGGTTGGCCTGCTGTCTTCTTCGAGTACACTGGTTTTAGCTGAGCTTTAGTCCCAGGGAGTTCTATCTTGCTGAATAGTGCGTTATTCAGCAGCGTGAGCTTGTTTAGGTCTTCCCCGTCTGCCCCCAATTGCTTTGCCTCCTCGACGGTGACGGCGATGCGGCTGAGCTGCTCCCTCTCGCGAAGTATTATTTCTTCTTTCTCGCCATTGAGGAGGGTAACAAAGGGCTGAGTCCAGGCCTCTCCAATGGGAAAATTGAACTTGAGCTTTTGCTTTGGGGTTCGATCGGCATGACGAAGGACAGTGACATTCGCCTTCAATACCCATGTTGGTGCCTCCGGGGTCGCAGACTCGGAGCTTATCAGTGGTCGATCCGGAGATATTGAAAGGCGGGTACAAAGGGCTGAGAGGATCTCAGCCGCTTTGTCTAGGAGGTGGGTCAGAAGCAAGAACATTATGCGGCGCTCAAGCTGGGCACTTTATGAAATACACTCGCCGTAATAGGATTCATTGCCCTTAACGAAACTCCAGCCGTTGACATCAATCACTTGACTCTGGGCACCATTATTGCAGCGCAGCATGTCGTAGCCACAGACTCTCTGACCAAATGCATGACAGATTTTCACCGCCCAGGATTTCTCCTCGTCACTCAGGTGAGTGATGAACCTATGAGATGTGAGGTTAGACCCATGAAAGGAAACGGCCACTGCTCACCGAATCTCCTTTCCTTCGGTATTGCGTCTCACGAGCCCATCAACGACAGGTGATTTGCGTGTCTCCGCATGTGTATACTCATTACCCACTGTGTATACTTTGATATCTTCCGAGTTGTCGACATCAATAAATTCCTCATATATGTAGGATCCGTCAGTCCTCGGGTGTATTAACCCAGGATCCAGTTCGCTGCTCTTGTTCCCAACCTGTGAGAGGTTTCAAATCATTAAGTGGTAGACTCGTTACGTCATTGGCTTACCTTTCTGAACAGTCGACGCCCACCACCGTCTCGAAAGTATATGTAAACATTATGGTCCTCACCACTAACTGGTTTCTCCACGAAGGGTTTTTCCAACACTTGGCCGTCAATTATTATAGCATTGCCATCTTCTCGCAGAGTCACCTCGGGAGTAACGCGGAAGCCACCAAGCTCAACGCCAATCCTGGCCCCCATATATTCTTTGAGTTCATCGTCTATCTTGGGTCCGCCGTCGCGAGACACTTCCAAACGCTTTGGAGTAGGTACTTTGGCATGGTCCAAAACGAGTCCCACTAGGCGGCGATCCCAGAGAAGAGCTTGAGGTACGAGCTCGTTTATACAGAAGGGGTTACGGAGTTTTACGTAGGATATTGCTTTGTGTAAAGGGAAATCGGTAGAGAAGAACGAGATGAGAACGTCGCATCTAGGCCAATTTTCAACATCTTTTTCGACAAATGTGCCCGGAATGTCAAATCAAGCGCGCGTATCAGGCAAATCTCGGCTCACCTTCGTCTAGGATGACTTTATCTCCGAAAACCTTGACCTCAATGGACCCTCTGGCTCTGTCCACGAGACGAGTCAGAATCTCCCTCATTGCCTTTGAGCGAGCCTTGATGTCCATTGCACATATTCCCAAGACAATTGTCGGTTTCGGGACCTCATTTCCAAAATACAGATCAGATGTGTGAGACCCTGTAGGGGATGGTGTGGAAGATCTAGCCAGAATGGAGCTAGAGCGAGGAGAATGTCGATCACCGATGTGCAATAAAGAGACCCGAGAAGGTCTTTCCCAATGCATTGGTACCACACGACCAGCGTCCGCGGTGGTCAAACCCTTGTCAGGTTGGGCCCTCGTGCGACCACGCATTGTGATTGAGATGACCCACACCCGGCCCGATGATTGTCTGATAAGGACCCCGAACCCAATCTTAGGGGTGTCCGGTGTGCCAGATATGACGTTCGCGAAATTGCCTCTCAACCCCACTTGAGGCAATTCTGCGGATCTACCACCCACCCAGATTCAATTCACCACCACACCCATGTCGGCGAATGCTCGCGACGAGGTTACTTCTAAAATCTTCATATCTAATCTTCACTGTGGAAGGCAAGTCTCGTCAACCAGTTCTCATTGTTAAGATCGACCAATATCCTGATACTTTTCGTGCAGCTGCATCCGTACCATTGAAGAGACTCTCAAGGGGCTCACTCCCTCACCCCATTCCATCCATGTATCCATCATTTCCCAATGTGTAACCGTCCGCCATCCTACGGCTCTATCGTGTCTCGTTATCACCGAGGCGATTGAAGACGCGGGCTTCGATGTTGCCGATGATACAAGAGCAGGTCCTGTACGACCACCGGGTACCTCCGATTCTCTTACACAGTCTCATCGGGCCAAGAAGCATCTGGAACAATGTCGATTTTGTCGGAACAGGTCCGGAAGTGAGCACGAAGTACTCGAACAGGCGCAACCGACGTCGTCCCGAAGGAACCTGCTTCGGCAACCTGCTTTCAAGGGCTACCTTCAGGAAGCCGCGGCAGACGGGATACTCCGCTCACGTAATGTACCCCATCGACTCACGCTTTCTGTGGGTGGGATGACTTGCGGGTCATGTACAACCGCGGTAAATCAGGCCCTTTCTGGGCTACCTGGTGTGCATGACATATCAGTGTCCCTTCTCAGCAATTCGGCCACTGCCATTTTGGATAATAAGGTTATTGTGCCAGACGTACTTGAAGCCTTCAAAACCATAGGGTACGAGGCTGACGTTGCATCCATCCAACCCTTGAATATGGATACAACAACCGTTGAAATGGACGGGCCACTTCACGTCTCACTCGCTGTCGGCGGGATGACCTGTGCCGCATGCTCATCCACCGTCACCCGATTGCTTACTGAACAGGAAGGTGTCTCAGACGTTTCGGTCAATCTCATTGGCAATTCTGCGTCCTTGGTCATAGGGAATAGGGAACTACTTCCAATAGTGCAAGACATTATCGAGTCTGCAGGATTCGAAGCGTCTGTGGCAAACATGGAGCTCGTTGGCCCAACGCCGAATACCGTGACGGAAGAAGTCGCACGAGGACAGCGTACCGTTGACTTGCGCATAGAAGGCATGCGCTGCGAGTGAGTCACCACGACTGAAATTTTTCACAGATGTCTGATAAATCCCATTAGCCGTTGTCCTGTAAAAGTAATGAAACGCCTCGATAAGATGAGTCAGATCTTACACGCGGAACCACCGACCCTCCAAGACCCAATACTTCGTCTCACCTATGAGCCGTCCCCACCTAACTTCACACTACGTGATGTTATCTCCGCCATCACATCCTCTGACAGCCCCCCTTTCAGGGTCATGGTTCATAAACCGCCTTCCCTGGAGGACCGCGCTCAGTCAGTACGAACCAAGGAAAAACGCAGTCTCCTTTATCGTCTCGTGTTTTCGGCCATTGTCGCCATACCTACTTTCATCATCGGCGTCGTCTTCATGAGCTTGGTGCCATCAAAGAACCCTACTAGAAACTTCCTCATGGAACCAATGTGGACGGGCAATGCGTCACGTATCCAATGGTCGTTGTTGTTCTTGGCTACACCCGTGATGTTCTACAGCGCTGGAAATTTCCACAGACGGAGTTTGAAGGAAATACGCGCCTTGTGGAGAAGAGGAAGCCGCACACCTGTATGGAAACGTTTTCTCCGCTTCGGGAGCATGAATTTACTGGTATACACAATCCCTTCCGACTTGTGCATCAGCTAAACTGTCTTCGATACGACAGGTCTCGTCAGGAGTGTCTGTAGCGTATTTCTCCTCTTTTATTTTGCTTTGCCTCGCAGCCTCAACGCCATCATCCGCGGACGGTCACGGTGATACATCCACATATTTCGATTCTGTCGTCTTCCTAACAATGTTCCTTCTCATTGGTACGTCGCTTGGCTGTCGGAACCGGTAGTGTGCTTAAGCCCAGTCCAGGCAGGTATATCGAAGCTTACAGCAAGAGTCGCACCGGAGATGCCATTACCAGCCTCGCAAAATTGAAGCCGGCCGAAGCACTAGTTGTGGGTTTGGCAGACAAGCAAAGTTCAGTTACCTGCTTTCGCACCGTAAGCGAGGACATAGAAAAAGGCACGATAGACACGGAGACAGAGAAAAAAAGTATGAAGCCAGGTTCCAGAGTGCAGAAAATCCCTGTGGACCTCTTGGAAATTGGCGACGTCGTTCGGGTGCCAACTGGCTCAACGCCTCCGATGGATGGCGTCATTATCTCCGGCCACTCACTTTTCGACGAGAGCTCGGTGACAGGGGAATCCAAACCAATCAGGAAGAATCCTGGGGATCACGTATTCCTAGGGACTATCAACATCGGGGGAGCCATAGATGTGAGAGTAGATGTGGCGGAGGGAAAGACCATGTCAGTATCACCATCCTTACCGTGAATGTGATATTGACAAGAATGTAGGCTTGATCATGTCATCGATGTAGTCCGAGAAAGCCAAACAAAGCGGGCACCTATCGAGCGCGTTGCGGACCTCTTGACGGGCTACTTCGTTCCGGTCGTTACGCTACTTGCACTCATCACGTGGGCCATATGGCTCAGTTTAGGATTGAGCGGTGTGCTCCCGCGTAGCTACCTTGATAAAGACATAGGAGGATGGCGTGAGTCACAATTTTTCTGTATTGGATAACTCACTGATCCATCTTTCGCCAGCGGCGTGGTCCCTCGGGTTTGCTATCGCCGTCTTTGTCGTTGCATGTCCGTGCGGAATTGGCCTCGCAGCTCCAACGGCCCTTCTCGTTGGCACGGGTATCGCTGCAAAGTTCGGGATCTTGGTTCGCGGAGGGGGAGAAGCCTTCCAGGAGGCAGCGCAGCTTGACGCTGTCGTCTTTGATAAGACGGGGACACTAACGGAAGGCGGCAGCCCGTCCGTCACAGACAGCGAGGACTTGTGCGACGGGAATCCTTGGAACCGTAGAACCGTGCTCGGATTAGCGGCCGAGCTTGAAGCATCCAGTTCCCATCCTCTCGCCACGGCTATTCGTTCATATTGCGAGAGTAACAATGCCGTTCCCCAAGTGTCCAGCTCAGTGGCGGAAACGCCAGGTCGGGGACTCCAGGCGACGTTCAATGACGTGGGTTATTCAGCGATCATCGGAAATGAGGCGTGGATGCTGGAGCATGGTGCTGGCGTCCCAATAGAATCTGCAGGCCGCTTGGAGTCCTGGAAGTCGGAGGGTAAAAGCGTCGTATTGCTCGCCGTTCGTCGGCATGATACGAACGAGGAACAGGGAACAAGTCAGTTCAAGGTGCTCGTCCTGTTTGCCATTGCGGACCCAATTCGACCCAATGCGAAAGCCGTGGTCTCTCATTTGCAATCGCGAAAGCTGGCAACTTGGATGATCTCAGGTGACAACGCAATTACCGCAAGAGCTGTGGCGAAACAGATAGGCATACCTAAGTCCAATGTGATCGCAGGCGTCCTTCCCCACGAAAAGGTGGGGTTCCGGACCATGGTTCGCCAACTTCCATGTGGGCTAACATTTTTGGTGGTTAGGCAGACAAAATTCGTTGGCTCCAGGAGAATGCACCGAAGAAGCCGAGTACGTGGTTATCGAGGAAAAGGTTGAACAATCGGTGTGTGGTTGCCATGGTCGGGGATGGTATCAACGATGCACCAGTGGGTCATGAAGGCAGTCGACGGTGTTTCTGATCGAGTTGACAAGTGTTTTAGGCGCTTGCCGCTGCTGATGTGGCAATTGCGATCGGATCAGGAAGCGACGTCGCGCTCTCCAGCGCCTCATTCATCCTTGTTTCGTCCGATCTTGGTGGCATTCTCACGCTTGTGGATTTATCGACAATTGTATTCCGGCGGGTGAAACTCAACTTTGTAAGTGTCGATTCCATGAGGCGAGTAAGGATACAGCTGACATAGAGACTCGGACATTAGCTGTGGGCATTGGTGTATAACATCGCGGCAGTTCCAATTGCGGCAGGTGTCTTATACCCGTTCGGACATATCCGTCTTGATCCAGTGTGGGCTTCTCTTGCCATGGCCTTGTCGTAAGTGAACTCGACAAATGTCCGAGTAGTTCTTTATTCACACCGAAGTACATCTCAGATCGGTCTCAGTCGTTTGTAGCTCTCTTATGTTGAGGTTATATAAACCACCCAAACAAAGAACAGAGAGAATCATTCAACAAGCGTCCGGACAAACAACAGGTAATTCCTAATGTAGTAGTGAATCGAGTCGTGCAGAAGTTCCCATAGGCGACATGTACCCATACCCAGTCGACACACGTTCTATGATTTTGGTTGTACTTGTAAATCTTTCTTGGCACGATAGAATTCCGAAAAGGATAGCCGGATTGCCAAAAATCGACAGTCGAGGTCGACATGAGTCTGCAATGCGTGAAGTATGACATGGACCTTCTCCGAGAAGGAGGCCCCATATTCCTTACACTGCCGTAGTCCGTTGGCTAAAGCATCCGATTGTTGTGGACTTATGCGAGTATCGGCAACAGTATAAATCCCCTATTCATCAAGGGGGTTTTAAGCTAGGTCGTGCAACCGAGTCTGCGAACTCACTCGTGTTTGATCGCGCTCACTGTCACGACGGGAAGCCTCTGTGATATAGAGGTTGTAGAAGTGTTCCTGCGGCATGCGTCCATCAACCTTTGAGCAGCATGCACAAGTTTGCGACTCACTGTCGCGTCGTAAAACCCGAGAATAAGTGAGAACGCCTCCCTGACCTGATTGAGCAGGCTCTCCTGAAAAATTTGCCGAGATCAATGTCAGGCTTGGAATTCAGAGGATCAACCAACCTCTTTGCCAGCCTTGGAACCTATCAGCAATAACTTCTTCACCATGCGATCCAAATACACGCGATGTGCGCTAATCAAGGCATCCAGGTCACCTTCTTTCTCGTTGATGAAGTCCATGAGAGCCTTCCATGAGCACTCGATGACTTCCAACTGACAGTAAGCAGCCATTTGTCGTATGAAGTGGATCATTTCCGCAGTAATCAGGCGGATTTTGTGCCATTCTGGCTCCAGCTCTGATTCACGACGTCAATCACAACACTACACGATCAAAGTATGCTTGGAACCCACCCGGAATTCGTACAAAGGCTTTGGTGGCGCTCGCTGTTCTCAGCCACCCCTTTGTCATGGTATTCTCGATCCGTTTCATTTTCCAAAGGTAATTGAACAGCTTAAGGTACTTGACCATGGAGTCGGGATCAAGTACCGTATCCAACGGGGCATCGACCTTGTACTCCAAAGTGAAGACGTCCCAACCGATTTCACCTTGACTGTATTCGAGCATGCGTGCGTCAAGGCGTCGAAGAACATCGGGTGGATCTTTCTGGGCATTGGATGAACGAATAGCTGTTTCTAACGTGGCTGTTAAATTGTGCCGGTACAACGAATTCGCTGGTTTTGACAAGCTCGGCCTATGAGTCTGGAAGCTTGAGTGATATCGCCAGCATGTCAACGTTTCAACTTACCCAATCGTTTCCATGAGCTGATCCGCGAAGTCGCCATGACCCAGGAGGAGGTAATTCTTCAAAGCCCGAAGATGGTCTAGCAAACGGAACTTGTCAAAGAATATGTCGAACAAACGCTGGCTAGCTATGCGATAAGCGGCGTCTATGGAGCGCTCCAGCCCGAAAATGTCATTGTACTGTAGGGCTTCGATCAATCAGATGGGAGCAGACATGCTCGTTAACACGACTCACTGCCATTGGTATTGCTCATTTTTTCGCGAGTGGCGACCCAATCTGTATCGTGGCAACTATATCGAATGAAATTGAGACTCTTCCCTGTTGAGAAGATCTAAATATGGAACGGTTAACGCGATCCGGTGATTCATGAGATCAGACGGCGTACCTTTCTACCGAAGCCCTCTCCAACAAATGCTGGTAACATTTCTTGCCTAAATTTGTACTTCGCCTGCCACAGCCGAAGTCCACTTTCACGTTCTCCCGTTAGGTCATCTTGATCGACGTTGAAGCCGCCGAAGGCGCCGTCACCTATCATAATGCCAGCACCATTTGTAAGGGACGATGGATAGACATATTGTAGATGAGCAAGCTCCGGGTCCACAGTCACGAAAAACTCCAAGTATGGATCGTACAGTTCCCCCGAAAACAGCCACTTCTGCAAAGTCTCAAAGAAGGGTTTTGAAACCTCAATTGGTAGGTTACTCTCAGTCGATCCATGAACGGCTCCGACTATACTCACCTCCTCCAGAAGTTGATCCGTGAATTTGCGCACAAACGGGTCACCATTCTCCGTGTAGCTGTGAATGAGGTTGACAAGAGCACCACCTTGCGTGTCTTGAGGGCGCCAATAATGTCAATCGAGGATCGACAGGAGTGTCATGGGGCTGTACCTTTGGCAGCTTCTACACAAACGCTCATCATACGCATCCGCAATCTCCACTCATTAACCCATACGTCGAGTCGCTTGAGAGTCAAGCCACTCTCCTCTGTTCTGGGGTCTGGCTCCACAGACACAGAAGCTGGTGGAGACCGCGTATCCTGGTCTTGCACATTGGAAGCGATGTTCAGTTGTGACTCCAAGACTGCTATAAGGCGATAGTACTCCGTCAATTGGGATTGTAGGTGATGACAGAGACTCTGTTCAATCATCCCAATTCCAGTTCTCGCTTCACGTTCTCGTATGAAACGGTCGACGCGAACATACAGGTGTCCAACCTCAGATAGTCTGTGTATCAGCTGCTTGGTTGGGGCTGATATGCAATATCCCTTAGAAAGAGTGGTTAAGTGCTGAGTATCTGCCGTGTAATGACACCTACAGTGTCTTCCGTGAAAAGAATGCTCATCTCTGCCTCTCCATCTTTACTTGTTGCAAACCGCACATGCTTTCCTGATATCCCTTGTAAAAGATATAGAGCATCTCTCAAGAGGGCAAATTCCTGGATGTGTGGGCATCCTATCTCCATTTCGTGAACACGTTACTGAGCTGATCAGCCAGTCACTATACCGGATCGGGCGCGCATTTCTCTCAAAAGCTCGGCCTTAGATTTCCCCCTTCTCTGCGGTTGATGTGGTTGAGCTCCATCTATCGGTGAAACAGCTGGAGTATGCTTGGACGTGATGGGAGGCGACGGTGCGAGAGAAGGGAGTAAGGAAGGGGCAAGGAGAGGTGTTCTCGTCGAAGAGCCCAAGGTATGCAAAAAGAGTATTGATTCAGGCTTGCGTGATAAAATGGGCTGCACATATGTTTAGTAGCAAGTTGTACACCTATTTGAGGGAATGGTACCTGTCCTAGTAGCCTAGAGAATAAGTTTGTGAATTGTACTGACGTAGAACCGTCAGGACGACTCTGAACGACTGAGACGAGCCGATAAATTGGGCGGTGAGCCAATAAGAACGTTTAAACGCGTACGGCGACGCTTCACTATATCTGATAGATGACCAATATCCATCTCACGACTTTGACCTATGTGGCTACAGATTTCAAGTTGTCTGGTCAACGAAAGGGAAGAACAAGTAAACATTGTTGCTAACCTGGACAACACATCCTTACAGTGAGAAAGAAGATCATTAAAGAGGACTTGATCGCTCCTTGACTGAGGGATAATAGAGTGGATAAGAGATTCGAGGGAGGAGGACGAGGCAGTGGCAGCCATCACATTCAGTTAATTCGATCGCTGTTTCGACATTCGACAACACAACCGTTAATCAACGCGGCCGCGTGATCGGACCGAGCTATCCGACGAACCACTTGCCTAAATCGGAAGTGACTCTAATCGCGCTCAGTAGGCTTTTGAGCAGCTTAACTCCAAGCGTCGAGTCCTCCCTCGCCGAACACCTTAATATAGAGGCGGCTCGCGCTTTCCCTTACATTTTCAACTTCTATCTTCTCAGCTCATCTTGATCCTTTATCCGTGCCTTTACTCACGATCCTTACGCCCTTTAAATTTGACGATCTGACGCGACGACAATGGAACGATCCGATCCGACGACCTCTGACTCTCCCGTACGTTCGGGACGGCCCAGTCCCTCCGTAGGCTTTGCCTATCAGGCTCGTCTCCTCGAACGGGGGTCTACTCATACCGGAACACTTTCGAGGTCTAGCTCTGTCTCCACCGTCAACTCTCTGACTACTGGTAGTAGTACCACCTCCACACCGTCGACCACAACCCGGCGCTGGACACCCTCGCATCGCATCGGCGGTAGTATCGACTCTGTTCGTGGGAAGTGGGAGGAACGCGTCCGCGCAGAGGCAACCTCGAATGAAAAGGATTTACCTGGCATTCTAGGAGAAACCCAAGCTCCCGACTCAAGATCTTCACGTCCGTTGTCACACCGTTTTCCCGTGTCGAGCACCGCAGAGAACACCTCTTCTCTTTTGCGAACACGGACTTCTCCCGATGTCCTTCAAGCACCAACTTACCTAAAACATCACACGATCCCTGCCCCAATAATCGCGTCACCGTTGTCACCCAATGCGACTGGTGTTACTGTAACGAACCCAGATCCACCACATGCGTCAGTAAACGCTTCACCCCCTGCTGATACCGCTTATCGGATCCGTCTTCCTCCTTCCACACCATCTCCTTCTACCGTTTCCGTTCCTCGCCGGTCGGCAGCCTCCAAAGAAAGTAGGATTGACTCACAGCCCTCGCCAGCACACGCTCGCTTGCGTGCCCGTACTGTGGATGACATGTCAAAAGCTACTGGATCATCTTCAACTTCCGGGCAAGATGCATCACCCCCATGGCGCATCAATCCTTCCCGAAAGGACCTACCTCCATCACGTCGCATTCGCCCAACCTCGGCATATGAAGACCTATTGACGAATTTAGGTCGTGCTAGTTCGGAACAATCTTCGTCCCGCCCTCGAGATCTCCCCTTGACTGGCGTAGGAAACGTGTTGCCCCAAGTTGATCCATCACAATCTAGTCAGTCACCATCTTCTGCCATGCGTCCTACTCCATACAAGAGCCCATATATGAGCAGCAAGAAGGCATCAACATACGGCGAGAATCTTATCGTTGGAAAAAAGTTGGGGCGTCACCTACCTAGAATTGCCAGTGGGGATGCAGACGATGACTGGGTCGCAGACGACGATGGCCGAATCCAGCGCGAGGAGGAAGAAGCTCGAAATGAGAGGCAGAAATGGAGGGAGCAGCGTCTTGAGAGGAGGGCGGCCATAAAACATCGCGGAGCACGGGAATCATTTACTCCCAGCATAGCAAGTCCGGATGGCGTTGCTGGTATCCCAGGGAGGCTCAAGCTATCCCGCGACACAATGCCCAGTGCCCCTACGTCTTCTCTTCCACTACTTGCAAGAGGACTCTGGGCAGATACTCAGCGGCACCTGATACAGGCTTATGAGTATCTCTGTCACGTTGGTGAGGCACAGCAATGGATCGAGGGTTGCCTCGGTGAAGAGCTCGGGTTCGGGGTCGTAGATATGGAAGAGTCCTTGCGAAATGGCGTTGTTCTTGCGAAACTCGTCAGGGTCTTTCAGGGTGAGGCCGTTGTTCGTAGAATTTATGAAGCCCCAAAGCTCGATTTTCGGCATTCGGATAATATCAACTACTTCTTCAACTTCGTCCGGCATGTCGGCCTTCCGGAGGTGTGTGTGCCACTCTCCTTGTTCCTACTAAAACACTGAGATGGAGAACAGAGTTTCATTTTCGAACTGACTGACCTCTATGAAAAGAAGAATCTCCCGAAGGCTATATACTGCATCCATGCACTGAGGTACGTGAGTGTCCTGCCTGATTAATTACGCTGATACATTGCTATCTGCATTTAGTCACCTCCTCGCTCGCCGTGGTCTGGCTGAACGGATCGGCAACTTAGTTGGTCGTCTGCAGTTCTCTGACGACCAGCTCCAAAAGACCCAGAAAGGGCTCAAAGATGCAGGAGTGCCCATGCCCAACTTTGGAAACGTTGGCAGGGAACTTGCTCTGGAGATCAATGAGGAGCCAGAAGAGACCGAGGAAGAAAGTTAGCGTCTCTCTTTTTCCTTAGTCTTGGTCTCTCACCCTTTTCCAGTACGCGATCGCCTCCTACGGGAGAACGAGCCATCGATTATATCAGTTCAAACGCTTGCTCGTGGCTTTTTGGCAAGAAAGGCTCAAGCTACGCAGATTGCTTGCCTCCAGCTGGCTCAAAGATATATCATCCGTACACAAGCCCAAAGCCGGGGAGTTCTTTCCAGGAGGGCTGTCGCTAACTATCGAGGCCAGCAAGCTAGCGTACTACCATGGGTAGTCGCACTCCAGGCCACATGTCGTGGACATCTTCTACGACGGCAGTGGTATGCGTGGATCAAGCGAGTTAAATCCCGCTCGCGAAATGCTGTCAAGATCCAGGCTCACATCAGGGGTCTTCTCGTTCGTCGACGACTCGCCATGCTACACGCAGCTTTTCAGCGCAGTCACTTCTCAGTCATGAAGATGCAGGCGCAAGCTCGCGCACACATCGTCCAGCGAAGGCAGGATCAACTTTTGAAGGTGTTCTCCACTCGGAAAGTGTTTGGCTCCATCATTGCCCTTCAAGCAGCAGCCCGAGGCGCGCTTCAGAGGGTTGCCATAGCCAAAAAACTGAACTCCTTGGATCGCCTAGAAGGTTCCATTGTCGCCCTTCAAGCGCAGGCATTAGGGGTCCTGGTTCGAAGGCGAGTGGGAAGCCAACTTGCAAAATTAGAAGATATCACCGACGTCCTGGTGCGTGTTCAGGCGGCTGTTCGGACATATCTGGCGCGCAAGCGACTTTTGGTCCTCATCCGGGGATTACGGAAAGCAACACCAGTTGTCGTCCAACTCCAGGCACGGGCACGAGCTAATCTTGCACAACACCATCATAAAGCATTGCACAAGACGCTGGCCAAGGTTGCAGTAGTCAAGTCTGTTGGAGGGTTTCAGGCTTTAGCTCGTGCAGCTCTGACGCGGAACCGCCATCGGGAACAGATCAAACGCTTAGAGTTCTCGTTGCCTGATGTTCTTGGTTTCCAGGCCGTCGCGCGAGGATACCTTGTGCGCCGTGATTGGCATGCCTGGCGTAATCATCTACGCAGGAACCACAGCGTTGCTTCTGCCTTGCAGGCTCTATTTAGAGGGGTCTTGCAGCGCAGGAAATTCCACGAGAGGATGCAATACTACCACGAAAATCTAGAGAAGGTCATTAAGATCCAATCGCTGTTCCGTGCGAAGGAAACTCGGGAGCAATATCGGCAACTTACCATGGGAACAAATGTTTCAGTTTCGACCATCAAGAACTTTGTACACCTTCTGGACGATTCTGAGAATGACTTCCAGGAAGAGTTGGACCTCGAGCGTATGCGAAAACAAGTCGTAGAGAGGATCCGAGAGAATCAAGCACTTGAAAACGACGTCAATGACCTAGATGTCAAGATTGCCCTCGTCGTACATAATGTCAAGACTTTTGAGGAGCTCGTGAAGGCGCGCCGTAAATATGGGGCCGACACCGCAGCAGCACACGCGTCAAGGGCATCCGTGCTTGCTGCGCACGGGGATCCATTTGCAGGGCCAAGCACTCTCGATCACGCTGCGAAGCGAAAGCTAGAGCTCTACCAGCAACTCTTCTATCTCCTGCAGTCTCGTGGTGAATATCTGGCTAAATTGTTCTTGGAGATGTCCGGAGACATCGTACCCGAAAAGGACCGCCGCCTTCTTGAGAGAGTCGTCCTTACACTCTTTGGATATGGGCAGGACCGCAGGGAGGATTATCTGCTCCTCAAATTGTTCCAGGTGCGACAACCATTCTAATTTTTTGGCCCGATTGAGGAGTGACATAAGATCCAGTTCTCTATAATAGAGGAGATCCACTGCGCGCATACACTCGCTGATGTAATTCACGGACACCCGATGTATATTAATATTGCCCTTCATTATATTCGACCCAAGCAGACCGTACATATTCGGGACACCCTACAGCCTTTGATACGCGATGTTATCGCCACTGACGATCTAGATCTAGAAGTAGACCCTAAACAGGTGACCACACCTTATTCCCTTGGTTTACTTGAGTTGACGGGACCCTCTCTAGATATATCGTGCTCGGATCGACCTCGAGGAAATGCGCTCCGGGAAAGTGTCCTCCAAGTCAAAGGACATCTCCTTCGCCGATGCTCTCAATGACCCAATCATACGTCCGGAGTATATCCGACGCAAGTGAACGTAATAAGACTACAATTCCCCCTCTGACATTGATTGCTTCTAGATCTCCAAGTGCTGAGATGGTGGTCGGAGGCCTTTATTTCTGCCCTTATGGAATCGACGAGGAAGATGCCCTATGGTATACGATACCTTGCTCGTGAAACCCTTATGGCGATCAAAGTGAGTGTTGGTCTCCTCGCGTTTTCCTCCTTGACACTTTGTTCAGAACAAATTTCCTGATGCCCCCGACGAAGTATGTGCGGCCTGCATCGGCCGCCTCGTCTTCTATCGATATATCAACCCGGCGATCATGTAGGCAGACCTACATTTCTCAATCTCTTTTGCTCTAACCCTGAGAATTACTATTTCAAGTACTCCTGAAACATTCGATATAGTCTCCAGCACTGTCGACGTTGGTACTCGTAAAAACCTTGCTCAAATCTCTAAAGTGTTAGCTCAAGTGACAAGTGGCTCGGAATTCGGAGACGACACTCCAAGCTACATTCCGATCAATGAGTACGTCAGAAAGGCCATCTCACAACTCACATCTTGGCTTTTTGAAGGTAATATTTCCTCGTGAATGCAACCTTTCACTCATTTACTTGGGTTGTAGTTGCCAATATCCCAGATGCTGAGACCCAATATCACGCCAACGAATTTTTGGATGTCACAGTGCAGCCTAAACCAATATACATCTCCCCGAATGAAGTCTATGCGATGCACGGATTGCTCGCGCAGCATATCGACCGTTTGGTACGTTATTCGTCGTGCTATCCTCTTGTATATCTTACACAAGCCTTTCTTAGGGCCCTGACCGTGATGACCCATTACGAACAATTCTTCACGAACTCGATGGCGTCCCTCAATTCGGTAGTGAAGAACTTAAGGATGCTAGAGACAGGGCAATTACACTGGAGTTAACAAACCGCTTTGCTCACGTTCGAGGCAAGAACCTTGCTTGCACTCGAACAGAGTATACCAGTTAACCCGTCATTATTCAGACCCCCGTGCCGAGGAAAAGACTTTGTGGGTGCAAGCCAAACGCACTGTCTTGGCCATTCTACGCGTGCAGCCCGCTAAAGATCTCGTCGAGTCTCTTATGCAGCCTGTATCAGACGAAGACGAGGTGATGTGGGAAGACATTCTGGAATCTGAGATGGAAAGCGATCACCGCCTCCGCCATCCGAGGCGCATGCCATCGGCTGCTGCTCAGGAATCCGCATATCGTCTAGAAGACATCCGGTCGTGAGTTTATTATCTTCGCTTGTGGGCCGGTTGTTCATTTGAGTTAGCCTCTCATTTCGTGAGGTAAAAGCGCACGCGATTTACTTCCTTCTGGAGCTAGAGAAGCAGGGCAAGGTTACGCGGACTGATGGTTATCAAGACATCCTGAATGCCATTGCGCATGATGTTCGTAGCAAGCATCGCATGCGCCTTGAGCGCCAGCAAGAGATCGAGAACATGGCAGAAGCTTTGCACCATCTCAAAGAACGCAAGAAATACTTTGAGGAACAGATCAACAGCTACAATAGCTATGTTGAAGTGGCGATGGCAACCATGCAACGTGGAAAATCGTACGTGACTACCCTATATTCGCCGGCTAAATGTTAATACTGATCTATGTTTAGGAAAAAGCGAATCATCATGCCATTTACGAAGCAATATTTTCACCTGAGAGACCTTCAAAAGTCGGGCAAGACTCCTCAGTTCGGCTCTTTTAAGTACAGCGCGCAGGACCTGTACGAAAGGGGCATACTCTTATCAATCGATCAACATTCCCCAAGGCAATTTGATAAGATCGACCTCGTCATTGCTTCGAACCAGCTCGGCGCGTTTACCATCGAGATGTTCAACAACGCGCTGGGAATTACGAATCGTATGGCAATTGCAGATGTCCGACTTGAAGATCTTCTACAGGCACAATATCAAGACAGAGCGTCACTCTCCTTATTCAATGGGACGGCTAAATTTAATCTCAATCTCCTTTTGTATCAAATTAATAAGAAGTGAGTCGTACAGTCATACTTCTGTGCATTAATCTGAAATTTTGTGCCTCTCCCAGGTTTTATGTATGAATAGACTTTTTGTTCCCAATATCATGTACTGCCTGTGCTTGCTGTGTCTCTCATTCGCGTTTATGTTTTGCCGTTGATCGGCGCTTGGCAAATCTGGTAGCTGGTGGGTTTGTATATCACGAATTTCATGTAAACAACAAAAGAATTTAATTTATCGCCCCACTCGGGGAGCACGGACGATGGTGTACAGCACAAGCGGTGCAGAACCAACAACGTTCCAAACCAAATCAACTTCAACTTTTGAACACTCCCATGGCTACCGACGGGCAAGGGCTTTACCACATCTGACTTGACGACTCCACATGCTCGCGAGCGCGATTTGCACCACCAAACCTTCTCGATTCCATGGTGGCACTGATCGAGTAACTGCGATACCCTACAGCCATACATTAAAGGAACGATGTGGTTACGATCCTTCTCTGTCAGCACGCGCCATGCGGATAGGCGCGGCAAAGACCATGTGGATTCCGGTGATGGAGTGTTGTTTCACCTTCATCGTCGATTGTGCGCATACAGCACAGCATGGATAAACCACTTTTCTCGATGGTGGATAACTTCTTTTCACGTAAACGCCGTTGTGCGCGAATTACGAAGAATGAAGACCGTACCGGGGCCGAAACGTGGGAATGGCCGTGCTGCCCTGTGGAACCCAATTTCCGAATGCCAGTCTGTGGCCGCCGAACGAGTTCGCACGTCACCTTACGCTCGGGCGAATGACCGTGAATCCAGTAGGACATCGGAATTGACGTCGCATTGACGGCATCGGGCCTGTAGATGAAAATTTCACCATTTGGGGCCTACCAGACCCCGGTGGGAACGACCCTTACCGATAAATATCGTGTCAAGACAGCACATCATGAGAGCCAACATGCATGAGATTTGCATCACTCTCGCATCTAGGCGAGGGTTTGGGGGTTTGTGTTATGGGGCAGAAAGAGCGCCCATGGGGGGGAGGTGGAGCGCGTCGCACGGCTCCCTCATTGCACCCACGCCCATCCGTTTATCGGCTATCAGCCAGGGGTATCGATGGATAGTGGAGGTGTGACCTCCATAGAGGACAAGCGAATACTCCTCAGCTCTAAACTGGGGGGCCCCGTGGGATTGGACAGGGCTACGTTACGGACATGGAGAGAAGGAAAGTAAATGCATAAGAGAGTAGGAGAGTATGTACATTGCACGCTGGGTACTACTGGTAGTACAAGTTACAAACCAATTCGGAGTCCCAGTAAGTTGTGTACAAAATATGTGATAAACATCCAATCATCCAACCTAGGAGTCCACTAGACCGTGTCCTTCTCGACTGCTTTTCCTATTCTTTTGACAATTTTAGTTGTATTCCAGAGGCCTATTGGGGTCGCGGGTCTGGACCACCCACTCGGTAGTCGTTGGTCCCAGAACCATTCCTTGACGGATTGTTTTGAAATATTGCCGTACTCGTCCGTAAGTGTTTGCGCGGTCAACGCAACCTCTCCTAGAGCGATGCCATTGAGAAACTTGCTAAGAGGCCTGGGAAGTGTTTCGTTGCGGCGCGCGCGCACCGCCACGAGATCTTCGAACGAGAGGACATCAGGATTCTTGACATTGAGTAGATCATCGAGGAGTTCTTTGTCGGGGTCAACAGGGGCATATAGGTCGCCCGGCATGGCATTGCGATGGGTTAATGACGCATCATGCTCTATGAGGTTGTGGCGGGCGAAATCGTGGAGATCGACCCTAAACCATCGGCCGCATAGGAAGGCGCCCAAAAAGCTCAGAAGGAAAGCCATAGGCAGGGAGACGTGGTAGTGCTCCCGAATGGCGCCCATGAGCTGAAAGGCGGAGATATTGCGCCCATCACGAGGCCTGGGGGGGATGAGGTCAGGACATCGAAGTCACGGTGGATGCAGATGAACGAACAGTATCCCATGATTCGCGAGTGCATTGAGAGCAGGGCAGGGTGACCTGCTGTCACTCTCAGAAGCCCGGATATATTCGTGATTGTCTAGAAGTTGCATTGGGGGAAAGATGGGGAGGTGGGTACAAGATGGGCGGTGAGACCTCCGGGTCTTTAAAGCAGATCGGGTGACATAAAGTCGGCTGTACACAGGGGTGCCAAACCCAATACGCCATCGGAAACGGTTAAGACCAGGCCCCGGAAATTTGAGCATGCGGGAGATTGACAGAGAGCGTGGTACCCCCGATTGGTGTTAAATGAGGACAAGAAGTGCGAGCCCGGAGTGCCGAGCTACCGGCGAGTAAGGTACACAGCTGATGAATCACGTCCATCCATATAATGTGCCACTTGTCAAATTACCTTGGTACATGGAACGCGGTCGGAAATCAGTGGGCGGTAAGCCGATCCCCGGCCGATACGAAGCCCAGCACCTGTGGGCAGTTCTTGATTATCAGACGATGGGATGCAACTGTACGCAAAGATGTTCTCTAGCGGCGAACACATGATCTGGCATGAAGGTCAGATTGATACGGCGTTGATGATTAACGGCGGGAAACGCTGACGGACTCTGAATTCTGGGTATCAGTGCGCCGTGCCGAGACGAACAAGTGATGCAGGAGGGCACGAGGCATCCATGCATCCAGACCTCCGTGTTGTGCCTTTGGTGCCAATAGCGTCAACTAGACTCCATACGAGTGCCCTGAACCCCTTTGGGGGTTTCGAATTGTGCGAATTGCGATGCCAGTGCCACGGGCCGGAAGTGGCCGACTGACTTAGAGAACACTCTTACACACATCCATTCCATTCCATCCCTCTGCGCTCACGCCACCTTGCGCCCCTCCAGCAACGCCCTACACTGCACTCCAGCAACCTTACGTGCACACAGCCTCACACGGGTCTTTCATTCTCGGCACTGCTTTTTGAACGTGATTTTTTGTTCTCCACGAGACAACAAGAGTCAGGCCCCGATGTCCCTACCCCATCCACTCGCATCCGTACCGCCTCCCCTCCCCCCGGGGTGGACAGAACACGTCGGTAAGATACCTAGACACCCTCGATTAGCGCTCGTATCCCCAACAAACACGTTCTTGAAACAGGTCCTACTGGCCAGATATACTTTTTTAACGCAGCTACCAGAGAGTCCACCTATGTTCGACCCTTGCCTGCACTTCCTGTTACTGCACCCAAGAAGGAGAAGCCGAAAGTAAAGACTCCCATTCCAGGGACAGACTGGCTTAGGGTCACAACCAATCAAGGGAACGTGTTTTACACCAACAAGGCCAGAAAACAGAGCGTGTGGACTGTACCCGATGAAATAAAGGATGCCGTCGAGCTCCTCAACAAGGAGGACGAGGAAAAAGTCCGTGCGGAGAAGGGAGTCCAAGAACAGACGCGGGAGGGCGCGGAGGCTGAGCAGGAACGCGAAATCGAGAGAGTTCGAATGGAGGTACAGGAAGTCGTGAAAAGGAAAGTGCAAGATATCTCGCCGTCAGATGAGGTCGTAATCTCGAAGAAACTACGCGTGGGAGATGAGGTGGAAGACAACCCAGGACCGGTGGAGAGCACAGACGATGATGAAGAAAGCGAAGAGGAAGATTGGCAAAGGGAAGCTGCTGCGCAGCTCGCCAGGGAGGCTGAAGAAGAGAAGAAGAGACAAGAGGAAGAAGAGGCACAAAAAGCAAAAGAGAGCGTTCCCCAGCTTACCATGCCCGATCGTGTTGACCTTTCTATCGAGGAGGGTAAGGCACTATTCAAGGTCTGTTTACCATTGCCCTTGTTCCTTTCAGGGTCTCATGCGTTGCACATACAGACCTTACTCCGGGAGAAGGACATAAACCCTTTACATCCATGGGATACATCTCTCCCGCTCTTTATCTCTGACCCGCGCTATGTGCTCCTTCCTTCCGTTTCTGCGCGTCGCGAAGCCTTCGACGAATACTGCCGAGAACGTGCACGTGAACTTCGAGCATCGCGTGTTAAGAAAGAGGAGGGCCCCAAGGAAGAGTTTGAAAAACTCCTTGCGACGGAGGTGAAAAGCACACGGATAAATTGGACCGATTTCCGGAGACAGTTCAAGAAGGACCGAAGATTTTATGGCTGGGGAAGAGATGATCGCGAGAGGGAAAAGCGATTCCGAGAATTTCTCAAAGACCTCGGAGAGAGTGCGTGTTCCGTCATATCGTGAATCATTCTCGTGACGTATAGATCCTTTCAGAAAAACGCTCGCTTGCCCAGAAAGCAGAGGCAGACTTTTTCGCGCTTCTCAGAGAGAGTGGCATTGCACAAGACAGCGCCGTTTGGAAAGACGTGGGTAACTGTTTGGTTTCACTCATCCAACTGTTCTCATGTTACTTTGCCCTTAGGTCAAGCAAGCCATTTCTAAGGATCCCCGCTACGAAGCTGTTGGCTCGTCATCTCTGCGTGCGGAGTTATTTAACACCTTCATGAATGCACGGTCCAACCGAACATTTCCGGATTCAAATGAGACGCAAGTAACTGGTGTCTCTTCAGCCGAACAAGGTGGTGACACCCAGAAGCCCAAAGATAGAAAGGCCGAAGCGGTTAAAGAACGCGAAGAGAAGGTCAAGGCAGAGCGCGAACGGGTGCAGGCGACCATCGAGAAATCCAGGAGCGGCTTAGACAGAGAGGAGGGGGAACTGCAGTTTAGGTGCGCCGCAGTTACCCACTCCAGATTCTACAGGCCATGTGCTGGCGCTCACCGGACTATCGTCTTACTTTGCAGGACCCTTCTAACAGATGCCATACGTGAACCACAGGTACGCGGGGGCTTTTCTCTCGGACAGTAATCTAACCAATCCCGCAACAGGCAACGTGGGATTCATATCTTGCGCAACTACAAACTGATCCGCGTTTTCAATATTCATCCCTTCCCCGTGGCCACCAACGCCATCTATTCGAAGAGCACGTTTCCGGACTACGTGCAAAGCACTTGGACAGTCTGCACGTGCTCTTCCTTTCTCACTCTCCATCGCTCGCCACGGAGTTTATCGCTCTCCCCGTCACATCTCTACTTTCCTCACTTCCCGCTACCAAGCTTGGCTTCGATGTGTATAAGCTCGAAAATGAATTTGACAAATGGCAACGCATACGGACGACGGAGGCCCGAAAGGCATTTGACGACATGCTAGTCGAAAACTCCTTTGTTGAATTCTGGGGAAGGCTGAACAAGATTGGTGGTGAAGGTGCAGACGGTGGTGTGGAGCGAGATGATGGTGGTCATGAAGACGAAGGTGAGGGAGGGGGAGGCAATGTTGACATGAAGAAGCTGGCGAGGAGTGTAGACATCACAGAAATGGAAAAGGTCTTGAAGGTGCGGACACAGCATTGTCTCGAGTTCGAAGATATTTCTCATACATGAATGACTAGGGCGACAAGCGTTATGTTATGTTTGACCACGTTCCCCAACAACGAGAACGATGGCTGCGGGTGCGTGGATAAATGACATCCAAAATGAACCCGAAAACTGACAGTTACCAGGAATACTTATCACGTCTGTCTGCCCCGAAGCGATCTGTACACGTCGGAGAGCACATTGGTGGTGGCGTTCGATAATTACTGTCGGGACTAGTACTGTACTAGAGTGTCAGACTTCCATTTATCCTTCCGATACTGTACGACATGTCGTATTGACACACCCGTGCGAATAAATCCGAAGAAACTCACAAAGTTGACACGTCAGCCTGTTGACTTTATATATCGCGTTGCAACGCGTCCTACTCTTTTCTCCCAAACCCTAACTTCCCGCCGAGATGCGGTTGCTAAGCCTTCTCGTCACTGGTGTCACTCTCGTGTCTTATGCTTTAGCTCAAGACCTCACTCCGGAAGTCTCTGTGGAGAAGCACGACTACCAGGTGCGCGACTTTGTCCATTTCGTTGTGCCTTTGGTCGTGATATCAAATACATCACTAGAGCGATGTCGCCCGTCTTCGTAAGATCGTAATAAACAGGTTTGTCTCCTCTCGCCCTCCAAGATGCCTTACCGTTACTGACGCGTCATTGACCAGTCTTTACTCGCATCGGTTGGTGTGCCCACCCAATCACCCGAGATCCATTCTCACTTGGCATCAGTGAAGTATTTCTGCGGGAGCTTATCTCCAACGCCAATGATGCCCTGGAGAAGTTCCGGTTGACCGCACTCACTCATCAAGACATGTGGGATGGTACCCCGCTCAATATAACCATCAAGGCTGTCAACGGCTCGGATGGTTCAGGGCGCCTCATCATTACGGGTATATTGCTCTACTCTATCAAGTCGTTTTTATAATGCTGAAGGTGGGCGTGACAGACAATGGCATTGGCATGACCCCGGAGGAGATGGCTGCAAACTTGGTGCGTGTGTTCTTTTCCGTGGATATATGCGCCTCTAAACGAGCCTCAAAAAAAGGGAACCCTCGCCAAATCTGGAACTGCAGAATTTCTTGCGCAGGCTGAGAGCCTCGACGCGACGACCAACAGTAACTTGATTGGTGCCTTCGGTCTTGGCTTCTACAGCAGGTGTGCCCCTTGACGTTCCGATATGTCCTGCCATCCTTACATTGTCCCGCAGTTTTTTGGTCGCCGATCGGGTCTATGTCGCTTCCGTTCCCGCCAAGACTTCTGAAAACCCCGATCCCCAGCAATATATTTTTAGCTCTTCCAGTGACGATCAAGATTTCGCAACCTACCCTGACCCCAGGGGCAAAACCTTGGAACGGGGCACAGAGATAACGCTCGTTCTTAAGTCTGATGCCGTCGAATATCTCGACTATCGCCCGCTCGTCGAACTCATCAATAAGCACTCCGTGTTTTCTTCGTCTTTCCCTATTTATTTATTCAAGCAACGAGAAAAGGAGGTTCCTGAAGAGGAATTGCCAGTGCCCGAACCCCCCCTTAGGGACGAAGGAGATGTAGATCGTGCTGAAGATGAAGCTGTGATCGAGGAAGTAGAGGATTCTCCAGCAAAGGAAGTCAAAATGAAGACCATCCTAGTTGATGAGTGGGACCATGTCAACCCGCGTCCCTCTCTTTGGACAAGGTACTCGTGCTGTTGGCATTCCTGGTAGCTTTAACTTACGAGGAGAATTGGACAGAGACCCCAAGAACATCACGGATACCGAACATGACATATTTTACCGAACGTACTTCCGTGATTTTGAGAACTCTCCTCTTGCGTGGAATCATTTCTCTGGCGATCTGGGCTCCGGCGTTTCATTCCGTGCTCTCCTTTATATTCCCGGGGTCTTACCGAATGACTACTGGCAAGGGTCGCAAACTGTCAATAAGGACATACGTCTCTTGGTCAAGCGCACCTTCATCACGTCTGACTTCGGCGAGGACTATTTACCTAAGTGGGCCAGCTGGGTCAAGGCTATCATCGATGGTGCCTAAATCTTTCATTCCATTCGCTGGAGGGTTGTTTTTGCTGACCCTATTTATTATCTTAGCTGACGACCTACCGCTGAATGTATCGCGTGAGACACTTCAGAATGCGTCGTTCCTCCGTCAAATTAAGCAGGCAATCTTGAAGCGTATCATCCAATCGTTCACCAAGCTTGCTGAGGATGACCCAGAAAAATTCGAGCAGGCTCAAAAGGTCTACGGGAACGTATTCAAGCTCGGTGCCGTCGAAGACGCGAAAAACGGTGACAAGTTGATTGCACTGACACGATTTGCGACGAACCAGCGGAATTCTACGTCTTTGGATGAAGTGAGTTCTCCTCGCGTGCCTGCAGTTGATTAGCTGACAATTGTTCCCAGTACGTTGAGAACAAGAAGGCTGGTCAGAAGCAAATTTTCTACGTCTCTGATGCCGGCAAGAGTGTGTCATCCTTAGCCAAGAGCGTTTTCGTGGAAAAGTTGCATGCCCGTGGTTACGAGGTGCTCCTATTGAACAATGCTCTTGATGAGGTTCTAGTGAACCAACTTAGAAAGTGGAAGTGAGTACGATGTTATAGTGTTCCTGGCTTCTCTGATATACCCTTCGTCAGGGGTATTCCCTTCCAAGACGCAGCTAAGGCTGGATTACAATTCGGTGATGAGAGTGAGTCTGAAAGGTGGACGTTCCAATGCATGCAATTGGGCTCACATAATTTGAGTAGATCTCGACCCTGAGGAAGAGAAAGCCATGAAGACAGAGATGAAAGAGAAGTTTAAGCCTCTTCTGAATTGGTTCAAGGGTCAAACTCAGGACATCGTTCGTGATGGTTCGTGTTGCGTCGTCTTTTTATTCTTTTGTACCTCTGACATTTCCGTGCAATAGTTATCATCTCTGATCGCCTAGTGACTAGCCCCTGTGCTATCGTCGCAGATGTAGGTGGTTACACTGCGAACCTTCAACGCATCATGAAGGCATCACACAAAGGCGAGGGGGAGGATGCCATGTATGAATTCGCGAAACGCCAAAAGGTCCTTGAATTGAACCCGCGCTCACCGCTGGTCGAGGGACTACTGCGTCGCGTGGAGAAGCTGGAAGGAGAGGATGGGGAACGCGATCTCGAAGCGGAGGACGAGCTCAAGGAAGTCGTGTCAATCCTACTTGATGGCGCCCTAGTGCGCTCCGGTTTTGAGGTGCCCGACTCGGATGAGTAAGTACCTCTTGAAAAATGCCTTGCACCCTTTTCATGACTATCTTTGTTTTCAGATTCCTTATCCGTGTGGACCGCGTCCTCCGTCGCTCACTTGGGGTCTCGGAGACCGCACCAACTGATACCACCGTGAAACCTGCGCCACCAGTGGATCCAGTCGTCCTTGATGAGACAGAGTACGAGCCTAAGCCCGCGTTTGACTTTGCGGACCTGCCGGAGTACAACGATGGTAAACCCAGAGTGATTTTGTCGGACGAGATGAAGGAGAAGATCGAAATTGACATCGAGGAGATGGATGACGACGACGACGACCTCCCCGTCACGGTCCACGATGAGTTATAGTAATATCTAAAAAGCAAGCACTTCGATGTATACGTCGTTATTAATCAGACAATTTCCATCATCCAACACATAACGAGATCTTGCCACTAGGTGACAAAACAAAAATTTTACGCCCTCAGTCGGCGTCGATGGGATTCCAAGTTACAGCCCCGTCTTTGCCGCGGTCGAGTTGATCGAGCCTCTCAACGTCTTCCTTACTCATCTCGAAATCAAACACATCGATGTTGGAGCGCACACGGTCCGGGTTTTGAGACTTGGGAAGGGGAACGAAACTGGGTTTGACATCAGATTATGTTAGCTGTAAGCTAGAGACTCAGCGCACCTATGCTGGAGGGACCAACGAATGAGGATCTGTGCAGGATCCTTGCTATACTGTTGAGAGATACAGTGTATCAGTAGAAGACAAAGGGAACTGAGGCTAACTCACTTTCTTCGAGAGCTCTTGCAGTACGGGGTTTTGAAACTGCCCTTTGATGAGCGGAGTATACGCCTGAATTACAATTCCATGCGAACGACAGTATCCGACAATTGTCTTTTGTTGACAGAAGGGGTGGAGCTGGCATGATATAAGACATATAAGACCATTATTACGCGCACACACCAATATTAATACTGTACCTCTATTTGATTCACGGAGGGTAACTCGAGTCCAGCTTCAGTAATTTCCTCTAGGTGCTTGACATTACTGGAGATT
>Ga0307510_10000860_pt1 | contig 31824 bp, 23 predicted proteins | sample 12_EM_MG_FD_207224 | JGI IMG/M metagenome (GOLD analysis project Ga0307510, IMG submission 207224) | Populus trichocarpa ectomycorrhiza microbial communities from riparian zone in the Pacific Northwest, United States - 12_EM | ecosystem: Host-associated > Plants > Roots > Unclassified | place... | reverse complement strand
CCCAACGAGGGTGATTCGTGATCGGGACCTCTTGTTCAACCTAGGAGATAGTTGCAATGAAAAAATCTCTGCTCGCTCTCGCAGTTCTGGGCGCTTTCGCTGGTGTCGCATCGGCTCAATCCTCCGTGACCCTGTACGGCACGCTCGACCTGAGCGGCAAGTACGTCAAGAACGACGGTTCGGCCAAGCGTTATTCGCTGAGCCAAGACGGCATCAACAGCAGCCAGCTCGGCATCAAGGCCACTGAAGACCTCGGTGGCGGCCTGAAGGCTGGCTTCGTGCTGCTGTCCGGCATCAATGCCGACACCGGTTCGTCGAACAGCAAGTTCTGGAATCGCCGCGCTACCGTCAGCCTGTGGGGCAACTTCGGTGAAGTCCGCCTCGGCCGTGACTACACCCCGACCTTCTGGAACAACACGATCTTTGATGCCTTCGGCACCAACGGTTTGGGCGACTCGAGCCACGTTCTGCAATTGGCAACGGCAACCTTCGTTCGCGCCGACAACTCGGTCCAGTACTTCCTGCCTTCCGGTATCGGCGGCGTGTACGGCCAGTTCATGGCTGCGGCTGGCGAAGGCGGCAACGCTGGCGTGACGACCACCGTCAACGGCGTCGCTACGGTCAACACTGCTCAGGTGAACGGTAGCAACATCAACCCCGGTCGCTACATCGGTGGTCGTGTTGGTTTCGCCGCTGGTCCGTTCGATGTCGCGGTGGCTTACGCGCAGCAACGCTTCACGGGTAACTTCATCGGTACGACGGCTGGTGGTGTCGCGATCCAGCGCAATCTGAACCTTGCTGGTACGGTTGCTGATCAAAAGACACTCAACATCGGTGGTTCGTACGATCTGGGTGTCGTCAAGCTGATGGGCTATTTCAACCGTGACACGGTCGAATCTCTGAAGGAAAACCGCTTCTCGTTGAGCGGCGTGATTCCGTTCGGTCAGAGCGAAGTCCACCTGGGCTACGAAAACAGCAAGCTGACCGGCCTGCCTTCTGATCAGAAGATCGATCAGTTCGCGGCAACCTATCAGTACAACCTGTCGAAGCGTACTGCTATGTACACGACGGCCTCGATGTTGAAGAACAAGAACGGCACGTCGGCCTCGGTCACCAGTGGCACCGCTCAAACAGCTGCGCCGACCGCTGGCGGCAAGTCGAAGGGTATCGAGTTCGGCCTGCGTCACTTCTTCTGATCGGCTGCTTGCCTCGCGCAAGCTTCTGTCAGAATCAAAGGCCGCCTTCGGGCGGCCTTTTTTCGTCCTGATGTCTCGTGGGGCCACAGACATCCGGACATTCCCCTTTGACGGGTGGCGCGCGTTTTGCTCTGATCGCGCTACACCGGCGAAAGCCTGATTGCCCGACTCCCTGATGCCCTTGCCATGGCCCGCTGGGTGAGCCACCAACGACCCACCCGATGCTTGTTTTCGTTCTCCGCCGACTCTTCCAAGCCGTGATCGTGATGCTCACGGTCGCGTTCATCGCGTTCATGCTGTTCCAGTACGTCGGCGACCCGGTGACCAACATCCTCGGCCAGGACGCCACCCCCGAGCAGCGCCAGCAACTGCGCGCCGACCTCGGCCTCGACAAGCCTTTCCCGGTCCAGTTCGTGCGCTTCGTCGGCAAGGCCGTTCAGGGCGAGTTCGGTCTGAGCCTGCGCCAGGGCCGCAAGGTGTCGTCGCTGATTTCCGAGCGCCTGCCTGCCACCCTGGAGCTGTCGCTGACCGCCGCGTTCATCGCGCTGGTGGTGGGCATCCCGATGGGCGTGTATGCCGCACTGCGTCGCGGCACGGTGTGGTCGCAGGTGCTGATGACTGTCTCGCTGCTCGGTGTGTCGCTGCCCACTTTCCTGATCGGCATCCTGCTGATCCTGCTGTTCGCGGTCACGCTCAAGTGGCTGCCGAGCTTTGGCCGCGGCGAGGTCATGATGCTGGGCTCGTGGAGCACCGGCTATTTCAGCGTCGATGGCTGGAAGCACCTGGTCCTGCCGTCGATCACGCTCGCAGTGTTCCAGCTCACGCTGATCATGCGGCTGGTGCGCTCGGAGATGCTGGAAGTGCTGCGTGCCGACTACATCAAGTTCGCGCGCGCGCGTGGCCTGCCCAACCGCGTGGTGTATTTCGGCCACGCACTGAAGAACACCCTGGTGCCGGTGATCACCATCACCGGCCTGCAACTCGGCTCGCTGATCGCGTTCGCCATCATCACCGAGACGGTGTTCCAGTGGCCCGGCATGGGCCTGCTGTTCATCCAGGCCGTCACGTTTGCCGACATCCCGGTGATGGCCGCCTACCTGTGCCTGATCGCGCTCATCTTCGTCGTGATCAACCTGGTCGTCGATCTGCTGTACTTCGTTGTGGACCCCCGCCTGCGCGTCGAGAAGTCGACCGCCGGACATTGATGCTCTTCATTCGTCGAGAAGTCGAGAAGCCATGAAACTCAAGCAAACCCTTTTGACCGCCGCGCTGGTCCTGGCCTGCGGTCTTTCCCAGGCGGTGACGCTGCGCGTCTCCAACCTCGGCGACGTGCAATCGATGGACCCGCACTCGCTGAACGAGACCCTGCAACTCAGCTTCACCGCGAGCGTGTACGAGGCGCTCATCGGCCGCGACAAGACGATGGCCCTGACGCCGCTGCTCGCCACCAAGTGGACGCAGACCAAGCCGACGGTCTGGCGCTTCGATCTGCGCAAGGGCGTCAAATTCCACGACGGCACGCCGTTCACCGCCGACGACGTCGTCTTCAGCTTCAAGCGCGCGGCCGGCGACGGCTCCGACATGAAGGGCTACACCTCCACATTCAAGGAAGTGCGCCGCATCGACGACCACACGGTCGAGATCGAGACCGCGGCGCCGTATCCCATCCTGCCCGACGTGCTGTCGAACGTCGCGATCCTCAGCAAGAAATGGTGCGAGGACAACAAGGCGCTGACGCCGGTGGACCGCCGCAAGGGCATCGAGAACACCGCCAGCTTCAAGGCCAACGGCACCGGGCCGTTCCGTCTGAAGGAGCGCCAGCCGTCGGTGCGCACGGTGCTCGTGCGCAACTTCAATTACTGGGACAAGGTCGAGAGCAACCTCGACGAGGTCGTCTTCACGCCGATCGGCAACGACGCCACGCGCGTGGCCGCGCTGCTCTCCGGCGAGACCGACGTGATGGAGCCGGTGCCGCTTCAGGACATCGAACGCATCAAGGGTTCGGGCGGCTACACCGTGCTGACCGGGCCGGAGTTCCGCACCATCTTCCTGGGCATGGACCAGAAGCGCGACGAGCTGCAGTTCAGCAGCGTGAAGGGCAAGAACCCGTTCAAGGACAAGCGCGTGCGCCAGGCCTTCTACCAGGCGATCGACATCGAGGCGATCAAGGCGCGCGTGATGCGCGGTGCGTCGTCGCCGACGGCGCTGATGATCGGCCCGGGCGTGCGCGGCTTCCAGCCCGACATGAACAAGCGCCTGCCCTACGATCCCGAGGCCTCGAAGAAACTGCTCGCCGAAGCAGGCTACCCGAACGGCTTCGAGGTGGCGCTCAACTGCCCGAACGACCGCTACGTGAACGACGCGGCGATCTGCCAGGCCGTGGCCGCCAACCTCGCGCGCGTCGGTGTCAAGATCAACCTGCAGACCGAGACCAAGGTCAGCTACTTCCCGAAGATCCTGCGCCGCGACACCAGCTTCTACCTGCTCGGCTGGACGCCCAGCACCGGCGACGCGCACGACCCGCTGACCGCCTTGATGGCCACGCCCAACGACAAGGGCCAGGGCCAGTTCAACCTCGGCGCCTACAGCAACCCCAAGCTCGACGAGCTGACGCTGAAGATCCAGTCCGAGACCGACGACAAGAAGCGCAACGAGATGATCCGCGAGGCGTTCAAGATCCACCAGGACGACGTCGGCCACATCCCGCTGCACCAGCAGTCGCTCGCGTGGGCTTACAGCAAGAAGGTCACGCTGGTGCAGCTGCCCGACAACCGGATGTTCTTCAAGTGGGTCTCGTTGAAGGCCAACTGAGTGAAGGCCAACTGAGGACGATGCGATGACCACCGCGGCGACGCCACCCGCCACACCGCCCACCACCGCCGCACACGCGGCCACCACGGCCACCGCGGCGATCCCCGCCGCGCCCAGCGCCTGGGCGCGCTTCTTCGACGGCGACGTCTGGCATTCGTTTCGCAGCTCGCCGATCGCGATGATCGCGGCGGCGATGGCGTTGCTGTGCGTGTTCTGCGCACTCTTCGCCGGCGTGATCTCGCCGCACAACCCGTTCGATCTGGCCACGCTGGAGCTCAGCGACTCGATGCTGCCGCCGGCCTGGCTCGAAGGCGGTCAGCACAAATACCTGCTGGGCACCGACGAGCAGGGACGCGACGTGCTGTCGGCGCTGTTCTATGGCGCGCGCATCTCGATCCTGATCGGCGGCGCGTCGGTGATCGTCTCGGTGCTGATCGGCGTCGGCCTCGGCCTGCTCGCCGGTTACGCGGGCGGCGCGGTCGATTCCTTCATCATGCGCGTGTGCGACGTGATGCTGTCGTTCCCGTCCATCCTGATCGCGCTGCTGATCGCCGGTGTCGGCCGCGCGTTGTTTCCGCAGGCGCACGATTCGCTCGCGTTCGGCGTGCTGATCCTGGCGATCGCGCTGCCGGGCTGGGTGCAATACGCGCGCACGGTGCGCGGCTCGACCATGGTGGAGCGCAACAAGGAATACGTGCAGGCCGCGCGCGTCGTCGGCGTGCCGCCGGGTCGCATCATGCTGCGCCATGTGCTGCCCAACGTGCTCGGGCCGGTGCTGGTGCTCGCCACCATCCATGTGGCCACCGCGATCCAGACCGAAGCCACCTTGTCGTTCCTTGGCGTCGGCGTGTCGCCCACCTCGCCCTCGCTCGGCACCTTCATCAACGAGGGCAACAAGCAGCTGTTCAGCGGCGCGTGGTGGCTGGTGATCTTTCCCGGCTTGATGCTGCTGCTGATCGCGCTGAGCATGAACCTGTTCGGCGACTGGCTGCGCGACGCATTGAACCCGCGCCTGCGCTGATCGAGCAGCCCGGCGCATTGAACTGAATCTGGCATGACCACACCGCTGCTCGAAGTCCGCAACCTGCGCGTCGAATTCCCGACGCGCCGCGGCAAGCTCGTCGCGCTCGACGACGTCTCGTTCGACATCGCCCCCGGCGAGATCCTCGGCGTGGTCGGCGAATCGGGCGCGGGCAAGTCGCTCACCGGCGCGGCCATCATCGGCTTGCTCGATCCACCGGGGCGCGTGGCCGCGGGCGAGATCCGCTTCGATGGCCGGCGCATCGACAACCTGCCGTACGAAGAGATGCGCAAGGTGCGCGGCCGCCACATCGGCGCGATCTTCCAGGACCCGCTCACCTCGCTGAACCCGCTGTACACCATCGGCCGGCAGCTGACCGAGACCATCCAGACGCACCTGCCGGTAAGCAACGAGGAAGCGCGCCAGCGTGCGATCAGGCTGCTGCAGGAAACCGGCATTCCGGCCGCCGAGGCGCGCATCGACCAGTACCCGCACCAGTTCTCCGGCGGCATGCGCCAGCGCGTCGTGATCGCGCTCGCGCTCGCGGCCGAGCCGCGCCTGATCGTCGCCGACGAGCCGACCACCGCGCTCGACGTGTCGATCCAGGCGCAGATCATTTCGCTGCTCAAGCGCCTGTGCAAGGACCACGGCGCGGCGGTGATGCTGGTCACGCACGACATGGGCGTGATCGCCGAGACCTGCGACCGCGTGGCCGTGATGTATGCCGGCCGTGTGGTCGAGATCGGCCCAGTGCGCGACGTGATCCACGCACCGGCGCATCCGTACACCGTCGGCCTGATGGGCTCGATCCCGGCGATGGACGAAGACCGCGAACGGCTGCTGCAGATCGACGGCTCGATGCCGCGCCTGACGGCGATCCCTTCGGGTTGTGCATTCAACCCGCGCTGCGAAAAGGCCTTCGACCGCTGCCGCGTCGAGCGCCCCGATCTGCTGCCGGCTGGCGCCACGCGCGCCGCGTGCTGGCTGCATGCCAGCACGATGCGGGAGGCGGCATGAGCGCGCTCGTTGAAGTCCACGAGCTGTCGAAGACTTTCGATGTGTCCGCGCCGTGGCTGAACCGCGTCGTGGAGCGCAAGCCGCGTCAGTTCGTGCATGCGGTGGATGGCGTTAGCTTCTCGATCCCGCGCGGCAAGACGCTGGCGCTGGTCGGCGAATCGGGTTGCGGCAAGAGCACGGTGGCGCGGCTGCTGGTGGGCTTGTACGCGCCGACGCAAGGCCGCGTCGCGTTCGACGGCAAGGACACCGCGACCGCATTCCGCTCGTCGCAATCGCAGGCTCTGCGCAAGCGCATGCAGATGATCTTTCAGGACCCGTACGCGAGCCTGAACCCGCGCTGGAAGGTGGCCGACATCGTCGGCGAGCCGCTCAAGGAGCACGACCTGCTCAGCAAGACGGGCGACCGCAAGCAGGAGCTGAAGTCACGCGTCGCGGAGTTGCTGCAATCCGTCGGGCTCGCCGCGGCCGATGTCGAGAAGTTCCCGCACCAGTTCTCTGGCGGTCAGCGCCAGCGCATCTCGATCGCGCGCGCACTCGCCACCAATCCCGAGTTCCTCGTCTGCGACGAGCCCACGTCCGCGCTCGACGTCTCGGTGCAGGCGCAGGTGCTCAACATCATGAAGGACCTGCAGCGCAAGCAGGGCCTGACCTACCTCTTCATCTCGCACAACCTCGCGGTGGTGCGGCATGTGAGCGACCAGGTCGGCGTGATGTACCTCGGCCGGCTCGTCGAACTGGCCGACAAGGCCGAGCTCTTCGCGCGGCCGCGTCATCCGTACACGCGCATGCTGCTGGACGCGATCCCCGACATCCACATGAGCGGCCGCGCGCGCACGCCGGTGCAGGGCGAGGTGCCGAACCCGCTGAACCCGCCGAGCGGCTGCAGCTTCCATCCACGCTGCCCGCACGCGAACGAACGCTGCAAGCAGGAGCGGCCCGCGTTGAAGATGTTCGGCGGCGCGCTGATCGCGTGCCACGCGGTCGAGGAAGGCCGGATCTAGGCGGCGGGCAGCAGTTGCTCGCCGCGGAACAGGTCGACGGCCTGTTCGCGGTCGCGGATCAGCCAGGCCTGATCGCCCGACACCATCACTTCGGCCGCGCGGCCGCGCGTGTTGTAGTTGCTGGCCATGCTCATGCTGTAGGCGCCTGCCGAAAGCACCGCGAGGAAGTCGCCAGCCTGCACGTTCAACGCGCGGTCGCGGCCCAGCCAGTCGCCCGACTCGCAGATCGGGCCGACGACGTCATAGGTGACGGCCTCGCCGTCGCGCCGCTCGCACGCGACGATCTTCATCCAGGCCTGGTACATCGCGGGGCGCATCAGGTCGTTCATCGCCGCATCGACGATGCAGAAGTTTTTCTGTTCGCCCGGCTTCACGTACAGCACCTCGCTGACCAGCACGCCGGCGTTGCCGACGAGTGAGCGGCCGGGCTCGAACATCACCTTGCGGTGGCCGTGGCCGCGCGCATCGATGCGCGCGAGCAGGCTCTTGACAAGCACCTCGGCGGATGGCGGCGCCTCGTCGGTGTAGGTGATGCCCAGGCCACCACCCAGATCGAGGTGGTGGATCGTGATGCCGCGTGCTTCGATGGTGTCGACCAGGTCGAGCAGGCGATCGAGCGCGTCGAGGTAGGGCGCGGTGTCGGTGATCTGCGAGCCGATGTGGCAATCGATGCCGACCACCTCCAGCCCCGGCAGCGCCGCGGCCTGCACGTAGCACGCGAGCGCGCGTTCGTGCGCGATGCCGAACTTGTTGTCCTTCAGGCCGGTGGAGATGTAGGGATGTGTGCCGGCGTCCACGTCGGGGTTGATGCGCAGGCTCACGCGCGCGGTCTTGCCGATGCCTGCCGCAACCTCCGACAGCACCGCGAGCTCGGCCTCGCTCTCGACGTTGAAGCACATCACGCCGACCTCGAGCGCACGCTTCATTTCGGCGCGCGTCTTGCCGACGCCGGAGAACACGATCCTGGATGCGGGCGCGCCCACCGCCAACGCGCGTTCGAGTTCGCCGCCCGAGACGATGTCGAAGCCGCAGCCGGCCTGCGCGAACGTCTGCAGCACGGCGAGGCTGGAGTTGGCCTTCATCGCATAGCAGATCAGGTGATCGCGACCGACCAAGGCGCGCTGGTACGCGGCGACCGCGGCCAGCATCGACGCGCGCGAATAGATGTAGAGCGGCGTGCCGTGGCGGCCGGCCAGCGTGGCGACGGCGCAGTCCTCGACGAACAGCGAGTCGCCGCGGTAGGCGATGTGAGGCGAGCCGGGCAGGGGAGTGGTCATGGCGCAGATGCGGGAGATGAAGCGGGCTTCGCAGCCGATGGCGCGGCAGCCGAGGTGGAAGGCGTTGCGGCGGCCGGCTTGGCCATCGTCAACGGCCCCTTCTGTCCGCAGCCGGCGACCAGCGTCGTGACGATCAGCCATGCACCCACTGCGAGCGATGCCTTGAGGCCCGCCGCTACACTCATCTTGCGCTGCAACATGCACGGGATTCTATCGACCATGACCGCCGATCTTCGACCCACACCGCTGACCGATCTCGAATACCACGCGAAGACGAGCGCTGTACTTGCGAGCGTCGAGGCGGCCATCGACGCGTGGCTGCAGGACGACCTGGTCGACATCGACGCGCAACGCACCGGCGGTCTGCTGGAGATGAGCTTTCCGAACGGCAGCAAGATCGTGTTGAACACGCAACCGCCATTGCACGAGATCTGGCTGGCGGCGCGCTCGGGTGGCTTTCACTACAAGTTCATCGACGCCGCCTGGCGCGACACCCGCAACGGCCGCGAGTTCTTCGAGGCCTTGTCGGCCTGCGCGAGCGAGCAGGCCGGCAAGACGCTGCGCTTCACGGCGCCTGCGTGACGCTACGCCGGCGACCGCGTGCAACTGAAACCACCCGCTAGCGCTTGAACAGATCGAGGATGCTCTTGCGCTCGTCCTCGTTGGGCGGCGTGGGCAGCTTGTCTTCCAGGCCCAGGCTGTTGACGCCGGCGCCGCGCGTGTATTCCTCGTAGAACCACTCGTCGCCGACATTGACCACGCCTTCGGGCACCGGGTATTGCTCGACCGGCACGCCGTTCAGTGCGTGCTTCATGTATTCGATCCAGATCGGCAGCGAGAGGCCGCCGCCGGTTTCGTTGTCGCCGAGCTTGCGCGGCGTGTCGTAGCCGATCCAGACGATCGCGACCAGGCTGGGCTGGAAGCCGGCGAACCAGGTGTCGATCGAATCGTTGGTGGTGCCGGTCTTGCCGTACACGTCGGGCCGGTTGAGCACGCGCCGAGCCGCGGCGGCCGTGCCGCGCAGCGCGACCGACTGCAGCAGCGAGTCCATCACGAAGGCATTGCGCGCGTCCAGCGTGCGCATCGATTCGTTCAGCGGCGGCGGCGTGGCTTCGTTCAGCAACTTGCCCTTGGAGTCGGTGATCTTGCTGATCAGCAACGGGTTCACGCGGTAGCCGCCGTTGGCGAACACGCTGTAGGCCGAGGCCATCTGCAAGGGCGTGACCGAGCCGGTGCCCAGCGCCATCGGCAGGTAGGCCGGGTGCTTGTCCGCATCGAAGCCGAAGCGCGTGATCCAGTTCTGCGCATACGGGGCGCCGATGGATTGCAGGATGCGGATCGAGATCATGTTCTTCGACTTCTCCAGGCCCTTGCGCATCGTCATCGGGCCTTCGAACTTGCCGTCGTAGTTCTTCGGCTCCCACGGCTGGCTGCCGGTGGAGCCGGCGTCGAAGAACAGCGGCGCGTCGTTGATCACGGTGGCGGGCGTGAAGCCTTTTTCGAGCGCGGCCGAATAGATGAAGGGCTTGAAGCTCGAGCCCGGCTGGCGCCAGGCCTGCGTCACGTGGTTGAACTTGCTCTTGGAGTAGTCGAAGCCCCCGACCATCGCACGCACGGCGCCCGTGCGCGGATCGATCGCGACGAACGCGCCTTCGACCTCGGGCAGCTGCGTGACGCTCCAGTCGCCGGGCTTGCCGTCCTTGGTGAGACCACGCGTGAGGCGCACGACCGCACCGGGCCGGATCTGCGTCTTCGGATTGCCCTTCACCGCGAGGCCCGAGGTCACGGGCTTGAGGCCGTCACCGACGATGCTGATGACGTCGCCGCTCTGCAGCACCGCCACCACCTTCTTCGGGCTGGCCTCGATCACGATGGCCGCCTTCAGCTCGTCGTTGTCCGGATGGTCTTGCAGCGCTTCGGCGATGCGCGCGTCGACCTCCTTGGGGTTGGCCGGCAGATCGATGTAGTCCTCGGGGCCGCGATACACCTGGCGCCGCTCGTAGTCCATGATGCCCTTGCGCAGCGCGCGGTACGCGACCATCTGATCCGACGACTTCAGCGTGAGATACACATTCAGGCCGCGCGTGTAGGCGTCGTCGCCGTACTGCGTGAAGATCAGCTGGCGCGCGGCCTCGGCCACGTACTCGGCATGCACCGCCACATCCGATGGCGCGCGGTAGCGCAGCGTCTCGCTGCGCGCGGCCTCGCGCTGCTCGGGCGTGATGTAGCCGTTGTCGACCATGCGATCGAGGATGCGCAACTGGCCGCTCTTCGCGCGATCCGGGTTGTTGATCGGGTTGTAGGCCGACGGCGCCTGCGGCAGACCGGCGAGCATGGCCGCTTCGGCGATCGAGATGTCTTTCAGCGGCTTGCCGAAATAGATGTCGCTGGCCGACGCGAAGCCATAGGCGCGCTGCCCCAGAAAGATCTGGTTCATGTAGACCTCGAGGATCTGGTCCTTGGTGAGGACTCTCTCCATCTTGAAGGCCAGCAGCATCTCGTAGATCTTGCGGGTGTAGGTCTTCTCGGTCGACAGATAGAAGTTGCGCGCCACCTGCATCGTGATGGTCGATGCACCCTGGCTGCGCGAGCGGTTGAACTGCGCCAGCCCGGCGCGCAGCACGCCCTTGATGTCGACGCCGCTGTGTTCGTAGAAGCGCGCGTCCTCGGAAGCGAGCACGGCCTGCTGCATGACCTTGGGAATCTGCGCGAGCGGAAGGAAGTTGCGCCGCTCCTCGCCGTATTCGCCGAGCAGCACGTTGTCGGACGAGAAGATGCGCATCGGCAGCTTCGGCCGGTAGTCCATCAGCCCGCTGATCTCGGGCAGGTTGGGGTAGGCCACGGCCAGCGCAATGCCGACCAGGATGACGACGGACACGACCGCGCTGGCGGCCAATCCTGCCAGCCACAGCGCACTGCGACTGAGCCAGCGAGCCCATGTCGGCAAGGTCGATGCCGACCTCGAACTCTTGCCTTCGTTGGCGGGCCGGCCGGCCGCGCGCTCTGATTCGCTCATGGGACTCCAACTTTGGTGACCGCATTATAGAAAGCGGCCGAACTGCCGAAGATGCGTGCAGGAGTCCACGATCCCGGACGTAAAGCATCTGTTTGTAACGCCGAGTCAGGGTTGTCCCCCGAGCGTGATTTCTGGCCGGCATCTCGTGTGAGTTTTGCAACGAGCTGAGGCTTTCGAATCCGGAATTTGCTTTGTGGCTCAATGGCTTTACTGCTAGCATTGAAGTAACTTATTAACAATCCAGCACCGTTTCTTCACAGCTGGGGGAAAGGCGTCGTGAGCTTCCTAGACACGTTGTTGGGCCGCAAGCACCCGCCGATGATCGGGCTGGACATCAGCTCGTCGAGCGTCAAGCTGGTCGAGCTGGGTCAGACCGCTTCGGGTGAATATGTGGTGGAACGCTTCGGCGTCGAGAGCTTTGAAAAAGGCTGGATCACCGACGGCCAGATCGAAAAGTTTGACGAGGTCGCCGAAGCGGTGAAGCGCGTCGTGTCCAAGAGCGGCACGCGCACCCGTCAAGTCGTCATGGCGATGCCGCAGTCCGCCGTGATCACCAAGAAGATCATGCTGCCCGCCGGCCTGCGCGAGGAAGAGCTCGAGCTGCAGGTCGAGGCCGAGGCCAATCAGTACATCCCGTTCTCGCTGGACGAGGTGAGCCTGGACTTCTGCGTCATCGGCCCGAGCACCACTTCGGTCGGCGACGTCGAGGTGCTGATCGCCGCCTCCCGCAAGGACCGCGTGCAGGACAGGCAAGGCCTGGCCGAAGCCGCCGGTCTGAAGCCGGCCGTGCTCGACATCGAATCCCACGCCTCGCGTCTGGCGATGAGCCGCGTCATCGGCGCGCTGCCGAACGAAGGCAAGGATGCGCTCGTCGCGCTGTTCGAGATCGGCGCCGACACCACCAGCCTCAAGGTGCTGCGTGACGACGAGATGCTCTACGACCGCGACCAGGCTTTCGGCGGCTCTCAGCTGACGCAGCTGATCTCGCGCCAATACGGTTTCTCATATGAAGAGGCCGAGCAGAAGAAGCTCGCCGCCGACCTGCCCGACGACTACGAAGCCACGCTGCTGGCGCCGTTCGTCGACAGCCTGTCGCAGGAGATCGGCCGCGCGCTCCAGTATTTCTTCACCAGCACGCCGCACCACAAGGTGCACTACGTGATGCTGGCCGGCGGCACGGCCACCTTGCCGGGCCTGAAGGACCGCGTCACCGAGCTGACCGGCTTCGCGTCGATGGTGGTGAACCCGTTCGAGAACATGAAGCTCGGCTCGGCCGTGCGTGAAAGCAAGCTGCGCCGCGAAGCGCCGTCGTACCTGACGGCTTGCGGCCTGGCGATGCGGAGGTTCCTGCAGTGATCTTGATCAATCTGCTCCCGCACCGGGAAGAGAGACGACAACGCAAGAAGATTGCGTTCTTCGTCGGGCTGGGGCTGGCCGCCGCGGCCGGCCTGGCGATCGTGGGGGGCTGGTACCTGATCGTCGATCAACTGAAGGTGGCCCAACAGGAGCGCAACCAGTTCCTGTCCGCCGAGATCGCGAAGCTCGAGAAAGAGATCAAGGACATCGCAACGCTGAAGGCCGAGATCGCATCGCTGACGGCGCGCCAGAAAGCGGTGGAAGACCTCCAGATCGATCGCAACCTGCCGGTGCATCTGCTGAACGAGCTCGTGAAGCAGACGCCTGAAGGCATGTACTTCACCATCGTGAAGCAGGACGGCCAGGTGCTCACCATCACCGGCGTGGCGCAAACGCAGGAGCGCGTCTCCGAGTTCCTGCGCAACACGGCCTACAACTCCGAGTGGCTGGTCAGCCCCGAGCTGATCGAGAGCAAGGCGACCATCGTGACGGCCGCCAACAAGGAGCAGAAGCGCCTGTTCGACTTTTCGGTGCGCGTGACTGTCAAGCGTCCGCAGGACAAGTCTGCAGCGGCTGCCGACGCGGCGTCGGCCGTGCCGGGTGCGCCGGCGGCGAGTGCGCCGGTCGTCGCCAAAGTCCCCAAGAAGGCCTGACATGGCGACCAAATCAAAGGCACTCAATCTCGACCTGAACTCGGTGTTCGAAGGCGCGGCGTCGCAGTTTCGTGCGCTGAACCCGAACGAGCCCGGGCAATGGCCCGCACTGCCGAAAATCCTGACCTGGACCTTCCTGGCTGTGATCATGGTCGTGCTCGGCTGGTTCCTGCTGCTGTCGTCGGCCCACGACGAGCTCGACAGCGAACGCAACAAGGAACCGGTGCTGAAGGCCGACTACCGCAACAAGCTAGGCCAGGCCGTCAACCTGGCGGAGTTGCGCAAGCAAAAGCTGCAGGTCGAGGAATACGTGACGCAGCTCGAAAAGCAGCTGCCCGGCAAGGCCGAGATGGACGCCCTGCTGTCGGACATCAACCAGGCCGGCCTCGGGCGCGGCCTTCAGTTCGAGCTGTTCAAGCCCGGGCAGGTGGTCGTGAAGGACTACTACGCCGAGTTGCCGATCGCGATCAAGGTGTCGGGGCGCTATCACGACATGGGCGCGTTCGCTGGCGACATCGCGAATCTGTCGCGCATCGTCACGCTGCACAACCTCAACCTCACCGCGCCGACGCGCGACGCCTCGGGTGCGCTGTCGATGGAAGCCACGGCCCGCACCTACCGTTACCTCGATGCGAATGAGGTCGAAGAAATCAAACGGGCCGCAGCCAAGGCGAAGGCGCCGGCAGGGGCGAAAAAGTGATGGTCAAGAACACACATCAAGCGTCACTCGCCGCCCTCGCGCTCGCAGCGTTGACCCTGGCCGGTTGCAGCGGCGATCAACAGGAGCTGTCGCAGTGGATCGAGCAGCAGCGGCGTGAGGTCAAGCCCAACGTGGCGCCTTTGTCGCCGCCCAAGAAATTCATCCCGCAGGCGTATCTCTCGCTCACCGGCGTCGAGCCTTTCAGCAATCAAAAGCTGACCGTCGCGCTGAAGCAGGAAGCGCGTCAGCCCAACTCCTTGCTGTCGGGCGAGTTGAACCGCAGAAAGCAGCCGCTGGAAGCCTATCCGCTGGACAGCATGTCGATGGTCGGAAGCGTCACCAAGGCCGGCCAGCCCTATGCGCTGTTGCGCGTGGACCGGCTGCTCTATCAAGTCAAGCAGGGCGACTACATCGGACAGAACTACGGAAAGATCACCAAGATCTCCGAGACCGACGTGGCGCTCAGGGAAATCGTTCAGGATGCGGCCGGCGAATGGATTGAGCGCACCAGCGCCCTCCAGCTTCAGGAGAAGGCGCGATGAAGAGCAATCAGGAGATTCAGATGATCAGCAAGTGGTGCTCCCGTGCGTTGGGGCTCGTGTTGTCCGTTGGCGCGTGCATTCCGGCGCTCGCGCAAAACGCGATCCAATCCATCAACAGCAGCCAGCAAGCGGGTGCCGAAGTCATCCGGGTCGAGATGTCGGAGCAGCTCCCGGCGCTGCCGGTGGGCTTTGCCATCCAGACGCCGCCGCGCATCGCCATCGATCTTCCGGGCGTCGTCAGCGCGCTGGGCAAGAGCGTGGTCGAGATGAACCAGGGCAACCTGCGGTCGGTGAGCATCGCGCAAGGCGGCGAGCGCACGCGGCTGGTCCTCAATCTCAAGAAGGCGTCCAACTACCGTGCCGAGATTCAGGGCAAGGTGTTGTTGCTGGTGCTCGAAACGAGCCCGGGCGCCACGGATGTGGCCGCAGCGGCCGTCCCCAGCAGGAATGCTTCCGCCGCTGAGCCGACGCATTTCGCGCCCAGCCTCAACCGCACTGCGCAGGCGCTGCAGGCCATCGACTTCCGGCGTGGCAGCGACGGCGCGGGCCGCGTCGTTGTCGACCTGCCGAGCAATCAGGTGGGTGTCGACATCCGCCAGCAGGGCCAGACGCTGGTGGTCGAGTTCCTGCGCTCGACGCTGCCCGACAGCCTGCGTCGCCGCCTGGACGTGACCGACTTCGGGACGCCGGTGCAGACCGTGACAACAACCCAGAACGGCGACCGCGTTCGGATGACCGTCGAGCCGCGCGGCAACTGGGAGCACAGTGCCTACCAGAGCGACAACCAGTTCGTGCTCGAAGTGCGGCCGCAAAAGGTCGACCCGAACAAGCTGACGCAAGGCAATGGCTATGCGGGCGAAAAACTCTCGCTGAACTTCCAGAACATCGAAGTGCGTGCGCTGCTGCAGGTGATCGCCGACTTCACCAACTTCAACGTCGTCACCAGCGACACCGTGACCGGCAACGTCACGCTGCGCTTGAAGGACGTTCCCTGGGACCAGGCGCTGGACATCATTCTTCAGGCCAAGGGCCTGGGGCTGCGCAAGTCGGGCAATGTGATCCTGATCGCGCCCAAAGATGAGCTCAACGCGAAGGAGAAGGTCGAGCTCGAAGCCAAGGCACAGATCTCTGCGTTGGAGCCCTTGCGCACGCAGGCCTTCCAGCTGAACTATGCCAAGGCGGCCGATGTCGCCGCGGGCTTGTCCGGCCAAAGCAGTGGCGGCAGCAGCAGCGGTGGCGGTTCCTCTTCCTCGTCCGGCAGTGGCGCGACCAACTCGCGAATTCTCTCGACGCGCGGCAGCGTGATCTACGAAGCGCGCACGAACCAGTTGTTCGTCTCGGACGTGCCGACCAAGCTGCAGGAAATCCAGGACATGATCGCCAAGATCGACGTGCCGGTTCGGCAGGTGCTGATCGAATCGCGCATCGTCATCGCCGACGACAGCTTCGGCCGCTCGCTGGGCGTGAAGCTCGGGGCGACGGATCTTCGCGCAGCGCAGGGCGGCGTTCCCGGTTATTCGTTGGGCGGAGACAACCGCGTCGCCATCGGTGGCAACCTGAACGCGGTCAGCAACTCGACACTGCAGACGACGGGCACGACCAGCCTGACCGACAGCAATTTCGTGAACCTTCCTGCCACCGCGCAAGGCGGCTTCAACGCCGCGACGCTCGCGCTGTCGCTCTTCAGTGCAGGTGCCAATCGCTTCCTGAACCTCGAGCTGTCGGCGCTGGAAGCCGATGGCAAGGGCAAGGTGGTGTCGAGCCCCCGCATCATCACGGCCGACCACGTCAAGGCGTCGATCAAGCAAGGTACCAAGATTCCGTATCTGCAAGCTTCGACGGCGGGTAACACCAACGTGAGCTTCGTCGACGCGGTCCTCAAGCTGGAAGTGACGCCGCAGATCACGCCTGAAGGCAATGTGATCATGGACGTCGAAGTCAACAAGGACAGCGTGGGCGCGGTCTTCAACGGCACGCCCTCCATCAACACCAAGTCGATCCAGACCCAGGTGCTGGTGGAAAATGGCGGCACGGTGGTGATCGGCGGCATCTTTGAACAAGAAGAGCGCGAAGACATCTCCAAGGTGCCCTGGCTCGGCGATATTCCCTATCTCGGCAACCTGTTCAAGACGCGCACGAACAGCAGGACCAAGACCGAGATGCTGATCTTCCTGACACCCAAGGTCATCACGGACCGAAGCGCAGCGCGCTGAGTCCTGATTCCCCACTTCACGTGACATGAACGAGTTCCCAATGAAGATGCTCAGACAAACCCTGCCGTGGCTGCTGTCGATCGGCCTCGTGGCCTGTGGCGGAGGCGGAGGCAGCGCAGGGACGCCGCTTTATGGTGGCGGAACCACGACGCCGACGTCGTCGGCGGCTTCGGTGGACGTCATCGCCAGTGCCGTGCAAGTGCCGAGCGCGGGCGATCAGGTGACCGTCACCGCCACGGTCAAGGATTCGGGCAACGTAGGCCTGGCGGCTGCGCCGATCACGTTCTCGACCGATACCGGCACCTTGACAAGCGCCGCTTCCAAGACCGATGCGACCGGGACCGCGACCGTTGTTCTGAGTGCCGGATCGAACCGGAACAACCGGACCATCGTGGTCACGGCGACATCGGGTTCGGCCTCCGGCAAGATATCGCTGCCGGTGGTTGGAACCAGCGTGGATGTGGCTGGCGTGAGCACCGTCAAGCTGGGCAACACCGCCACCCTGACGGTGACGGCCAAAGATTCGAAGTCTGTTGCCATTTCGGGCCTGGATATCGCGGTGACGAGCAGCCTGAACAACGGGCTGTCGGCCACCACCGTCACCACGGATGCGCTTGGCAGTGCGACGGTGACGTACACCGCCACGAACGCGGGCGCGGATACCGTCAATTTTGTCGGCGGTGGCGCGAGCAAGTCGCAAGCGATCACGGTCAGTGCCGAAGACTTCTCGTTCTCGAGTCCGGCTGCCGATGTGGCGATTCCCGTGACGATCAAGCAGGCGGTGTCGATCAGGTACACGTCCAACAACGTGCCGCAATCCGGCAAGACCATCTCGTTCGCGGCCACTGCGGGTTCGATCACGCTGGCCGACAACACGGTGAGCCCGGCCACTTGCGCCAGCACGACGGCCGCGTCGACCGCCACCACCAACGCGTCTGGTGTTGCGAGCGTGTGCGTGGCTTCGGCCACTGCGGGCTCGGCCACCGTGCAGGCCACCCTCACGGGTGTGGCGGGCGTCTCCGCCCAAGCCACGCTGCCGATCTCTTTCGTGGCAGTGACGCCTTCGAAGCTGGTCCTGCAGGTCTCGCCGACGGCGCTCAGCCCCAACACGTCCACCTCGAGCAACCAGAAGGCGACGGTGCTGGCGACGGTGACGGACGCCGGCGGCAATCCCGTGAGCGGCGTGACGGTCGACTTCAACCGATGCCTCGATCCGAGCGGTGGCAATCTGACGCAGCCGTCCGCTGTGACGAACAGCAGCGGTCAGGCATCGGTTCAGTACGCGGCTGGGCCGACCTCGACGGCCAGCAACGGCGTGCTGCTGCAGGCCACCGTCGAAGGCTCGTCGTCCATCACTGTGCCCGCCTGCTCCGCAGGCGCTTCGAACGCGACCAACAACACGGCGAGCCTGACGGTCAGCCAGAGCGCGTTGTTCATCGCCCTGGGCACCGGCAACACCATCACGGCGATCGACAGCCAGACCTACCAGAAGGACTGGGTCGTGTACGTGACCGACTCCAACGGCGTGGCTGTGTCCAACGTCAACGTGACGATCAAGGTGCTGCCGCTTCAGTACGCCAAGGGTCACCTGGAATTCGGCACCAACGTGTCGGCAAGCGCCTCATGGGACTATGCGGCGGGCTACTTCACGTGCGCCAACGAGGATGCGAACTACAACGGCATCCTGGACCCCGGCAGCACCGGTGTGCCGGCCGAGGACGCGAACGGCGATGGGATCATCGAACCGGGCAACGTCATCTCGGTGACGACGTCGTCGACCAGCAGCGCGTCGAGTGGCATCGTGACGACGGGGAGCACCGGCCGTGCGACCATTTCGCTGGTGTATGCCAAGAGCTACGCCAAGTGGGTTCAGGTCAAGCTGGTGGCCGCCGCGGTGGTCACGGGCACCGAATCGACGACCCAGTCCATCTTCTGGGCCCCCGGCGCGGCGCAGGACTACTCGAGCGCAACCGTCTCCCCGCCGGGGCAAATCAGCCCGTTCGGCGTCAACAACTGCACGACGGCCAACTGAACGTTCAGTGCTGCTGAGCCTGATCGGCATGCCCGGTGGCGGGAAGTCCACCATCGGGCGGCAGCTTGCCAGGCGGCTCGACATGCCGCTGCTCGACACCGACCACGTCATCGAAGAGCGGATCGGCGAGCCGATCCGCAGCTTCTTCGAGCGTGACGGCGAAGAGCGGTTTCGCGATGTCGAGCAGGCCGTGCTCGGTGAGCTCGTCGCGACGTTCCACGGCATCCTGGCCACCGGCGGCGGGACGATTCTTCGCGAGGCGAACCGGGTGATGCTGCGGGAGCGCTCGACGGTGCTCTACCTCAGCTCGACCCCGGAGGCGCTGTTCAAGCGCCTTCGCTTCGACTCCCGGCGGCCGCTGCTTGCAGTGGCCGATCCATTGCAACGGCTCCGTGATCTGCATGCGACGCGCGACCCGTTGTATTCGCAGACGGCACACTTTGCGTTCACGACGGGTCGCGCCTCGGTGCCCTCGCTGGTGAACACCATCGTCACGCAACTCGAACTCGGCGGCATCATCGACCCCAACAGGGTGCCCTCCATCGTCGACCCGAAGCCGCCACATTGACAGCCGGCGCGTGCGCCGCCAACCTACCTCCATGTCCGCTCCCGCTCACCGCATCACCATCGATCTCGAAGGCCGCAGCTATCCGATCCTGATCGGGGCCGGCGTGCTCGACGATCCGACCACCTATGCCGCGTTGCCGCGAGGCGGCATGGCGGTGATCGTCACCAATGAGACCGTGGCGCCCTTGTTCGCGCAGCGTCTTGTGAACGCGCTGCAGGGCATGTATCGCAGCATCGAGCTGGTCACCCTGCCCGACGGCGAATCGTTCAAGGACTGGACGACGCTGAACCTGATCTTCGATTCGATGCTCGCTGCGGCCTGCGATCGCAACACCACCTTGTTCGCGCTGGGCGGCGGTGTGGTCGGCGACATGACCGGCTTCGCTGCAGCGTGCTACATGCGCGGTGTTGCCTACGTGCAGGTGCCAACCACACTGCTGGCGCAGGTCGACTCGTCGGTCGGCGGCAAGACCGCCATCAATCATCCGCGCGGCAAGAACATGGTCGGCGCGTTCCATCAGCCGCAACTTGTGGTGTCGGACACCGGCGTGCTGGCCACGCTGCCGCAGCGCGAGTTCGTGGCCGGCCTGGCCGAGGTGATCAAGTACGGGTCGATCGCCGACAACGATTTCTTCGTCTGGTGTGAAGGCCATGTCGGCGATCTGCTCGCCCGCGAGCCGCAAGCGATCGCGCATGCGATCCGGCGCTCGTGCGAAATCAAGGCCGAGGTGGTCGGCGAGGACGAGCGGGAGTCGGGCCGGCGCGCGATCCTGAACTTTGGTCACACCTTCGGCCACGCGATCGAGACGGGACTCGGCTACGGCGAATGGCTGCATGGCGAGGCGGTCGGTTGCGGTATGGCGATGGCCGCCGATCTCTCCGCGCACGCTGGCCTCATCCCCTCGGCCTACGCGGAACGCGTCGGCGCGCTCGTGGCGCGGGTCGGACTCCCGGTGCGCGCGCCCGATCTCGGCATCGACCGGTTCGTCGACCTGATGAAGCTGGACAAGAAGGCCGATGCGGGTGCGATCCGCTTCATCGTGCTCGACGCACCGGGCCATGCGTCGCTGCGTTCCGTCGCCGACAGTCTGGTGGAACGCGTCATCGCCGAACGCGTCCGATAGTTCGGCCGCCGTCGACGCGGTCGCCCAGGGCAACTTCTGAATCACCAAAGGAATCATCGTGAACAAAGCATTCGCCGTCTTTCTCGTGTTGGCCTGCGCGGGCAGCGCCGCGATGGCCCAGACCAAGGCTGCGGCGCCGGCTGCCGCCGGAAGCATGAAGCCGGGCATGTGGGAGCTCACGCACCTGATCGAGACGCAGGGCTCGATCACCAAGCGCACCGTCACGGCGCGCAGCTGCTACAGCGCGGACGACGTGACCAGCATCGAGCGCATTCTGCCGCCACAGCGCGAGTTCGGCATGAAGTGCGCGAACAAGGACATCAAGACCCAGGCCTCGGGAACCTCGTGGCGCGCCACGTGCACCGGCAAGGACACCGTGCTGGATGGAACGGCCACCGTGGTGTTCTCGGGCGACACCTACCTGGCGCACGCCCACATGGTCTCCAAGAGCGGTGGCAAGTCGGTGAAGGTCGAGCAGACCATCAGCGGCAAGCTGATCGGCGAGTGCAAGTAGGCGCGGTGGCGCGTCCGCTTCGCCGCGCGCCCAGCGCTGGCGGCTCGTCGGGGCCGTGACGAAAGTCACGGCACGTCGTCGCGCCAAGGGCGGGTTGACCGTCTGACCACCGTGCGTATCCGTTCGTCCGCTGCTGCCCCTGCGTGGGGCAGCAGCCTTTTAGACTTCGCTCCAACCAAAGGGCTCACCATGCGCCGTCAACAGGGATTCACATTGATCGAGGTCATGATCGTCGTCGCGATCGTCGCGGTGCTGGCGGCGATCGCGATACCTTCGTACACGGACTACGTCAGGCGCTCGCAGGTGACGGAGGCGTTCTCGACGGCGTCTACGGTGCGCATCAAGATGGAACAGTACTTCCAGGACAACCGCCAGTACCTGGGCGGTTGCCAGAGCGCCATCGTGAAGCCGTCGTGGTCTCCGGCGCCGGCAGGATCGCGCTTCGCCTATGCCTGCCGCGACGACGCCAACACATTCCTGTTCACTGCCACCGGCACCGGGCCGATCCTGAACTTCACCTACACGCTCGATCAAACCAACGCGAAGACGAGCACCTTCCCGTCGACGTCGGGTTGGGTCAGCAGCACGACCTGCTGGGTCTCGAAGAAGGACGGCTCGTGCTAGTGCGCTCGGCTCAGCGCGGCTTCACCATCATCGAGTTGATGGTGACGATCACGATATTCGCGATCCTGTTGATGCTGGGCGTGCCGTCGTTCTCCAACCTGCTGCAGAACCACAAGCTGTCGAGCGCGGCGCAAGGCTATCTGGCGGGACTGCAATCGGCGCGCAGCGAAGCGATCCGCTTGAACAAGCGCGTCGAGTTCGTGCTCAGCTCGGTGCAACTCACCGGCGATGTCTCGGCCGATGCGCCCGCCGCCTCGCCCAATGTCAACGGGCCGCATTGGATCATCCGTTACCTGTCCGATGACCCGACCCCGGTCTACAAGGGCGTCGAATCCAAGTCGGCTCAGGATGGTTCGGGCCGCACGGGGGCGACCTCGGTCGTGGTGCTCGGCTCGGTCGCAGGCGACGCGCCGGCGACAACGGTTTATTCGGGCACGATCGCGTTCGATGGCTTCGGTCGCCCGGTCGACAACAGCGCCGCGCCGGCAGGCAACGGCGCTTTCGAACTGAACGTCAGCAATCCTCCGGCCGGCACATGCGCGGCCGATGGCGGCACGATGCGCTGCATGAGGATCCGGGTCCGCCCGGGCGGACAACTCCAATTGTGCGATCCCGCGGCGGCCACCGATGGCTCCGACAACCGCGGCTGCCAGGCGACACCATGAGCATTCGTCGACAACAAGGTTTTCTGCTGATCGAGGGCCTCATCGCCATCCTGATCTTCAGCCTCGGTGTGCTCGGCCTGGTGGCCATGGGCGCACGAGCCGTGTCGACGCAGTCCGACGCGCAGTACCGGACCTACGCAGCACAGCTTGCCGACGAGATGGCGAATCGGATTGCCGTCGGTGTGAACCGCACGACGGGCAATACCTCGATTCAGGCCGATCTGCCGAACTTTCAGCATCACGCGGATGGCGGCGACTGCGCCAACACTTTCAGCGGCGCGGCCTCGGCCCGATCCGATGTGTCGGCTTGGGTGGATCGCGTCAGCACGGCCGGCGCGGGTCTCCCGGGCCTGCCGGGTGCCGCAGCGCTGAACCAGCAGATCCTCGTCAACACGGCGGCGTCGAACCAGGTGCAGATCACGATCTGCTGGCGCGCACCCTCCGACACCGCGGTGCGCCAGCACACGCTGGTGACCTACATCAACTGAGGCGCAGATGAAATCCTTCGTCACCTCATCGCGCAGCCGGCGCTCGGCACGCGGCTTCAGCCTGATCGAGCTGCTGGTCGGCATCGTGATCGGCCTCGTGGGCCTGCTCGCGATCTTCAAGATCGTCGGCATCTGGGATTCGCACACCCGCAGCACGGTGGCCGGTGGCGATGCGGACGTGGCCGGCACGCTCGCGATGTTCATGCTCGAGCGCGACATCAAGCAAGCGGGTGCGGGCTTCGGCACCGCGCCGGCGAACGCATTCAACTGCAACGGCGTCGGCTTCCACGTCAACGACGCGCTGACCGGCACCAGCCGCGATCTGCCGTTCTATCCGATCCAGATCGTCGCCGATGCAACTGGCGCGCCCGACCGGATCAACGTGCTCTACGGCAATTCGTCGTTCTTCACGTCGACCCAGACCTACGGTGTCTCGACGGCGACGACCAAGACGATCACGCTCAACCAGTACACCTTCAAGCCGGGCGACCTGGCGGTGGTGGCGGGCACGGTGTCGCAACCCTGCTCGCTGGTCGAGATCACCACGGCGCCCACCACCGGCGGCGTGATCACGCATGCGCCCGGCAACTACGCCGCCTACTACTCGAACGCGGCGGCGAGCAACCCGGCGGCCCGTTTCAACGGGGCTGCCGGCACGCTCACGGCCTACGGTTCCGGCACGATCTACAACCTCGGCCCGGCGCCGCAGTACAACGGCTGGAGCATCGCCGGCAATCGGGTGTTGCGGCGCAGCGAGCAGATCTTCAACGCCGCGACCGGCCCGATCGACGTGGCCGAAGGCGTCATCAACATGAAGGCGCAGTACGGCATCGATGCCAACGGCGACAGCGTCATCGCCGACAGCGAATGGACGACGACGCCGCCCACCGCCGCCAACTGGCCGCGGCTGCTCGCGGTGCGCGTGGCGTTGCTGGTGCGCAGCGGCCAATGGGAACGCAGCGCCGACGGCAGCGCATCGGGCGTTCCGACCGGCGTGACGACCAGCGCGCCCCAGCCCAGCTGGGCGGGCACTTCTGTCTGCGTGCCGACAGACAGCTGCAACTTCGGCATGACCAATGTGGACGGGTCCCCCGACACGTTCAGCGCGACCGATTCCAATCCCAACAATTGGCGCTACTACCGCTATCGCGTCTACGAGAGGGTCATCCCGTTGCGCAACATGATCTGGGGGAACTGGCAGTGAGCGCCCGCCCGACTTCACAACGATCGACGAAGGCCTCGATGTTGGCGCAACGCGGCGTCGTGATGTTCGTCGCGCTGATCGTGCTGATCATCATGTCGCTGGCCGGCATCGCAATGCTGCGGCAGATAGGTGGTGGGCTTTCCATCGCCGGCAACATCGCGTTCAAGCAGGCGGCAACCACGCTGGCAGATGTCGGCACCGAGCAGGCGGTCACGCTCATCACCGCCAAGACGAACGCGATACAGAGCGACGTCGACGACACCGCGAACGGTTATTGGTCCAGCGCACCCAACGACGTGGACCCGACCGACGCCTATTGGGCCAGCAACTATTGGAACACTGCCGCCACGGTCACGGGGCTCCCCACGAGCGTGGGCAGCGGGACGCGCGTGCAGTTCGTCGTTCATCGACTTTGCGATCTCGCAGGCAAGTCGCCCACCGAACCAGGCCAACGCTGCTCTGCCTTCGCCGTCGGCGGCGGGAGCATGACCACCGGGGGCCCGCCGCCAATTCCGGGTGTCGTGCAGGCGTACTACCGCGTCACCACCAAAGTCACCGGCCCCCGCAATACGGTGAGCTACACGCAGGTCGTGTTCAAAGTTTGAACTCATAAGAATCGTCAGGGAAGCATATGCACAACTTCAAAGACCAACCATCCAGCGCGGTGCCGCGCGGGCTGGTGCGCCGCGTGAGCTTGTCGCTGCTGACCACGGCGCTGCTCGTGATCGGCGCGCTGCCGGTGTCGACGAACGCTGCGCTGACCGACATCGCCACCACGCCGCTGGCCAGCACGCCGTCGGTGCAGGTCAAGTCGAACATCATGCTGCTGATGGACGCGTCGGGCTCGATGGGCTGGGGCCACATGCCCGACGAAGTCGAAACCGTCACCGGCATCAACAGCGTGGGCTACAAGAGCTCGCAGTGCAATTCGCTGTACTACAACCCGAAGACGAAGTACCTCCTGCCCAAGAAGCCCGACCCGCTGGCCACGCCGTTTGCGGCGCCTAATTTCACGTCGGCACCTTACGCGGGTTTTGTCTCCTACTACGCGTCGCCTGACGCCACCGATTCGACGACGGTGGATCTCTCACAGTCGTTCCGTGCCTACGACGCGAAGACGCTGCGGACGGCGACCACGCCGGACACCGCCCAGGCCGCCTACTACTACGTGTACACCGGGTCGCAAACCCTCACCTATGCGAGCGCGCCCTGTACCGACCTGGACACTTTCGCAACCGATGGCCTGACGAGCAAGACGGCGCTGGGCACCGGCGGCGGTACGTGGACGCGCGTGAAGGTCAGTGCGAGTTCCGGCATCGGGGGCACGGACGAACGCGCGAACTTTGCGATGTGGTATTCGTTCTATCGCATCCGCATCAGCATGATCAAGAGCGCGGCCAGCATCGCGTTCAACTCGCTGAGCGACAGCTACCGCGTCGGCTTCATCCTGATGCAGCCCAAGGATCTGCGCACGGACGCGTCGATCAATCCTGCCAAGTTCCTCGCGCTCAACGACTTCAACACGACGCAGCGTGGGTTGTGGTTCAACAAGCTGTTCTCGCAGACGCCGAGCGGCGCCTCGCCGGCGCGCGAAGGCCTGGCGCGGGTCGGACGCTACTACGCGAGCAAGGAAGACTCGATCAACACCGGCATGCCCGCGACCGGTGCGAATGCGCCGGTGCAGTACAGCTGTCAGCGCAACTTCACCATCATGACGACGGACGGCTACTGGAACGCCCAGACCGAGTCGCCGAGCGGTGGTGCGCTGGACATCGACGGAAAGCTGCTGACGGCCAGCCAGGACAGCGATCTGGCCAATCCGCTGGACGCCAGCCCGATCTACGACGGTTCGACCAACGGCACGAAGGTGGTCGAGGACAACGAGAACAGCTACGCCTACGCGTCGTGCGGCAGCTTCGCGTACCAGAGCACGGTGCAATACCTGCAAAGCACGACGCAGAACATCACCACGACCACGCAGACCACGCAAAGCACGTCGCAGATGCAAGCGAGCACGGTGCAGAACCTGGTCGCGACTTCGCAGAACCTGCAGAGCACCACGCAGACGACTTCCAGCACGAACCAGAACCTGCAGAGCACGACGCAGCGGCTGCAGAGCACGGTTCAAAACCTGCAGAGCACGTCGCAGAATACGCAGAGCACCTCTCAGAACCTGCAGAGCACGCAGCAGAATCTGAGGAGCACGACGCAGAATCTGCAGAGCACGTCGCAGAACATCGCGACCACCTCGCAGGTGACCAAGACGGTGTCCACCGTCAAGCAGAGCACGACCCAGAATCTGCAGAGCACCGTGCAGAACCTGCAGAGCACGACGCAGGTGACGCAATCGACGACGCAACGCCTTCAGACCACCAAGCAGAACCTTAAGTCGACCTCGCAGAATCAGCAGAGCACGACCCAGCTCACCAAGAGCACGACGCAACGCCTGCAGAGCACGACGCAGGCCTTGCAGACGACGCAGCAGAACACGCGCAGCACCACGCAGACGACGCAAACGACCTCGCAGCCCACGCAGAGCACGTCGCAGCTCACCAAGAGCACGACCCAGATCACGCAGACCACCGTGCAGGACCAGTCCTGCGACGCGTCGACCGAGCTGTGCACCTACGTGCCGCCGGGCAGCTGCTCGGCGGGCGGCTACATCAGCTGCCAGCACTACCAGTCCGGTCCCGCACTCGTGGCCAGCTGCACCTCCACGACCCCGACCGCTGCCAACAACTACCTGAGCACGACCTGCGCGACCAGCGGCACCGGTCCGACCGGCACGTCCTCCTGTACCGCGGCATCGCCCACCTCGGCCAACAACTACACGCGCACGACCTGCAACACGACCGTCACCAGCAACACGCCCACGGGGTCGTGCACGGCGGCATCGGCGAACTCGGGCAACGCGTGGACTGCCACCACCTGCAACACGGTGACCACCGGCCCGACGGTCGTGTCGTCATGCGCCGCCTCCAGTGCGTCGTCTGCCAACAACTACGTCGCGACCACCTGCGGCACGGCGACCACCGGCCCGACCGGCGTGTCCTCGTGCTCGGCCTCGGGGCCGACGGCCGGTAACAACTACACCACGACCACCTGCGGCACCAGCAACACGACCAATGTGCCGGTCGCGTCTTGCTCGGCTTCCGGACCTGGCGTCGGGAACAACTACACCACGACCACCTGCGGCACCAACAACACGACCAATGTGCCGGTCGCGTCGTGCACGGCGGCGAGCCCGACGTCGTCCAACAGCTACATGACGATCACGTGCTCGAACAACAACACGGCGAGCGTGCCGGTCGCGTCGTGTACCGCTTCGGGCGCGACCTCGGCCAACGGCTACATCGCCACGACCTGCGCCGACAACAACACCGGACCCACCGGCACGGACACCTGTAACGCGGCGACGGCCTCGAGCGCGAACAGCTACGTCGCCACGACCTGCGGCAACAACAACACCTCGAACGTGGGCGTGGCCACCTGTACTGCGTCGGGCCCGACGTCGGCCAACGGCTACACCACCACGACCTGCAACACGGCAACGACCACCTCGGTGCCGGTCGCGTCGTGTACCGCGGCCAGCCCAACGTCCACGAACAGCTACACCACGACGACCTGCAGCACGAACAACACGACCTCCGTTCCGGTGGCGTCGTGCACGGCGTCAGGCGCGACATCGGCCAACAACTACACCACCACGACCTGCGCCAACAACAACTCCGGGCCGACCGGCGTGGCGTCGTGCGCGACGGTGGCGGCGTCCAGCGCCAACAACTACACCGCGACGTCCTGCGGCAATGCCAACACCACAAACGTGGCGGTGAACAGCTGCTCGCCGTCCTCGGCATCGTCCTCGAACGCCTACACCACCACGACCTGCAGCACCAACAACACCACGAACGTGGCGGTGGCCACGTGCACCGGTTCCAGTGCCACGGCCGCGAACGGCTACACCACCACGAGCTGCAGCACCAACAACACGTCGAACGTGCCGGTGGCGAGTTGCACGGCCTCCGGAGCGACAGCCGGCAACAGCTACACCGCCACGACCTGCGCGACGACCATCGTCAGCGGACCGACGGTGGTGGCCTCATGCACGCCGGTCGCCGCGTCCGCTGCGAACAGCTACCAGGCCACGACCTGCGGCACGACCAACGGCAACAACCCGGTCGCGGTCTGCGTGCCTTCGGGCCCGACGGCGGCGAACAACTACACGACGACCACCTGCGGCACCACCACGACGACGAATATCCCCGTCGCCACCTGCACGGCTTCGGGCCCGACGGCAGCGAACAACTACACCACGACGACCTGCTCGACCAACAACACGACCAACGTGCCGGTCGCCACCTGCACGGCGTCAGGCCCCACACTGGCCAACAACTACACCACGACGACCTGCCCGACGCCGGTGACCAGTGGGCCGACCGCGGTCGCCACCTGCACGCCGGTGGCGGCGAGTTCGGCCAACAACTGGGTGGCCACGACCTGCACGGTCGGTACGACAGGTCCCACGGCGGTGGCGTCCTGCGCGGCAGTGTCGCCGACGGCCGGCAACTCCTACACCACGACGAGCTGCGGCACCGTCGTCACGACCAACGTGCCGATCGCCACCTGTACGCCTTCGGGGCCGACGTCGACCAACAGCTATGTCACCACGACCTGCAGCACCAACAACACCACCAGCGTTCCGGTAGCGTCTTGCACGGCCGCAGCGCCTTCGTCGACCAACAGCTACACCCGGACCACCTGCGCCAACAACAACACGACCAACGTGGCGGTTGCGACGTGCACTGCGTCTTCTCCGACGTCTGCCAACGGCTACACGACCACCACCTGCAGCAGCGCCGTGACGCCGGCGGTCGGCGTGGCGAGCTGCACGCCGATCGCGGCGAGCAGCGCCAACAACTACACGACGACCAGCTGCGGCACGAACAACACCAACAACGTGCCGGTGGCTTCGTGCGCGCCGTCGGGGCCGACCTCGGCCAACGGCTACACCACCACGACCTGCCCGGCACCCGCGACCACCGGCCCGACGCCGATCGCGACGTGCACGGCGCAAGCCGCCACCGCGGCGAACAACTGGGTCACGACCAGCTGCCCGGCGCCGATCACGACGACGGGTGTGGCGGTCTCGAGCTGCACGCCGGCTGCTGCGTCCGGCACCAACAACTACACGACGACCACCTGCGCGGCGCACAACACCGGGCCGACGGCCGTGGCTTCGTGCACGCCGGCGGCCGCCACGTCGGCCAACAACTGGACCGCCACGACCTGCAGCACCACGCCGGTCAGCACGGCCACGGCGAGCTGCGCCGCTGCTGGCCCGACCGCAGGCAACAACTACACCACCACGACCTGCTCGACGAACAACACCAACAACGTGCCGGTGGCCAGTTGCACGGCTGGCAGTGCCGACTCGACCAACGCATACACGACGACGAGTTGCTCGACCGTGACCACGGGTCCGGCGCTGCAGCCGTCGTGCGTGCCTGATCCGGCCACTGCGGCCAACAACTACACGGCGACGACCTGTACCGCAGCACCTGGTACGCAAATCACGTACTCGACGCGAAAGACGATCACGACGACGCTGATGAACGGCAACATCGCCGTCGGCGTCCCGACGGTCCAGGTCTCCGACACCGGCCCGTTCACTGCGACGCAGTGCTTCAGCCCGGTCGCGACGCCGCCGGCGCTGCCGACCAGCCCGTCGCCTTCTGGCCTGGTCGCCAGCCTGGGCCTCACGCTCGGACCCGTGCCACCTGCGACCTGCTCGCAGTGGCCTTGCACGACCTCAGCGGTGAACCCGCCGACGGGCAGCATCAACTCGCTTGCCGACGTCGCCCAGTACTACTACGTGACGAACCTGCGTCCGGACCTGGCCGCGAACATGGTCAAGCCGGTGCTCGACAAGCCTGCCGTCGAATCGGATGACGCGACCTGGCCGCACATGACCACGTTCGCCGTGGGCCTCGGCGTGGCGGGCACGCTGACCTTCGATCCGAACTACCGCGACGTCTCGACGCTGACCAAGGACTTCGCCGACATCCGCACCGGCACGAAGGCGTGGCCGCTGTGGCCCGATCCGGCCATCAAATACGATCCGCTGACCGGCGGCAGCTTCGACAACTGGAACGATCCGCGAGCCATCGATGACTTCTGGCACGCGGCGGTCAACGGACGCGGCCAGTATTTCAGTGCGAAGGATCCGACCGCCGTTGTGGCCGGCCTGACCGCCGCGCTCGGCAAGATCGAGATCACGACGGGTACCGGTGCCGGTGCTGCGACCTCGTCGCAGGCACCTGTGGCGGGCGACAACTCCGCGTTCGTGGCGAGCTATCAGACGGCGACCTGGTCCGGTGAAGTCGAAGCCCGTCCGATCGATCTGTCGACGGGTGCAGTCAACCTGGATCCGACGGTCGCTCCGACCTGGTCCGCGCAGACGATGCTGGCCAAGAAGACTGGGCAAGCGTGTGACAACCGCTTGATCTATCTGTTCGATGCGTCGGCGACGAACAACATGGTGGAGTTCACCTGGAACACCAGCAGTTGCGACGCCAGCGGCGCGCCGGTCGGCACGCCCCGCACGGGCCTGAGCTCCGCGGAGATGACCTACTTCAGTTCGGCGCAGGTGCAACTGTTGAGCCAGTACGCCAGCATGACCGACGGCACGCTGGGCACCGTCGATCAGCGCACAGCAGCTGTCGGCGCGAATCTGGTGAACTTCATTCGCGGCCAGCGCGGCCTGGAGAAGTTCTCGAGCAACGATCTCGCGAAGCTGTACCGCTCGCGCGTGTCGGCGCTGGGCGACTTCATCGACTCGCAGCCTGTCTACGTGAAGGGGCCTTCGCTGCTCTATCAGGACACCGGTTACAGCGACTTCGTCTCGGCGCAAGCCGGCCGGACGCCGATGGTCTACGTCGGCGGCAACGACGGCATGCTGCATGCCTTCTATGCCGGCACGAGTGCGACCGATCCGCTCGGAGGTCAGGAGGCGTGGGCCATGATCCCGAGCTCGGTGTTGCCCAACCTGTACAAGCTGGCAGATGCCAACTACAGCAACACGCACCAGTACTTCGTCGATGGCACGCCGACCGTGGGCGACATCTCCGATGCGACAGGTGCAAGCTGGAAGACCATGCTGGTCGGCGGGCTCAATTCCGGCGGCAAGGGCTACTACGCGATCGACGTCACCGATCCGCTCAACCCGAAGGCGATGTGGGAGTTCAAGTCGTCCGGCACCTGCTATGACGGCACCGCGGGTACGGCCGCGTCGGACTGCTTCATCGGCTACACCTATGGGCAACCGATCATCACGAAGATCGCCGACCCCAGCATCACGACCGGGCGCTGGGTCGTGATCGTGACCTCGGGCTACAACAACGTCCACGCGTCGCCCACGACCGGCGACGGCATCGGCTACCTGTACGTGCTGGACGCCGCCACCGGCAAGATCCTGTACCGCATCAGCACCGGCGTGGGCAGTGCCGCGACGCCCAGCGGGCTGGCGCAGGTCAGCGGCTATGCCACCAACGCGTCGATCGACAACACGGCGGCGTGGGTGTACGGCGGCGACCTGCTGGGCAATATCTGGCGGTTTGACGTCAACAACGCCATCACGCCGGCAGGCCGCGACGCGACCCTGCTGGGACAGGCCAGGGACCCGTCCTCCGCCCCGCAGCCGATCACGGTGCGGCCGGAACTCGGCGAGTTGAACGGCCTGCCCATGGTGTTCGTCGGCACCGGGCGCTTCCTGGGCGCGACCGACGTCACCAACACGCAGATCCA
>Ga0307510_10000859_pt1 | contig 31833 bp, 17 predicted proteins | sample 12_EM_MG_FD_207224 | JGI IMG/M metagenome (GOLD analysis project Ga0307510, IMG submission 207224) | Populus trichocarpa ectomycorrhiza microbial communities from riparian zone in the Pacific Northwest, United States - 12_EM | ecosystem: Host-associated > Plants > Roots > Unclassified | place... | reverse complement strand
TCTAAGAATTTTGATTGGAAATGGAAAAAAGATAGTAAGGTGATCTCATCAGACATTACATAGAAGTTTTGGGAAGAAAAAGAAAGGGATAAAAATGGATAGTTGGAAATGAACAGAAAGGATTACCTCACGACCAAATGGATTGTCTAAGTACAATAAGCCATTATATGATGACACATAAGAGGCAGCCCTAGATCTTTCTAAAATGAAATCATATTGTTAAGAGTCTAGTCAAATAGAAATTGATCTAGTTTAAATTTCAAATCAGTCTAATTTAAAATTTAAACTGTTTTCGTAATCATATTTTAGCTATTTAAAAAAAATAAGGTAGAATGAGATTTTCATCTTAAAGAATTCAAAATTCAATTTTAGCCTTTAAAGCTCAAACTACCTTGAATCTGTCTATAATAGTTTTAATTTATTTTTAATTTAGTTATTATGATTGTCTAATTTTTTAGTTAAACAATAATAATTTCCTTTTTATTATTTCCAAATCTTGAGAATTGATTATTAGAGCCTGACAAGCTACGATAGTTTGCATTGTTTGATAGGACTGGTGTGAGTTGGCTGGTTTTTCTTGTTTGATGGGACTGGTGCCATATTCTGGGCTAAGTTGACCAATTTGCCCATTGTAATGGGACTTATGCAAGATGGCTAGTTTGCCCTGTGTAATGGGACTGGTGCCTTGTTTTAGGTAGTTGGATGGATGGATTCCTAAGTTTTTAGGAATGTGTTTGAGTTTAGGCAATGAGTTTTGGAACCCGGATCGGGGGTTGCCATCTAAGGTTGGGTCATAAGAATTCTCCTTGTTTGAGAAAAAAGTGAATTAAGTTATTCGAGAACTTAATTATAAATAGAAATAGTAGTTTGGTTAAATTGGTATTTGTTATGTTGTCACTTTATTTGTCATGCAAATTAATTTACCTTAATATTAAATTAATTTTGAAGTTCGGCACGACCTGACAAGACTTAGTAGATTTGAGACCTTACTTTTTGTATAAGATTAATACATGTAATCATGATAACATTAACATGTAATTTTAAAAAGGAATATAATTGTGAATTTTATTCCATTCTTTTGTTATGCCTTGGGTATTTTATTTGAACTGTTAAAGTCATGTAATGAAAGAATTATATTATGATGGATTTAATTTAATCATTTTTATAAATGAAGGAATTTATTACCATGTTGAATTTAATTTAGTTACATATATTTTAAGTGAGGTAGTATTAAATATCTATCATGTTATTTTAATTATTTGGATAAGGAATGAGTTCCATATGTGATTGATGTGGTTGCGTTTCAAAAAATAATTACCTGAATTTTCACATGTGTGATTGTGAAAAATTTTGGGATGTTACATGTTTGGTACATGCGAAGCACGCTAAGGCATGTGGAAGGCTCGTAGCCTTTAAGTGACACATGAGTCATCCTCCAAGCTCCCATCAATGTCATTTTTTATGTTGTTAGAATCGTCACAACATCATCTTCTTTGAAATGTAGCGCATGTTTCTATGACTGGCTTATGTTATTCTTCCCTTTATGCTTCAATATTTTCCTATTCTTTAGTTTTAATCCATCTACTCTTAATCTTTAGACAAATAAAGAATCCAGATAATATCTCAAAAAATAAATTATCAGCCCGATGTTGGGATAATTATTTGATATAACAATGAGCGCAAAAAAACACATTGAAATAAATTATCAATAAGAAATCTTAATCAACACAACATGGAAGGATGAAATTGAAATTAACAAAAATTCAATGACTATAGAAAACATGAAATATGAAGGACCAAACTTGAAAGTACCTTTTGTTAAAACAACAAAAGGGTTGTTCTGATTGTTTGTCTTTTTTCAAATCTCGTCCCTTAATTTTATTTTATTTTAAAAAAATAAAATCAATTTTATTTTTGTGAAGTCAAGAACCAATTTGATATCAAGATATTTTTTCTATATCACAATAACTATATAAAAAATAAATTAAAATAAACTATCAACTCAAATTCCCAACAAACACACTGAATATGGTATGACAGAATTATATGTAATATCATAAACCAGAATGCAATCCCACATCAAGAATTCAATGCAAGCACTTGTTGATTCTTGAACAACTGCACATGATATTTGCCTCTAAAACAACAAGCACCTAATTCCATAAATTTTGAAACTATTGAAACTACAGGGTGGAGCATTACAATTTATAACAATGCCACTTTGCAAAGAAAGGAAAAGAAAGAAAGAATTACACAAACTCAAGACGCTGCACAAGTTTTGAGAAAGAAAATAAAAATCACTCCATCTCCTCAAACCAATGTATTCCCTGTGATTTCTGTATCCATTTTGAAATGGAATATGCATGTTCTAGGACTTTGCTTATCTTGTGAAGGAACCAATGCCATGGAATTCACCTTCCAGTACTCGCCATTCCTTCTCTTCTCCTTGTCTCCATACTCCGATTTTTCTTCTTCTCTTCTTTGTTCAGTGCCCCCAGCGTCCATGCTCGAAATCGTAACTTGTCTCCAATTACACCAGATTCTTACTATCATATAAAGCATCACCAAGCATATTAAAGAAGAAGTAAAGACAATGGCCACTATAATACCAACAACAGCAGTGTTTGAAAGCCCCCTTTTTTCTTGACCCGCTGATTCCAAGCATGATACTAATGGTGGGCCGCATAGCTTGTCATTGCCCAGGAAGGAGCTAAGTGGGAATCCCGAAAAGGTGGAAGGAAGTTGGCCCTGGAGATCATTATTTGACAGGTTTAGCATGTGAAGGCTGGTCAGCTTTGTAAGTGAAAAAGGTACTTCTCCTTGGAGGTGATTTAGAGATAGGTTCAATCCCTCTAACTTCATCAGATTTCCAAGAGAAGATGGAATCTCACCAGAGAAAGAATTTTCACTCAGGTCCAAGATCACTTGCAACTCGGTCAGCTTTCCTAGCTCAGGTGGTATAGAACCAGTCAGGAAATTCTCTGAGAGCCTCAGTTCAAAGATTTTCTCGCACTCCTGGATTGTTGAAGGGATCAAGCCTGAAAGATTGTTTCTCTGAAGATTAAGGACATTGAGAGAAGTAAGGTTTCCTATCTCCTGCGGTATGTTGCCTGAGAGTTTGTTGCTATGAAGAGAAAGCTTGAGTAATCCTGAACAGTTGCCAAGCTCAGCAGGTATATTTCCATGGAAGTTATTGAATGAAAAATCTAGTTCTCCAAGTTCTTCTAAGCTCCCTAACCAAGGAGGCATGGTGCCTGCAAGCTGGTTATTGTTAAGTAGGAAGTGTTGGATCTTTTTACAGTTTGAAAGCTGAGGTGGCACTTCTCCTGTGAGGTTGTTGAATGACAAATCAAAGAAGTTGAGCTTGGTGAGTGAGCCAAACTCACTAGGAATTTCTCCAGAAAGATGATTGTGAGCAAGACGGAGACGGCTTAGATTTCTTGACTGGGTTAGTTCAGAAGGAATGGGACCAGAGAAGCTATTGTTGGTTAGGTCTAATGCAGTAAGAGAATTTGAACCCAAGAGGGGAGAAATGCTGCCGCTAAACCTGTTGTGTGAAAAATTGATGATTTTGAGGTTTTTGAGAAGAAAGAGGGATGCGGGAAGAGGACCTTCAAAGGAGTTGTTGTAAAGAGTTATCTTGTTCAGTTCTGTAAGGAATCTGAATGTTTCTGGCAAGGTTCCTGAGATCTTGTTATCTGCCAACGCCATGATCTGAAGCCTTTTGCAGTAGCCCAAGCTCGGTGGGATTGGACCTGACAAGTCATTCTGTCTCAGTTGAAGCATGTTCAGATTCTTAAGCTTCCCTATTGTTGCAGGAATCGATCCCGTAAAGTGATTTCCAAAGAAATCAATTTTTGTCATGCTTGTGCAGTTTGTTAACTCTCTTGGTATTCCTCCTGACATCTGGTTGTCATAGAGATAGATGGTACTCAACCTCTGCAACTTGCCAATTTCTGGTGGGAGTCTCCCTGTGATCATGTTGTCAAAAAGAATTAAAGTTTCCAAGTTACTCATGTTTCCGATTTCTGAAGGTAAATTTCCACTGAAGCTGTTATTATTGAGCAGAAGATCTGTGAGGTGCTCTAGTTTCTCGAGGCCAGACGGCAACCCTCCTTCAAAATTGTTATCAGAGAGGTCTAATTGTTGGAGCGAGCGGCAGTTGAGAAGATCCAATTGGAACTTGCCAGAGAGACTATTTCGAGACAGAAAAAGTTGTTGCAGTTTCGATGAATTGCTGAGGCAGAAGTTGCTTGGGATGCTACCTGTCAAATCATTATTAGACAGAACTAAAGTTCTAAGATTCTTCAATTGGGCATTGAAGAGGCTAATGGCTCCTGAGAAATTATTTACTGACAAGTCAAGTGTCTCAAGCTGAACCAACTGGTTAAGCTGTGAAGGAATCCGGCCACTCAATCTATTTCCAAGTAAACTCAAGTACGTCAAGTTGGAGAGCTGGCCTAGCTCAACTGGAATTGAACCTGAAAGGCTGTTATTGGCTAAGTTCAATATTTGCAGCGATCTAAGCATCCCTATTGAAGCAGGGATATCTCCCTCAAGCTTGTTGTTTAATGCTGCGAGATTTTGAAGCTCTTCACAGCCATGAATCTCTTCTGGTATGTGGCCATCGAGACTGTTCTTCTGCAAGTCAAGAGATACGAGATGCTTCAAATTACCAATCCCAGAAGGAATGCTTCCATTAAATTGGCAGTAGGCAAGACCCAACACTCTCAACTGAGTCAAGTTGCCTATACTTGGTGTAATCTCACCTGATAACAAGTTATCTCCTACCCTAAGAACTTGCAAGTTCTTCAAAAGGCCTATCTCTTCAGGAATTTTACCAGAGAGAGAATTTGCATAGAGGAGCAGCATCTGCAAATTTTGAAGCTTTCCAAGCTCAGAAGGAATTGAGCCAGTAAGAGAATTCGAAGACAAGTCGAGTATTTGAAGTGATGTAAGATGCCAGAGCTCGTGTGAAATGGAACCGGATAGTCCTGAGCCTGACAAGTTCATGCCCAGAACATGAGTTTGATCAAGGGAACATGTAAGTCCATTCCAGCTGCACATATGAGCTCTTGGAGACCAGTTATCAAGAACCCCAACAGGATCAACTAGTTCTGATTTGATTCTCAGAAGCCAGTAGGATTCTGCTGAATTATCTTCACCAGGACTAACAGCAAGAACAGCATGAAGTATTGCCAGAAACAGCACCAAATTACACATTTGAGCGCTGCCCATTTCAAGTTGTGTGAAAAGGATGAATCTCAAATGACAGTCTCAGTCCCTTGTTTTAAAAAACTCATTTTAGTCAATTGAGGAGCTTGGTTCCATGATGAAAGAAAAGGCAAAATCAAACAAGTGAATCTCAAGTTCAGTAGAATCAGGAAGAGAAAAGACAAGATAGGATAAGGAATTAAAGAGGAATGTGAATGAGAGAGACTCAAATTTGTTAACTGCTACGATGATGGAACCTTTGAAGTTTATATAGTTCAGTGGAAGTAGGGCTGCCTATGATTATTGTTTTGAAAGTTGACAATAGTGAATCAATAGTAATCTAGCCTTAACCACAAATTACTTTCACACACAACCTGCTCTTCGTACCTTTTCAAGGCTTGCTAAAAGGTGGGGTATTTTTTTTCTCCTTTTCCTCTCAAAGCAATTATTATGGTACTCTACATAGTAGCATGTTTAATAGCTTGTGAGATGGGGAATTGTATCTGGATAAGGTAAAGTGATGGGCATTGTCTAAAGGAAAACAAAAGGTTAGGGGAGATACCCACTTGCTCCTAAGAAAAAAAATACCCCACAGATGGGGTCTATCTAGCATGGATTTTTTGCAACAGTAAATATCAATCTACTCTGATATCATATTAAGAAGGTTTTGCCGAAAAGAATCCATCAGAAATGTTCCCAAAGATCAAAGTAGAATTTGACTCTCTAATCCATGCCAATTAAACTTTCAACAATTGTCGGCTTAAATTGGCATAAACGCATTATTGATTGAAGCTAGAGGATGTCCAATGAGCATCGAGGCCCTTCATGATTGAACAAACCAATATGGTCCAGTTGGGCTACCATATATTCCTTGATTTAGCAGCACAATGGACCAGATATATCGTCAGGACAGAAGAAAAGGAAATTGGAAAGCAATCAAGGATAAAGATCAGTGACTCAATCTTGGTTTCCTCTGATGAATGGCTAGAATCATTTGTCTTCGGTGAGTTTACGAGGTTTTCCTAAATGCATCTGTGTAGTATTTTCTTTACCCCCATCATTTTCCTTTGTGTGCGCGCGCATGCGTGTACCTTGGTGAATAGATAGGTGCAATGCATTTTAAAACATCTTGAGAATTTTCTTTGCTAACTACTATTTTGTCCAGAATTTATCCATTGGTAGTCCACGGGCTAAATCTCATCTCCTCCCTCAACCTAAACCACCTAATACCATATTGAAAACAGGAAGAAAACAGAGGAGCAAAACAACCACAACGAATTTTACAGTAGAAACCAACTTACTAATGATATTTAATTCCAGAATAAAGCCAGGACCACACGAAGTTTTCTCAAGAACTGCTTCTTTGGCCCAATTAGGACTTGATTAATCCTAATGAAAGAGAAATTTGCATCTTGAAAGGATTCTTCCAAAAAGAAGCTAAACATGTAAGGACAAGCAAGTTCACTTCATAGTTGATTGGAAATTGTGTTTGCATCGATGGCAGCTTTTTACATCTACCTTTGCTTAGCTTCTCAGGATCTAAGCAGAGACAACCACAATGAATGATATTCCAATAGGCTCTGTCCCATCACCTACCCCAGACAAGGAAACAACGTACATATCAGCATGTACCGTTTGCTACCCAAGTGCTTCGATATTTGCTTTTGCTTTTGCTAAGGAAGAATACTGCCCTAGTGACTATAATAACTCTTTGCTTCCTCACTTCCCTCCCTCTCCACATGCGATTCCTAGAAACACCAAGTCAAGAACACTATCACCCTTCCAGTTCTGCATGCTGAAGATATGTTAGTATCTAGTGCAATTAAATACCTGCCTTTTTTTTATGATAAACAAAAAAAAAGCCATTTGGAAAAAAGGGTAGTACATGTCACCATTTAATCTCAGATAACCAAGAAGGTCATTAAACAAACAGATCTTTTTTCTTTTTTTTTTTAGAGAGGGAATTTTTTTTAGCTTATACCTAATCAAAGTTTATTTAAATTAATCTAAAGGAATGTTATCAATCTACAATTTAAAAGGAATGTGTTTAAATTATCACACCATTGACAGACAAAAGCGCAGTGGAAAAGGAGGATAGAGCCAAAAGAGAAGGTACATTATTTGAAGACCATGATGGAAGTCAAGGAACGGTAGGAATTTCATATTATAGGCAAAAGAAGCTCACGGAACAATTCTTAAAGCTGAAATATGAAAATAGATATTTCAGTCCAAATGAAAACTCATAGATAAAAGAATGGAAAAAAAAAAAACAAAATTAAATGACACATGGAAGCAGAAGAAATAGCTAGCTTTCAGTGATAATGGCGGATGTCTTTGCCTTTGATAACAGAAAGGAAAGGCATATACCTAATGGAAGATATAATAAAAGGTTACAACTCTGGTAGCATAGAAATAGGCAAAACCTCTAGTCATGTACTTTGAGGTAAGAGTATTGCTTCTAAATACTAATCATCCAACCGTTCCATACCAGTTAGCATTGTCTAAATTCGTTATGCAGGGACCAAAAGACTTCATTATGATAACTACCAGTAAATGCAGACCTTCACACTGAAAGACAGATAAGATGGCTTGTAATGTGGTATTATCTGCTCCATTCTTCCAAGAGCTTGTTTTGGTAGCCAACTCTTCTTTAAAGTCCCCTGCAAACTGGGGATCTCTAAAAGTATGTAAAGGTACTCAACAAGAAATATCTGCCCCCTCACCATTCTAAGCAAAGATGCAAGTGATTGTTAAATGGTTCCAACTTGTTAGACTCGAGGGTAACAACACAATTGCAATATTGATAAAGTCAAAGAAACAATATGATAACTCAAATTTAGTAGTAATTAGAGTTTCAAGAGCACAGAAAACACTGGCATGCAAGCTTCCCACGTAATAATATTTAGATGTTGAAACATGTCAACAATATATAAAGACACCTTTAAGCCTTGATCGTACTTTTTAATAAGCCAACGAGTACAAGAAAATGATTTGTACGCTTCAAAATTTCAATAACTTGTTTCAGTAAAAAGATGAGGAGTGCGGATGCATCCATATCTATAAATTAGCCATGATGCTTTTGAAACACATTCTACAATATGAAAAATCTAGAAGGAAGAAGGATCAGTATACAGGAAAAAATGGCCAATGACAAAAACCAAGTGCTGTTTAGCATCCTGATCATAAGATTAGAAACTCAAAACAACACTAAATTGCAGAAATAACATCACTGCCACTTTTAGCAACACTGCTCTCCAGTATGTCTTCATTCAAATAATCCCACCAGTGCCACAATTTTTCACCATGCTTTCAACAATTAAATTCTTTAATATCCATTGAGCTCCAACTGCTCACCATGCCAGAACCATAGCTCAAAGAAAGAAACCTACATGTATTGGATTACCTGAATCAAGCATTGGCATTCTATTCAGCAAAGCGAGATACAGCCATACCAACTCTTCGATGTTCAAGCATCACTCTGCAGTCCTGGCAGCTGGTGGGAAAAATTTCATGAGGAAGCTTGACAGCGACCAAATGCAGATGACCCCAAGGAATTGAAGGACATTCAAAAGTGTGCCTAAAGAGCTGCTTATCTCCAAATTGTGTGAGGTCATTTCAGCTCCTCTCACTGTGAATGACAGGGCTGTCACCAGTTGTGCGGCTCTATTCAGTTGATGCAATCTATAAACCTGTTAATCACAAAGAATATCTTACATTTACACTTAACTGACTAGTAACAATAAATAACTCAAATAGAATCTCCTATCAAATAGGCCAAATTTAATGAGTTGAACTGTATATATCAGGAGACTTCTAGACTGTAAATCAACTATAAAACCAAGTGTATCAGAGAATAAAACTAAACATTGTTTCTTCCTCTTTTTTCTTTTTTTCTTTTTTCCTCTCCAAAACCTAATCGTACAGAAGATAGGCCACATCTGCCCTTACTTGAAAGATGATTGGAATGACAGGCCAAGAAGGTGACTTCCGGTATCTTGCATACTGCTCAAATGCAAATTGTACTACGATACCAACCAGGTATGGAGCAAGAGTTGCGGAAGCTGCAGGGCCAGTCCACGGCCAGACCAAGCCCATTGTAACCATGGGAATTATAAGACTAAGTACCAAGGCAGCTACAGAAGAGATTCGCTGTCCCAAATGGGGAGCCAGGGTTCTGTTATTGTTTACAGAAGATAATGGTTCCACTGGCCTCCTTAAATGGTCTATTAGCAGAAGAAAAACAGCAACACCACAGTAGAAAAGAGCTTCCGTGAAGAACAATATGAGGAAATCTGCAGATAGATAACAAAGGAATGTTCAGAGAAGAAGCAAATACATCCAGCAATCAAACCGGGAACACGAAGCAAAAACTTAAAGAGATCATATCCTAGAAGCAAATATCATTTCCTATTTCTCAAAAAGTTACTACTATTCAAGTTACATTAGACATAGAGATACCATATCCTAGTTGCACACAACTTCAATGCTCTTTGATAGAATCCTCTAACACCATCCTTCACTGATATCCTTTATATCTCATTCTCCCAAGTTGTTGGCATCAACTATCAATTCTCCTTCACAGCTGTCTAAAATAAATGTCAACTGAAATCTCTAATACGGTCCGTGGCTCCTTGCTAAAAATCAACGATTACAGGACAGCATAAACAGGGTGATACTACCAAGATTCGTATCAATGTAATCTAGCTAATTAAATACAATACCCAAAATAAATAAACCAATCCCTCCTTCCAGACAATCTTAGTGGAATTTTTTTCCATTCTTCTATGCAGTTTTCTGTGTTTTTCACTCTCTTTACTTGCTCATTTAATGCTTGTAAAAAATAACAATTGACATTAATTGAAACCATTAATGGAAAAGCAATATCACAACAAAATAAGTAAGCCTGATCACCTGTAAGCAAAGAGTCCTCGAATACTGCAGAGAGTATTTTGCGTAAATAAAGCGAAGGGAAAATGAAAGAGGCTACAAGGACAGCAGGACCAATGAACCATAATAGACTGCTTGGATTCCTTTGCACATTAGATATAATGACTTCATCCACCATTTTATATGGGCGATTATAAAATGAAATTAAACCAGGTTTCCCATCAGTTCCTGGGAAATGATTAATTGAACTGCTAGTAGTAGGGAGAGCTTCAGCAGTAGGATGGTCATCTTCTTCTTCTGATGCATCTGGTTTGATCTCACTGTACTGTGACTGATCTTGAGAGGCTGCAAAGATAATATGTTGCCTTCTGGGAAATTTTCCCTTTAATTTTGGTAGATCATCTATGAAGTGGCACGAGTGAACTATGCAAAATACAGAAGAAGACTATTAGAAGGCAAATTTAGTGCAGTAGCAAGGACTGAGAATTTCAGAATTAAGTGCACCAATTATATTATCAAATTTGAGAATCTTATCAATAGAGGATAAATAACTATCTCATATTTTACTCACCTTGTTACATAAAATTGGTATATTGATCCATTTTTCATAAAGCATAATGTTGAAGGAAGTGAATTAGATGCACTTCACGTGTGCTTATTTATTCTTAAATATGAATTTAATCTTATTGGTTTGTTGAACATTTTTTCCTTAAGATAAAGGATAAAAAAGAACTTGCTCGCTTGTCTTGATGACTGGAGTATGGACATACTTTGGGACTATAAAAAAAAAAGCATGTGAAGACCAATATTACAGAAAGAAGGGCATGACAAGAAAAACCAACTTTGTCACACACTGTCTACTGTATGGAGGCTCTAATATCACTACAGTTAGTAGCATCATGGACTAAATCAGATTTATGGGAGTCAAATTGCACCTTAGAATAAAAGTTTAGAAATTTGGCAATCATTCAAGTAGTCTGGGAACTTACCATCAGCATTTCTAAGCTTATAATGTAGTCCATTATATGGTCTTTCTGACAAGCTCAGCTGAACAATGAAACAAGAGTGAAGTGTTAGAAAACTACCATGGAGCTTGTCATCTAGAAATAGATCTTTTGGAATCCTTGGCTAAGTTTAGCATAAAGTAGCAAGAAGTCAAACGATGCATCAGGCTCATTAAGAAGAATTCACTGCTTTAAATAGAAACTCTGCCAGAAAAAATATCATAAAATTTGAAATTACAAGAGTTTGACTCTAATCAAGTAGCAACAATCTAAACAAGAAAAACAGTTAAATTGCTAACAAATTCACATGGTATGGAATTAAAAAAAAAAAAGTTTATGAGATAAAAAGAAGAAGCATGCGGGCATTAGTTAAGGCGGCTGAGTTGGTTTAATTAGTTGGTCTCTTCCAAATCTGGTGGAAACTTTACAAATAAAATCCTGATAAACACTGCCGAGTATTACAGGTAAGAATATATTAGTTGTTGTCAATTTCAAAATTGCATGCATAGAAGAGGAGAAGTTAAGAATGCCGCCTGAAAAAGAAAGGGAAAGCCAGGAGGGGATCAAAGGGAACTGCCCTGGTTGGAGCATGTGACAGCTGACTCATTTTGAATGTATATATTTGGGGAATATCTTAAAGGAATGAAGGAGAAAAACCATGAAATATGAAGCTATCTATTGAAGAGTCAGTCAGTCAACATAACTTGTATCATCACATACATACATCAAAAGAAAAGCATTGCTCTTATGGGCCATAGACTATTGTGCATAATGCACCTTCATCTTTCCAGAGAAAAAACAATGCTAACAGAATAAGTGAAGAGGATTTCCACATTTGATTCTCATTTTACCAGTGTACAACGAAATATTAATCCCTCACCAGAAGTTAAACATCACTTTCTAATCCCATGTTTAACTGCAGAAGAGGATTTGATTATTCACCCCTTCTCTCAAATTCCATTATCATAGTAAAAAAAAAAGGAGATTTCTTCATCAGTATTGGTGAAATTTACCATGCCATAAATCTAATTCCTAAAATCTGATCCCAATATAAATCACCCAAAAAAGAACTTGCAATTCTAAGAAACATTAAAACAAAATGCTGTCACCAATTGCAAAAATCACAAGCATCTCATTTGAAGCATAACTATCCAAAAGGCCGTACTCAAGAAACAATTTAGACCAAATTACTCCTTTCTATCATCATGTCACTGAGAATCAATTAAAAAAAACTCTTACTACACACAAAGCAATAACAAGAACCAGCAATACTATTAAGAGAGACTAAAACAAAGCAAAAAAGATACCTGGGAGCTTCTCCTTAGTTTAAAAGGAGAAGAAAGTGGAGTGGCAATGCAAGAAAATGAAGAAGAAGCAACTTTGACAGCCATCTGAATAAGTAAATGTAACAGCAAAACCCAGTTCAGCAGAGAGTAAAGTAATGCATGTTGTATGATTTTAAAGCAAACCCATTTGAATTTGAGGGATTTTAAGGATACCCATATGAGATATTGTTAAGGAAATGGGATTTTATTAAGGATGGGAGATAAATTTGAAGAAGTCGGAGATATTAAGGTGTTAGAGTTTTTTTTTTTTTTTGGTGTATATATAAAGCGGGTGGACTTATGGTCAAATTCTATTTCTGAGGACATTTTCTTTCGATTCAATTTCCCATCTTTTATTTTCCCTTGGTATTATGTATATTTCCATCATAAAAAAAAAAAAATTGCTTTTAGAGACCAACTTCATGGCATTGTATCATGATAAAGCTGTTCTAAGTGGTTTTAGAATACAAATACAAAAATAATAATAATAAAATATTCTGCTCGTTAAAAAGTAGAGAATAAAGATGAAAACTGAGAAACTCTTTTCTATAAACAAACATTAAAACACAACCCTAAAGTTTATATGTTCCATAATTTTGTTCTTGTTGCGTACTTGCATTGCACGGGTTAATTTTGGAAAATGAGAGAGGATTTTCACTCTTGGTTTAAACAACAAACCAGTTAGCGATGGACAGCAAGGAATGAGGAAGTAATAAAAAGTAATCAGCAAATAAATGTTCCATATGGATGAAGCTACATATTCTCTGCAAAAAGTCGGCCTTAATGGCATAAGAGTAAAGCTCCACTTTTCTCTTTAATTCATTTGGTATCCATGATCAGGATAAAACACCCTCTATAATCTTCTCATGGGATTTGTCCCCGGGTACTGTGGTAATATTGGTTCGGACAGTGGCGATGACATTTTTCCTTGCAAAGGATTCTATTTTCTTTTAGGAGCAAATTCAGCATTAACAAACCAGACGACCATGGAGAAAGATGAGAGTGGAGGAGACTTGCAATTTAATAGGAAATGAGGGGCGAGAGAGGAGGACCTGCTACTAGCGAGGATGCAGAAGGCCTGAGAACCATGGAAAAGGATCCCAGAATACCACCTTCTTGTTTTTACTTGTTTTGGTTTTAAGGGTATATTGAAACCATATAAATCATCATTAATATAACCCAATAATAGAGTTGAACACTTGCATGCTACAACGCAACCTCAAAGAACATAATACAAAAAGGAACAAGGTGATGGGAATCTCGTGCAAGAATGCCCTATAAAATTACAGAAATAGGAAAAATCTGCCTCTGTTGTGCTCCATGACTTGCCTGATGATATGAGAACCCCAGTCTAAAATGGGATTGGTCAGCACTTCTTAAAAAATCTCAACCTCTTGAAACATTTTCCTAAGAAACTCTAACCTCAACACTTCTCCCCTGCCTAAAACTTTAACATTATCAAATTTAAATCAGATTAGCCTTCTTTAAAAACCTGATTGCCCTACAATAGTAGGGCCATATAGATTCCACATAATCTAGGTACTTCTCCGTCAACCACTCTTGCAATTCCTTCGTCTTTTTTCTTGAAAACTCTTTGCGGTCTAAGTTCTTTATGTGTAGCACAGGTTGCAACACATGAACTTGCATGTCGTCTTTGAGCTTCCCCTGTCTGATATAGCCAGAGGCGACAAGGTAGTAGGCAGGTACATTCTTGATTAATTTAACTGTCTGCCTAAAGCTGAAGACATAGAGAGCCCACAAGCCCTGGAATAACTTGATGTAGATGGCAACAATCAGGGGCCCCAAAATCCACAATGGAGTCAATTCTTTTGACACTCCAGCTCCATATATCACATTGATGGCCAGGACCAAAGGGATGCTGAAATTGCACCAACACAAGTTAGAAGCAGCCAAAAAATCTTATGAAGATAACAAATATTACAAACTAAAAACCCTTGAGATGTTTACAAAATGTGTTCATTTAGAAATCAAGAGTTCGAAGAATTCTTGTATAATTAATAGATTATCATGTAGCAGTGTAGCAAAAACTGTTCATTCGATATGTAAAAATCAAATACTAGTTTTGCCAGTCCAATTACTCAACAAAAACTCACTGCCTCACTGTAGTTGAGTCAGCTAAATGGTAAATCCTTAACCTTTGAGCTATTTTGAGTCATATTTTTCATCAGAACAAGAAGTGATTTAAATTGATTCCCAATAACATAGTGGCAGAAACAACAATACTTACAATGTTAGTATGGGTATCTTTATTGTTGCATCCAGAATCAGGAAGCGACACCAAACCAACTTTACAATCTCAACTCTTTCCTTATTTTGGGTGGAATTTTGAGCTTGTTGCAATTCTTCACTTGGAGGAGGTCCTTCCAGAATCTCATCTGCAACTTGACTTGGTGACTGCGTGCGCAACATGCTCAGCCATTTCTTGAATAATTTATTAATAGCAGGAGATCCTGCGATTCTGTTATTTGCTTCAGAAGTATAGGAAACTGGAATAGTGTGCACCTTTGAAGAGTTGATTATGGTCTCCCCACTTTCTTTTGGCACATAAGAAAGTTTAACATAATTTTTGGAAACTTTGGATCCATTCTTTCTGCCTCCTGATTCATCATTTTGTGCACTACCCTTAAATGCTGAAATTCTCAAAAGCTTCACTTTGGATCCAAGAGCAAAAGCCCCTGCACTGTGACAACAATGCAGTTCAATCTCAATTTGGTTCAACAAAGAGAAACGGCTGATCATGAATTCAACTCGAAACGAGATTGCCATTCCTCGGGTCTAATATAGGCATATCTTACCTTAAAAGAAGACTGCGTCTTACTGAGAAACACATATTTGTTCTCCCAAACATCTGAAGTGTCATTACATGTGGCTTCAACTTCACCCCTTTGCTCCATGATAAAGGCCTTGAAGGAAATGTTGCATAAGAACCCTAGTTGCAGCAGACAAAGCAATATGTTTTATAATTACAGTATATTGGAGTGCAAAATAAGGGACATTGCAAAACAATGTGAAAATATGATGTTACAGACTTGAACTTGCATTATGTGATTGGTTTTTTTCACATGCACCGTTGAACAAGGAAAGTACAATTGCTGTGATACAAGACTATCAAATTCAATAAATTTTGCATCTCAGAAACATGGAAGGAAAAACAAATAACAAAGTGGAATTGATGAAAAAGACATGAATGAGGATAATTTGATTGCCATGGATTAAGGCTTAGATGACTTGAGAATAACTTGGGGGGAGAAAACAGTAACACTTTTAGGGCATAAGATCTACGCAGAATTACATTTCAAGTACCTGCATCTGATGGGTCACCAATGCCATTTTCTCCACTTCAAGCACCCACTCATTTACTCAACAGCGCCTTATTCAATACAAAGCTAAAGAATAACCAGACAGATATCAACACAAGCTAAAATAATCATTTTTATTAATGGAATCATTAGGATGAGGCAACAAATACTCTCACGCTCCATTCAATTTCAAAAAACCAAAGGAAAAACAAAAAAAAAAACAAAACAAAACAAAAGTTTCTAAAGTTTTTTTTTTTCCTGTTGCACTGATCTCCAACAGGTTACAGAAAGAATAAGCTGAATTATGCCTTCAAATTAGCTGAAATGACCAGACTTTATTGTTTTATCCAAAAACCCAGTATCCCAATAACTTCAATTTCCTCTCGTTTTTATACTTTCCTTCAATTTTCTGACCAACCAAACAGATACACAAGCTAAACATAGCTACAATATTCACATAAAAACCAGGCAAATGCAGAAAGCTTCAAAATTTTACGGGAAACCAAACAGACCTCAAATTACAAAGAATCCACAAAGCAGAAAACATAACTAACCAAACCCAGATGAAAAGGTAGAAATAATTGAGGCTTAGATTGAATAATTGAAGGTAATAAATGAAGAAAAGATAGAATTTTGATAGTTGGACACAAACCTGTCGACTTGAATTCATGAGAGAAGGTCTACAGAAAGACAAGCTTTTTGTGATTATTTGATTAAAAAAAGAGAAACTCTTTTGGTATCTGGATTGAATTCCTGTTTAAACGGAACGGATGGATAGAGAGAAAGAAAGGTCTCTTCAGTTGGTCACTTTTTATTTATTTATTTATTTATAATTTTTATTTATTATTATTAAAACAGCGGTAAGAGAGTTTGGGAGTGTGATATATTTAAAATAATATTTTTAAAGTATTTTTTATTTAAAAATATATTAAAATAATATTTTTTAATTTTAAAATGTTATTGTTATTTATTTATTATTATTAAAATAAAATTTGTGGATAAAACTAAGAGAGTTTGGGAGTTGAGTGTTTTTTAAAGTATTTTTTATTTGAAAATATATTAAAATATTTTATTTTTAAAAAATTATTTTTGAAATCAGCATATTAAAATAATATGAAAATACTAAAAAATTATTAATTTAAAAAAATAAAAAATATAAATTTTTTAAAAAATACTTTTAAAATGCAAAAACAATTATGTTTTTTTTTGTTACCTTGATTTTTTTAATAAAATAATTATGGGAAATTGGGAATAGGATAATAAAATAAAATAATAATGATAGAATAATTAGTGGGTCGAATCCATCCGAAGTCAGGTTTGTTTGGGTTATATTTTTGTTTGGCCTAGGCCTCTTTATCTTTACTCATTCTGGCACATTGCGACTATTTTTATTTATTAACATGGTTTTTTTAAAAGAAAATTGGTAAAATAATATAATATAAAAAAACCAGTAAAATAGTATAGTTTATATATATGTCTTAATTGGAAAAGGTGAAATATGTGACTTTAAAAAAAAAAAAAAAAAGAGTCCACACATATTACAACAAAGAGAAAAAAAAACAAAAAATAAATAAAGAAAAAAAGAGATATATAACGTATAGTTAACCTCCGATTATGACACTATCAATATCATTGTAAAGATATCGATAAGAAAAATCCAACACTAATAAAGGTTATAAACATTAATCTAAGTGTGTTGCACTTATTATTCAATGATGACGAGAGGCTCATTTGTTTTTTATAACAATTGTGACTCACTCTGTTTATTGTTAATGACTTTTATTGGTATCTTTGCATTTTTTTCATTGAAATCTTTTTGATAATATTAATAGTTTTGTAATCAGAGTTTTATTGTGTCTTTGATGTTTTTTTTTTGTTTTTTTCATTGTAATTTGAGCAAACTCAATTGAAATTTTATTTTAATGTCACATGAATAAATAAAAAAACTTAAATTTTGAGTTTTTCAATTGTGATACATACAAATTATATTATTTTACCAATTTTTTTTAGATTATGTTATTTTATCAATTAAAAAAATATTAATTTTCAATATATATATATATATATATATATATATATATATATATATATATATATATATATCTTATTCTGTGTTCGATTTAATAATGGTTGATGTTGGTTAGACTGTGTATTAAAGGAATCTTTGACAACATAACTTGTGAAAAATTTATTTTCATGGCACAAAATAGATCTAAATATCGCCAAATTGTCCATACTCATTATCTCTAAATTCTAAAACACCTTTACATGTGTGTATGAAAACAATAAAAAATATTTTAAATGATTTATTTTCAAAAATAAGTTAAAAAGAATATCGGTTGTCATAATAAGTAAAATAAATAAATTAGTTTTTATATATAACTTGGAAATAAAATAGTTGATTTTATTTATTCATGAAACTTATGAAACATAATAGATAATTCGATAAACATAGTGAAAGTTAATTGTTATATTTATGAAACTAACAAAAACTTATGAAATAAAATAGATAATTCGATAAACATAGTGAGAATTAATTGTTATATTTATGAAACTAACAAAATTAAATAAATAAATAAAATAATACAAAACGAGCTCTTAAAACTACAAAAAGAAAAAGAAAAGGAATGAATACTTTTTATAATCAACAAACAAATTATTATTTTTACAATTTTCACAAGAAAAATATTATAATTCCTTGGAAAATGCGCGAATAGAACAGTGGAAATGTAATTTTTTTGTTGAAACACCATTTTATTAAAAACAATTATTTTAAATTTTTTTTTTATTGTTATACATTAAATTGATAATATCAAAAATAAATTTTAAAAAATAAAAAATATATATTTTAATATATTTTTAAATAAAAACATTTTTAAATAAAATTATCAATTTCATTCTGTTCTGTCAAGAAAAGCCGGTGTATCTCGTTCCAATTCAAAAAACAAAACAAACCCTAATATATTTCATCTCGATGAGAATCTTTACTCATTTTGAAAATTCCGCCCATATTCCATATATTTTGTTCTGGCTGAATAAGGTTTTTTTGTTTTTTTTAATGTTGTTCAATTTTATAATATCAATATCTTTTAATTCGATACTTGGATCTGGCTAAAATTTTACAAGGAGTCTTTTGATATATTTTTATATCCCAAATTAAAATCTTAAAGCAATCAGAATTCAAAAAGGTCACTAGTTGAATAAAAATACAGAAAATACAGAAAATATATCCGAAACCGAAATGGAAAAACAGAACGATACTGTCTCAAACACCCTTCCAAAGTGTGCACTAAACAATGGATCGTCATAGTCACTTGTCCAATCCAAACCCCATGCGGTGGACCACAAACACCCTAATATTATTTATCTAACGGTGACTGGCCTTGATGGTGCGCAAACCTCTCTTCCCACGCTAAACTCCCTTGAGGACCAAAGAATAGAGGCTGGGATAAGTGTGGGAAAACCAGGATAGCTCCTCTACTTCATTCTTTCCGGTGTTCATATAAAAGGAATATTGATCACTAGTTACACTGCTCAAAACATATCTAGGGTTCCACAGCAAACACACTGCGACCAGTCACCAAATTACACTGCTCAGATCAAATACATCTTAAAAATAAGAAAATAAATCAACCACATCCAAGGGCCTCCTGTCTGTCTGTCCGTCTTCTTCTTTTTCCTGGACGCCATCTGTGTTGCAACAAGCCCTGCTCAATTAATATGCCATCAGCTGTGATGATCCAATATTATTTACAGCAGAATATGACTACCTAAACTAAAATACCTGAAACTGTGAGGGATCAAGCCCAAACTTTTATGAAGGCATGGTTTTTTGACACACCAGAACCGATCTGAGAGTTTCATCCCTAATCATAATTGGCATCTACTCGAATACTACTACCAGTTTGCCATCCATGAGAGTTTCCCCCGCCATGCCTTGAGCGACCCTGACCTCTCTCCCTGGACCTTGCAACAGAATTATGGGAAACATCTTTTGAAGATTCAAAATTGTTAGCTTTGTAAGTATTTTGTGGCCCTACTGGCTGGCACTCATAATGTGTATTCTGTATCTGCCTTTCACGGTTTGCAGGTACGTTTTGTTGCTTGTTATCTTTCCCAGAACCACTCCACTCGCCACGAGAATCATGCTCTCCACCGAAACGGCTGTTTTGGTTTCCATTTTTTTGGAACCCTGAAGACACACGTTGCTCTTGTTGAAAATCCATATTCAAAGGAGATGGTTCAACTGGGCTACTAGGACGTCGTCCTTTATGTGAAGGTATCTTCCTTCCATTCTTACCCTCTTGATGCGCAGTGCGTGGAACTTCTTCCAAAATGCTCTTTTCAGATAGAGAGCGATCAGGATGAGGCCGGGCCTTAACTGTAGCAATATCCCTGCCAGGTTGGGACAACAGTGGCATGAAAGTTTGGGAAGTGGAATCCTTTTTATTACCCCTACCAACTTCAGAGCCTGTGTTCTGACCACCATTGGTCCTGCTTCCTCGCTGATTAGTTGCTGAAAATGGCTGAGATTTAGGTTGCCAATGAGATGCTGATCTTTCCCCAACAGACCGATTTTCTTTTGAAGTTGCAGGTAAGTCAGCTTGATGCATCTCTGAGCCTGAAGTTTGGACATAAACCTTTTCGGTGTCCCCAGTATTAATTCTCTTCTCATCAGGCTCATGACTATATCCTGTGCCTTTTTGTCCCCTGTATGATTGCCGCCTACCTCTGGCTGTTGCACCCTGATCTTTTATAGCAAGGGTAGTGACTGGCACATCAATATTTTCAAGAATGTTCCAGCCATCAGGCTCATTCCATTCATCAGAATGACTCAATTGCTCTTTTGGTGAACTTACATCAGGTTTCTGGACTTGATGCTCAATTGATTTTTGAACATTCCTACTTGTAAAAGATGTGGTTGATTCTGCTGATCCCCGCTGGCGCCATGATCCATGCATTTTTCCAGACTTATTTTGCCTGCCATCCCCATTCTTAGCTTCCAAAGTGGATCCTACCTTTCCCATGCCTGTGGAAGAGGTTTGAGAACTTTCAACGCTTGGAGAACCAGATTCGGGTTTTCCGGCAGTCTCATTTGGTGTAATCTGATTGATTAATGGAGCCACTGACTGGGGACTACTTCCTTGCTGAGCCATTTCTTTGGCTACAGGTTTTGGAATGTATCTTTCAATTTCTGCCCGTTTAGTTCTTGCATTATTCTGCACTTGCTGATCACTCTTCATGGGTGCCCTAATGGCATCAGCCACGTTCTTCTGAGTGGCTTCATCAGCAGCCTCAATTTTACTTTGTGACCGAACAGGAGCCCAGATAACAGCATCGCCACTTGGGAATTTTTCAGTTGATTTATTAGCTTGTGGATTCCTTGGCATCCTGCGAAAATGTTGCACTTTCCACTGGTTATTTACTCTTCCATGAGCTTCTTCGTTTGGTGATGATGTGCGTTGATCCATGGACTGATTTCCATCTCTAGAATCAGTCTGAGGCTGAAATGAGCTTGGATCCAAAAGAGATTCAGAAGCCGACTTGCCACTTCCAGCTGAAGTGTCTAAAGCAGCAGCTGATTCTTTTGATAGAGTTGGTGTTACAACTGCCAATGTTGATGCATCATCCATTTTGTGTTTGTTCTTTCCATTCTTGTTCTTCCTTCTATGATTTACTGAAGACTCAGCCATGGCAGTTAGGTTGATGGGTAAAGTTGATTCTGAGTTTGAGGTAAGTTTGTTCACACCCTCAAGAGAAACAGGAGCATTAGCTGCTATATCAGTAACATTTTTTGGTGCTTCAGTTGTAGAAGATGATAACTTATCATTGGAAGTCTTTCCCAAGGGACCATTCTGCTTCTGTCTGTAGCTCACACGCTTCTGCTTAGAAGCTCTACTGTCATGAATCTGTGGGGCATTATCAGGGTGATCAGCATCAGCATGACTAACATCCTGTAGCAGTGGTTCCAACTGGTCATGTGTCACAATGGACTCCTTATGGGTCACCTTTGGCTTCTCTGGCAGCACCTCACTTAAACTTTCTGCTGCTTTTGTCCACTTATTCAACTCTTTTGCAAGTGCCTTGGCCTTTTGCTCTCTTTCCCATTCCTCCTCTTCCTTCTCTCGCTGTTTAATCCGTTGAATAGTAGCATGCTGATTAAAAACTACAGCAAGTAAAGATGCTGATAGATAACAATGGAATTATAAAAATAAAAGATGAATATATTACATGTGTCTGGCTATCACCGGGATCAGGGTGAGGTGGCACAGATACTCCATCATCCTTCCCTTGATGACATAACCCAGACTTTTCAGTTGCCTCCGCAAAACTATGGTCTTGCCTATAAACATTAGAACTTTCAAAATGAGAAGACAATACACACGGCGAGTCTACAACTTGGGATCTTCTCTGCCACCTATCAGGCTCTTGGGTGATAAATCTCCCTTTTCCATGATGATCAGATCTTCCATGCATACCTTGAGTTGATCTCCTGTGAATTTGAATGTTAGTGCTGTCCACAATTGGAATAACAGATCCATTGTCAATGAAAGCCTGCAGGGAAAAAAGAACACACCTGGAGCTTGGTGTTTCATTAGCATTTTGTACCTCAAGGCTCTTATCTGCAGCAGAAATGCGGTCTTCATGGAAACCAGCGTCAACAATGCCACTGACATGAGTTCTTTGAGATACATAACTAGTACCAGCTTCATTTGCAGAATGATTAGACTTGGCATTACCAACTTGTAACCTATTCTTCTGCTCCTCTCTACTGGAAACAAATTTAACTTCTTGCCTTCCATCAGAGGTCTGGGCCTTTGCATTTAAACCTATTTTCCTAATCAGACTGGGATCTTTTGGGGCTGCTGGAACTTCTGGAAAAGCAGATGCTGCATGTTCTGAATGTTCCAATTCCTTAACTGAACTATCAGCAGCAGCCTTCCAATTTCCCACATGTTCAAGAGGTTTCACTTTAGCACCTCCTTGGTTGTCAGTGGCCTCAAAAGAAAATTCTTCTCCATATCTTCTTGTATCTCTCTCTCCATTTTTCTTGTCATCTGCTCTCCAGCCATTCTCCCACGATGACTTTCTTTGATGGTCTGCCTTCCCAGGATATGATGTGTTGGTTGTCATCATGGCATCCCACTTGTGTTCTTCATCTTTTCCCTCTGAACCATCGTGCTGCTTAAGGACTTTGTATGGTCCTCGGGTATCTTGTTGATGACCAGACTCAAGTTGTTCAGAAACCATCGTGTGACCACTAGGGCCATATCCACCTGGTCTTCCATGGGAATTTCCAGGATCAGGAGTATTTTGACCGGAATATCTGTTATAGGGAGCAGGACCCACTGTCATTCCCATAAACTGAATATCTCGATCATTGGAATTGTAGTAGCCCACAGGAGGACCATAGTAGTTCTCATAAGGGACTGGTCCAGGATAAAAGCCATGCCCAAATGGCATGCCTGGGCGAATAAAGGCATCATGCATATGGGGTCTGAACACATCTCCATTCTTTGGATGTGGTCCTCTTGGTCCAGATCCTGGTGGAGGACCTTGCTGTGGGTTGGCAAGAGTAGCAGGGGGAATCTGTGGACGATAATAAGGAAATGGCTCTATTGGAAAGCCACCAGGAGCAATCGGGGGTGCAAAAGGCGGACCTCCTGGAGGCCCTCTGTACCAGACACCACCAGGATGATTATTTACAGGGGGACCGCGCCAAGAATCATAATTCTGATGACGAATATTAGAATTAGGATACAAATGGGGATCAAGGTGCCACTTCTCCATGTTAGGCCTCAACCCATCTTCACCATACATGGGATTCTCTCTCCTCCAAGAATTTGCAGATTCAATTTTTGCATTTGTCTTTATAGAAGCATCACCTGGAAATTAGAACAGAAATAATAATAATAATAATAATAATAATAACATGACTATTGTATATATTTAGTCAGGCAGTGGCTGTTGTCACATGTAAGGCATGCAAGCAAGCGCACCAGGTTACATCATAAAAGAGGCAGAAGCATTCATATAAAAAATAGAAGTCCGGTGCCAAAAACACAAACCTGCAGAATTTCCAGTACTCTCATTCCCTGGAGCTACTACACTTGATGATGAACCAGGACGACTGTAAGAACCATGCTCTGCAATTAAATAGTTAATATATATGACTGATCATGAATGAGAAACATGCAATTAGAATAGATTAATACATCCATATGAATAAATCTTATGTGTAACATTATTTGAGAATGAGATTGGATGTGAGGATTTTTTTCAAAAGTTAATATGACTCAGCATACATAAACTGATACCAGGGAAAAAGAAAATTAGCCAATTCATGAAAGTCTTCCCCGCACCCTCAATAGAAAAGAAAATTTACACAACCTTTTCAAAATCAAAACAAGTAGATATCAATATATTACTTGGTTATACCTACAAAGACAATTGAACTATGTGTGATTGAAAGACTACAAAAATGACAGCAAGTTTTCTTGGCTCTTTAAGAAGCACTGAATTCTAAAAACACCCAAACAATCATATAATGAGCCCAAATTCATATCCCAAGTTGATAGTATTAGAGGACAAGGCAATATAAGTATGAACCTTGGGACTCCAAGTTTTTTCCAGAGATTTCTTTTTCTGAACCCAGTGTTGGAAAATCGCCAGAAGTCAAAGAAAACCCATCATTCTTAGAGGATGTCACACCCTGCACGTATTTAAATCAGGTACTATACAATTAATAAAAGAAAAACGCACAAGCAAACCCAAGAAACCAAATAAAATCAATTTGGTCTTGGCATGGGTTGTTGGGAATGATCAAGCACATAGGATGTGAGTTACTAACAACCTTATGCCAAAACATGGACCAAATAGCCCAACCCGATTTTTTATCAGTAAACCAAATCTAGCCTCCTAGGACAGCCTTTCTCCTTGTATTATAACTACCTACTCTTTCTTCAAGATATTACAACTACCAAATCTAGCCTCCTAGGACAGCCTTTCTCCTTGTATTACAACTAACTACTCTTTCTTCAAGATATCATAATAAGAACCACAATCCATGCTGTAAATGACCAAGACTTTCTTTGTAGAATAAAATAAAATCATATACATATGTATGACACATGTCAAATGTTACAGGTGGCATATTCAATTTTGCCACAAATAATGGTTCATTCCCCAACTCTTCAAAGTTTTTGCCCTTGAACTCTACATGTACAACGTGGTAACGCCCGCCACTTTGTAGTTTATATAGCAAAAACACTTTATATCCTCCATCAAATGAGTGTTAATAAACAGATTAGTTGAAGGCTTTTATTATTGAAAAAGCGGTCAATGAGTAAGAAAAGGTTTTTATAGTGACAAGCAGCCCTTTACAGACGTGTGTGGAAAAAAAGGGTAACTATGGAACACAGACAGGTGTATTTATATCAGATAATAATGGCAATTTGAAAATTTGTAGCTCCCCAGGGGGTAGGGAAGCCATAACCTTGTGTGGATATCTTTAACAGATCAATATGGTTTTCTAATGTCGAAACATGGGGGATTCCTAGCAACAACCATTACGATCCAAGCATGTGGATGCCCGTCTGAGAATTTTGAGTTCATCAATTTGAATTGTAATTTAAGAGATAATTTTGAGTTCATCAATTTGAATTGTAATTTAAGAGATAACGAGGAAGGAACTCCATGCATTCACAATGCAAGGAGAAGGCCATCAAATGGATTGAAAAAGCAGCTGATAAGAGGTTTCAGGGGCTAGGGCTACTGATTGCAATTAAAACCAACAATTAACATGCATTTAATTACAAACATTTTAATGAACACAATCCTCCATATGACTTAGAAGGTCCTATTATAATCACTGCCAGTGAACTGTTGTAGGGTTTACCAACAGAAGCACTCTACAATTTTCATTAATCTCTCAGGGCTACCATTTTAGATATTACTAGATATATAATCAACTAATTAAAGAACCTGTTGCCTACTCAAACAAGCACCACTTAAGCAGCAAAGCAGCAAGTGCCTCAAGCAATTCAGAAACCTATTTGCCTATCACTATCTTGGTTTCTGCAATTGTTTGAAATGGAAGGTTAGGGGAAAAGAGCCCACCAATACAAAGATCTGCAATAAAAAGGAAGGGGTGCCAAAAATGAAATGCACATACTTCACCAGCCAACATTAATACATGCCATATGTTCATAATAATTAGTATGAGATGATTTAAGCAGTGATCTTTAAGAAAACTATACCAACTTTTCTGCTGTTCCAGTTGTACCCCATGCCACTGAATTATCAGACAACGGTTCAGCAAACCGAGATAACTGTGAGCTACCAGGTCTTGTTTCTGCACTGCGAGGACGCAGCGGCACAGGTGATGTTTGATTTGATGTCAATGCTCCTGATGCCGAAGATGGCCTAGAATTTGAACCCCATGCATTAGTGATGGGTTCATGGGTTCTATCACTGCTTGCAGTTGATGGTCGAGTGCCACTTCCACCAGATGAAGGGCGGCCACTGAGATGGCTTGGAGAACCACTACCACCATCAGTGTTTGGAGAAAGCGTTGAAGAACCCCAGGCATTAGGTGTGGAAGAAGATGATCTGGTGCCCCAGCTATGAGTACCCCTGTCAAGGTTAGGAAGAAATTGTGGATCAAGTCAAGCCAAGTTCATAATGAAGAAATAAAGTAATGGCATCAAGGCATTTCATGAAGAATAAGAAGAATGATAGCAAGAAAACCAGAGAAGGGCATCAAAAAACCAGAAAGGTGGATGAATTACTCACTTGGGCACAATTTCAACATTTGGGTCCAGACCATGATTTTCTAACCTTGAAACATCAGAGAGAAAACATGAAGTTTGATTGGGAGTGAACCAAGGGCCTCATCATATGAAACCACACGTTATTGAGAAAAAACCTAAATACCTTTGGCTGGGTAGGTTTATTGGTTTTGGAACTGGAACTTTCCCCAAAACTTTCATGCCACCTTTTCTTGCAGAAGCCCATCTGCAAACGATCATTTTTAGATAAAAATTCTTAAGAAAATTGTTGGTTATATCCAATAATTTCAAGTTCAAAACCATTCGAACATAAAAGTTGAAAGCTTTCCATAATGCACAAACATAAAACAAAAATACAGACGCCCACACTGCCGCCTCCAAACCACAACACTCTTAAATGTGAACATGTCGAAGGCAATACAAAAACTGCATGGAATCTATGAAGTATGACACGCCTAGCAATCCTGATAAAATGGTGATGCCACTCTAAGCCAATATTGCACAAGTTTGCAGGGTAATATCAATACCATGTGAAGAAAATGTCTGCCCTCCCAATGGCCATGCAAAACCAAACACATGCTAAAAGATGATAGGTTATTTCAAAAGGCATGAAACTGCATATAAACCCCATACCTGCGCTCTGCGGTCAACATACTTGATGTCATAATTCAGAAGTCTTAGCAAGGTCATCCAAAAGACTTTGACACAATCTAGGAAGATAAAGAAACAAGATAAAACTACATCAATATGATGTCTCACAATAAAGAACATGGCAAAAGGATAGTAAATATTTCATGTGCAATAAATAATGATCTACATAGTTTTTCATCTCTAATAAGAGGAAAAGAAAAAAGGGAAGCATGCACAAAAAAGACTGCATCAATTTCTGAAATCTTAGTCCACACCCAACAAGCACACAACCATAACTGAATTAATTGAAAAAAAAAAAAAACTAGTCAACCATCAATCATATGCTTCATTCATTATGTGAGAAAACAACCTCATGCAACTGTCTACAAGTTGGAGGGAAGACTCAGTTCAGTTAGTGTTAGAAGAATTAATGTCACATTTTCTTCCTAACACATTCTAGAATTCTAAAAACTAGCTCAATCCCAATTCTTTCCTAACAACTAACAGCATCATTTCTAACTCACTTCATATAAACAAAAAATTTACATTTCTCAACATTCCAACCCACAAATCAACCCCTATCCACATTCACCATAGAAAATGGTATTGGCATTTTATACCAGAATAGAAATATACTATACACAGCATGCAAAATCCCCTTCTCCATTTAATGTTTCCGGTACTCGCTCATGGAATCCAAACTAGAGGTAAGAAAGATGTTCTCTTTGCTCCCTCTTGATATCCAGAATGTAATTTCCATGCTAAATTTTCTCTTTAACTACTATTAATAGACCATTAGGATCTTCCGGTACTCACTGCTCTTTTAACAATAACTAGTGCCTAGATTTCCACTGAAGCCACCAAACACTTCTACACTCAATCATTCACAATTGTAATCAAATAAAATCATAAAATGTGCAAACAAAACTGCACCAATGTATAGAATCTCATTCCATTTGAAACAAAACCCAACACTTAGATCACTCAAACTGAATCAATTGTGCATCAAAAACTTGCAGTTCACCACTAATTATAAAATTTTTCAAGCTATTGGACAAAAAGAACTCATGCAACCGAACTCATATTGTTTAGTGAAGAGCAGACTTAGAAGAGTCGAGTGTTGTATAGACAAAAATAACTCATCCCACGTTTCCTTTATAGCACTTCTTATCCTCTCAACATCATTCCCAACTTGCTCAGTTCATGAACAACACGAAGGAATCTAGATTTCTCGACACACGAAGCCTCGTAAAATCATGCCCTATCTTATTATTCACTCCAAAACCAACATGCGAAAGGTGGGTTCCTCTCTTATCACCAACATATAATCCCACTGTACAGTATCCATACATAGGAAAACTAATAAAGCTCTTTCAATAACTGTAATCAAATAAACAAAAAAATATATATATTACTATAAAAAAAATGTTAGAGCAAAGAAAAATTAGAAGATAAAACCTTGGAAACTCTCTCGAATAAACATAGAATCGAACCAATAGAAATTATACATAAAAAGGAAACTGAAATCACAATGTAAAACACGCTGGCTAGGTACAAATTCGACAGATAAAATAAGATAAAAACCACTCTATTTTTTCCGGCAGTTTCTCGGCAAGCAAACAGAGAAATAAATTAAGAACGATCAATTAACTAGAGAGCTACTTGCCCGAGATTTGATTTCTTTCGTTCTATTATTAGTTTTTTTTCTCGAAACCCTAGCGGAGAGAAAAGGCGGGGGAGAGAGAGAGAGAGAAAGAGAGAGATTTACGTAACGGGTTTCGTAAGGGATTGGGAAGAGACAGAGATCCGTGCAGGGTGAAAGCAACGATTGAGGAGAGTGAGAATCGTTTTTATTTTTTATTTTTCATTATAGTAATTTTTTAGATCCGCTAGTGAGAAGAAAGAGAAAAATAATTGGGTTTATTGTATTTTAAAATATTTATTATTTTAAAATATTTTAAAATAATATTTTTTTTATTTTTAAAAAATTATTTTTAATAATAGCATATTAAAATAATAATAATATTAATTTGAAATAAAAAAATTAAAAAATTTTAAATTTTTTTAAAATATTTTTAAAATATAAAAACAAACGAGTAGTTTTGATATTTGACAACTTTTTTTTTTAACTCAAAGAAATAAAAGGTTGACCTACAAGTTAACTTGTACATAATAATAATAATAATAATAATAATAATAAATAAAACAATTAAAGCAGAATGGGGTTGGGGTAAGCAAATGAATTGAAAAAATATATATTAAATTTTTTTTTTTAAGGAATGGCAAAAACATTGTTGCTGTGCACATTGCACCGTCAACAATAACAGTATTTTTACTATGTTACCCTTCCAAAAAAAAACCTTATAGCTAATGGTTTTGGGTAAAATTATCTTTGCAATATGACCATTTTGATATTTTAAAATTGACCAATGACAAGATTGGTTTTATACTTTCTACTTGCACAATAAAATGACATCAAAGCACTTAAAAATACACTAAAATAACATATTTACTTTTATAATAAAAAAACTTTGACCGATAATAAGAGGAGTTTTCATTTTTTTTTATAAGCATAGTAAAAAACCTAATTGCCCTTGAAATTCAAATTCTTATACCATGGGTCAAAGGATAATTTTTTTCATTACGCTATTGGTTTTTTTGTTATTATTGGGTTATGTTACGGTTAATTTAGTATTTTAACAAATAAAAAGTATTAAAACAACATATATTGACACGTGTCGAGCATATGTTGGCGCGTCGGCCGCTTCGTCGTCTTTGGATGACACGTGCGTCTGATTCCAGTAGCTGAAAAAGTCATTTTGGGGTTGCGTCGAATTCGTCTCGGCATTTCCTCCATGATCCCGTAGCACGTGCACCACATAGGCCTTCAATTTGACGCCAATAACCATTTTCTTTTCTTTTCTCTCTCTTCCTCGATGTTTGCACCATACCTTCTAATTTTTCAAATCAACCCCTCAACTTCTCTTTCTTTTCAATTTAGTCAATGTTTTTTTTTGTTATTATTTTTTTTATTTGAAATAATTTATAAAATTAAAAATTTATTTCAATTACATCCTCGTTCAATTTTTTCCTTTGTCAAATTTGATTCTCATTCATTTAATTGTTATTTATGTAATTTAAGATAATTTTTAGAATTGATATTTTTTTTGTGATTTCACCCTCCATCATTTTTTTTCCTATTAGATTTTATCTTCATTCTTTGGATTGTTGTTTTTTTTGCTTTGTCAAAAATTTTAGATTGTTATTTTTTTACCCATTTCATCCTTCAACATTAAATTAGTTTGGATTTGTGCTTCTTTGTTAAGTCATGTCTAGGATTTCACGAGTTGCAAGTTTGAGAAATTAACTCAACTTTAGAATGTGTTGCTCGAGAATGCTTTGGGGTTTTTTTAATCATTTTTTAAGCTAATATTATTTTTTAATTTCACCCTTCAACATTTATTTAATTAGAGATTAAGCTCTATTTTTTATTTGTTTTCTATGTCCTTTATTTGATCATTTGTTTTTTTATTTAATTATGTTATCTCAGGTCTTTTTAATTGTTGTTCTTTGTTAAATTTATTTTTAAAAAATTTATTTTATTCTTAAATTAAATATAATTGATTGATTGAATAGACGGATGTCCACTTCATTGTGTGTTTGTTCGATTTGCTTTTCTGGGGTGTTGTTTTAGCAGCTCATGCAGCTTCTTTCGATGTCATCATGTAATCTTTTGTAGTGAGGTTTGAACTATTTGAGCAAAATCTTTTGGTGATGAGTGATGTTCATGGTGGAGTGACGGTGAGTCTTCAACTATTTTTTTTTTCTTCTCCTTCTAAGTATTATATTGGTGGTTTATTTGTTTAGTTAATTGTTGTCAAATGTTTCTTTTGTGTTCATCTATTATCATTGCCTATAATTTAAATCATATCATTAAATTACTCAATCTTATTGGATCCAATCAAGTTAATGACCAAAGTATCGGATTTTTCTTACTTCTTCAAAAACACTATCATCGTCTAAGCATCCCTTTTTAATGTTAAAAAAATTGGATTAGGTCGTGGTGTAGCACGAATCACCGATCTAGAAAAAAACTAAAGGGGAAGGGAAAATCACTATACACATAGACTCAAATTACTATTTATTGTGACAATGTAATTACATTTTACCCTTCTTAAAAAATCAATGGCCCTAGTGTTGGGGGTATTTTTGTCTTTTCATACTGCCTATTGATCATTATAAGATTAATCGAGGGTAGATTAATTTTTTTCTTTTTTAAATGCACAATAAAATTACTAATTTACCTTTCAAAGCAAAAAAATTTAATTCTAGCATCTAAGAGTTTTTTGGTATTTTTCACCTTTCTAAGCATAGTAAAATAACTCAATTGCCCTTAAGATCAAAAAATTTAAATCTTGCATCCAAGTGCGTTTTAGTCTTTTCAACCTACTTTTTTTGTTATTATCAAGTTAGTCAAGGGTTATTTGGTCTTTTAACAAATATAAAATATTATTAAAATTGAGAAAGTGGCTGACGTATGTGTGTGGCAAGCGCCCACAATCTTCTGGTGGCGTGTGTAGTGACTCAAAATGGTTAAAAATGCCTTTTCACTATTTCATTGGAATTGTCCAGGTGTCATCTTCCTAGTGGGACAACATGTGGT